>JABAOH010144263.1_pt2 | contig 10817 bp, 5 predicted proteins | sample 7062181 | NCBI WGS metagenome assembly JABAOH01 (sample SAMN14538630, study PRJNA623070) | marine sediment metagenome | biome: marine biome [ENVO:00000428]; feature: marine pelagic biome [ENVO:01000023]; material: deep marine sediment [ENVO:00002113]; isolation source: pool of 5 deep marine... | reverse complement strand
TCGGTTCTGTTGATGGCGCCCTTCATCTGTGCCGGCACCGTCACCGCCGTGGTGCTGGCACGCATGGACTCGCACCTGGCCTACTTCGCAATCCTCGTCGGCGCCGGGTTGGGTGCGCTGTCGGTCGACCCTGTGCTGACCCGCTTCCGAGAAGAAGGAGCGCTGCTGCTGGCAGGCTCCTTGGGGTTCGCGGTGGCGGCTGCCTTCGCGGTGACCCACCACGAACGGTCGACTCGTCGCCGCTTGCTGGCGATCGCCGGGTTGGGGGCGGTGATCCTGCTCGCCACTGCCGTCCTCAACGTACGGTACGACTGGCTCAACATCACCGCGGCCAGGGTGCGTGAGAGCTACCCCGCGGCGCAGGTGCTCTTCTCTCGTTCCTCGCTGATCGGCCGTTACGACATCGTTCACCGAGAGCCCGACGATCGGTCGCTCAAGGCGTACGAGAACGGGCGAACCTCGGACACCATCCGCCCCTATCCCGTGGAGGAGCACCAGATCGACCCCCGGATACCTCACACTCTCTTCGACGATCCGGTGGTGCTCATCATCGGCACTTCGGGTGACGCCATCACCAAGACCGCCAGCTTTCTCAGCACGCAGGTCTACGGCGTCGAGATCAACCCGGCGGTGGTGGGCCTGCAGTCCAACGAGCTAGTGGCGTGGAACGCCGACAGCTATCGGGAGATCGATGTGACGGTGATGGACGGCCGGAGCTACGTGGAGCAGTTCGGCGGCCGGGTGGACATCATCACCCTGCTCAATACGCACTTTGCCCGGGGGCCGACCCGGGGGCGGGTGCCCAGCCCCGAGTACTTGTTCACCACGGAGGCGATCCACGCCTATCTGGACCACCTGACCGACGACGGTGTGCTGATCCTCGAAGAACCGGTGGCGCGCCCCGACCGGGAGCCGCCGGTGTGGAAGGCCTTGCTGACGATGCGGGCGGTGCTGCTGGAGCGAGGAAGCGACCGCCCCGAGGATCACTTTTTCGTCTTCCAGTGGCGCACGGACTCCAACAACTATCTGCAAGTGGTGATGAAGCGATCGCCCTTCTCTGAAGACGACGTCGAGCGTCTGCGGAGGTGGGTGGAGGACGTGGATCGTATCCGTGACCTCGAGACTCTCGCCGGGCAACGGCTGGGGCCGATCCGCACCGCCACCACCACGGTGCTGCACAGCCCCGGTGAGGCCCATGAGAGCAACGTGTCACGCATCGTGCGTGGGACCGCCCCCGAGCACCTGCTGCATGCCTACAACCTGCAGCCCCTGCGTGACGACCGTCCCTTCCTCTTCGATGTCGACCCGGCTCGTCCGAGTTTGACCGCCGTCTACGGCACCGTGCTGCTGCTCGTGGCGCTGTTCGCGCTGCTGCTCGTCCGGCCGCTGGCTCGGAGCAAGACCACCCTGGCCCGGTCACTGCCCCATCTGCTGGCAGTGGCGCTGACGGGCGTCGGCTACCTGTTGGTGGAGACGGTGCTCATCCAGCGCTACACCTTGTTCCTGGGCTCGCCGGTGGCCACCTTCAGCAGCGTGCTGGGCACCCTGCTGATCTTCTCCGGGCTCGGCAGCCTGTGGAGCCGGCGCCTCCAAGCCACTGGGATCTACCGCTCGTTGGTCCTCGTCGTGCTGCTGCTCGCTGTTCACCAGTTGGCCGTCCCTGCACTGTTCCCACTGGGGGCGTCACTGACGTTGCCGGTGAAGGTCGCCGCCACGGTGCTCTCCCTGGCTCCACTCGCCTTCCTGCTCGGGTTCCCCTTCCCGTACGTGCTGCGGAGCGGCAAGGCGGTCATCTCCGAGAGCGCCGCGGCGCTGCTCTTTGGTGTCAACGCCGCCACCAGCGCTCTAGCGGTCCCGCTGGCCCTCACCATGTCGGCCGCTTGGGGGTTCCGCGCCGCCTTCCTGGCGGCGGTTGTCATCTACGTGATGGTGGCGATGCTGCTGGCGGCGATCCACGCTCCGCCGGTCCGAGCGGCGGCCGGCTGGTCGGGGGTGCTGCTGACCGTGGCGCTACTCGTCTCGCCGTGGCTGCCTGCGGCCGCAGCCGTGAGCGCAGCTCCGGACGGATTCGCCGAGATCCATGCGGTGAGCTACGGCCGGTCCGAGTTCCAGGAGTCGCAGGCTTTCCTCGGCGGCTCACCCACGAGCTCCGTACCCTTCGAGTGGCTCTTTTGGGTGATCGAGGTCGACGGGCGCACCATCCTGGTCGACACAGGATTCGCCGATCCGGCACTGGCCAACGCCTGGGGTATCCGGGATCACACGCATCCTTTGCAGCGCCTGCATCAACTGGGCATCGCCCCGAGCGACATCGACGACGTGATCCTCACCCACGCCCACTGGGACCACATTGGCACCCTGGCCTCCTTCGGAGAGGCGCAGGTGTGGCTGCAGCGAGCCGAGTTCGACCACGCCGCCGCGCTGCTGGACGAGGGGGCCAGCAGCGCCGGAGGGATGTACTGGAAAGACCTAGGCGCCCTGCTCGTGGCCGAGGCCGAGGGCCGACTGCGGCTCGTGGACGGTGAAGCCATCGTCACGCCCGGCGTGCGTGTGTCGCACACTGGGGGCCACACGCCGGGATCGCAGATCGTGATCGTAGAAACGCGGGATGGCCCCGTGATCATCGCCGGCGACGAGACCTACCTCTATAGCAACAACCAGTCCCATCGCGCAGTAGGCGGCGCCTACGACCCCGGTGCCAACTTGACCGCCATCCGCGATATGCACCGGCGGGCTGCCTCACCCTTCCTGATCCTTCCCGGCCACGACCCGCGGGTCACGCTCTACTTCCCGCCGGCCGCAGAGGGGATCGTGCGGATCACGTTGGGTGACTGACATGAGCGGTCGGGAAGCTTCCGCCCACCACCACGCCCGGCGCATCGCCGCCGCCTACCTGGGCGTGCTGCTGGTGGTAGCAGCGGTGCTGGCCATTCTCCACCATCTCTTCCTCGACCTGGAAGTGGGCGGCGTCCGCTGGTTCAACCTCGACCGGGAGCGCAACCTGCCGACCTGGTTCTCCGGGGTGGTCTTCTTCTTGTACGGGCTGGCGGCGCTGGTCGCTTTCCACCAGGAGCGCACCATCAACGCGCGAGAACGGCCCCTTTTCCGGCTGCCGGCACTGTGGCTGGGGGTGGTGATGGCCGGGTGGTGGATGTCGCTCGACGAGATCACCATCCTTCACGAGAACATCCTGTGGCGGGAGGTGAGGCTGGCCACCGACAGGCTCGGCGGCGCCTGGGTCCATCTCACCCAGTGGCAGGTGGTCTTCGCTCCGGCGATCCTGTTGGTGCTGGGCTACATGGTGGTCTTCTTCTCGAACCGCTTCGCCGGTAGCCGGGCGGCGAAGCGGGCTGCCTTCACCGGGATCGGATTGTGGTTGGGTGCGCTGCTGCTGGAAGGAGTACGCGGCACCATTCGAGAAGCGGGCGCTGCCTCGTACTCGACTGGAGTGCTCGTCGAAGAGCTCATGGAGATGACGGGCGCCGTCTTCCTCCTTGGCGCCATCGTGGTCTACGCCATCGACATAGCCCTCGACCTCGGCCCGGAGCGGCGGCAGCGGCTGGCGGTGGCGTCGCGGTTTCTCACCCGGCGGGCGGCGCTGCTGCTCGGCATCGCGGTCCTCGGCTTGGGGATCAGCGGCGGTTCCATGTTCTGGCTGGCGCGGCAGCAGGCCGCCGCTCAGGCCCCGCTTCCCGACCTCCACCTGCGTGCCCGTGAAGAGGCGGCCGGGGTGGAAACGCCCGGGGCCAGCGAGGCCTCCGAAGAGGTGTGGTTCGACCAGCTGCGCGGCGTTTCCCCGATCGGCGAAGCAGACGGCGAGGCCATTGCCCGCTTCGCAGCCGCGTCGCTGCTGAGCGGCGCGCCCGGTGATGATCCGGTGATCCGCGACCGCGACGCTGCGCCGCGCCTGGTCTTCCTCTCTCTGAGCGACGGCACCTCAGAAGCCGTCGTAGTGAGGGGGTCGGGCAACGGAATCGGCGCGGCCCTCGGGGCTGCGCTGGAAAGGGCTGCCGAACTGGACGGACCATGGACCTGGATGAAGCTCGACATCGTGGACGAAGTGCACCTCCTCGGCTCGGTCGACCCCGCCAGCCCGCAGCCGCGCGAGCTCGACCGGACTCTGTACGGGGTGGCGTTCGACCGGGCCTCGGGGCTTTCGTTCCTGTCTGAGGAGGTGGCCTTCCGCAACCTCATCGACGCCGACCGGCGGCTCCGGTTCGACAACCTGGAGCCCTACCTCGTCGCCGATCCGGAGTCGCAGGCGCGCCTGCGCACGGTGGCGGCTTCTCCCGAGCCGGCGGTGTACCGGTTCTCCACCGACGGCTACTTCTCGGACGGGGGTGCGGTGCACCGCCTCTACCGGGGCCACCGCAGCCATTCGCAACCGGGTCCCGAGGATCTCCTCGACGCCGCCGTCGCCGCCGGCGGCTACTTAGAGCGCATGGTGGGACCGGAGGGACGCTTCGTCTACCGCTACCTACCGTCCGGCGGTTCTGCCGCCGACGGCTACAACATGGTGCGCCACGCCGGCACCGTCTACGCCATGCTGGAACTCCTCGAGGCCACGGGAGACCCTGCGCTGCGGTCGGCAGCGGAGCGGGCGGTGGCCTACCTGGTCGGCAGCGTCGCTCCCTGCGATGCCGGCGGGGAGGCGGCGCAGTGCCTGGTCGACGAGGGGGAGGTCAAGCTCGGGGGCAATGCGCTCGCGGTGCTGGCGCTGGCCCAACACGTCCGCGTCACCGGAGACCGGCGCTACTTGCCGCTGGCGGCCGACTTGGCCCGCTGGATAGGAGCGGTGCAAAGCGGGAGCGGCGAATTCGTGGTTCACCGGCAGACGTATCCCGATGGCGAGGTGAGCGATTTCGTCTCCGAGTACTACCCCGGGGAGGCTCTGCTGGCGCTGGTCCGTCTCCACGCATTGGACGGCGACGAGGCTTGGCTCGATGCTGCCGTCCGCGGTGCCGACTGGCTGATCGAGGAGCGAGACGGGAACGCGGCTCCGGCCGAGCTGATCCACGATCACTGGCTGCTGTATGCATTGGACGAGCTCCACCGGCTTCGCCCCGATGCCCGCTACCTGGAGCACGCTTCCCGCCTCGCCGCCGCCATCATGCAGGCGCAGCATCTCCACCCGCCTTATCCCGATTGGGTGGGTGGCTACGGCGAGCCGCCACGGTCGACACCGGCGGCTACCCGCAGCGAGGGTCTCGCCGCCGCCTACCGGTTGGCCCGGGACTTCGGCACGCCCGGAGAAACACAGGCGCTGCTCGACGCCCTTCGTCTCGGCATTTCTTTCCAGCTCCAAACCCAGTACCGCCCCGAGTCGGTCCTCTACTTCGGCGAGCCCCAGAAGGCCTTGGGAGGCTTCCGCCGCAGCCTCACCGACGACGAGATTCGGATCGACTACGTGCAGCACAATCTCTCCAGTCTGCTGGCCTTGTACCGCATCGAGAGTTCCTGAACGCGAATCCTTTTTCGATCTGGCTCGTTATGCACTGTGCGCAATAGCGCGGCTGGGAGGCTCACCCTCGACGGTCGGGCACCGGAGAGGCGAGTCAGAGACGAACCGATCAGGAGAGGGCCAGCGGCTGCCGATGTTCGGGCAACGACTCCTCGAGCTCCCAGGAGGTGGCAGCGTGCACGACCCCGGCGAGCAGACCCGGGTGGTACTCGCCCAGGAAGGCAACGTCGATGCGCTTGGAGAGCTGTACGACCAACACCACGAGAGCGTGTTCCGCTACGTGCTGGCGCGGGTCGGAGACCGGCATCTCGCCGAGGACCTCACGGGAGACGTCTTCATGAAGATGCTGGCCGGCTTGAACGGCTACCGACCCAAGCAGGTGCCCTTTCGCGCCTGGCTGTACCGGATCGCCCGCAACCGGGTGACCGATCACTACCGCCGGGAAGGACTGAGGACCCACACCGCGCTCGATGAGGCGGACGGACCCTCCCCCGACGACGATCTGGAGTCCGCGGTGGAGACGTCGCTCACGGTGGAACGCGTCCAGCACGCCGTCGCCGACCTCGACGACACCCAGCGGGAGGTGGTGGTGTTGCGGTTCCTCATCGGACTGTCGCTGAGAGAAGTTGCCGCGGCGCTCGAGAAGAGCGTCGGCGCCGTCAAGTCACTGCAGCATCGGGGCCTGACGGCCTTGCGAAGCCAACTCGCCCACGAGCGGAGCTGAGAACACCATGAGAGATCGCGAAGAACTGCTGCAAGAGCGGCTGGAGCAACTGGAGCGAGGCGCCTCGCTCGAGGAGTGCCTGCAAGGCCTCGGCGAGGAAGACGCCACCCTGCTGCGAACGGCCGCCGAGCTGCGCACCACGCGTTTCCCACAACGGGATCCTCAGGCAGTGACCGAGCAGCGCGCCGCACTCGTGCACCAAGCCAAGGAGCAACGCCACATGAACCGGGAACCGGCATCGAAACCTCGCATACGTCCGGAGAGCCCCTTCACGTTGTGGGGGTGGTTGCCGCTGCCCGCGGCGGCGGCGCTCGTGGTGGTGCTGCTGGTGGCCGCCTCCGTCGTCGCCTTGGTAGGGAGTTCACCGGGAGGCTCGCGGGGGGATAGCCCGGGCACCGACACCGGTGGCCAGATCGCCGGGGAGGCTCCCGCCGACGAGCTGGAGCCGGTGCTGCTCGCCGCTCCCGACCCGCAGCGCGCAGTTCTGCGAGACACGCGGGGACTGGTGGAGATTCGTTCCGGTGACGGAGACTGGCAACGCGGCGAGGCTGGGCAACTCATCTCCTCGGCCGACGCGGTCCGCACCGGCGCTCTCTCTGCCGCCACGCTGGCGTTCTACGACGGAAGCGCCGCCCATCTGGGCCCGGCCACCGAGGTGGTGGTCGACGACCTGGCGGCGCGCACCGACGGCGGGCCCCGCGTGGTGGCGCTCACCCAGCTACGAGGGGAGACCGAGCACGACGTGGCAGAGACGGCGGTGGAAGGATCCCTTTACGCGGTCCACACCGGCGCCGGAAGCGGGCTGGCACAGGGCACCAAGTTCAAGGTGGTCGCTGCGGCCGCTTTCACCCGCTTCTACGTGACCGAGGGCTCGGTGGCCGTCTCCAACCTCGACGTGGTGGTGACGGTCGTGGCCGGGCAGGCGACGACGATCAACTTGGGGGAGGCTCCCCTGGCTCCGGTCTTCTTGGTCAGCGGGGACGGTGAGGTCTTCGAGATCGGCTCCGTGTGGATCGTCGCCGGCCAGTCCCTGCTCACCGACTCGAGCACCGTCATCGTCGGAAGCCCGCAGCCCGGCGATTGGGTGGCCTTCGAAGGCAGGATTCTCATCGACGGCACCCGGCTGGTGGACAAGATCGTGCTGCTGTGGCGCCACCCGGCCAACCGCTTTGCGCTGACCGGAGCAGTGGACGTCATCGGGGATACCCAGTGGACCATCGCCGGCAGGAAGGTAGGGGTCGATGGAGAGACGGCCATCGACGAAGGCATCGCGGTGGGCGACAGGGTGGCGGCCAGTGGTGTCGCGCTGAGCGACGGAACCCTCCTCGCCAGGTCGATTCGGGCGCTCGACGACCGTCTCCACTTCGAGTTCACCGGCGTGGTGGACAGCGTGGGCGATCAATGGAGCATCTCCGGGCGGGCCATCGCCGTCGATGAGAACACCGAGATCGAGGGAGTGATCGCCACTGGCGACTTGGTGGCGGTGGAGGGGCGGATTCTCGACGACGGCATCTGGCTGGCTCGCGAGATCGAGCCCGCCGACGAGGACGAGCGCGAGTTCGAGTTCACCGGCACGGTAGACAACACCGACCCCTGGGAGGTGTCCGGTATCGCGTTGGCCACCGACGAACGAACCGAGATCGAGGGCGACATCGGAGTCGGCGACCGTGTCGAGGTCGAGGGCGAGGTGTTGGAGGACGGCATCTGGCTCGCCTCTGAGATCGAGCTGGTCGACAAGGCGCTGTTCCGTTTCCACCTCGTTGGTGAGGCGAGCGGCGTGGAGCCTTGGGTCGTGGCCGGCGTGCCCTTCACGGTGGATGGCGACACCGAGATCGATGACGGCATCGAGGTCGGTGACCTGGTGAAGGTGAGGGGCCGGATTCTCGAAGACGGCACCCTCCTGGCCGAGAAGATCAAGCTGATCGCGCACCTGGGCTTGGGCTGCTTCTCCTACACGGGCGCAGTGAACGGCTTCGAGGAAGGCAAGATCACGCTGCACAACTGGCAGACGATCATCTTCGACGACGAGGTCGAGTTCGAAGACGACGATCTCGAGATCGGCAGCGTGATCCTGGTGCAGGTCTGCGTTGACGACGACGGCAACGTGATCGTGGTGAAGATCATCATCATCTTCTTCCTCGACGAGGTGCCGGTCGTGGTGGTGCTGGTGGACGACGACGATGATGACGACGACGACGACTGAGCGGTAACGCACCCCAACCGCGGTCGAGGCGCCCGGCGGGCGCCTCGACCGCGTCCGGCGGAGCGGGGGAACGCGGTCCCCGGTGCCCGTTGGGCGGCCGGAGTGCGCCAGGCCTCCTGTGACGCCACGGAGCGCGCATAGGTCATTCGGCCCTAGGCCTGCGCCGTCCCGACGCGATAATGCGCTCGAGGCCTCCGTCAAGGGCCCAGAAGGAGTCGATCACAGGTACGCAACAGCGTCCTCAGGTTTGGTTGGTTCCGGTCCACCTCGCAACAGCGAGGTTTCTCGAGGAGGTTGAGTTTCCGTGCGAAGAGTCATCTTCGTCGTGTTCGTGATCCTTGCCCTGGTCGCCTGGGCCGCGCCGGCTACGGCCGGCTTCACTTCCAACAGTCGAGGTTCGGAGGTGATCGTCGAAGGCGGCTGGTATCAAGGCGACTGGGGTGACGAGACGATCGTCTCCGGCTTCGCCAGCGCCCGGCAGGCCCAAGGTGCGCAGACGGGGGAGATCTTCTTCTCCGAGTCCATTGGCGAGCGCGTGGTCTGTGACAACGGGACGCCGGACGACCCGGACGACGACTGGATCGGCTACTCGTGGACCGAGACGTACGGTTGGGGTCCGGCCACGGTCACGGTGGGCCACTCCTACACCAGCGGCACCGCGCACGGGACCGTGGAGGCGTGGACCGCCACCTGGAGCGAATGCGGCGGGAGCGAAGTGACGCCGGAGAACGGTGGGTCCCCAGGACCGGCCGTCGAGGTCACGTTGAGCCTCGAAGGCTATGGGCCGCTGATCCGCCAGCGTGACAGCTTCTCCTTCCACATCCCCGGCCAGTACAACGATCACGGCAGTAGCCGGAGCGTGTACCGGTCCGCTACGGGCAGCGCCATGCTGGATGCCAAAGAGATCCCCGTGTCGTGGGGTCAGATCGGCGAGTACTCCTGGTCGTATCACAGCAACGGCAAGTAGCACACCAGCCACTCGCGGTGGGCCCGGATCCCCGGGCCCGCCGCCGCGCAAGGGGATCGGCGTTCCGGGATGCAGCGGTCGGTTGTCGACCTCCTCCCCGTCGGCGCCGCCCTCCTCGTGGGCCCCGTGGGTCAGTCGTCGGCGTCGGCGACGAGATCGGCCTCCCCGGAAATGGCGGGAACCGGTGTCTCCTGCGACGTAGTCAGCGCAACGGGACCGTGGAGGTAGGTGCGCACGGTGGGGTAGGCGAGGTCGACGTCCGGTTCGGCGGCGAAGGCGGTCAGCAGCGCCCGCCAGATTCGCTGCTCGGCGCCGCGGCGCTCTCGGGCCGCCACCAGGAAGCGGCCGGTGAGCAGCACCCCGCTGTCCTGCACGGTCACGTAGACGATGGGGGTCAGCGTCCCGATCTTGATCTGGTACTGCCGGGCCGTCTCCCGCAGGCGGCGGCCCACGTGGCTCTGCACGTCGACCGTGTTGGCCCGCAGCAGTTCGAGCAGAATCCGCTCCCCCTTCTCCCAATTCGACTCGAAGGTGACCAGCACCGGGATCTCGTGCCAGATGAAGGCGAAGCCCTCCGTGTAGTTGGCGACGGGGCTGGTGAACACCACGCCGTTGGGGACGTGGATCATGCGGCCGGTGGACTGGTCGGCATGCACCCAGTTCCCGATCTCCATCAGCGAGAAGCGGAACAGGCGAACGTCGATCACGTCCCCCTTCGATCCGTTCACCTCGATCCGATCGCCGACGCGGAAGGGGCGGCGGGCCAGGATGTAGAGCCAGCCGGCCATGTTCTTCAGCAGATCGGAGAGGGCGATGGCGATGCCGGCGGAAACGAGTCCCAGGTAGGTGGGCAGATTGTCGAAGGCCTCCAGCCAGATCCACGAAAGCGTGATGAGCACCACCACTGTGGTGGTGTAGGTGGCGATCTTGCGAGCCCGGTACCACACCTCCGCCTCGTCGAGGTAGCGGTGCACCACCCGCAGCACCAACCAGCGCAGCAAGATGAGCGCGACAAGCACCGCGCCGGAGGCAATCAGCTTGTTGCGAATCTCGGCAGTGATCTCAGGCATCCTTCGGGATGGGACCGGGTATCACGGAACGCTACCTGCGGGGGGCCGCGTTCGCGAGACAAGTGGCTTCAGAGCGCCTTTGAGCCGGGAGGTGGCGTGGCGGGAATTGCGCGCCGCCGCGTTGCGGACCTTCGGCTCTAGCTCCAGGAGGCGGCCGGTGCCTACTCTCGAGGCATCGACCGCGCCGGGGGGAGACGGACATGAGGCGAGTGCTGGTTGTGGGCTGCTTGGTGCTGGTTGTGGGCTGCGGCAAAGGAGCGGCCGACACCACGGCGCTCGTCACCGTCGCCCCCGCCACCACCGAGATGGGCCCTACCACCACCTTCGCTCCGACCACCACGTCAGCCGCGACCACCACCCTGGCTCCCACCACCACCCTGGCTCCCACCACC
>JABAOH010169399.1_pt4 | contig 10820 bp, 15 predicted proteins | sample 7062181 | NCBI WGS metagenome assembly JABAOH01 (sample SAMN14538630, study PRJNA623070) | marine sediment metagenome | biome: marine biome [ENVO:00000428]; feature: marine pelagic biome [ENVO:01000023]; material: deep marine sediment [ENVO:00002113]; isolation source: pool of 5 deep marine... | reverse complement strand
CCGTCGTGCCCAGGTGGGCTCAGGGGAGCGCGCCGAAAAGATCCGTACCTACAACTTCCGGGAGAACCGGGTCACCGATCATCGGGTCGGCCTCACCATCAAGCGCCTGCCCGACATCCTCGAGGGCGACCTCGACGAGTTCATCGAGGCGCTGATGGCGGATGAGGAAGGGCGCCGGCTGGCGGAGGGAGTGCCGGCGTGAGGTGTTCTGTGTGCTCGCCGTGCTGCCCTCCACCCCCTGGTGCGGCGACCCGACCGGCGGGCCGGCCCATCCGGTGAAGGCGACAACGACACCGGCGCAGCTGCTCGCTTCTGCCGGTGACCTTCCCCGTCACGAAGCGGAGCGGCTCCTCATTGCGGCGACCCGATCCAAGCGCGTCGAACTGATCGCCGCGTCGGAGATCGGCGCCGAGCAGGCCGATCGGTTCCATCGGCTGGTCGAGCGGCGTCGAGCAGGGGTCCCCCTCCAGTACCTCGAAGGGACCGTCCAATTCGGTCCTCTGGAGTTGGCCGTCGACGAGAGAGCGCTCATACCACGGCCGGAAACGGAACGGCTGTGGGAGATGGCTGTGGAGGCGGTCGGTACTGCCGGGCCCGGAACGGTGATCGTCGATGTGGGCACCGGCAGCGGCAATCTGGCCCTGGCTCTCAAGCATGCCTTTCCGGCCGCACAGGTATATGCCACCGACGCCAGCGAGGTTGCCCTGGCACTGGCCAAGGAGAATGCGGCCCGGACCGGACTCGAGGTCACCTTCCTCCACGGTCATGGGTTCCAACCGCTCCCCACCCGCCTGCGGGATCGTATCGATCTGGTGGTGAGCAATCCGCCGTATGTGGCCGAGGACGATTTCACCGCCCTCCCTGCCGAGGTGAGAGAGCATGAGCCCCGGGAGGCTCTCGTGGCCGGTCCGAGGGGCGACGAGGTGCTGGCTGCCCTCGCCGAAGAGGCCTATTGGTGGCTGGCCGTGGGCGGCTGGCTGCTGTGCGAGATTGCCGAAGGACAGGGCCCAACCGCCCTGGAGCTGTTCGCTGGGCTGGACCGCGAGGTGAGGCTGGATTGGGCCGGGCGAGAGCGCTTCCTGGTCGGCCGGAAGGGGGCACCCTGCTGTGTGTGAGTGCCGGCTCCCCGGGTAGTCCTGGCTACGAGCTCTCCTGCTTCGACTTGAATGGGGACCAGAGCCGAGCAGCGGGGTGCGCCATGACCGATGTGCCCAGGGGTGAGCTCCTCACCGCCGTCAACGCCATCCGGTCCGGGGAGATCGTCGGCATACCTACCGAGACCGTTTACGGTCTGGCCGCCGACCCCTATCAGCCGGATGCAGTTGCGGCCTTGTTCGACCTGAAGGGTCGGCCCCCCGACAAGCCGTTTGCAGTCCTGGTGGCCTCGCTCGAGGCTGCCGAAGCGGTGGCCGATTTGACTCCGCAAGCTAGGGCGCTGGGTGAGGAGCACTGGCCGGGACCACTGACGCTGGTGGTGCGCCGCAGCTTGGAGATGCCGGTCTGGCTCGGGGAGCCGGGTCGGGGAACGATCGGGGTCCGGGTACCCGACCACAAGGTGGCGCTGGCGTTGCTGGAGGCGGCCGGGCCGTTGGTGGTCACCAGCGCCAACTGGAGCGGTGATCCCCCCGTGCTGGACCACGCCTCAGCCGCCGCCATTTTTGGTGAGGCGGTGGCGATCTATCTCGAGGGGGAGAGCGGGGGCGGCCAGAGCTCGACGGTCATCGATGCCACGACCGAACCGGCCCAACTGATTCGACCCGGGCCCGTCCCCTGGCCCGAAGGCTGACAGAGGTTTCGCACCCGCCACTGCTCCGGAACGGACGTCGAGGGATCGTCGACCGGCCCCGCGGGCAGCCCGTCCCCGGCGCCGAATCTCATCCGGCAATCCGCCGGCGCCTCTTCATCGGCGGCTACCTTGGCCGCACGATGGCGCCCTCTGCAGCATCTCCGCCGGCTTCTGTCAACGCCGGCGGCAGCAGGGTTTGGCCGGTCATCACGGCCGGAACCTCCGTAGCGGTGGTCGGCTTCTGGACCATCCTGCTCGGACTCTTTCTGGGCACCGGGGACGAAGGCCGGCCGGCCACCGCCACTCTGGTCGCCGCCGGGCTGGCGGCTTTGGCGACATCGGTGGCCGTCGTCGCTCTCGGCTCGCGCCCCGTCTGGAGTTGGGCTGCCGCCGGTCGAGCGGTTGCCCTGGCCGGAGCCGCTTTCGTGGGGGGCGCTCTTCTCTTCGCCGAACCGGCACCGGTGACCGCTACTGAGATCGGACTGTCGGTGGGAGCGGTCAGCGGGCTGTACCGGAAACCGGGCCACCGAATCACCTCCCGAATCGTCATGGCCTCCGTCGCGGTCGTGTATGTCTGGGGGATCGTGAGGGTGGCGCCCTCCTTGGCGCTGCTCGTGGCTCCGGTGCTGCCGTTCCCATCGGTGGGCCTGGCCGACGTACTGTCGGAGCGGATGTTGGCTCGAGCGACATAGGGGCCCGGGGGCGCGCTACGCTGGCCCGACCCGCCCAGGAGGTCCGATGACCGACCCCAGCGCGCTGGAGGAGGTCGATCCCCAGGTCGCCCGGCTGATTGCGACCGAGGTAGAACGCCAGGGGAGTCACATCCAGCTGATCGCATCGGAGAACATGACTTCGAGGGCAGTGATGCAGGCCAGCGGCTCCGTGCTCACCAACAAGTACGCAGAGGGATATCCGGGCCGCCGTTACTANNCGAGCCGGGGGACACGGTGCTCGGCATGGCGCTCGACCAGGGCGGGCACCTCACCCACGGCTCCCCGGTCAACTTCTCCGGGAAGCTCTTCAACTTCGTCTCGTACGGGCTCAATCCGGAGAGCGAGCTGGTCGAGATGGACGAGGTCCGCAAGGCCGCCTACGAGCATCGGCCCAAGATGATCGTGGCCGGCTACTCGGCCTATTCCCGGCTCCTCGATTGGGCCGGGTTCCGCGCCATTGCCGACGAGGTGGGCGCCCTGCTGTTGGTCGACGCGGCCCACATCATCGGCTTGATCGCGGGCAAGGCCCACCCCAATCCGACGCCCCACGCCCATGTCGTTACCGCCACGACTCACAAGGCGCTCCGGGGTCCGCGAGGTGGGCTCATCATGTGTGAAGAAGAGTTCGCTTCGCAGATCGACAAAGCGGTCTTCCCCAACGCCCAGGGCGGGGCGCTGTTCAACCAGATCGCCGCCAAGGCGGTGTGCTTTGCAGAGGCGGCCACTCCTGAGTTTGAGGCCTATTCCCGCCAGATCGTGGCCAATGCCCGGGCGCTGGCCAAGACCCTGGACGAGGGGGGCTTACGCATCGTCAGCGGGGGCACCGACAACCACCTGATGCTCGCCGATTTGCGCTCCCTCGACGAGGATCTCACCGGCAAGGAGGCGGCCACACTCCTCGATGGGGTGGGCATCACGCTCAACCGCAACTCGATCCCGTTCGATCCCCGGCCGCCCTACATCACTTCCGGGCTGCGCCTGGGCACCCCGGCGGCGACGACGGCCGGCCTTGGCGAGACGGAAATGACCGAGGTGGGGGGTTGGATCCTGGAGGCCCTGCGGGACCGGCATTCCGAGCCAGTGCTCGCCGGCATAGCCGGCCGGGTAGCGGAGCTGGCGGCTCGGTTCCCACCCTATCCGCCCGGCTTTTCCGGCCATGTATGAGGGTCGCTCTCCGGAGGGTAATTCCGGCCTGCCGGTAGCATTGTGAAAGGATTCACAAGCGATCCATGAACCCCAAGAACCCCCACCGCCAGGTCACAGACGCCATGGGAGAGGGATGGGTCGTCGGCGGCAGCTTCTTCGGGTCGATCATGGCCGGGTTCCTTCTCGGCTACCTGGCCGATCGGTGGCTGGGTACCGATCCCTGGCTGACCGTGATCGGCATCATCGCCGGATCGGTGTCGGGCTTCTACCGGATGATGGCTTGGGCCAAGGACCAGGAACGCCGTGGACGTTGAGGCCATCTTGGCCCGGCACACGGTGCGGCGCGCCGTCTTCGTTGGTCCGCCGATCGTCGGGCTCTTCTGGTTGACCCGGGGTGCCGACGGGGCCTGGTCGGCGGCTATCGGGGTGTTGATCGTCGTCGCCAACTTCCTTTTGTCGGGTGCAGTGCTCTCGGCGGCGGCGCGCCGCTCTCTCCAGGCTTATCATGCCGCCGCCCTGTTCGGATTCTTCCTCCGACTGGGACTCATCACGGCAGCAATGCTGGCAGTGGCATGGGTGGTCGACGTCGACCGCCCGGCGATGGGGGTGGCGGCAGTGGTGAGCTACCTGGTGCTGCTCACGTTGGAGGCGGTGGCCGTGGCTCGGGGCGCTGAGAAGGAGTTGGAGTGGACCACCTGATACTCGCTGCCGAGGCTTGCGACGTAGAAGGCGAGATCATCTGTGCCCCCGCCAACGTCAACGAGCTCTTCGAGTTCAAGGACGCCCTCTTCTCGATCGGGGGGTTCGACTTCACCCGCACCGTCTTTCTGATCTTCCTGGCGGCCGCCATCGTCATTGCCCTCATGTACTTCGGCTTGCGGGGAGGCAAGCTGGTGCCTTCCAAGTTCGGGACCGCCATTGAGAGCGTGGCCGGATTCATCCGCGATGACGTCGCCGTGGGCATCATCGGGCCTGAGGGGGCCCGGTACTTCCCCTACCTCCTGGCGCTGTTCATGTTCATACTCGTCGGCAACCTGTTCGAGGTGACCCCGTTCGTCAACTTCCCCGTCACGTCGCGTATGGCATTGCCCGCTTCGATGGCTCTCATGACGTGGTTCATTTTCGTGACCGTCGGCGTGGTGAAGAACGGCCCCGTCGGCTACTTCGGTGCCATCATGTGGCCCAAGTCGGTCCCCATCGGCTTCCGCTGGTTCGTCGGCATCATCGAGTTGGTGTCCACCCTCTTGCTGCGTCCGATCACCCTGGCGGTGCGACTCTTTGCCAACCTGGTGGCCGGTCACCTCATGCTGACGTTGTTGTTGGGGTCGGGGTGGATCTTCATCTCCAACATCGGCAACATCGGAGCCAAGGCGGCCACCGGAGTGGTTTGGCNNCTTCGAGATCGTGGTGTCGGTCCTCCAGGCGTACATCTTCACACTGCTGTCTGCCGTCTACGTCCAGTCGTCTTTGCATCCCGAGCACTAAGGAGGAGCCTTGGTTGAAGAACTGAAAGGGGCAATCGCCCTCGTCGGATATGGGCTGGCGGCGGTCGGCCCCGGCATCGGCATCGGCATCGTCGTCGGGAACGCCATCACCGCCATGGCCCGCCAGCCCGAGGCCGCCGGCATGGTGCGCACCAACATGTTCTTGGGCATCGCTTTCACCGAGGCGCTGGCCCTCATCGGCTTCGTGCTGTTCTTCATCGCCTAGGGAGAGCGGCCAATGGTGCATTCACTACTCGCCGGCATGCTTCTCGCCCAAGAGGGGGAGGAGGAGTCCGAAGGCATCGACCTGCTGCTTCCTCCCTCCAGTGAGCTGATCGCCGGCATCATCGCCTTCGCCATCGTCTTCTTCTTCATGTGGAAGTGGGCGGCGCCGGCCATCAATCGAGCCCTGGAGAACCGGCGCCAGGCCATTGCCGGCCAGCTGAAGGAGGCGGAGAAGGCCAAGCAGGAAGCGGAGAGCCTGCTGCGGGACTACCAGGAGCAGCTCGCCGGAGCCCGCAGCGAGGCCGACCGGATCATCGACGAGGCCCGCCAGACGGCCGAAGCCCTGCGGGCCGACGTTGTCGGCAAGGCCGAACGCGAGGCCGAGGAGATCCGGCGCAAGACCCAGGAAGAACTAGCCGCCGAGCGGGCCCGGGCCGGGAGCGAGCTCCGCCGCGAGGTGGCCGGGCTCTCGCTCGACGTCGCCGAGCGGGTGATCGGCGGGGCGCTCGATCGAGACGCCCAAAGGGCCCTGGTGGATCGCTACATCGAAGAACTGGAGGGAACGTCGTAGCCGTGACCGACGATCGCATCGGCGGGTACGCCGCCGGCATCCTCAGTATTGCCCGAGCGGAGGGGGACCCGGAACGCGTCTCGAATGAGCTGTTCCGGGTGGCCCGCACCATCGAGGAGTCGAANNGAAATCGGGGATCATCAACGACCTGTTGGGGGAGCGCTCCTCGCCCCTGGTGACGGGCCTCGTGGCCTTCATCGTGAACTCGGGGAGAGGACGCGAGCTTGCGGCGATCGTCGATCGGCTGGCCGAGCAAGCCGCAGCCGAGCGGGGCCGGGCAGTGGCCGAGGTCCGGTCGGCGATCGAGTTGGACGACGGTACGGTTTCCCGGCTCGAAGAGGCCCTGAGCCGGGCCACCGGACGGACCGTCGAAGCCCGGGTCATCGTCGATCCGACCGTGCTCGGCGGAGTCCGGGCCCGCATTGGAGACACGATCATCGACGGCACGGTGCGGGGCCGTCTCGAGTCGTTGCGTGAGAAGATCGAGGTATGAGAAATGGCTGAGCAGACCATCAACACCGAAGAAATCACTGCGGCGCTGCGCGCCAACCTCGAGGGATGGTCGCCCACGCTCGAGGCGGAAACGGTCGGCTACGTCACCGCCGTCGGCGACGGCGTGGCCCGGGTCGCCGGTCTTCCCAATGCAATGGCTTCGGAGATGCTGGAGTTCCCGGGTGGCCTCCTCGGCATCGCCCTCAACCTGGACGAGGACTCGATCGGCGCGGTGATCATGGGCGAGGCGTCCCATATCCAGGAGGGCGATCCGGTCAAGGCCACCGGCCGAGTGCTGTCGGTTCCAGTGGGGGATGCGATGCTGGGACGGGTAGTGGATCCGCTCGGCAACCCGCTCGACGGCAAGGGGCCCATCGAGACCGGCGAACGGCGGCTCCTGGAGGTGCAGGCGCCCACCGTCGTCGATCGCCGGCCGGTCCACCAACCCCTCCAGACCGGCATCAAGGCGATCGATGCAATGACCCCCATCGGCCGGGGTCAGCGGGAGCTGATCATCGGCGACCGGCAGACCGGGAAGACCGCCATCGTGGTCGACACGATCATCAACCAGCGCGACACGGATGTGAAGTGCATCTACGTCGCCATCGGGCAGAAAGCCTCCACGGTGGCCGAGGTCGTGGATTCCCTCGAGGAGGAAGGGGCGATGGAGTACACCGTCGTCGTCAATGCCCCGGCTTCGGCGCCGGCGGCCCTGCAGATGTACGCCCCCTATGCCGGGTCGGCCATCGGCCAGCACTGGATGTACAACGGCGGCCACGCCCTGGTGATCTTCGACGACCTTTCCAAGCAGGCGGTGGCCTACCGGGAGATCTCGCTCCTGCTGCGTCGCCCTCCGGGGCGCGAGGCGTACCCGGGCGACGTGTTCTACCTGCACAGCCGGCTGCTGGAGCGGTGCGCCAAGCTGTCCGATGAGCACGGCGGCGGCTCGCTGACCGGGCTCCCCATCGTGGAGACCAAGGCGGGAGACGTCTCGGCCTACATCCCCACCAACGTCATCTCGATCACCGACGGCCAGATCTACCTGGAAACCGACCTGTTCTATTCGGGGGTCCGTCCGGCCATGAACGCCGGTATTTCGGTGTCACGGGTCGGAGGCAACGCCCAGGTCAAAGCGATGAAGTCGGTCGCCGGGCCGCTCCGCCTCAACCTGGCCCAGTTCCGCGAGCTGGAGGCGTTCGCCGAGTTCGGCTCGGAGCTCGATGCCGCCAGCCAGGCCCAGCTGGAGCGGGGGCGGCGGGTGGTCGAGGTCCTCAAGCAGCCCCAGTTCGTACCGGTTCCGGTGGAGGAGCAGGTGGTCGCCATCTATGCCGTCACCAATGGCTTCATGGACGAAGTCCCGGTGGAGGAGGTGCAACGGTTCGAGGCCGAGTTGCGCGACTACTTCCGGACCCGGCACCCCGGTCTTCTGACCCACATTGCCGAAACCGGCGATTTGCCGGACGCCGACGAGATCGAAGCGGCGGCGCGGGACTTTGCCGACTCGTTCACCTCGTCGCTGGCGGCCCGGGAGTAGCCGTCGATGCCGAGTGCCGAGCTTCGCCAGATCCGGAGGCGGATCCGCAGCGTCCAGTCCACGAAGAAGATCACCTCGGCCATGGAGCTGATCGCCGCCTCGCGGATCGTACGGGCCCAGGCACGGGTCGAGGCCTCGCAGCCTTACACGGCCAAATTGGGAGAGGTGATTGCCAACGTGGCGGCGGCCTCGGGCGGCGCCTCCCACCCTCTGCTGGAGCGCCGCAGCGGGGGAGCTTCCGGGATCCTGGCAGTGACCTCCGACCGTGGCCTGGCCGGAGCCTACAACACGAACGTCATCCGGCTGGCCGAGAGCAGGCTCATCGAGCTCGGCCGAAGCGGGGTTCCGACCCGGATGTACGTGGTGGGCCGGAAGGCGCAGAGCTACTTCCGCTACCGCGGTTACCAGATCGAGCGAGTCTTCTTGGGCGTCACCGACACTCCCGGCTACGGCGACGCCCGAGCCATCGCCAACATCGTCATCAACGAATTCGCCGAAGGGGCCATCGACTCGGTGGAGGCCTATACGACTCGTTACGTGTCGGCCCTCACCCAACCCGCAGTGCGTTGGCCGGTGCTTCCCATCGAGCCTCCGGAGGTCGGAGCGGAGGCGGCCACCGGGTCGGAGCCGGCGGTGGGCTACAACTACGAGCCGTCGCCGGAGGAGATCCTCGACCGGCTGTTGCCCCGCTACGTCGAGGCGACGGTGTTCGGAATGCTCTTGGAGGCTTCCGCATCGGAGCATGCCGCCCGCCGTCGGGCCATGAAGGCGGCCACCGAGAACGCCGAGGAGCTGACCAAGGTGCTCACCCGGAAGGCCAACCAGGCCCGCCAGGCCGAGATCACCACCGAGATTTCCGAGATCGTGGGCGGCGCCGAGGCGCTCACCCAGGGATAGTAAGGAGACACTGTGGCCAACGGACGGATCGTCAAAGTAGCCGGCCCGGTCGTCGACGTGGAGTTCCCGCGCGGCGACCTGCCCGAGATCCATCACGCCCTCGAATTCGACGTTTCTCTCGGCGGGCAGACGCGCACCGTGACTGCGGAGGTCGCTCAGCATCTGGGCGAGAGCCACGTGCGGGCCATCGCCATGCAGCCCACCGATGGATTGGTGCGAGGGGCCGAGGCCCGCGATACCGCACTGCCGATCTCCGTTCCGGTCGGTGAGAAGACGCTGGGTCACATCTTCAACGTGCTCGGCGACCTGCTCGACGTCCCGGCCGGCAGCATCGAGTTCGAAGAGCGCTGGCCCATCCACCGTCCCGCTCCCTCCTTCGAGGACGTCGGTTCACAAAAGGAGATCTTCGAGACCGGCATCAAGGTCATCGACCTGCTCGAGCCCTACGTCAAGGGCGGCAAGATCGGCATGTTCGGAGGCGCCGGGGTGGGCAAGACCGTCGTCATCCAAGAGATGATCCACCGGGTGGCCACCGAGCATGGCGGTGTATCGGTGTTTGCCGGCGTGGGGGAGCGCACCCGCGAAGGCAACGACCTGTTCCTGGAGATGAAAGAGTCCGGGGTGATCAACAAGGCGGCGCTCATCTTCGGACAGATGGACGAGCCGCCGGGGGTGCGGCTGCGGGTCGGACTGTCGGCGCTGACGATGGCCGAGTACTTCCGCGACGAGATGCACCAGGACGTGCTGCTGTTCGTCGACAACATCTTCCGCTTCACCCAGGCCGGTTCCGAGGTGTCCGCGCTGCTGGGCCGGATGCCGTCGGCGGTCGGCTACCAGCCGACGCTCGCCGACGAGATGGGGGCGCTGCAGGAGCGCATCACGTCGTTGGCCGGGAGATCGATCACTTCCCTTCAAGCGATCTACGTGCCCGCCGACGACATCACCGATCCGGCCCCTCACACCACCTTTGCCCACCTCGACGCCACGACGGTGCTGTCTCGCCAGATCGTCGAGCAGGGCATCTACCCGGCCGTGGATCCGCTCGACTCGACCTCGCGCATCCTCGACCCCCGCATCATCGGCGACGACCACTACACGACCGCCCGCGACGTCCAGGAGATCCTGCAGCGCTACAAGGACCTCCAGGACATCATCGCCATCCTGGGCATCGACGAGCTGTCCGAAGAGGACAAGCTGATCGTGGCCCGGGCCCGCCGCATCCAGCGGTTCCTGTCCCAGCCGTTCTTCGTCGCCGAGCAGTTCACCGGCTTCCCCGGCAAGTCCGTGCCGCTCGAAGAGACCATCCGGGGCTTCCGGATGATCGTCGACGGCGAGGTCGATCACTTGCCCGAGCAGGCCTTCTACATGGTGGGCGGCATCGAGGAGGCCGTCGAGAAGGGCAAGGAGCTCGAGGCGGCCTAGGAGTCATGGCCAAGCCGTTTCGCGTCGATGTGGTCACCCCCGAGGCCGTCGTGTGGTCGGGAGAGGCCGACTTCGTATCGGCCCGTACGACGGAGGGTGACATCGGGGTGCTGGCCGACCACGAGCCGACGATGGCGGCGCTGGGGACCGGTACCGCAGTCGTGCATCACGGCAACGAACGGACCACGATTGCCGTGCACGGTGGGTTCCTCCAGATCTTCCGCAACCAGGTGACGCTGCTCTCCGATCGGGCCGAGGTGTCCGAGGAGGGCGCCGAGGCGGCGTTCGAGCTGGCCCAGGAGCTGCGGGCGGCCGAGGAGGAACCCGGCGACGAGGCGACAGAGCCGGCCGGAGCCTGAGCCGAATGGCCGATGTGCGGATCGAGGCACTCGGGGGCGACGACTACCGCGTCGAGATCACCGAAGGGGGAACCGCCACCACCCATCGGGTCACGGTCACCGCCGAGGATCTGGCCACCTACGGCGGAGGCACCGATGCGATCCGCCTTCTCGAAGAGTCCTTCTTCTTCCTGCTCGAGCGAGAGCCCAAG
>JABAOH010119865.1_pt1 | contig 10820 bp, 9 predicted proteins | sample 7062181 | NCBI WGS metagenome assembly JABAOH01 (sample SAMN14538630, study PRJNA623070) | marine sediment metagenome | biome: marine biome [ENVO:00000428]; feature: marine pelagic biome [ENVO:01000023]; material: deep marine sediment [ENVO:00002113]; isolation source: pool of 5 deep marine... | reverse complement strand
CTATTATTCCACTAGACGTTTTTCGACTAAGTTGAAATTAAAAATTGATTGCTTATTTCAGATGAGAACCTACGTAACACTAAAATATCACCCTTGCCTTTAACACCGTCGTTAATAGTTAGATCACTTCTTACTCCATTTTTCAAAATGTATAATGTGTTTTAAATCTATCAATTCTTTTTTTACAGGTTTTTCATTTGGGTAGCCAATTGTAATTAAACATACTAACCGAATATAATCAGGTAGTTGCAAGATTTCTTGTAGAAGACCACGCTCTTGCTGATGAGACATGTGATTTCCATAACACGATACATAGCAAGCACCTAAACCACATTCTGTGGCCTCTAAAAGCATATTTTCTACAGCTAAAGCTACCGTAATGTCATAATCTCTGTATTCTGGATCCTTTCTTTTATCGGCACAACATGCTATTACCACAGGAGCCNNATCGGTGGCCCCCCAAAAGGAGCATGCCGTGCTGCATCTACTATTTTTAAGATAATATCTTCGCTAACCTCTCTCTTACTGTATTTTCTTATTGAGCGGCGCTTTTTAATACAATCAAATACATCCATTCTAATTCCTCCTTAAAATTTTATTAATTCTTTCGGTTATCAGCCTCTAATATATAAAATAAATATCCGTTGCATCCGTAGTTTAGTTTACCAGGATTAAAATGTCAAGATTTTTTTAAAAGAAAAGTAATGGTTGATTAAGAAAAATTTTTGTCGGGGAATCCTGGTTACTCTTCAACCGGAAACAGCGAGCGCTGTTCTCCTTTCTCATCTTCTGCTTGATTTTCATCATCTCTTACAATTCCCTCGTCAGGGGAAATCTCTTCTCCATGGGCATCGATGTCCATCGCCTCCTCTTGAGAGACTTCTTCTTCGGGTTCATCATTAACCGGGGATTCCACCGGCGTGATGGCTTCAATTTTTGTAGTGGTAAGCCGCTTTCCCCGGGCTTTGTGACTCTTCACTGCAATAAAGTCCTCTAAATCAAAAATCTCTTCAATACCCTTTTTACGACCGCCAAAAGCGACTTTTACCCGCGGGTATCCCTCAGAAGATACGGTTTCTACATAGGAATCCGGGTGGTCGCCAATAAACCGGACTATTTTTTCAGTGAACTCCACTTGAAACCGTTTTACATAATAGAACTGTTGTTCTCCTTCAAAATAAACAGCAGAGTATACGTTCTCCGGGTCGTATTTCTCAATCAACACCACATCCGGCTCAAAATGAGTGGAAAGATCAAAGGAATGCAACTGAAAGTATCCTGATTTGGTGATGGAGATGATGCGATCGTCACCAGAGAATTCACCCAGGTAAATGCCCCTTTCGTCATCGTTAAGACGCATCACAGCAGTATCAAACCAGATGTGTCTGCCCCCCAGGGTGGAGATGCCGCTTTCTTTTAAAGCGACACGCCAGACTTCATGTTTGCTGACGATGTTTCCCATGGAGCTTCGGCCTTTGATGGCGATGTCGCTGAAATCCACATCAAACTGCACCTTTCGCAGCCGGCGTTTGGGTTTCAGCATAATTTTGACGGTTTCTGCTTCACCGTTGGGATTGGCGGTAAAATAAAGCACCTTTGATCCCGGTGTCCCTTTGGTCACATCGTACTCCCTGTCCCGCGTGACCCCGGTAACGGCAAATCGCTTGATCATAGCAGGACCGAATTTCCCATCCTGGTAGATCACATTGTAAATGGTACGGTCGTCATTCTTTTTGAAAATGCCAACATAAATGATATTTTTGCCTACAAAAGCTTTATCCGAGACTTTGGTAACCAGGTACCTGCCGTCCTTAAGAAACACGATAATGTCATCGATATCAGAACATTCGTCGACGTATTCGTCTTTCTTTAAACCAGTTCCCACAAAGCCCTCTTTGCGGTTGACGTAAAGCTTTTGATTGGCTGCCACGACTTTAGTGGCTTCGATGACGTCAAAGTTGCGGAGCTCGGTCTTCCGCTCCCTTGCTTTGCCGTATTTTTCTTTTATTCGTTTGTAATAATCAATCGTATACTCGATGATGTGTTTCAGGTGGTAATCGACTTCCTTTATTTCTTGTTCAATGGATTTGATATGTTCATCTGCTTTAAAAGCATCGTACCTGGAAATACGTTTGATCTTGATTTCTGTTAACCGCACAATATCGTCATAGGTAACGTCGCGGCGCAGGTATTTCTTAAAAGGCTCCAGGCCGTTATCAATGGTTTCGATAATAGACTCCCAGGTCTCGCATTCTTCAATATCATTGTAAATTCGATTCTCAATAAAAATTTTCTCCAATGAAAATCGATGCCAATCCTCTTCCAACTCCTCTTTACGGATTTGCAGCTCGCGGGTGAGGAGGTAGAGTGTATTCTGGGCAGAGACAACCAGCATCTCCGAAACCCCCATAAACCTCGGTTTGCCATTATCAATAACACAGTTATTGGGAGAGATGGATACTTCACAATCGGTAAACGCATACAGACCGTCAATGGTCTGGTCAGGCGAAACACCAGCGGGTAAATGAACCAGGATTTCCGCGTTCTCAGCCGTGTTGTCATCGATTTTTTTTATTTTTATTTTACCCTTGTCATTGGCACTGATGACGGAATCGATAAGGCTGGTGGTGGTTTTTCCAAAAGGGACTTCCGTGATCACCAATGTTCGTTTGTCCAGTTTGGATATTTTTGCCCGGACCCGGACCTTTCCTCCTTGCAGGCCATCGTTGTACCTGGAACAGTCAGCCATGCCGCCTGTGGGAAAGTCCGGGAACAGTTCAAATGGTTCACCTTTGAGGTGAGCAATGGAAGCGTCAATCAGTTCATTAAAATTATGAGGTAAGATTTTCGACGCTAATCCGACAGCAATGCCTTCGGCCCCCTGGGCCAATAATAAAGGAAACTTAACCGGCAGCTGGACCGGTTCTTTGTTTCTCCCATCATAGGAGAGTTTCCATTCGGTGGTTTTGGGATTGAAGACCACTTCCAGGGCAAATTTGGATAAACGGGCTTCAATATAACGGGATGCAGCCGCACCATCACCGGTGAGGATATTTCCCCAGTTCCCCTGGGTGTCGATTAGCAAATCCTTTTGTCCCAGCGCCACCAATGCTTCACCAATAGAGGTATCACCGTGGGGATGGTACTGCATGGTAAAACCGATGATATTGGCAACTTTGTTATAACGGCCGTCCTCCAGCCGCTTCATAGCATGCAAAATACGACGCTGCACTGGTTTCAATCCATCATTTACATAGGGTACCGCCCGCTCCAGGATGACATAAGACGCATAATCCAGGAACCAGGTTTCGTACAACCCGGATATGGGCTTCACATGGTGAAGCTTCTTGGATAGGCGCTTATCTGCAAGGAAATCTTCAATCTCCTGGTCCGGTTCTCCGTTTTCCTTCTCCTGGCTCTCGATATTTTCTTCATCTAACTGACGTTGGTCACTGTCATTCGTGTTGGCATTGTTGTCGATATTGTTATTACCTCTATTATTTCCTGTGCCCATTGGTTTCCCCAGGTCATTCATAATCCTGGACCCGGTCTTCCTCTATCTTTAAATGATCGACGATAAATTCCTGGCGTTTGGGTGTATTTTTGCCCATATAAAAATTCAGCATGTCAGAGACAGGGTCTTGCCGCCGCATCACTACCGGTTCCAACCGTATGTCCTTGCCGATAAAATGTTTGAACTCATCGGGGGATATTTCACCAAGTCCTTTGAAACGTGTGATTTCAGGATTTTTGCCGCAAGCGTCAATGGCTTTTTGTTTTTCTTCTTCAGAATAACAATAAAAGGTTTCCTTTTTGTTCCTGACGCGGAACAATGGGGTTTGTAAGATATGCACGTGCCTTTTTTTAATAAGCTCCGGGAAGAAATTAAGGAAAAAGGTGATCATGAGGAGCCGGATATGCATACCGTCTACATCGGCATCTGTGGCGATGACAATATTGTTATAGCGGAGGTCATCCAGGCTGTCTTCGATGTTTAATGCGGCTTGGAGCAGGTTAAATTCTTCGTTCTGGTACACGATTTTCCGGGTGAGGCCGTGTGTATTGAGGGGTTTTCCTCTTAAACTGAACACTGCCTGGGTGTTGACGTCCCTGGCTTTGGTAATGGAACCGCTGGCAGAGTCACCTTCTGTGATGAACAGGGTGGATTCCATGCGGCGTTCGTGAATGGAGTTAAAGTGAATTTTGCAGTCCCGGAGTTTCCTGTTGTGCAAGCTGACTTTTTTGGCCCGTTCACGGGCTAATTTCTTGATGCCGGCCATGTGTTTTCGTTCTTTCTCGGATTCCAGGATTTTTTTCAGCAGCAGCTCCGCGATATCCGGTTTTTTATGCAGGTAATTGTCCAGTTCGGTTTTGATAAAATCCACCACGTAATTGCGAACAGTGGATCCATCCGGGCTCATATCCCTGGAACCTAGTTTGGTTTTGGTCTGGGATTCAAATACCGGTTCTTCGATTTTAACGCTGACGGCAGCGATAATAGAGTTGCGGATGTCAGAGATATCAAAATCTTTTTTATAAAACTCCCGGATGGTTTTTACTATCCCTTCACGGAACGCCTGCAAATGAGTCCCACCCTGGGTGGTAAATTGGCCGTTGACAAAGGAATAATACTCCTCGCCGTACTGGCTGCCGTGGGTTATGGCGATTTCGATATCCTCCCCTTTTAAATGGATAATAGGATATAACCCGGTACCGGTCATATTGGCCTCCAGCAAATCCATTAACCCTCTCCTGGAGTAATACCGCTGACCATTAAAATGGATGGCCAATCCGGAATTAAGGTAAACGTAGTTCTGTACCTGGGCTTCTACATATTCGGAAAAAAAATGGAATTTTCCGAACAATTCCGGGTCCGGTTCAAAGATCACTTCCGTGCCCGTGGGTTGGTCGGTTTTTTGGATGCGAGGATTCTTGACTATCAGGCCTTCGGAAAACTCAGCGGCTTTCATTTTACCATCCCGGAATGCACGGATAATAAAACCCATGGAAAGGGCATTAACCGCCTTGAGTCCCACACCGTTCAACCCCACACATTTTTTAAAGACTTTGGAATCGTATTTGGCACCGGTATTCATCTTGGAAACCACATCCACCACTTTTCCCAACGGCACGCCGCGGCCGTAGTCCCGCACCCGTACACGTTGATCCGAAACCGTGATATCGATCTTCTTACCAAACCCCATCATGAACTCATCAACCGCATTATCAATGACTTCCTTCACCAGGAGGTAAATCCCGTCGTCCTGGGAGGAACCGTCACCCAGCTTGCCGATGTACATACCCGGCCGCTTGCGGATATGTTCCCGCCATTCCAGTGTCTTAATCGTTTCTTCCGTATATTGTTCCAGCATTTTAATTTGCCCTTACTCATCAATGATATTCTAACGTCCTATTTTAGTCCAAATAAAGCTACATTTCAAGAATAAAAAAAAATAATACCTGCCTACTTCTTTCTTAGCTTTTCTTCCAGTTGCTTAATGACGCTGTCCAATTCTTCCTTTAAAATCCTGGAAATGAAAATGGGAAGTTGGGCAACATTCTTCGCCGGCATTGAGATGTGCCGGTCAAAAGAGTGAAGCAACACCCGTTTCCTGGCTTTGAAATCTTTAATTTCAATATCCATTTTTAAGCGGGCCAGCCAGGCTTCTGCCCGGTCATATTCTTCTATCATATGAACCGATGCTTTCAACATCAAATCCGGCATACCGCCGGAAAATTCAGTAATAATACCTTTAAAATATTTTCCTTTGGAAAGATAGTCAGTGATGGCATCTCTTACTATTTTTTCCGGTTTTTTGATCCAGAAATGGTAGGAGTAATAATTCAATTGATACGGTGACGTCCGGTATACCACGCGGTAATCATTGTAAATGTCCTCCACTTCCACCTTTTCTACCAGTAATACGTAATCGATGTTAGCTGCAGGAGTACCTTTACCGCCGCTGTCAGGGGGAAGGTAAAGCTGGTAATATTTTTTTTCGCCCGTTGTGGTCATACAACCGCTAATTATTATCAATCCAAAAGTAATGAGAATAATCCGGGAAATCAAAGCGATTTGTTTTGCTTTCATTTTTTACTCCTTTTTACTTTTTATTTTTTTCTGCCCGTTTTCGTATCAGGATGGTGGGGTCTTCGGTCAGTTCCCGGGTAAAATGCGAAATATTCTCCATGGATTCCCGCAGGCTGACCAGGGTTTCATTAAATTCGCTCTCGATGTCAAAGAATTGAGTTTCAATTTTCCGTACACTAGAGCTGGCGGTCTCAAGAAAGGTATCCAGTTTTTCCAGGACCTTGCCCAACTCTTTATCGGAAAACCTCTGGGAAACGGTTTTAATCAATTTTTCGCTGTCTTTTACCAGGTTTTCAATCCTGCCGTTGGCAGAGATATTATTCAGGTGGGTGACGAATTCATTCAGACTTTCAGATAATTGGGTGAGTTGAATCATCGTCTGATCCAGTTCTTTCAGGGAATTAGCAAAATCTTTCTCCCGTTTTTCCAGGACGTTTGATATAATGCGGGTACTTTTCTCCAGGTTTTCCACCAGTCGGGCCATTTTTTCCCGGTTTTCTATCTTCAATAAATCATTTACAGCATTTACCACGTTATCCACGTTGAGTACGATATCTTCCGCTTTCTCACCCAGGCCTTTTTTGGTAAGGATTTCACCTCCCGGTTCCACGAATTTGGATTCGGGTTTTCCCCCGGAGATTTCTACGAATCGCAGCCCGGTGATCCCGGCGTATTGAAGGGCGGCGGCCATATCTGCTTTTACCGGGAACCCGCTTTTAATCCTGACATAGACAAGAATGGAATTCAAGTCTTTGGGGTTCACCTCGAGACGTACGACTTTACCGATGCGAACGCCCTGGTATTTAACGTCAGCCCCTTCATTGACACCATTAACAGACATTCCTTTAAAATTAATGTAATAGAGATCGCCTTCTTCCGATAATTTGGGAATGATAAACACAGCCAGGATGGCCACCAATAAAACCGATGAGACCACCAAAAAAACACCCAATCGCAATTTCTGTTCTTTTTTAATCATGGTTCTATCCTTATTTTTTTAGCCACAAAGGCACAAAGACACGAAGTATTATTTTTCATTTTTTGCGTTTTTAAGGAAAAATGTATCGATAAATGGATCGTTTAAACGGGCCAGTTCCCGGTATTGGCCGAAAAAGTGCAAGCGTCCGCTGTCCAGGACCAGGGCTTTATCGGCGATTTTATCAATGGAGCGCAATTCATGGGTCACCACCACCAGGGTCATGCCCAGGTGCTCTTTCAGGTCTAACATTAATTGATCCAACCCGGCAGCCGTGATGGGGTCCAGTCCGGCAGAGGGTTCGTCGCAAAGAATAATGTCCGGGTCCAATATCATGGATCGTGCCAGCGCTGCCCGTTTTCGCATCCCTCCGGAAAGCTCCGCAGGGTACTTGTGGGAGCTTTCCAGCAGCCCTACCTGGGAAAGACGGGTATACACCATCTCTCTTTCGATTTCCCTGGCCAGGTTCTTGTAATGCATTTTGATAGGCAGGGCAATGTTTTCGTAGAGATTAAAGGAATTCAGCAGCGCACTGCTTTGATACAGCACGCCGATTTTCCGGTAAAGGTCATTCAACGATTTTTCCGAATAATAATCCACTTTGCCGCCGAAGAAGAACACGTCACCGGAAAGGGGTGGGATCAACCCAATCAGGGTTTTTAGTATGGTAGTTTTGCCGCACCCGCTTTTGCCCAGGATTACCGTGATTTCTTTTGCTTTAACGGTAAAGTTCAACCCGGCCAGGACAGCCTCGTCCTTGTATCCCACATCCAGTTGGCTTACTTCTATAATATCTTCCATTTTATTCAGCCGTCTATCAATAGAGTAGAAAGGCAAAAATACAGTCCACTACGATAATCAATGAAATCGAGAGCACCACGGATTCGGTAGTGGCAATGCCCACACCTTCGGCGCTGGGTTTCACAGAGAACCCTTTATATCCGCTGCTGATTACCACGAGCCAGCCAAAAACCAGGGTTTTGACCAGTCCGATGAGAAAATCCCCGACTCCCACCACCAGGAACATCTCATCCAAAAACATTTTAGCTGAAATACCGGAAAACACCCGGGCCACGATGATACCTGCGAATATGCCGACAAAATCAGCAATGGCCACCAGCAAGGGAATTGCCAGGGTGATGGCAATCAACCGGGGTACCATCAGGAATTTTTCCGGTACGATTCCCATGGTTTTCAGGGCATCGGTTTCTTCCATCACTTTCATGGAAGAGATTTCCGCGGTAATGGCAGCACCGATTTTACCGGCCAGGATAATGCCGGTCATCAAAGGTACTAATTCCCTGAGCATGCCGTACCCCACCAGGTCGGCCAGGTAGATATCCGCCCCGAAAAGACGCAGTTGTTGAAGCGAGGTAATGGAAACAGTGATGCCTACCAGGAACGAGAGGATGCTGACAATGGCAAAGGATTTATATCCCATAAAAAAGAGTTGATTTAAAATATCCCCGGGATAAACGCCTTGTCCTTTTAGTAAGTATTGAATGGTATAATGGATCTCGTCCGAAAGAAGCACCATGAAGTTTCTGAAGTGCTGCTTGAAAGCCAGGTATTTATCGGCAAGTAATTCTATTTTGCCGGCAATGGATTCGGCTGCGCGCTTTTTGGTTTTCCTTGGTATTGTTTCAGCCGGGGGAAACATGTCGAACAGGTGATTCAATTGAGGGGTGATGTTTTTAAAGGAAACGTCGATATGTTTTCGTTTTAAGTAATTAAACAAGGCAATGGCAGAGGAATCCATGTCACGAACATCTTTAAAATCGATCTCGATGGGGGGAACAGGGGGTTTTTTCTCCAATTTTTTTATTTCTGCAAAGAGATGAGAAACGTTTTCGATTGACAGACTTTCCGGCAGTACCAGGCAATGTTTATTTTCCTCCGCCATATTTGTTTTCCTGCATATGTAACGACTATATTTAACACAATCTTAACATAAAATCAATTGTTTTCTGTTTTTATTTTAGCCGGGAGGTTACGGGAGTTCCTGGTTGTTGACTTTTTTCTTCTAATTCATTAAAATAAGACCATGAGTACAATATTCTTATCTATAGGGCGAACAGGTGTAAATATTGAAGGAGAGTGAATATGGCGAAAAATCCCTATAAATTTACCGGACCATTAGACCTTGAAAAAGATAAAATTGTTTGTGCCGCAAGAATAGAAAAGATAACCGAAGTGATTAATGGAATTAATGACGGCGATTACTGGTCCATCCAGGGACCACTGCAGATCGGTAAAACCACCTTTTTTTATCAACTGATTAAAGAACTGTACGATTTTCCATGTATATACATTGATTTCGAAGTTGTCCCTCACAGCAAAGAGGCTCTTTACGAAATAATCATCGATCACATTATCAAAAAAGTACCTGTTGAAATTGATCCGGATTACAAGGAAAAATGGAAAAATCTTGGGCCGGAATTCGGTTTCTATAACTCTTTGAAATCATTGACATGCAAATACGAAAAAAGGATTGTTTTCCTTTTTGATGAGATAGGGACAAATAAATTACCTGGCACCATACCCTGGCACCATACCCTAATACCGAATAAGAGACTCGTAATGTTCCGGTATATGGAGACATATCCGATGAATAAATTCTATTGCATCCAGGGCCTCGAAATTTAATTCAATCAGCTTTCAAAGCTTCTTGATAGTTTTCAGGTAATACCATCGAAAATGTGGAATTGAATTGTTGAAAAAAATTAAACCGGAATGATGAGGGAACAAAAATCCGTATGCGCCTTAAAAGTGATACAGGTGGCGAGAGGAACTTGATAGTCACAATTGGACCCTTACACACAACCAGCAAAATATTTTCTCGGCTAACCAATAGAGAATAAGGCTTACTCGCAATAAAATTGTAAATCAACAAGATAACAACAGCACCCATTCCTCCAATGATTATTAATGGAATCATAAGGCCAAAGACTATATCCACTGCAATAATAACAAGAAAGGGAATCAAAAGGTTCGGTCCCAGNNGTTATCGTTAAACTTAATCCTCCCGACGCCTTTAAAGTATCTGAACATGGAAGTCTGTACAAGGAAAATGGAAGTCTCGTTTTGCTGTCTTTCCATCTTTTTTTCCAGCTTAGACAGACTCAGCCGACGATTAAAAAATTGAATAGCCTTTATAATGAGAAAGGTCACAAAAATGATTACTAGCCAAATGCCAAACATTCCTAATATATTCCATGTACTCAAATCCGCTTTAGACATTATTAAGAATGGTAATATTAGTATACACATAACACCCTCTAATGCGAGTATGAAAAGAACAATACAACTCAGGTTAGCGATAAACTTCTTGAAGCCCTTTAGAGGTTTGAAATCCCACGGTTGAGCCCCTTGCTTTCTATATAATGAAGCCTCAGCCATATTCTTGCCTCCTTTTAATTCATCATTTGTAGGAATTTGCTTTTCTGGTTTGTCACAATTTTCCTCTTTTTTCCTATAAATTTTATCATTTCATCTACTTTATACTATATCTCACAACAGAAAGTGATTGTCAAGCACAAAAAAAAATGTGCACGGTGCAAAAAAAAATGTGAAAAATAAAAAATTGGTGCCAGGTTTTCTATCCACTAACCGGGTGTTGTAAAAGGTGCCGATTGTTAAATAAAAAAGCTCTGACATAATATCAAAACGCTCTGAGGAAAGATAAAAACGTTGTAAATTAATATCAAAAAGCTCTTGAGCTAGATCAAAAAAGCTTTGACGTAAGATTAAAAA
>JABAOH010185306.1_pt1 | contig 10822 bp, 10 predicted proteins | sample 7062181 | NCBI WGS metagenome assembly JABAOH01 (sample SAMN14538630, study PRJNA623070) | marine sediment metagenome | biome: marine biome [ENVO:00000428]; feature: marine pelagic biome [ENVO:01000023]; material: deep marine sediment [ENVO:00002113]; isolation source: pool of 5 deep marine... | reverse complement strand
CGGAGGTCTACCGGATTATTTTAAGGCGGCTCCCCGTGCTGTGGCGGGGGACCCGGAGGACCCGGAAGCTTTTTTTGTAGGGATGACCGATGGCTCCATCTGGATGAGCGACGACGACGGACAGTCGTTTCGACAAATTGTTAAGGATCTGCCACCGGTCATGAGTATCGGGGTCACCCATTGACAACTCCTGCCCCTCGTCCTAAAGGATCCCGGTAGATCACAAGCGAGGGTAAAGGAGCGACAGGGATGGAATCAGCAGCGGATATCACCTGGAAGGGGTATTCCCTTGCAGAGCGGGACCGGCGTTGGCAGCGGGTCAGGGACAACGCCGCCAAGGCGGGATTTGATTGTACCTTTGTGCCCCTCTGCGTGGACGGAACCAACCTGCATCTGTCGCTCGAACAAGCGCGTGGCACCCGCTCCGATTGTCGTTATTTAACGCAGATGGAAAACGCCGCCATTGTCGTTCCAACGGATGGGCGGGCACCCATTGTCATAAACGACCGGGGTAGTCGAAACTCCTGGTTTCCTGAAGTGCGTCCTGCCAATCGCGGGTTGCGAGGATCCTGGGGAGCGCCCATGGCCGAGGCCCTCATCGACCTGGGAATGGAACGGGCAAGAATCGGTGTATCGGGACTCCGGTTAGGAAAAGTGACCCATGGCCGTGCCATTGCAGGTGTTGTCAACCACAGCTCCTATGCCGAAGTGTTGCGGCGGCTTCCCAATGCGACCTTTGAAGACGCGACGGACGTCGTGGGCTACGCACGTTACATCAAAAGTGATGAAGAGATTGCCTGCCTGAGGCGGGGGGCTTCGATTGTGGCGGCCGGCATCGAAAAAATGGTGGAGGTGGCGCGACCGGGGGTGGAGGAATCCGTGCTTTACGCCAGAGTTATGCAGCGCATGCTGGAGCTGGGGAGCGAGTATTACGCCCTCGCCCTTTATACTGGGGATGCCACGGCCGGTGACCGTCTGCCTCGATTCGAGAACCCCCCCATCGGCCGCCGTCTTCAGCCGCGGTACCGCATCAACAATGAGACCGACGCGGTATGGGGCGGACTCATCGCACAGGAGGTCCAGCCCATCTATTTGGGTTCGATCCCGGAAGAATGGAAACCCGTCATTGAGCTGCACCGCGAGATGTTCGTGGGTGGCCTTGAGCGCATGAGACCTGGAGCATCCTTTGGTGATTTTATTGATTTCATCAACGGCCTGGGTCCAAAACGAGGACTCAACAGCCTGATCCTCATGCATGGCCGCGGTTACGGCGATGACGGTCCCCTGCTAACCCCGCAGCATCGCGGTGAACGGAGCCGGGACGTAGTGTTTGAGAAAGGCAACACTTTCGTCTGGAAACCCATCGCCTCTAGCGCGGATCGTAAGTTTCAGTTTACCTGGGGTGGTTGCGTCGTGGTTACGGAGAACGGAGGCCAGTCGCTTGTGCAACGTCAGCATGGAATGGTTTCCGTCAACTAAAAGTCAGCTTTCATTGGTCAATTTTCATTAAGGGAGAATTCACGTGCCACCAAAACCACCAGCAAGCGCGGGGGCTAATGTTCCTATTTGGGCGGAGTATTCACTGGCGGAGCGAGACCGGCGCTGGAAAGCCGTAAGAGAGAACGCCGCAAAGGCGGGTTTGGACTGTATCTTTGTTCCTCTGGGTAACGGTACCGATGGGAGGTACCTTACGCAGCTGAGATGTTCGGCTATGGTGCTTCCCACGGACGGTCGGCCCCCGGTGATCATCGCCGATCGGTCGTCACACAACAGTTGGGCTCCCGATCCCTGGCAGACCAGCAGGGAGTGGGCGGACCCCATGGCCTTAGCGTTGATAGAGTCGGGAATGGAAAACGCCCGGATTGGAGTCGTGGGATTAAGAGGCGGTAAAGTCAGCCATGTCCGTTCCATCGATGGGGTCGTCAATCATACCGCCTACACGGAGGTGGTCAAACGTCTTCCCCAGGCAAAGTTTGAGGATGCAACGGACATTGTTGGATTCGTCCGGTACGTTAAGAGCGACGAAGAGATTGAGTGTCTCCGGCGTTCGACGGAAATCGCCGAGGCGGGAATCGATGAGATGGCCGAATCGGCCCGCCCGGGAGCCGACGCCGCGGACGTGTACGCGCGGGTTATGGGTCGAATGTTGGAACTGGGTAGCGAGTACTACCCCCTTGCGGTGAACATTGGCCCCATTGGGGAGGATGCCCCGCGTCAGACCAATCCACCCATCGGTAGGCGTCTCCAGGCCAACGATCTCATTACCAACGAAGTGAGTGCGGTTTGGGGGGCGCAGGTATCGCAGGAGGACCAGCCGATCTTGTTGGGTACGGTTCCGGACCTCTGGAAACCTGTCATCGAACTGCAACGGGAGGTGTTTGAGGCGGGTCTTAATTTCATGAAACCCGGGATTTCATTCGGTGAGCTGATCGATTTTGTTAACGGGTTCGGCGGGACACGTGGCATGAAAACTCTGACCCTAGTACACGGCAGAGGATACGGCGACGACGGCCCGTTGATTTCCCCGCGCTCCAAAGGGGAGTCCATACGGGACGTGCGAATTGAAAAAGGCAACGCTTTTGTGTGGAAACCCTATGCCATGAGCGCCGATGAAAAAATTCAGTTTGTTTGGGGGGGAGATGTGGTTGTGACCGACAATGGCGGGGAGCGTTTGTTCAGACGTTCCCACGGCGTTGTTTCCATCACCTAACCTAAATTACCCCGTATAAATTGCGTTCTTAAAAGGTTCCGTGCAGCTGATTTGACAGGATCCGGGCTGGGCGGGAGTGTAGGGTCTTTTAAGCCTCCAGTTCAGCTGACGGTTCGATCCTAGCGGTTTGGAAAAGCGTGTCGCTGTTGGCGCAATGGTTCCGCCAGCGTGTCGTTGACAAGGGGGAGCGAAAAAATATACAAGCCTGGGTGCGAGTGGGCGTATCAAATAATTTTTCTGAATTTAATCTGATGCATAAAACTGCGGACCGAATATGATCGCAATTCATCAAGTGGAAAAGGTATTTCACGTAGGAGAGGGCGGGGTTGCGGCCCTTAGGGGTGTTCAATTGCAGATGGAGCCGGAGGAGTTTTTTGTCCTTCTAGGTCCCAGCGGTTCCGGTAAGACGACCCTCCTGCGCTGTGTTGCAGGGCTGGAACGGCCCGATGGCGGGGAAATCCACCTGGGAACGAGGCTTATCTTCTCATCGGCTCAAGGGGTCTTTGTGCCGCCCGAAGAACGGGGCCTGGGGATGGTATTTCAATCGTATGCTGTTTGGCCTCATATGAATGTTTTTGATAACGTGGCCCTGCCCCTGACCCACGGTGCCCATAGACTGTCCAAGGATTTGGTCAAAAAGAGGGTCAGACAGGCGTTGATACAGGTTCAGCTGGAGGGGTTAGAGGAGCGGCCGGTCCCACTGCTCAGTGGCGGCCAGCAGCAACGGGTAGCCCTCGCACGTGCTTTGGCGGTGGAACCCTCGGTGCTGTTGATGGATGAGCCTCTGAGCAACCTTGACGCACGTTTGCGCGAGGAGGTGCGTTCTGAGATCCGGGCCGTTGCGAAGAAGGTTGGGGTGGCGGTGCTTTATGTGACCCATGATCAGAGCGAGGCCATGGCTCTAGCGGATCGGATTGCGGTGATGGATAGCGGCCGGATAATTCAAATCGGCTCTCCAACCATGTTGTATGAAAACCCGGCCAATCCCCGGGTGGCGGAGTTCTTCGGCTCTATCAATTGGTTGGGAGGCGAGGTTCGGGAAAAGGGACAGGTGACCACGAGCCTTGGCGTCATTCATGCCGATACCCCCAATGGATTGGCGGCGGTCCGCATCGGGATTCGTCCAGAAAGCCTGGGATTGACGGACCACGCCCTAAAAAAGCCCAACGAGTTCCAGGGCCAGCTGGTGGAACGGACATTCCTCGGGGATCATCAGGAGCTCAGAGTTCGCGTGGACTCAGAAGTCCTGTTGATCAAGAAATTGCGCACCGAAAACTTTTCTGTTGAACGGAAAGAGTGTTACGTTCAGTTCCCGCGCGAGGAGTTGATGGTTTTTCCGACGGACTGATTTAACGGTTGAATTTATGGATTTAAGAATCCATCGAAGTGAATGATTTATAAAAAGGGAGGTAGGACAATGGTAATGCATAGGTTAGTGAAAGCGGTGGTTCCGCTGATGGTACTCTTGCTGCTTTTTTCGGCTTCAGAGATACGGGCTCAGGGGGATTTCACCCCGGCCATGAAGAAGCTCATCAAGGCGGCGGCTGCGGAAGGCCAACTGAACATGTTAGGGAGCGGCATCGATGATCCAAAGGCCTGGGCCAAGTGGGAAAAGGCGCTGAACAAAATGTACGGCATCAACGTCAATCTCAAGTTCACCCGGGGGCCGTCCATGCCCCGCATGGCNNCGCATGGCTTCTCGAATCGCCAAGGAGCAGAAAGCAGGAAGAACACCCAGCACCGATATCTTCATTGGTAGCGAGAGCCATGTTTCTAGGATCGTTAAGGGCAAAGCTCTGGAAACACCCAACTGGCAAGAATTCGCACCCAACATTCCTGCTGAGGCTATTGCGCCGGGAAACGTTGCAGTAGTTATTGCCAGCCGGATGCCCGGAGTGACTTATAACACCAAACTGGTCCCCAAGAGCGAAGTACCCCGTAGGCTTGACGACCTCCTCAATTCCAAGTGGAAGGGTAAAATCGCTTCCACTCCCTACGCCGCTAGCTTTGACCGGGCAGCCATGGTCGTTGGCGATGAAAAAGTGACCAAGTTTCTCAAGGATTTGAGCCGTGGAAACCTTGCAGGACTGATCAGGTGCGGTGAGGATGAGCGAATCATTAGCGGTGAATTTAACATGTTGGCTCTGACCTGCGGCGGCGGTGCCGTCGAGGGGCTCAAAGCCAAAGGAGCGCCCCTTGAACATAGGGTTTTGGACGATATTCCCCTGGTCAGTTACTTCTACCTGGGGGTACCGAAAGGATCCGCCCATCCCAATATGGCGAAATTATTTACCGTCTTCATGACTACAAAGGTGGCGCAAAAGTACGTCTGGGAGAGCGAAGGATACGACATGCACATGCTGCAGGGGACCAACATGAATCAGTTGGTCACTGGGTTGCGCGAGAGGGGGATTCAACCGAGAGTCTTTGGCGTGAAGGAAGTGCTGGCCAATCAAAAGACCATTTCATCGTTGCGCAGGAAGTATCAGAAGATCCTGAAAGGACAATAAATGAGCCAATCCTCTTCCAGTGAAGCTATAGGGGGTTTCGTGCGGTGGCCGCGGCCTATGTTGGCCGTGTGGGCCGGGCGGGGCTCCCTGGTGGCGCTGGGTGGGGTGTTGCTTGCAGGTGTCGTCGTCCTTCTTCTCGTTACCATCGATATCGCCTTCCAGGTCGAGGATGGGAACGTCTATACCTTGCAAAACTTCCGGGACCTCTATGGGGACCCCTTCGCCTATAGGAGCTTGCTTAATACCCTGGGTTTTGCGGCCACGACCGTTGTAACGGCTCTTTTCTTTGCGGTGCCAACGGCGTGGTTGGCAGAACGGACGGACCTGCCGGGCCGTGGTGCCGTCTACCCGTTGATGACCATGGGGGTGCTCATCCCGGGTTTTTTCACGGCCATGGGGTGGTTGTTTCTGTTGCATCCCCGCATCGGAATGATCAACAAATGGCTGGTATCGGTCCTTCCCATCGAACAGTCCCCTTTCAATATCGCCAGTGTGGTAGGCATGGGTTTCGTCCAGGGACTGGGTATTTCGTCCCTGGCCTTTGTCATGGTGGCGAGTTCCTTTCGAGCCCTGGACCCGGCGCTGGAGGAAAGCGCCCAGATTCACGGTTTAAAAACCCTCAGCCGGCTTAGAATTATTACGCTTCCCCTGGTGTGGCCCAGCATTCTCGCCACTGGAATCTACACTTTTACCATTGGCCTGGCCGCCTTTGACGTCCCAGCGGTAATTGGGATGTCCAATCGAATCTTCACGTTCAGCACCTTTGTCTTTAATCAGACCAATCCTCAGGAGGCGCTACCGAACTATGGGATTGCGGCCGCCTCGAGCGCCATCATGATCGCGGTGGCCCTCTTATTGTCGTGGTGGTACCTGCGGGTTGTGAAAAGGTCTCACCGGTACCAGGTCGTAAGGGGGCAGGGCTATCGACCCAAACCCNNGGATTGGTGCTCATCTGGGCGTCTTTGATTCCTTTTTTCGAGCCGTTCTCGATGGAAGCGGCGGCCCGCGTTTCGCTGGACAATTTCCGCAACATTCCCTGGGAGGGATTCTGGTCGGCGGCCACCAATAGCCTGATACTGGTGGCCGTGGTTCCGACCCTTACGGCCATCATCGGCATTGCCATCTCCTGGGTCGTTATCCGCTCCGGCTCAAAGATCTCCGGGTTCTTTGATGTTCTTGCCTTTCTTCCCCATGCGGTTCCCGGTATCGTCTTTGCGGTGGGGGCGTTGATCTTTGCCCTTTTCTGGCTCCCTACCTTTATCCCGTTTTACGGAACAATTTTGATCCTCGTCGCCGTTTACGTGATTGAACGAATGAGCTTTGCCACCAGAGTCTACAACGGCGCCTTGATACAGATTCACCGTGAGCTTGATGAGGCGGGATACGTCTTTGGTCTAAAGGCGGTCACGGTCGTGAGGAAGATCTTGTTCCCATTACTGGCCCCTGCGTTTTTGTATTCCTGGCTCTGGATGGCGCTGCTCACCTATCGAGAATTGACGGTGGCTGCCCTGCTCGTCTCTCAGAGAAACATTACCCTGCCGGTATTTATCTGGGGTATCTGGAGCGGTGGCTCCCTAGCCCGCGCGGCTTCCATCTCAGTGCTGCTCATCCTGTTGATGTCCCCGCTTCTCGTATTGTACTTCGTCTTCGGGAGGAGGAGGCTTTCGCTGGGCTTCTGAGCGGAAATTTGATAAGGAACCCGAGAGGTTGAAAGTAGCGCGGCGTATTGAAATAAGTTTATTTGTTAATAGAGGTCTTAACCGAGAAAGGAGAATGGGTCATGGCTCAGAATATTCAAAGTCCGAGTCTTTCATTGAAAGAACGGGATCGCCGGTATGCGGCAATCAGAGGGAAGCTGAAGGAAAAAGGCGTGGACTGCGTCATTGTGAAGGACAGCAACCTCTTTTATCTCACCAATGGTCTCATCGGTGAGAGATACGGATTGTTCCCGACAGATGAGAGCAAGCCGTTTTTGGTTTTGATCCACCGCCGTCACCTGGCGGACCTCTCAGCACAGGTGCTAATTGATTCCCAGGACTGGGTCAAGGATCTCCAGTCGGAAAATGGGGCTGTCCCGTTCATCGAGCGTATCAAGAAGATGGGGTGGGAAAAGGGCACCATCGGGGTGACCGAGACGAGATCATCCACGGGTGGTCTTAGCCATGGTTTTTATGCCGAGCTTCAAGGGGGTCTGGAATCCGCCAAATTTGTGGACGTATCGGCGATTTTTGCCAATATCAGGACCATCAAGAGCGAGGAAGAAATCGCCATGATCGATTTTGCCAACCGGGTCTTCGATGCGGGTGTTAAAAGGGTGCATGAGGTCGCACGGCCGGGGATGCTAGGCAAAGAGGTGATTCAGGAAGCCATCAAGGGTATGTGGGATGCGGGAGGAGATTTGGAATCAACCGTTGGATTTAACTTTGGACCGGTGCCCGCGCAGAATCCCATCCTGGGTGGCTTGTGTATGGATCGCAAGATTCAGGACGGGGATATTGGGACGCTGACCGCCCATGCCCATTATGGCGGGTACGGAGGGCATAGCGATCAGGAAATCGCCTTTGGTGAGCCGAAACCGGTATACCAGAAAATGTTTGATTCCATATTGCAAGTTCGGCAGGCAGTGCTCGATGAGGTCAAACCAGGGTCGAGTCAGCGTGACCTGATCAATGTATACAAAAAAGCTTGCGAAAGTACCGGTTTCAATTCCTCGGTTCATTCACAGATCCATCAGTACGGTATCGACGTTCCGGAATTCCCGGGTGTGGACTTCAGAATCAACGATGACGGTCCAAAGGCCGGATTGGGAAGCGCCGGTAACTTCAGGCTTGAGGAAGGGATGATTTACAGTATCTCGCCTACCCTGGTGGGCAAGGGGAGTGAAGGCACGTTGCTGGGTGGAACGTCCCTGGTGGTGACAAAAGACGGGCACCGCGAGCTGGGCAATCGAAAGGTGGAGTTACTGGTTTCGGCATAACGGCCTGGGCGGGCCGGCATGACTCTCTTGTTATCCAGGGCTGAAGTGGAATCCCTGCTCAACCTGGAGCAGGCCATGACCCTAACCATGGAGGCCCTCCGCGAACAAGCCGCCGGCGGTGTCGTGGCGCTGCCGCCTAAACATGTCCGCGTACCCAACGGAGCGTTGCGCATCGTCGGCGGTGCATTGGTCCAATCCCAACGCATGGGTGTCCGAGTAGGCACCGCAGAGCAATTTGCCGGTGGGGGCAATACCGCTGTTCTCTTTGACTCCGAGAGCGGGAATCTGCTCAGTATTATGGACTTCCCGTTCGGAACCGTGCGGACGGGAGCAACCATAGGGGTAGCGACCAAGTACCTTGCCCGTGCCGAGTCCCGGCTGGTGGGTATGATCGGGACAGGGCGAAATGCTCTAAGCCTTCTTGAGGCGGCATGCCGGGTACGTCCCATCGAGCGAATTAGGGTGTATAGCCGGAGCTCGGAGCGACGAGCGACTTTTGCTCGAGAGGTGCAACGCATCTTGAGTAAGAGCGTCGAGTCTGTAGGCTCCATCGAGGCTGCAGCCCGAGGAGCCGACATCGTATACGTCGCTACCGATTCCTTGACACCGGTGCTCCATGCGGATTGGGTTCCCCCGGGGGCTTTTGTGGTTTGTATGGGGCGGCCCAGCGAAATCGACCCTTCCGTTTATCTTTCGTCAGACCGGATCGTTGTTGGCCACAAGGGTCACGAGCAGGGATACCAAGGGATAGGGCGTTTCCCACACACTTTGGTGGAGCTCGTGGAAAAGGGACAGCTTGAGTGGGAGTCCATTCACGAGCTCTGCGATGTGGTGGTTGGTCGAGCGCCGGCTCGGACTTCTGCAAAGGAGATCATCACCTTCCGGGAGTCTGGCGGTGGATATGGAGATTTGGCCTTTGCCAGCTGGCTCTACGAACAGGCAAGAGAGAAGGGGATGGGACAGGAGTGGCGGAAATTTTAATCACGGTTCGGGTTCCCCATGGAAGGCGATCGCTGCAAACTGTTTGGTGCGAGGGATGAGCAGCTCATGTCGTAGATGCGACACCGGACTGGTTGAAGTCGTAATCCAACTGTTAAACGCTTAGGAGACATTAGAAACCATGACATTGCTCCTGGAACGGCATGAAGTTGAAGGGTTGCTGGACATGCAGGACGCCATTGAAGCCACCGAAGCAGCCTTTAAAGAGCAGGGTGAGGGGAAAGTGGTGTCCCACGCACCGATTCGACTCATTCTGGAAAACCGATCTATGCGGGTGGTTCAAGGGGCATTGCTCGGTAGCCAAATCATCGGCTATCGGCTCGGCAAGGCTTCGGGCTTTAAAGGGGGAAGCACCATTGCCGTGCTGTGTGATTCCGAAAAAGGGGACATGCTGGCCGTAATGTCCTATGGTTACGGTTCAGTCCGTACGGGAGCCACCTTCGGAGTTGCGACCAAATACCTGGCTCGGGAGGACGCCGAGAACGTGGGCATCATTGGAACCGGACGGAGTGCCTTGGACCTGCTCAGGGGCGTTTCCAATGTTCGTCAGATTAAACAGATCAAAGTCTATAGCCGGGATCCAGACCACAGAAGAAAATTTGCTGAGCGGGCGGCGGCCACCTTGAATCTGGCCGTGACTGCATCTTCCAGTCCGGCGGAGGTGTTGAGACAGACGGAGATATTACTGGTCGCGACCAATTCTAAAGCTCCCGTTTTTGACCCAGGGGATATTGAGCCCGGAATGCTGATCGCCAGCATGGGCCGACCTTGCGAGATGGACCCGGCCGTGTATGGACGTGCCAACTTCACCGTGGTAGGGGATAAAGGGCAGGAGTTGAACCTCGACCTGACCGGCGGTTTTACCAACCCTCTGCTTGATCTCAAAGAGCGGGGAGGATTCTGGGATGAGGTTAAAGAGCTGGGGGACGTTGTGTGCGGTCGCGTGGAGAGGAAGGGCNNGGAAGGGCCGAGATGAGGTCATTGCCTTCAGGGACTCCCAGGGAGGGTGGGGAGATTTAGCCTTGGCCCAAAAGGTCTTTGCCAAAGCCAGGGAATCCGGCCTGGGTAAAGAAGTAGCTTTTTAGTCGGCTGGAATATCGATTCGCCCTGCATTCTGGCTTGTTGTTCCCTCAGAATCGTCCAACGTCACAGAGAGCTGGTTATGTATTTGATTAGATGGGAGCAAACCTGATGCGTGTAGGTGTCCTTGAAGACGTGACGGTCGTGGAGTGCTCCACCTTCGTTACGGGACCCTATGCGGCCCGCCTTCTGGCAGATCTCGGGGCCCGTGTCATAAAAATAGAATCAACGGGAGATGGTGATCCGTACCGTTACTTTGCTCCTGATCCTTTTTACAGCCCCAATTTCGCTCATTTGAACACCAACAAAGAGAGCCTCGCCCTCGATCTTAAAACCAGCGAAGGGCATGAGATTGCAACCCGCTTGATCGAACGGTCGGATGTTTTTATAGAGAACTTCCGTCCTGGGACCGCTCATCGGCTCGGATTGGGCTACGAAGATCTGAGCGCTGTCAATTCGAAGCTAGTCTACTGTTCTATTTCCGCATTTGGGCAAACGGGTCCCTATGTGGACAAGCCGGGTTTCGATACCCTAGGTCAGTCCATG
>JABAOH010147544.1_pt1 | contig 10823 bp, 14 predicted proteins | sample 7062181 | NCBI WGS metagenome assembly JABAOH01 (sample SAMN14538630, study PRJNA623070) | marine sediment metagenome | biome: marine biome [ENVO:00000428]; feature: marine pelagic biome [ENVO:01000023]; material: deep marine sediment [ENVO:00002113]; isolation source: pool of 5 deep marine... | reverse complement strand
CGCTGATCTTCAGGCTGCCTCCCCCCTCCGTCCCCTTAAGAGCCTCGCGATCTTCCTGCTGAGGAACCGCTCAAGGATGACCTTCATGTACATGGCGTCGTGCTCCAGCAGGGGCGATGATGAGATTATGGTGATGGCGTGGTCCGAGTCCAGGAGGTACTCGACGAGAGGCTCGAAGCGCAGGTCGCCACGCTTGATGGGGGTGTAGCGAAGCTCGTTTCCCGCCTCGTGTTCCACCCCCGAGAAGTGGGTGTGGAAGTTCCCGGGGCTGTACTTCTCCAACCGGGTCATGAGCTCCTCGAAGTCTTCAGGTTCTCTGAGGATGCCCCCACCACGCGCGTGGGTGTGGGGAAAGTTTATCACGGGCAGCACTCCGGGCGCGGCCTCACAGATCTTCACGACCTCATCGACGTCACCGAAGACCTCCTGGCGTCCGCTGGTCTCCAGCCCAAGGCGTGGGGTCAACCGCTGCTTCTGAAACCACTCCGTCAGGTCCTGGACGCGCCTCGTAATCCTCTTGAGGGCTTCCTCTGAGGTTAGCCCCCCATAGAGGCCCATGTGGGTGGCCACCACCGTCGCGCCCAGGTGATGAGCGATGGTGCCCCCCCAACGAATGCTGTCGATGCTCTTCTTGTTGAGGTCGCCGACGCCAGCTAGGTCCATGTAGTACGGGGTGTGTAGGGACATCTCGACATCCAGCTCCGCCGCCAGCTGGCCGAGGTACTCAAGGTGTGCGAAGTCTACCGCGATGCTGCCGATGAGGATCTGAAGGACGTCACCGCCCTCGATGGTGGCATCGAGGTTGTGCACCAGCTCCTCAGCCTCCCCCTCCCTCTTTAGGGACACGACAAGTTCCCCAGGCACCGTCCGAGGCGTGAAGCCAATCTCGTCCTCGCTGGGATACCTCTCGATGATGTTGACTCGCACGAGCTGGACCTCGAGCGCGGTCAGTCCGAGGTTGTGGACGTCCTCGATCCCGTCCTCTAGGGTGCGCCCCTTACAAGATAATGGGATGCCCGCTGGGCCAAAACGTATCATCCAACGACCGCTTCCCTTTCTATCCAGATACTGGGTTATTAATACTTTCCTTCTTCGTTGACCCTCGGAGCTATCGACCAGTCGTGCCAGCGCGATTTCGGGCGTGGACAGCGGGCGGAGAACGCTTATATACGAACGGGGTATAACGTCGTAATAGGTGTGGCGATGATCGAAATCTCCCTGACTGAAGAAGCGGCCAGTAAGGTCAGATCCTTGATGGAGCAGGAAGGGAACAGCTACTCCTACCTGCGTGTCTTCGTCAGCGGTGGAGGCTGCTCGGGCCTCAGCTACGGCATGACCTTTGAGGAGAAGGAAGAGAGCGGCGACAGCGTCGTCGAAACCCACGGCGTGAACCTTCTCGTCGACGAGTTCAGTGCACCGTACCTGAAGGGAACGGTTGTTGACTTCCAGGAGAGCCTCATGGGAACGGGTTTCGTCATCAACAACCCCAACGCCAAGAGCTCCTGCGCCTGTGGTCAGTCCTTCAGCGCCTAGCCAACGTCACTCCTAGAGACTGGAGTACCAGTCACAGATGTTCTGTATACCCTGAATGGCTAGCCCAAAGGCCTCGCGGCACCGTTCCGCGTCTCGCTTCAACTCGGCCCAGTCTTGAATTCGGGAGAAGAAGGACCTCGCGGGTCGGGTTTCAACTCCACCTTCCTCGATAACACCCAGGAGATCGTAGACAGTTTTCGCGACGATGACTGTGGGATCCTCCGTTGTGACGGCGGCTGCCGAGTAGATGGCCCCTTTCAATATAGCCCCGGCCAACCGAACGAGGGGTGGGACTTCGGTGTCGGGCTTGTCAACGAACCTGCCCACCAAGGTACCGATGTGGTCTGCGTACGCAGCCAGGTGTTCGCGGCTCTTCTTAAGGCGTTCCTCGACAGGCTCCGAATCGTCTACGGCGCTGCCGTAAACGAGTTCGTAGGTCCCTCCAAGTGGCTTTGACCAGTCCTCGGGGTAGTTTTCTGCATCAATGAAGTATATCTGAAAGCTGCTGACCCCGTAGTCTTCCGGAGCGAGCGCGCCAATGGCTCTCTGGAACCGGATGGCGTTTTCTAGCCTCGGCTCTCGTCCTCCCCGCATGCAACGTGAAGACACATAGATGTGAATGTCCAAATCCGAATACCCCGGAACGAAGTCCTCTTTCAGCGCTGACCCCTTCAAGATGATGGCATGCACATCCCCCTCGAAGGCACTCAGGGCAGCCCTCTCAATGGCCCGCGTCGCCTCGTGTCGAAGGGTCGAATCCATGCTCATAGTACCCCGTCCGCGAGGGTAGGAGCGCTAGGGACTATTAGCATTACCCAACTCCGTTTTCTAGGCGGAAAAGCCCCTTCCAAAGCTTTTTATCAGCATCGCTCGTAGGTGCCACTTCCACATGACCAAGGCCCTGAAGAAGTCCAATCCTGGCCTGGTGGCCCTCATTGAGGACTTGAAGAAGGCCGCTAGGGAAAACGATGCGCCCATCTGGAGGGACCTAGCAAAGCGGCTGTCCCGCCCACGCGCGAACTGGGCCGAAGTCAACGTCTCTCGGGTTGAGAGGTACACCTCCAAGGGCGACACTGTGGTCGTCCCTGGGAAGCTTCTCGGTACCGGGGAGCTGTCAAAGTCCGTGAAGGTCGCGGCGTTCCAAGCCTCCATGACGGCGCAGGCGAAGGTCGAATCCGCCGGCGGGACCTTTCTGGGACTCAGGCAGCTTTTGGATGAGAACCCCACCGGGAGCGGAGTAAAGATCATGGGATAACATGGCAGCCATCGACGCCACTGGACAGATACTCGGCCGCCTCGCGAGCCTGGTAGCTAGGCGCCTCCTCGACGGCGACGAAATCGTCATAGTCAACGCCGAGAAAGCGGTCATCACGGGGAACCGTGACTCCGTCTTGGGGGAGTACCAGGAGAAGCGCAGGATAGGGAGTCAGCGTAGGGGACCCTATTTCCCCAAGAGGGCCGACCGCATCCTCAAGCGGACAGTGAGGGGGATGCTTCCCTACCAGAGGCCGCGAGGTCGGGAGGCGTTGAAGCGACTGCAAGTGCACATAGGGGTGCCCGAGAAGCTGAAGTCCCTGGAAACGGAGTCCATCGCCTCCAGCATCGAGGGCAAGACCGCAACGTATATCACCCTCGAGGAGCTGTCAAAACTGCTGGGAGCCAAGGTATGAAGGGCAAGAAGGGTTCCGTGGTGGCCAGCGGCAAGAGGAAGACAGCCGTGGCCAGGGCGGTGCTGAGGGCTGGCTCAGGAAGGGTCAGGATCAACAAGGTCCCACTGGAGATACACGAGCCTGAGATGGCTCGGTTGAAGATCTCCGAGGCTCTAGCCGTAGCCGGGGACAAAGTGATGAAGGTCGATATCGACGTCAACGTTAATGGAGGAGGAGTCATGGGGCAGGCGGACGCCATACGTACCGCCGTCTCCCGCGGCTTGGTGGCGTACTACAATGACGATGAGCTCGAGGCGACCCTCAGGTCGTACGACAGAACCCTCATCGCCCCAGATACGCGAAGGAAGCTCCCCAAGAAGCCTCTCGGCCGGGGAGCTAGAAAGATGAGGCAGAAGTCGTACAGGTGATCCGATGATAATACCGGTTCGTTGCTTCACGTGTGGAAAGGTAATCGGTTCAGCGTGGGAGCGCTACCTGCGCATGCTCAACTCAGGGAAGGAGGCCAGAGAGGCCCTGGACGAGCTGGGCTTGAACCGCTACTGCTGCCGAAGAATGATTCTTTCGCACGTTGACCTCATCGACGACGTCATCATCTACGGTTAGGTCGCAGTCCCGAGGCGCGAGGGAAACGTCTTAAATCGGCTCACACTTCCTTCGACGTCGGGCCCGTAGGGTAGCTTGGTATCCTTCCAGCTTGGGGTGCTGGCGACTTGAGTTCAAATCTCAGCGGGCCCATCTCACTTTATCAGGCGAATCACGCGCAAGCCGACTAAACGTGCCGGCGACATCGGGCGAGTTCTCTGGCACGAGGTCCATGCTACGTGATTGCGAAGAGGAGGATAAAGGGTGCCAGGCGAGGCCCAAAGGCTAATATATTCAAATTGATTTGACTTTTTTCCACCTGACTGGAAGAGGAGGCACATGCTCAACAGACTGGCCGGGTGGACGCTGGCATTCACGCTCCTCATCCTCATGCCGGTCCCTGCAGCGGCCCAGCTCTACGATGACACCATAAGTGTCTCCGTGATGTTCGACTTCGGAGACGGCTCCGTCCTCTGGCACGACGCTCTCCTCGAGGACAACCGGACCGCAATCCTGGCTACGGAGCTGGCTGCAAGTCACCTGGGCCTCCACGTCGAGACTCGTTGGTTCCCCTTCGGAGCCTTCGTTGAGGATATTGGAGATCGAGATCCGGTGTATCCCCTCTGGTGGCACTTGCTCCTCTGGAACGAAACCACCTCCAAGTGGGAGCTCGCCTCCCTCGGCGCCTCCGAGATCTTGTTGGCGCAGGGGGACATCATCGGCTGGTTCCTGGCGGAGGACGATCCTCCCTGGCCGGGCACTGTGCCCTTAGCCACCCCGGCTCACCCCTACCCCATCACGAGCTTCAGAGGTGATTTGGCGAACAGCGGCTTTACGAATGCCTCAATCGCGAAAGTGCCCAGCCTTGCCTGGAGCTTCGACCTCGATGGAGCCGAGATCTCCGCTAGCCCCGTGGCGGCGAAGGGTGTCGTCTACCAGGTGACCTGGAACGGCACCTACGCGCTCGACATAGAATCCCGCGAGCTCATCTGGCAGGTGGAGGCGGTAGCTGGCATCTCCACTCCCGCTATCCTCTCCGGCGACCTGGTGGTCGGCTCCCGGGATGGTCGACTCTACCGGTTGAAAGGTGATACGGGTGAGGTGGTCTGGAGCGTACTCCTCCAGGCGGGTGCCCAATTCACTGGAATCGCCTCCTCGCCCAAGCTTTACTCCGGAAGGGCCTTCGTGGGCACCTTCAACGAGTCCGGAGGCCCGGGACGCCTCTTGGCTGTCAACCTTACCAACGGCGCCTTAGTGTGGAGCGTCGAGACGGGATCCATCCACATGTCCTCCCCCGCCGTCCAAGGCGGTAGGGTCTACGTCGGCGTCATGGGACTCTTCGACGGAACATCACTGACGTGGGGCGCACCCTACGGCCTCCTCAGCGTGGGGGTCACCGACGGTGGCGGGCGGTGGTTCTACCCCACGGACGGCCCCGTTGCGTCCTCCCCCGTCGTTGCGGAGGGGATCGTCTACTTCACATCACGTGATGGGTACCTTTATGGAGTGACGATGGAAGGGTCCCTTGCCTTCCGCGAGGAGATCGGTCCGAGCACATCCTCTCCCGCGGTCCGTGGTGACATGGTCTTTGCGGCCTCGGGCATCCTGGGAACGGAAGGTCGGGTCGTTGCCTTTGACATCGGACTGGGCAGACTCTGGGAGTTCACCCCCAACGGCCCCGTGCAGGGCTCTGTCACCCTCGCCGGAACCTTGGTCCTCGTGGCCACCAACGCTGAAGAGGGCACCGTGTACGCCCTTCGCGCTGCGGACGGCATGCTGGAGTGGAGCTTCACGCCGGAGCCCTCCCAGTACATTCTGTCCACTCCGGTCGTTGTCGACGGCCTGGTCCTGGTGCCCCCCGACAGCGGACTCCTCTTCGCAATTGGGGAGGCGCCGCTAGGAGCGGGCCTCGATCCGGTCCTCGTTTACTCCATGGTTGGGGTGGGAGGTGGTGCAGTCGTTGTCGTAGCTGCCCTAATTTTCCTCCGGAGGCGAAGTGGGTGACCTGGCCCAGCAAGGAGTGGCAGGCCGCGTTAATACTGGGTATCGTCATCGCAGGCGCCCTGGCCGGACTGTGGGTCCTCCTTGGTATGTTTCCCCCCGTCGCGACCCCCACAATTCCGGCCTTCGTGACTGTAGACATCAAGGCGCCTGGATGGAACATCTCGTACGCGGCCGAGACGACGAACCGGACCGTCTTGAGCTTCCTCTTGGAGGCGGGTGAATCCATGGGGTTCGCGGTAGAATGGAATCGCTGGGAGTCGTTGAGTGCGGTCAAAGTAGACGCCATCAAGGGGTTGCGGGACGGACAGGGTGGTCTCTACTGGCAGTACTGGGTGAACGGCGACTACGGCAGCGTTGGGGCGGACCGTCACGTCCTGGAGGACGGCGATCACATCGTGTGGAGGTTCACGACCTACCCGCCCGAGGGTGGTGGCCATGAAGCTTAGGTTCTCCTTCAAAATGACACGGGAAAAGAACGCCATGGCTGCGACCTTCATCATCATCGGCATCGTCGGCCGCCTCCTCCTGATAGATGCCCCAAACATCGAGACCGTGCTTGCCGTGTCGATTCTGGCGGGCTACTATCTGGGCGGAGCGTACATGATCATCATCCCCTTGGCCATCATGGGCGTCTCCGACGTCATCATATACGGGGGCCTGGTGGGGGACCGCTACCCCTTCCAGGCGATCCTGGGACTCACGGCCTTTACGTGGTCCGGCTTCGTCTTCGTGTCGCTCATAGGGCGGATATCCCGGCGACGGGTGCTCAAGGTGGTCAAGAACGTCGCCATCGTGACTGCCGTCAGCATTCCCGCCACGATCGCATACGACCTGTGGACTACGCTCGGCGGCTGGTACTTCATCTATGGCCCGCTACTAGGCTGGAGTCTATGGGACGCCCTGGTCAACTTGACCCCCTTCATGATACTCCACCTGATTAGCAGCCTCATCTTCGTCCCGATATTCGGCACTCTCTTCACCCTGATCCACTTGCATGGGTGGCCCCTAGCTTCGCCAAAGGGGCTCCCAAGAGAGACAGAGAGGGAGACAGTTCCGCCCTGATGGCACTAGATGGACGGCAGTCGAGCACGAGCCGGTCAGAACTGCCTCGCCAAGTATCGGACTACGGGGAGGTCGAAGGGCGGCTCTCCCAGGTCCTTACAATGCTTGTCCACGGCGGCTCCTCGTTCATTTGCCACATGAGGGCGATGAGCTCCCCTATGTGGGCGATTTCATCGAGGAAAGTGTGGAGCAAGACCTGTTCGACGGTCGCCGCCTGGCTCCATCCCTCAACCTCAATCTCATTGGTCAACTCTGCGGGCGACAAGCCCCGGAAGAAGGCCCGTGCCTTTTCCGTAACTTCTCCATCGTACCTTTCCATGTCCTCGAAGGTCTTGAAAAGTGCCGGGTCGATGTCCTCCCACCGCTTGCCAGGGATGTCGTAGTTGAGGTAGGAATCCTCCACCTCGAGGATATGAATGAAAATGTCGTGCATGGAGTTGTAGGTCGCCTCCCGATTCTCGTTGACTTCCTCCCAACCCAGTTCTCGAAACTTGACCAAGAACCTCTGACGGAGGTTGGCGACATAGGTGAATAGCTGTTCGAAATCCGTTACGTCCATAGGTCGCCGGCAGTTCGGCCATCTGATTTAACGTTGACGTCGAGAGGGTCCAGGGAAACTCTCCACGTTGCAGGCCTGACCTTTAGACAGAGCGCCGCGAGGCCGAACCGGACGCGCACCCTTTAAGGCGGTCCCTCCGATACGGACTTTGCGGGGGTAGCCAAGCCTGGACAACGGCGCAGGACTTAAGATTCCGGGTCCCGGAGAGTTCCCGATGAGACATCCTGTCTCGTAGGAGTTCGTGGGTTCAAAGGGCTAAGAAGCCGGAAATTCCCACCCCCCGCACTCCCGATCGCTGGATGGCCCTATTCCTTCAGCAGCACGCGGACTCGCTCCGCGGCGCGCCGGAGGTCCTCCTCCGGCAATAAGGGGAAATCGCGACTGAGCTGTCGCGTCCCTCCACCGGGTAGCGGCTCTTTGACTACCTCGCCTCGAACGATCTGAGAACTCAGGGCGTCCCCCTCGCGATGAGGAGCAAGGTGGACGTGCAAATGTGGGACATCAGTCCCGAAGACGTAGGCGTAGACCGCCTCCGCACCTGTTGCTCGTCGGAGAGCTTGGGCGGCCTTTCGAAGAACTGTTCCGAAGCTCCGCGCTTTCCGCCCATCTAGGTCCGTGAGGAGTTGAATATGACGCTTCGGCTCGAGATATGCGAGGCCCGTGACCTCCGATTCGAGGCTCACCGTGAGGCGCCATAAACGATCCTGCCAGACCTCCACCCTCCGAAGTTCTCTGTCTCCGGCAGGGCCGAGACAGATGATGCACCCCTCTCTCTCATCACTCATGGCAGAGGCATCGAAGTCCGCTTCAGGAGGCCTCGGAAGGCTCCTCCAGTTTCGCAATCATCTCGTCCACGGTCCCGGCTCGTAGAGCCTGCACGAGGGCCCGAACGAGCCTCTCCACCTCGCCTCTGACGGCGCGATAGTACTCCACATCCAGCCCCTTGTTCAAGGGATCCTCCACCTCCCACGTGATCCTCTTACCCTGGAAGTACTTCATTCGGGGCTGGTCCACGTCGCAGCTGATGGTCACCAGGTAGTCAACGCCGATGAGGTGCTCCGGGAGGAGGTAACGAGGATGCTCCCAGGAGACATCCAGCCCTGCCTCCTTCATTACTGCCAGGGTCTGAGGCCTCACGAGGCCTGCAGGCACAAGCCCTGCGCTGAAGAAGTCCATCTCCTCCGCGCCGTAGGCCAATGCGAAGGTCTCGGCCATGGGACCCCGAATCGCATCATAAGGGGACGCGAAGAGGACGCGGACCGTCGAACCACCTTCGGCAAGCAAGACGGGCCTCGTCTTAGCCTTTTCCCCCTCCGGGGGCTGAAGAGTGTTAAGGCTCTATTCCTAGCACTCCCTCGAGGACGAGAAGACCTCAACGAAGGCAGGCCGATTCCTTCCGCATATTGAGTCTAGCTTCGTGGCCACAATATTAAGACCGGTGGTAGTAGCCCCAACATGATATGATATCCAGGCGCGAGGAACCAACCTGCCAGGCCGGCTCCTGTCCCTAGGATCCAGGCGAGAAGCGGCCCCCTCTTTGCCTTCTCCGAGCCGCGGAGGTTGCCCATAATGAGGGTGAGCACAAGTGGAGGCACAAAGATGCCCAGGAAGACCAGCCAGAGAATCATGACCTGGTAGAATCCTAGGGCGGCTGTCACGCTCCCCGCTACGAAGACGGCCACGAAACTGCGGTCTCTCCCGAGCCCCGTCATGTGGGAGACAGAGAGCTCCGCAGAGTAGAGGTTCGTCAGGGCGCTTGCAACAAAGCCGACCACTAGGAAGAGGCTTGCCAGGAGGGGCATGCCTGACGTCTTCAACAGGAGGGGAAGGTCCCACGTGCCGAAACCCAGCGAGAGGACAGCCCCGACGACGGCGAAGGCGATCAGCGGGAGGCTCAAGCCTAGTAGAGAGGCTATGAAGACGTCGCCTTTCGAGTGAAGGTCGCTTGCGAAGTCAGGAGACCGGAGGGCGAAGCCGGAGGCGTAGCCGAGAACCATTGAGGAGCCCGCCAGCAGGCCCGGAATCGAGTCCAGGGTCAGAGGGCTGCTAGACGGAACAGGGGGTTTGAGCAACGATAAAGACCAGACTACGAAGGCCATGGTTGCCGCAACGCCAAGAAGGGCAAACCAGTTCCAGAGGGCAATCCCCGTACGGCTCAGAATCGCTATCGCCGTGGAATAGAGGATGATGCCCACGAAGGGTGGGATGTTTGCTGCCTGGGCCAGCGCCGTTCCGCCCACTCCCGTGGCAAAGGCGTACCAGCCCACCATTAGAATCGTAACAAGAAGAGACGCGAGGCGAGAAGCGTTTGGCCCCAGCACACCCGCTGCCACTTCGACGAAGATCCTTCCTGTCCTCTGCGCCCTCGCGGCGTGGGCTAGAGTGAGCGTAAAGACCAGGGACGCACCTAACAGGAGGGTGATCAGAAAGGAGAATGGGAACTGTTCAGCGAGGCCGCCGCCCAACATGAGGGCGGCAGGTGTCGTTCCAATGGCAGCAAAGGGAGCCACTCTGTGAAGCCAGCTCACCCTTGGTCTATCTTTCCTCATGAAGGCTCGTCCCCAGACTAGCGCCGTTCCATGATAAGCCTAGGGGAGGGGGCTACGCACCCTCGTCTCGCCCTTGCTTCTCAGACCTGAACTTGAAACCCTCATACTCCCTTCCCCTCAGCCGCCTCACGACGGCCCACTCCGCTACCACCTCTGCCCCTATCTCTAATGGGTCCGTAAGCTGACCCAAAGCCCTGAGGCCACCCGCAAACTCGACGATTCCTATCCGCAGTGGGGCCTCTACACCCGGAGGGGGGACGGTGATGACTGTGTACGTCAGGAGGGTACCACGAAGGATCTCGTGGTCCTCAAACTCCGTATTGTGGCACTTCCTACATGTGTAATGTGCAGGGTATGTGAGATCCCCGCAGTGCTTGCACCTATGAACCCTCAAGATGGGGCCCCCAGGACGGAGACCACGACATTATTGCCGAAGCCGGCCACATTGCACGTAAGCCCGATGGACGTCTCGACCTGTCTGCCTTGGGCTCGACCCTGTACCTGCGCGGCGACCTCCGCCACCTGGGCGACGCCAGTCGCCCCTAATGGATGCCCCTTGGCCTTCAGACCGCCGCTAGTGTTGATTGGTTTGGCGCCCGACAGGCTGGTGACTCCCTCCATCGCTGCCCTCCATCCTTCCCCTCGCGGAAAGAAGCCGACCTCCTCCGTCTGCACGATCTCGAGGATTGTCGCCATGTCATGCACCTCCGCCACGTCTACGTCGTCAGGACCAAGGCCAGCCATGCGGTAGGCCTTCTCCGCCGCAACCTGGACCGCCACCATCCTCGTCAGGTCCGCCCTCTCGTGTACGACGTGGGTGTCGGTGGCCCCCGCGATACCTTTGACTATGACGGGTGCACCTGA
>JABAOH010024054.1_pt1 | contig 10823 bp, 7 predicted proteins | sample 7062181 | NCBI WGS metagenome assembly JABAOH01 (sample SAMN14538630, study PRJNA623070) | marine sediment metagenome | biome: marine biome [ENVO:00000428]; feature: marine pelagic biome [ENVO:01000023]; material: deep marine sediment [ENVO:00002113]; isolation source: pool of 5 deep marine... | reverse complement strand
GGCTTTTGAACCTAGGATTCTAATTCTGGGGGTGGTACAATGACGAGGGGCAGGTCAGTCCCTTATTATTATCTGATTGATAAGCACACGGATGATAATGTCATTTATGTTGATAAGGAGTAATACGAGTTTAGTTATAGCTCGAAATGTAATATTTCCCGCCATTTTTATATTTCCAGAAAGCCTGAGTCAAAATGTCGTGAACTCATTAATTTGACGCTGTTTTTTCAATGACTCTTCAACCCAGCCAGCCTCTAAATCATATCTTTAATCTGAGGCAAAATCCTGAAGACCAGAGCTGAAAAATATGGTCTGAATCTCTTCAATCTACAAGTTTATTCAAAGATAAAATGAACTGTCTCTTTGTATGCTCGGTTTGACAACAGGCTATTTATTAAATAATTTATCTATACCACAGGAATCATCAATTGGAAGAAAAAGAACTCCTTGAGTCATGGAAGGAAATCTCTGCGTATCTCAATCGAAATATCCGCACCTGCCAGTACTGGGAGAAGAAATATTCCCTTCCTATTCACCGACTCGAAGATTCACCTAAAGCTCGAGTATTCGCCTACAAGAAAGAATTAAACCGCTGGCTTGAGGAAACGCTGCGCGAGGGGGAGCTTGCCCAAAAAAGCATTTTTATTACTTTTCTCCAAAAAAATAAAATCCTATCCATTTTTGCCTTAGCTTTGCTCTCTCTTGTGATTATCGCAGTGATAATTCTGCAATTTTTCCCAGAAAAGGAAGCTGACAAAATACCCACTTCAAAACCTTCAATTGTGATTATGCCCTTTTATAATAACTCAGGAGATGAAAATTTAGATCACTTGAGATCGGCTTTATCTGACATGTTGATTACAGATCTTTCACAATCGAGATACATCCATGTCTTTCGTAAAGACAAGATTTTATCGATTCTCATTCAATTGGATTTGCTTATGGCCCAGAGTTTCTCCTCAGAGGATTTAAGAAAAGTTGCTCTGGATCTCAATGCGACCCATATAGTCCAGGGGAGTTATATTAAACTTGGAGAAGAATTTAGGATTGATATCGATGTCATAGATGCCCCTACACTAAAGTCCATAGGCTCCGAGAAAGTAAAAGGAATGGGTGAATCAAGCATTTCTGCAATGATAGATGGATTAACAAGAAAGATTAAGTCACATCTCAATCTTACTGACGAGACAATCGCTCATGATATTGATGAGCGAGTAGGAAAAGTAACGACCGACCATACTCAAGCTTATAGACTTTACATAGAGGGAAGAAATTTCCATAACCGTGATGAATACGAAAAAAGCATTGCATCTATGCAGAAAGCTCTGGAAATCGATCCTGAATTTGCCCTTGCCCTAAGATCTATTTCGGAAAGTTACAACAATTTAGGACTTCTATCCAAGAGCCGTGAGTATGCGGAAAGGGCTTTAGAATTCAGATATAGATTTACAGACAGAGAACGCTATCATTTTGAGCTTTTATTTCACAGTTTTTCAGAAAAAACATGGGAAAAAGCCATCGCAGCAGGTTTAAACCTCGTCCAGAACTATCCAGATGATATTCGAGGAAACGATCTAGCAAATCTGTATTTTTCACTTGAACAATGGGATAAAGCCATCGGTCGATATCAAGTGTTTTTGCAGAATGAGGAAATTTCCTACTTCCCTTATAGAGGAATCGCATCGTCGTATGAAGCCAAAGGGATGTATGACAAGGCCCTTGAGATTCTTAAGAATTATCTCCACGATATTTCGGAACACTATTCCATCCGCTGGCAGCTGGCATATTCCTACCTTTGTCAGGGAAATTATGCCCTCGCTCATGAAGAAGCGCAAAAGCTTGAACCAGGGAATTCGGACATCAAGGCCAATATTTATCACTGCATGAATGAACTGGACAAAGCCGAAAGAGAATATCTCAACATGCTGGATTCTAGAATAAGCAGAGATGTCGCCTCTGCTTGTAGGCTCTTGGGATCCCTCTATCTTCTTCAGGGAAGGTATAAAGATGCAGAAAAACAGCTTCTAGAAGGAGTCACTTTTGCCAACGATATTGGAGAGTCTAGCTGGAAACATGAGATTCATTCAGATCTTGCATACCTCTATTTAGCGTATGGAAATCCTGAGAGAGCTTTAGAAGAATGCAACATAGCTCTCGGGTATGCTATTGATGATGAATCGATACGCAGACAGATTGAAAGTCTCCATCTTATGGGGCTCACCTATGTCAATATGAAACTATTCGACGAAGCACAGCAAAAAGCCGATGAACTCAGAGACCTCATTGAAAATTGGTTAAACAGGAAACTCATGAGGTACTACTATCATTTGATAGGTAAAATTGAGCTCGAGAAAAAGAATTTTTTGAATGCGATTGGAAATCTAAAAAAAGCAATAGCATTTCTGCCATTTCAACATTATGAATGGTATTTCCAACTCCCAATGGCACATTCTCTTTTCCTTGAGTCCCTTGCATTTGCGTATTACAAATCAAGGGATTTTGAGTTGGCACAGGAAGAGTATGAAAAGATTATTAACCTGACAATCGGAAAACTCTGGTATGGTGACATATTTAGCCATAGTTTTTACATGCTGGCAAAAGTTTTCGAGCAGAATGGACAGAATGAAGAAGCGATTAAACATTACGAGAAATTCCTCACCCTTTTAAAGGATGCCGATCCTGGCATTCGTAAAGTCAATGATGCAAAAAAGCGACTGGCTGTTTTAAAAGGCCAATGATTACCTTCTTCATTTCTTGAAAGACTCATCAATTTGTTTCTTATAGTTTTTCTCCCATTAGTTATCCGACTGCTAAAAAAGCAACTTTTCATCCGCCCAAGGGCGTAAAAATGCGCAATAGAACGCATTAATACGCAATATTCTCTCGAGCCATTGACAGGGATATCCAGCTCTCTTATCAATATGAGCGGAGCCTCAAAATTTTGAATGTTGATAGCATTTAGATTTATAGAGCGGAAATAAACAAGAAAAAAGTAGAAATCAGACATCAATTGGCTATGAAATCAGCAATGGCCTGATTTGACATTTATCTTAAATGGAGATGCAAAATCTTTAAAAGGAGGAGAAAGAAATGAAAGAGAAACTTATAATTTTTATCTTTCTATTTCTTGCTGTTGGCCTTTTCATTCAATCTTTTGCTCAATTCACGCCAGGAGAACTGAACGAAAGAGCCAAATGGGAAAAATTTCTCCTGGAAGCAAAAATCATCAGCTATAGTAAAGATTACCCTGAGAGTGAAGCAGTTACAGAACCATGGACGCTCGTCCTTGAAAAAGATGGAGTCACAAGAAGAGCTTTATGGAAAAATCCAGAAGGACGATTCAAGGGATTCCTTGATAGTTGGAAATGTGAAATCGCTGCCTATCGTCTGGACAAGCTCCTAGAATTGAATATGGTGCCGCCTACCGTGGAGAAAAGATTTCAGGGTGACAGGGGCTCATGTATGTTAATGTTAGAAAATGTAATAACCCTTAGGACAAAACAAGAAGAAAAAATCAAGACCCCCTCTTACAGGGTTGAGCCCTTGAATAGGATAACATATCTGCAGCGAGCTTGGGATAATTTGATTGCCAACCCTGACCGGATTACGGGAGATATTCTCTATACTGAAGACTGGCGTATGATTTTTATCGACCATGGCCGTGCGTTTCGATCATCCAAAAAATACACAAAAAGTCTCATCTTTGACGAAAAATATAAAGGCGGCCCAAAACTGATGAAGAAGCTCCCGAAGGCTTTTGTTGAAAAGCTTAAGTCTTTAAACTTTAAGCTTATTCGAGAAGCAGTCGGCGAATATCTTACAAATAAAGAGATAGAGGCTGTCCTGATTCGGAGGGATTTAATAATCGACTGGCTTGATAAGCAAATCAAGAAACTCGGTGAGGACGAAGTCTTATATTGATTTTATCTCAAAAACGAGGAAGACATTTCCTAAATAATCAATTTTGTCTTGCATCTGAAAGACATTTTTAGTGATAACTTAATAATCAAACTCGATAAAAATGGAGGAAAAAAATGAACAAAAAGCTGATGACCGTTTTATGCTTTACAGTTTTCCTTGGTTTTCATTTTTTGTCGATAGCTCAATTTACTCCAGAAGAAATTGCAGAAGATGCAAAATGGGAGGAATTTCTTAAGACAGCAGAAATTACTGGTAAAAGACAGTTGGAAGGTGGAGAAGCTGTAACTGCGCCCTGGAGACTTGCCCTTGAAAAGGATGGAATAAAGCGTAATGCCCTGTGGAAAAATCCGGAGGGTTTGCAAAAGGGATATCTTGAAGGCTGGAAATGGGAAATAGCTGCCTACCGCCTGGATAGATATTTAGAACTGAACATGGTTCCTCCTACTGTTGAAAGAGAGTTTCAGGGAAAACGAGGCTGCTGTCAATTATGGGTAACTGCTGAGATGGACTTGCGAAGAAAAGCGAGGGAAAAAATTGAAACTCCCTCCGATAGAGTCTATTATTGGAATAATGCAATTTATTTGCACCGGGCATTTGATAACCTCATTGCCAACGAAGACAGACACCAGGGAAATATCCTTATAACAAAGGATTGGCGGATGATACTCATTGATCACTCACGAAGCTTCAGAACTTCCAAGAAATTCTCTACAGAACTTATCTATACCGAAAAACATGAAGAAGGCCCAAAGATCATGAGAAAGCTTCCCCGGGCTTTTGTAGAGAAATTAAAGGCCTTGAATTCTGAATTGATGAAAGATATTGTCGGAGAATATCTAACAGATAAAGAAATCGAAGCTGTCCTTATGAGGAAGGATTTAATACTCAAGGAAATCGACAAACTTATCAAGAAGCACGGCGAGGCCGAGGTCTTATACTGATTCTGAGATTCCAGCCTCTTTAATCTTCTTATATTTGGTCAGGGTATTATCCCTTGTGTTTTTATCTAGTCATTAGCGAATGAAATGGCGTTTAATGTATATTTTTCACGACATTCTCTTATTTTCCCCAGGTGAAGACAAAGATGTCGCATAATAATTAATCTCGCGCCATTTTGTTCAAAGGCTTTTCAGCACAAAGATTAGTATCATTCCGCACGGCGAGAAATTTCTTGTAATGCTCAAAGGTTTGACCTCCTCGTTTTTCAATTCATACTTTTTTTCTTCCATGTAATGATACTTTGGATGGATAAAATGCTGGGCATCACATATTTTTGGAGATGGGCAGCCGCTTCCAAATGCCTCTACTGACACAGACTTCACCATGTAGGCGGCAAATTGATGGCAACAGACCAGTTTTGCAAAATGCTCTCTGTTCAGGAAGACACAAAAAGCTGATAGGGCAGGCTATCAACCTATAATTGACGCCTGCCCTGACATATCTACATAGTTGAACACATGTTCGCTTATTTATGCCTGTTGTGCGCGGGATTTACCGCTAAAAAAAATCCTTGAGGCAAAGTGCTAAATTTCCATTAATGTCTCTGTGTTGCATTTATTGTCTCATTAAAATCAAATTTGAAACACTTAGTATCAGCGGCGGATAATCTGGTTCCCCTCAAAATAGCCGCTTATGCAGGCATCAAGAAGGACTTAAAAAATTTCGCCAAATTTAATATTTCTGGCCGTTATAAACCGCCAAATTGTATCCTTCTTGAGTATATTTTTTCGTATAATTAGGCACACTTCTACATATCTAGATAGAGATAATTTGTACATTTGCAAAGGCTATTACTTTGCTTTCGTGAGGTTGTGAGAACCTGTAGAAGTACTTCCGGAGAACACCGCATTATGAACATGAAATAGATAAATATGTCTCTGTGTCGTAATATTACACAAAAATTGTTAAACAGAACTGAAACTTAAGTATTGGTGCTGAAAGCTCAAATCAATGTGATATGTAAAAAACAAAAAATGTTTGTCTGGCACACTCAATTTGAAAAAAATACCTTTATTAGTTTATCTGATTCACATTTGACTCACTTTGCTTTCTCAACATTCATCAATCCAGGCTTCAATTGTAGCCGCCTGTGAGGACAGAATCCACATAATAGATTGAATTCTTGTAGCCTTCGTTTAGAAAGATATGTGCTTCTTGAAAGGCTGGAATTTTCCTCTTTTAAATGACAAAGTTCGGGGCTTAAATCAAATGTCTCACAGAAAATTGATAAATTCGTCACAACCCCATTTGTATCCCCCCAGTAATGCTTTTCACATAAATCACAAAACATTAACGGCTTGATTAGATCCTGATTTTCATGATAGATGGCGTCAACTATTCTGACATCTTTGTTCCAGCAAAGTGGGCATTCAATTTCTTTCATAATACTCAACCTCCCTTATTTATAATTTTTATTTTGCTTAACCTGATTCTTTTTTGGACTACATCCTTCGTGTATATTATGTTTCCGTTTTCATGTTCATTTCCATTTCGATCAAAGTAGCTTCTCAAATTGAGCAAATCATTCAAGGCCTCAACAACATCTCCGATATCAAGGTTTGTTGTCCATTCTTTTTCATGAATTGATGTAATCCAGCCAAGAGTTGCTTTTGGATTGTTACATAAAACCAAAGGAAGACAATAACGTTTTTTATCGTTGTCATAATAGGTAAAAAGAGATAAATTTTCCTCATCCAATATCCACCTTCCCCAACGTTTAGGTGTTTCCTCTTTTGGTGAGAGTGCTATTTTTTTCAAGATTCCCTTATTTTCCCGAAATATTTTTTCCGATATTGTTTCTAAGTCCTATGCACATGAAAAACGTCGCTCCTTCTATTGCCCTTGTAAATCCTTTTTTTGGAGTAAGTATAAGAGCTTTAATGCAAAAATTGTGCCAACCAAATTGATCGCGTTTAGCCCCATATAAGGCTTAAGAATCAAGGGATTAAAGATGTTTATTAAAAAGATATGAATTAAGAATATATCTCGATTAACCTTAAAAGGAGACACGTCGAGCTTACTCAGATGATTTTCATTATGTTTCTGTTATTTGTTATTTCGAGAGATATCATCGTGAATTCTATCTAATTTAAAGTTGGTATGAATCTTGAATAATCTTAGGTTGATACAAAAAGATGTTATGTTAGATTGCGTATCAGGGTTGCTTATAATATGACTTGAGACACACGGAACAGAATCGAATCTCGATAGCAGCCAAATTCTCAAGCAAGAAATAAGACGTATCTAATGTGCTTTTAAGTGGTCCCGTAGATGAAAAACTTGATGCTGAAGTGTAGGAATCTAGGAAAGGAAGGATGCCATCCAAAGGTAGTCGGATATAAAAAACGGATGGATAAAACTAAAATCGACAACAAAGAGCAACTGGGGGACAATCGGTCTTTTAGCGATGTTGCACGAGATATAGATGAGATTTGTCGACAATGTGAATCACATTTTTTCTGGATAGAGGAAAAAGTGTGTCCCATCTGTGACAGTCGTCAGTTTAAGGAAGTTAAGGGATTCGAGTTTTATAAGGATGATATCAAAATTAGAGAAGATTCATTTGTTGAATGCAGGGAATGTAGAACTTTTTCTCGATTGATAAAATGGCTATCCCGATCATGAATAAAATTTGGATGTAAGAAATAACAAGCTCCTTTTTTTTAATTTTTCTTCGATTCAAGAAAGCGGTAGAGGGTTGCTCGAGATACGCCTAGCTTTCGAGAAGCTTCCTTTTTATTTCCCTGCGTTTCCTGTAGCGCCCACCGTACAGCCTCAGAACTGAGCTTTCGACTCCGTTTTCTCTTTGTGATAAATTCCTCATTTAAACAGGAGCTAAGGATCGAGGGAGGCAATTGATCCTTTACAATCAGATCACTTCCACACTTCACTAATGCATACTGAATAGCATTCTGGAGCTCACGAACGTTACCAGGCCAGTGGTAATTCATCATTACCGACAAGGCTTCAGGCGAAACCTTCACCTCTTTCTTTTTTTGCTTATACAAAGATTTCTTTAAGATGTGATCGACTAAGAGCGGAATATCATTTCGTCGTTCACGCAGAGGAGGGATTATTATGGGAACGACACACATCCTGTAAAATAAATCATTCCTGAATCTTCCCTCCTTTATTTCACGCATGAGATCTTTATTTGTCGCACTTATCACCCGCACATTAACCCGTCTAGTATTTTCGTCGCCAACGCGTTCGAATGTTCCTTCTTGAAGGACACGCAAGAGCTTGACCTGGAGGGTTGGGCTTAAATCTCCAATCTCATCCAAGAAAATAGTGCCGTTATTGGCAAGCTCAAAACGTCCCTTTTTGTCCCGAATAGCACCAGTAAAAGCTCCTCGCACATGCCCGAAAAGCTCGCTTTCGAGGAGCCCTTCCGGCAAGGCGCTGCAATTTACAGCAATGAAAGGTTGGTGTGCCCGATGTCCCTCGTTATGGATGGCCATAGCCACTAGCTCCTTTCCAGTGCCGCTCTCACCTTGAATCATGACGGGGACATCGATTTCTGCGACTTCCTTAATAGTGTCAAATATTTCAAACATTTTTGGATCACGTGCCACAATACCCGCATAACCCGCTTTCATGTCCATTTGCCTGCGTAGATTTTGTAGCATTCTTTCAGCGCGCACACGTTTCTCTTGCTGGGTATCTCTCTGAAGTCTTGCATTAAGAACAGGCGCAATTTTTTCAGCAATCCTCTTTAATAAATTTCTATCGTTGTCGTCATAGTCAACAGCCTTATTTGCAGTCTCAAAAATTCCAACTGCTCTCTTATTAAAGACTATCGGAGCAACGAGAACTCGACTTATGGGAATATGTCCGGTTGGAACGCTCATTGGATTGTTCGAATAGAGCATTTTTTTCTCTATAAGTGCTTTTCCCCAGATACCTCCCCATTTATTGCGAGGGAACACAATGGTTTTATCAGGCACTTTACACTCGTCCCAAATATCTTTAGTCATGGATGGCAACACCAGATCCCCATTTTGGTTGATATATCCAAAAAGTCCGTAACGGCTCTTCAGCGCTTTTAATATGACATCCAAGACTTTGCTGTACATTCCCTCGTCAGATTCCGTTAAAAAGATATCGGCGATTTCGTTCCTCAATGCAAGTTCCCGCTCTTGCTGTTTATGTTGGGTAATGTCACGTGCTTGAAGGGTAATTTTTTTAACATCTCCCTCAGCATCAAGGATAGGAAAGAAAATGTTATCAAACCAGATTCCATTGTGTTTTTCTTCAAAGCGAACTGGCTTTTTTGATAAAACCACTTGATTGAAATATTGTTTTCTTTTTTCAACGATATCCGCTGGAAAAAGATCCCAGCCATTTGTGCCTTTTATCGCCTCTACGCTTTTGTTAAATCTTCGAGCCAAGGTCTCATTTGCATCAAGTATGATTCCCTCTATATCCATTAGCGCTACCACATCATTGGAAGCATCCAGGATGGCCCTTGCTGTTACCTCGCTTTCTTTTAGTGCTTGTTCGGCCTTTTTCTCCTCGGTGATATCTTGAACAGCCCCTATTCCGCGAACGGCATGACCCCTCTCGTTAAATTTTATCTCAGCTTGCTCCCTAACCCACTTTATCTCGTCGTTGGCAAGAATACGATGTTCGATTTTATAGGGCTCTTTTTTTAGAGCTGCCTTCCATTTTTTATCAACATATTCTCGGTCATCAGGATGAACACATTCCAGAAAACGTTTGTACGTGAGCTCAGTGCCTTTAGGCAGTCCAAATACACGATAAACCTCATCGGTCCAGATAAGCCTGTCAGCTTCAACATCTAGCTCCCAGGTTCCAACATGAGCTATCTCCTGGGCTTTTTCAAGATGATAACGTTCCCTGGTCAGGGTTTTCTGCAAGTGTTTATATTCAAAGTTCTGTATAAGTTTCCATTGACCTTCCTGTTTAATAAGTGCGTATTGATGATTATTCACCACATCAATGATCTCTGAGGCAGTACATTTATTCAGGTTGTACGTACAAATGGCCAACATCTTATGACTGTCTATGACACGGTTGATACTGGCTTCATAATCCGAGAAATCTTTCCATTCTTTTTTTTCAAGCCAGGAAGTACTTCCACTAAGCCTTAGGCCTTCAAATCCTTTTTTAAGAGATTGTTTTTCTTTTTTGATCCATTTGCTTAAGACAACTTCGGAATCGAACCTTCCTGACTGAGTGAAACACCGAGGAAAGTCAAATATTTCTAACTGCCCCTTTTTGATAAACTCATCCAAGTTTTTTAACTTCCTTTTTAGGGCTTTTTTTGCTTCCTCAGCATTCAAGAGTTCTGAAATCACCCACAGACAAGATTCATTGCTCTTTAATCCTGCTATAAAATAGGGAACTAAAATTTCGATCAGATCTTCTTTCGTATGGTAAAATTGACAGAAATGCTTACCCCAAGAAATATCCCCGATGATATCGATCCCTGAATTTCTAAGTTTATTTCCCATCTCTATCTCGATTATTAGTCAGGGGCAAATCCTAAAAATATTGGAGCGGATTAAATCCTGTTCCTAGATAAACTTTTGATAAGTACTTTTATTATGTTATTTAATCAATTTACCCCTCTCTATGTATATCATAGAAGTGAGATGTGGTCAATATTTAGATGGGATCCTGTTAAGAAAATGGTAAATTAAGGTTGTAAAACGCTATATAAAAGAAGAATGTTGCGACCATTGACGATTTAACAACTATCCTCGGGCTGAAGGGATAAGAAAAAGACTGATTAGAGATCAGTCTTTAACTCAGGATAGTCCATACGGTCCTCGCGAGCTAGATCTTTCCCAAACCTGTAGGCGACCTTACCCATGCTGACCTGCCCCCCTGATATCGGTCCAGGTATTGTGTTAAAATTGTCCTGGACAGAAGGAGGA
>JABAOH010132770.1_pt1 | contig 10826 bp, 9 predicted proteins | sample 7062181 | NCBI WGS metagenome assembly JABAOH01 (sample SAMN14538630, study PRJNA623070) | marine sediment metagenome | biome: marine biome [ENVO:00000428]; feature: marine pelagic biome [ENVO:01000023]; material: deep marine sediment [ENVO:00002113]; isolation source: pool of 5 deep marine... | reverse complement strand
AAAACTTTGAAACCTCTGTTTGAAAGTTCGCGACTCGCAGTTAATCCGGCTGGACCTGCACCAATAATTATGACGTCAGATTCAGCCCTATCAATTAATACATCATGAAACTCATTTGCAATAGCACGTGTAATTTCAACTTCTTTTACGTCTGTGAAAATTTTATCAGATTTTTGTGCAACTGTTGCTTCTTGCATGATAAATTTGATTTTTTATTTGACATTAAAACTTTCGCACAAAATTAGAAACTTAGTGTATCCTAATTTTTGTATCTTGAAGTTGGGTGGTGTGAAATAATGGGTACTATATTATGAGATTGAGTACCAAAATTTCCTATATCAAAAATTTATAACCGAAATCAACGAGATTGATTTGTATTGACACTATCCAACCTAAAGCAATCCAGGCCAAAACCTAAGAAAGGAAAAATTAACTGGGCAAGAAATCAGGAGGCTGACTATTTTGCCAATACCGTGAAACTCTATCGCCAGGGAAAATATGATGCAGATAGTTTTAGGAGATTTAGATTACAACATGGAGCATATGGTACAAGATTAGCTGATGATTATGCCATGGTCAGAATTAAGTTGCCTGCAGGAGAAGTCTATCCTCAACAACTTGAAAAATTATCCCAACTAAGTGAACAATTCTCAATTGGGAGTGCCCACTTTTCAACTCGTGAAAATATTCAACTACATTGGGTTGTACTTGAAGACGTTTCCGAAATTATGAGGGGACTGACAGAAGTTGGCTTAACATCAAGAGAAGCTTGTGGTAACACTGTAAGAAATGTAATGTGTAGTCCCACTTCAGGTGTTTGTCCTGATGAGAAGTTTGATTCAACACCATATGCCCTTGCAACAGCAAGATTCTTTTTGCGTAATCCAATGGCCCAAAATCTTCCTCGAAAATTCAAATTCAATTTCACATGTTGCGAAAAACATGGAATGGTAAGAATGGTAGATGTTGGGTTAATTCCACAAACAAGAACACAAGATGGTTCTACTCAAAAGGGATTCAAAATTTTCCTTGGAGGTGGATTGGGAAACAAATCTTATGTGGGTCATCAATTAGAAGACTTTACCCCTGAAGAAGATCTTTTGTATACCTCAATTGCTGTAGTGAGAATTTTTGATAGGTTAGGGGATAGAAAGAATTTAGCTCGCAACAGAATGCGTTACCTTGTAGCTGACATGGGATGGGAAAAATTCCAAAATCTTGTTCTCAAAGAAAGAGCAATTGTAAGGGCTACACAATCTGTCGTAACTAGACTAAATGTAGATGACACTCCTCAAGAAATTAAACGACCTATTAGAATTTCAGATGAAAGTGGTTCTCAAAACCCTGATGGCTATCCTAGGTGGTTGAAAGGTAACACCTTCAAGCAAAAACAAGATGGGTACTATTCTGTTTTCATTGCACAGGAAGCTGGAGATATTACATCAAATCAACTTCACGCATTATCAGAAATCATCCAAGAATTTTCAGGAGAAGGCCTCGCAAGAGCAGGATTTACTCAAAATATTGCCTTAAGATATGTCCACGAGGATGATTTGCCTCGTCTCTACGATCAACTATTGAAGGTAGGTTTGGCCAAATCTGGGTCTCTTACCATGGCCGCACCCATTGGTTGTTCTGGCACTACCTCATGTAATCTTGCCTTGACTAATTCCCACAGACTTGCAAAAGAAATTCAACGAAAATTTCTAGAATTAAAACTAGATGAAGATGATGACTTGCGCGAATCATCAATCAAGATAAGTGGATGTCCAAATTCTTGTGGCCAACACGGAATTGCCACCATTGGATTCTTTGGTGGCGGTGGAAGGGTAGAGAAAGACATGTTCCCAAACTATATGATGCAATTAGGAGGACGTTCAGATGGTGAAACAATGTTAGGGGTCAGCAGTTTACGAGTACCTGCAAAAAGAGTAATTCCAATGATTTTGAAAATAATAGAATTGTTCAAAGAAAACAAAAAACCTGATGACGACTTGAAATCGTGGATACATAGAGTAGTTAATGGAGTTGATGATTCACAAATCAAAACAATGGATGACCTTAAAAAAATTCTAACCCCGTTAACACTACCTCCCTCAATAACAGAGGATCCTGACTTTTACACTGATTATGGAAGTGACTCTAGTTATCATACAAAGACCGGCAAAGGTGAATGTGCAGCTTGAGCCAAGAGAAGATTGTGGGTGCAACCACAAATGTCGATTCATTAAGATCAGAAATTAGAGACAAAAGTGTTCGTGTAATAGACGTACGTAGAGAAGAAGATTATAAGCAAAATCATATTCCCACTGCTGTAAACTTGCCTCTGGCAAACCTACTATCTGATGATAGTCCAGAGCGAGTCTTAAAGCTTGTAAATTCTATGGGAATTGATGATGAAACTTCTGTGGTGGTTTATGACGATACGTTTGGAGCATTAGCTTCTCGTGTCGCATGGACACTGGAATACTTGGGACACAATGATGTATCTTTACTTGAAACCACTTATAGTAAATGGAAATCATTGGGATTAGAAAACGATGACAAAATACCAGAAATACAAACAAAAGAACACTCCCTTAAACTAAGATCTGAAATTTTGGCTACTGCAGATTATCTTGAATCTGCCAAAGAACGAAAAGATGTGATTTTAGTTGATAATAGAGAGAGATTAAACTATCTAGAGCAACATATTCCTGGCGCCATTAGCTTACCATACAGAACCTTAGCCTCTAATGATAAAATTCTTCGACCAAAAGAAGACATGAAGAGATTGTTAGATAATAGAGGCATATCCGGAGATTCTGAAATTATTACTTATTGTGGAAGTGTTGGAACGCTTTCAGGTTTGGCATATTATGCCTTAAAATCAGCAGGACTTCCAAATGCAAAACTGTATGTTCGATCTTTTAAAGAATGGAAGAGCTTGTCAAAACCCACCGAAAAACAACAAGATGCAAATTATTGGGATTTGTCTGCAGAATAACTAGGCTACCTTTTCTCTTAATTTTTTGGTTATTGTGCTTTCAATGTTATCAAGCAAATCTAACATTTTTTCTTTATTGTCGATGATATAGTCAACTCCTCTATCTTTGAGTCTAATCTTCCATAATCTAATCTCTCTGTGTTCATCAAAGAAGTTTTCAATCATCTCTTCTCCGGATCTTGATGTCTCAATGAATTCATCAAAGATGTCGATAGTTTTTTCCAAGTCTTCTTCTTCTATAGATTGTCTTGCAATTTGAATTGCCTCGCTAAGATTCTTCAAGTTCTTAACAGGAGTTGGTAATTTCTTTCTTGTAATTCCAAACAAACTTTTCTTTTCTTCTCCCATTCTTTGAGCTACATCTGGAGCTAAATCCCACACAGGAATTCTGTGTAATCCATCTCGCTTTTCATTTTGAATAATCAAACCTTTTGCCATTAATTTTTGCAAAGATTTCTCAACATCAATTTTATCAATAAATGTGGTCCAAACAATTGCCCCAATTGTGTGGTATCCTTGTCGAATAGATTCTAAAACAACAACTTCTTCAATTCTCTTGAATCCTTCTTCTGTTTTTACATTTAGAAAGTCTCTATCCCTAATGGACTTTCTTGCATTTTTAACATCAATTTCAATCGAACGTTTCAAAGACTCTAGAGATTCGGGTACCTGGTTTAGAAGCGATTGAAAACATGCTTTATTGTACCAAGCCATTCCATAAGTTGGGTCTGATTCTACTGCTTTTTCAGTGCAGTCCAGGGCTTTTGCATATTTTTTCTGTTCATAATGAACTAAAGATTTCAAATTCCAAGCTTCAGGATTTGTAACGTCAATATCTAAAACTTTGTCATAAACTTTGAGAGCTCCTAAATGATCATCCAAATGAAATCTTGCATATCCTAATTTCATTAGGGTCTCGATGTTTTCAGGATCAATACGAAGTGCTGTTTCAAGCACTTCTACTGCCTCCTCGAGTTTTTCATCTGCCATCAAATTTACGCCCTTTTTGAAGAGCTTTTTACGATTATAATCAGCATCCACTAGGCTGGTAATTTCCTTTTTCTCAGTAATTTCTGATTTTTCCACTTTGGATTTTCTCTTAAAAGGTCTCTTCACTAGTTGGTAATGGACATTTAATCTAGATAAATACTATCCTGAATCGTGCCTAATGCACAATAGTATGAATTCTTGAAAATATAGAAATACTTGGGATTCAAAACAACGGATGTGTCTTATTCTAAACTGAGTGTAGAAGGTCCTGCCCCTTTCAGAGAATCTGGAGTTTATGAAGTTCAAATCTCTATTGTTGCTGAAGAACCTTCAGAGGATCAAATTAAAAACAAAACTTTCTCTTCCTTGTGGAGTGGCAATTATCACCTTCGAGTAAGAAATGGAAATTTCTCAGAAACTTTAGGTTCTGGGGATAATCCAATTTCAGATTCTGTTTTCACTTATGACAAAGTTTGGGTTGTTGTCAATGATTTACTTTCATCTTTGTATTCTATTTTTGATGTTTCAATTGGAGCTCCCATAAAACCAAAGGAAACTTCTGTTGAGGAAAAAACCATACCCAAAGAAACTCAACAAGAAACAATCTCACCTGAACCAACACCAGAACCTGAACCCTCCCCTACCCCTACAGCTAGTGGAGCAAAAGGACCTGCAGGATCAAAAGGACCTGCAGGTGCAAAGGGACCCACTGGTGAAAGAGGTCCAACAGGTCCCCAAGGCCCACCAGGTCCTAGAGGTGCACATGGTCCTCAAGGAGAAAAAGGTCCACAGGGTCCACCTGGGGAAAGAGGCTCAACCGGTGAAAAAGGATTAACTGGCCCAAAGGGAATATCTGGAGATAAAGGACCATCTGGAGATAAAGGACCATCTGGAAATAAAGGACTGACAGGTGACAAAGGAGAAAAAGGCGAAAAAGGACTAACAGGCCCTTCAGGAGAAAAAGGCGAAAAAGGAATCATTGGACCTCCAGGAGAAAAAGGAGAAAAAGGTCCAACTGGCCCGATTGGAGAAAAAGGTCAAACTGGTCTTAGAGGGCCAATGGGTGATAAAGGAGATAAAGGATTAACAGGTCCAACTGGAGATAAAGGTCCACTTGGTCCAAGAGGTCCTCCAGGAGAAAAAGGAGACAAAGGACCTCAAGGTGTATCTGGAGATAAAGGAATTACAGGCCCACCTGGCCCACAGGGAGAAAAAGGTCCTACAGGTCCGCCAGGTGTTCAAGGTGAAAAAGGAATACAAGGGGAGCCAGGTCCTCCCGGAGAAAAAGGTCCAACTGGTTCCACAGGACCAATTGGAGAAAAAGGTGTATCTGGTCCTCCCGGAGAAAAAGGAGGGAAAGGTCCAACAGGTCCTCAAGGAGAGAAGGGACAACAAGGACCTCAAGGAGCTATTGGTGAAAAAGGATTAACCGGTCCAATTGGACAACAAGGAGACAAAGGTCCTCCTGGCGCACAAGGAGAAAAAGGAATTACTGGTCCAGTTGGACAACAAGGAGAAAAAGGTGTCAAGGGTGCACCTGGTCCTATTGGTGAAAAAGGCCCCAAAGGCCCCGAAGGTCCTATTGGTGAAAAAGGTCCACAAGGTCCCCAAGGTCCTGCTGGAGAAAAAGGTCTTACCGGAGTTCCAGGCCCTCAAGGTGAAAAAGGTGAAAAAGGACCAACGGGACAACAGGGAGAAAAAGGCCCAACTGGATTACCCGGTCCACCTGGAGATAAAGGTCCACAAGGTCCACAAGGTCCACAAGGAGAAAGAGGTCCCTCTGGTCCTCCAGGAGAAAAAGGTCCACAAGGTCCACAAGGAATTCAAGGTCCACAAGGTGAACGTGGTCCAACAGGTCCAATTGGCCCAACAGGAGAACAAGGCCCAGTAGGTGAACAAGGACCAGTAGGTCCACCAGGTCCAAGAGGTCCACCAGGTCCACCTGGAGAAAAAGGAGTTGCAGGTGGAATGTCTGCAGAACAAAAAGCATTGTTCAAAGATCTTTTAGAATTATTAACTGCAAAAGACATCATTACAACAGAAGAACAAATAAAATTGATGAGTTATTTGTATTAGAATTTTTTAATTTGATTTAAAATACAAAAAATTCAATTCATGAAAAAGGAACAATAAAAATTCATGATAAAAAATTAAATTTAAAAATTAAGATATTAGTAGAAAATTCTGGAAAATGGATTATAGAAAATTACCTTTATCAAATTTTTCAAACCTTATTGCCATTAAAAGAAAAAGGAACTGCATTAAGACTTGGGAATTGTAAGAATATTATGAAGAGTCATGACAGAAAATTTTCTTTGAGTGTTAATCCAACTAGATTCACAATCACTCTACCACGGAAAAAAGTACTTTTTATGTTAAATTAGAAAAAGGAAAACAAATCGCCTCTAAATGACGATTGTTAATGTTGTTGACGATTTATCGTCGTTTTTTAGCTGCTTTTCTCTTAGGAGCTGCCTTTCTCTTTGGAGCGGCTTTTCTCTTAGGAGCTGCTTTCTTTGCTGCAGTTTTTCTCTTAGGAGCTGCTTTCTTTGCTGCAGTTTTTCTCTTAGGAGCTGCCTTTCTCTTTGGAGCGGCTTTTCTCTTAGGAGCTGCTTTCTTTGCAGGTGATTTTCGTTTAGTTGCAGCTTTTCTTTTTGTAGCCATTGAAGATCTCCGCTTTTTCATCATTTTTCTATAGTTAAACTAAAGAAAATTACACAAATTGATTACAAATTGTCAACGAAATTTTAATTTTTTTCTTTGTTGTTTGATCGATTTTTTATTTATTTTTTATTTTTTTTCTTTTAGAATTTTTTTTTCTTTGTTTTATGTCAAGTATTTTACAATTTAGGTTTGAAAAACAGTGATTTAACTTTCAATTTCAAAAAATTTTCTGTGATGAATAACAAATTTCAATTAATTACAAAAATTTTTGATCCACTTGTGTGGAAAAAATAATTACATTCCACGTTTTTTTATGATTGTTAGCACATCTTCGTCTTCTAAAATGTGATTTAACCCAACACGCTGTCCTCCAAACTTTACACTTTTTCCCCACACCATTCCATAACGAAATTGTTTTTTCATATGGCGATGAAGTTTGTTACAAACATCCTCAACAGTATCTCCCTCTCTTGCAATAAGTGGTTCTTTGTAATCTGTTTCTCCACCTTTTGGTCTCATGTATATTCGGATAAATTTTAGTTTCTCATAGATTTTTTCTTTTAACAAATCAATATTGATATCGGAATTTGCAGAAACTTCAATCACATCTGTTTTTAATTTGGTTTTCAAATCTTTGAGAAATTCCTTGTCTACTAAATCTATTTTATTCAAAATCGTAAGGGCCTTTGAATAACTGACATTTCCAGCTATGTAATCGGCCACCTGCTCCGAAGTTACATCCTCTCTAATTACAACTCTGGCACTAATAATGCCATAAATGTGAAGCAAGTCCTTTAGGTGTTTTTCTGTAATTTTGGTTAGTTTTACTTGTTGAGCCACCGCAATCCCACCCATGGCTGATTTTTCAATAGTAATGTTAGGGGGAAGGGTATTGAGACGAATTCCGATGTTTCCAAGTTCATTTACCAAAACATCTTCATGATATGGCTGAAATACATCTAAAACCAACAATACAAGGTCTGCAGTTCGTGCAACTGAAAGAATTCTTTTTCCTAATCCTTTTCCAGTTGAAGCACCTTTGATAATTCCTGGAAGATCAAGCACTTGAATTTTAGCTCCTCTATATTCCATCATTCCAGGAACTACAGTTAATGTAGTAAATTGAAATGCGCCAACAGCAGATTTTGCTCCAGTTAATTTGTTAAGTAAAGTGGATTTTCCAACACTTGGCAATCCAATGAATACGACTGTCGCATCTCCCACTCTTCTTACATCAAAACCATCAGAGGCTACGCCACTTTTCTTTGCGACATTTTCTTCTTGTTCTCTTTTTAGTTTTGCAATCTTTGCTTTTAGTAATCCAAGATGGTGCTCAGTTGCTTTGTTAATTTGAGTTCGAGCCATCTCATCTTGGATGGCTTTAATTTTTTCAGGTATTCCCACTTTTACTCATCCTTTGTCAAAATCTTTTCAAATAAAATCGTATTATTTTTTCGTATTTTTGTTATCCGAGAAATAGGTATCTTTTGAAAATTTTCTGATTCATGAATAAAATTTGGCAAAGAAATTTCTTTTATCGTTTCAAAATCTCTGTAAGATACAAAATAAGTCTCAGCCTCATTGCCAAATTTTGCTTTACTAAAAATCTCCTCGATTATCCCTTTTTTCATGATATTTGGATTTAATATGTGCATTAAATATTACTTGAATTTAGTAGCAATTATTATTCGGTAAAAAAAATCATTTTTGTGAACACTAAAACATTTGCCATTGATATTGATGGAACTATAACGGAGAACGGTGGTGGCCGAATTCATTTAGATGCCTTAGCTGCCCTTCGTCAAGTAAAAAACAGAGGCCACAATGTAATTTTTGTAACAGGAAGATCCTCAATTGAGGGATTTTTACTGTCTGTTTTTGGAGGCACCACCAAAATAGCGGTAGGGGAAAACGGAGGATGCATTACCACAGATGCCAATGAGCATATTTTGCTTGGTAATATCAAAAAATGCCAAGATGCCTTTGATATTATTAAGACTAAAATTGATAATGTAGTAGAAAAACCAGTCTTTCCAAGAATGACTGAGGTAGTGCTTGAGAGAACCTTTGATTTGGATCTTGCAAAAAAACTTGTAGTCAAAGAGAATCTTGACATTGTACTCTCTGATAGTCAATATGCTTACCACATCAATTCTAGTGGAATTGATAAGGGAGCAGGATTCGAGGAGATAATGAAACGACTATCAATCACCTCTGATGATGTAATAGCAATAGGAGATAGTGCGACGGACATACCGTTATTCAAAGTAGCCAAAACAAGTATTGCTCTTGGAAATTCCTCAGATGAGGTAAAGTCTCATGCTACCTTTTCAGTAAAAGGCCATGCAGGGGATGGAGTAATAGAAGCATTAGATAAATTAGCTCCTCGAATATCAGGAGTATAAGTTGACTTTCAAATCTATAATTGATGAAATTGAAAACAATCTAAACAAAATTTTAGATGATCTTGAGATTTCAAATGTATCTTTTACTGTAGAGCCTGCAAAATTTGGATTTGGCGATGTCAGCTCAAACATTTCTTTTCTTCTGTCAAAACATCTAAAAAAAAGCCCTCAAGAAATTTCTCAAACAATTTCTGAAAAATATTCTTCACTTAAACACACTCTTGTTTCAAAAGTAGAATCTCATCCATCTGGTTATCTTAACTTTATTGCAAATTGGGAAAAACTTTCGCAGCTAATTTTATCTGAATCAAATTTAGATACCTTTGGATTTGTAGACATTGGAAAAAATTCTAGTATTGTAGTTGAGCATACAAGTGTTAATCCTAACAAAGCTCTTCACATTGGTCATATTAGAAACATCATAGTTGGCGATATTATTTGTCGAATTCTTGAAAAATCTAACCATAACGTAAATGTGTTAAATTACGTAGATGACTCAGGCCTTCAGGTAGCTGATATTATTGTAGGTTTTAACCACCTTGGATTTGCATTAGATCCCCCCGAGGGAAAGAAGTTTGATCATTATTGTGGTGATGATGTCTATGTTAAAACTACAGAAAAATATGAAAAAGACCCGAGTCTTGAGGAAATTAGAAAAAAGGTTCTTCAGGAATTAGAAGATGGTACTTCAGATATTGCCAAATTTGCCGATGATCTTACAGGAAGAGTTCTTGAAAATCAACTGGAAACATGCTGGAATCTTGGAGTAACTTATGATTGTCTAAATTACGAATCGCAAATTATCAGGTCTGGTTTATGGAGTAAAATCTTTGAAAAACTCAAGGACATGCAATTAATAGAATTTGAAAAAGAAGGAAAAAACGCAGGTTGCTGGGTAATTCGTGGTGAGGGAAAAGAGGAAGATAAGGTAATAGTTAGAAGTAATGGAACTGCAACCTACATTGCAAAAGACATTCCGTATGCTGCCTGGAAGCTTGGGCTTTTAGATGACCCTTTCAATTATAAAAAATACAAAAAAACTCAAACTGATTCACGTACTCTCTGGCAAACAACACTTGAAGAGAGCAATGAACCAAAACAAAATTTCTCAGGAGATAAAGTAATCACCGTAATTGATTCTCGACAGGAAAGGCTACAAAAAATTATAACAAATTTGATGGCCAAATTCAAATCACAATCTGATGCATATGTTCACTTGGGATATGAGTCTGTTACTTTAAGCTCTGAAACTGCAAAGACTTTGGGCATTGAGACAGAAGGAAAGCAAGCTCAAATGTCTGGCAGAAAAGGACTTTACGTTAATGCAGATTCTGTTTATGACTTGTTGAAGAAAAAAACAACCGAAGAAACTGCAAAACGACACCCTGAAATGAACGAGCAAGAAATTGAAATGATTTCTCACCAAATTTCAGTAGGAACTTTAAGGTATGAAATGATAAAACAAGATTTAGACAAGATTATTGCTTTTGATCTAACAAAGTCTCTTAGCTTAGAAGGTGACACTGCACCATACATTCAATATACTCATGCAAGAGCTGCAAGAATTATTGAAAAGTCTGGTCAAACACCATCAATTGATGTTGATTTTTCCTTGTTGACTGATGTTAATGAGATTAATCTGATTAAATTAATTGGATTGTTTGATTTGCAAGTAAAAGACGCTGCAAACAATTTGTCCCCCAAAGTGATAGCTAGGTATTGTCATGATTTGGCTGTGTCCTTCAACTCGTTTTATGAGCACGTAAAAGTATTGGATATCG
>JABAOH010065362.1_pt2 | contig 10827 bp, 13 predicted proteins | sample 7062181 | NCBI WGS metagenome assembly JABAOH01 (sample SAMN14538630, study PRJNA623070) | marine sediment metagenome | biome: marine biome [ENVO:00000428]; feature: marine pelagic biome [ENVO:01000023]; material: deep marine sediment [ENVO:00002113]; isolation source: pool of 5 deep marine... | reverse complement strand
CCGTGATGAGAGCTATCCTGGGCTCGTCCGAAGATGGCGAGGAGGTAATCGCTGCAGGCGCAACCGGCGGTGCTGTAATCGGCGCGGCCGCCGGAGCGGTCGACGGGGCGACCAACGGAGATCCCGTGTGGCAGGAGATAACGATTCGGCGGCTACTCCAAGACCTTTGCCGTTGTCAGGAGCCTCAGCGAGCCGGCCCGGATACTACCCGGATTGCGTCAGTCAGCGTGGGTGCCACTGTGGACGGTCGGCAGTAGACGGTGGGAGCTGTGAAGGGAAAGAGCGCGTCTCATCCTCCACCGTGCACCGTCTACCGTGTACCGTCTACCGTCTCGCCGGCGTCCTCGACCGCGGTGTCGGGGTTGGCAAGCTCCTTCTTCAACCGTTTCTTCTCGGCCTTCTTTTCTCTCTTCTTCTGCTTCTTGAGTTCTCTCTGTCTTTTCTCAAACCCGTAGTTCGACCTTCTAGCCACTCAATCGCCTCCGTTGTTTGCGGGCTCCGACGCCTCCGTGAACCCGCGCCCGATCACCTGAAAGCCAAAGGCTTCGCTATCCGTCAGCCACGACGCGCCTACGAAAGGTAACCGGATTACGGCGAAAAACCTAGCGAGGCGCTGCTTTATCACCGCCGCTCATTGCTCTGCATGCAATCGATTAGCATTTTGCAGCAGCCCCACTTTCAGCATTCTAGCTTCCTGGACAGTGCGAGACGTTCCACCGGGGCCGTGTGGATTGCAGTCTTCTGAGCTGACGCGTTGAAGGGTCGATAGAGCGCGAGCGTTAAGTATACAGGGCCATTAGACGCAAAAAGGGAGAAGAGCAAAATGGAAATCGTAGTCGATGTCATTCAGATCATCATCGCTCTGGGTATTCTGAATGTCTGGATATTTCGGTATGGAAAGGCAACGACCTGGCGCGGTGGCGACGCCAAGAACATGAAAGAGGAGTTTGCAGTCTATGGTCTTCCGGGATGGTTCATGGGTGTAATCGGTTTCCTGAAGCTGCTGTTTGCCGTATCCCTCATCGCAGGGGTATGGATTCCAGTCTTGACCAAGCCCGCGGCGGTCGGGATGGCCGTCCTGATGCTGGGTGCTGTGGCGATGCATTTCAAGGTGAAAGATCCATTAAAGAAATCGTTGCCTGCTCTTACTCTCCTCATCCTCTCTATAGCAGTCGCTGTAGCCTGAGAGGATCAGGCCAGAGAGTGGGTGAGACAGCCAATTGATCTACAGGAACTGATCGCGGCCCGACTCGCCGTAGTCGTTGCTCCTCAGGTAGCTGGACCCCATCTTGTAAGCGCCCCATTCATACCCTTCATGTGTTAGCCCCGCACGCAATCCAGTTCTGCAGCGAAGGCTCTGTCTTCTCGCGCAAAGATTGTCGCACTCGTGGTGTGGAGGACCTGGTTCTTGTCGAATCACGGTCAGCGCTAGGCGCTGGGTCGGCTGTTGACCGCCATCCTTCATCAGGTAAACTGGCAAGAACGTCGTTTGACATTGGAGGAAAAAATGGGGAACAAGACGCTGGTGCCGATGATGGCGCGCGTGCGTTCGTGAAAGCGCCCGAGCAGCATGGGACCAAAGTACACGGCCCAGATGCCGTCGGCGACTTCGTCGTCTACCTGCTCATCGGGGGGACCTGGGCGGGGATCTATTCGCTAGTAGAGGCCGTGGCACCTGGTTCTTTCGCCTTCGATCGCGCCTTGAATCCGGACGGGGTGATCCGAACCTTCGATCTCATCTATTTCAGCTTCACCAGTTTGACCACAATGGGATACGGCGACCTTGTTCCGGCGACATCCCATGCACGATCCTTCGCGGTTCTCGAAGCGATTGTCGGAGTGATGTACTTGGCGATCATCATCAGCCGGCTCGTGGGAATCTACATCACCCAGTCGTCGAGAGTAGCGGGGATCACCCGTGACGGCATCAGCGCCGTCATCCCCGATGGTGTTTGGTCGGTGGTCACTCGTGCCCAATCGCGTTCGGAAGTCAATCTAGCTGGCGTCGGCGGGCAAGCGTGTCGCCTCCAAGGGGGGAGGGCGGTGAAGGGAGTTGGGGTTATATGGCAGGTGCTCGAAATTTGTAAACGTTAAAGATATTTGGCTTGGTAGTGATTTTCCCTTCTTCGTATAGAGCCATCAACTCGTCTCTGCGGTCTTTTCTTCTCCAGTAGTGCAGTGCCGATGCGCAGGCTCCCCAGATGGCACCCAGCGTTAAGGCACATCCTCCTCCTATTATTAGAGCAAGCTTGCCCAGTACCTGCAACGCTTCAATGGTTCCTGCGTCCATGTTGATCCCCAGCCCAGAGGGTTCAGCTCGAGCGTGGGATGAGGACACGCTCGATTCACGGAGACCGCTGAATCAACGACTCGTCAGTAATCTGCAACGGCGACCCGGCTTCCAGCAATAGGCGGTTCGCATCGCCGGACGGTCAGGCCAAGGAGGTCCTTTGCAAGCCAAGCTTGCGCCCGTCAGCGAATCCCGGCGGATCACCTCTCTCGATGGGCGATCTTCTCCATGCTTTTCGGCGCCGGGATAATCTCGCCCATCTGGTTGCGTTACTTTCTTTTTGGCCCACTCGAGTGGCTGTGGCGGTCGCTGACCTAGTTGCAGCGGCAGCCTTTCAGACGAACGGCGCCGGCGCACGCCGCCTGAAGTGGCTGGCGACTGCTGGCCACGCGCGCTTGGTAGGAGTGCTTAATAACCGGCGCGGAATCTTCGACTTCAGCGCGGGTTCGCACCGTCAATCGGGCAGATCTCCAAGCGCTTGCTGCATGCTGGCCCGATAGCGCCGGAACGCCTCGCGGCCCTTGTCTGTGAGGCGGATCATCGTGCAAGGCTTTCTTCCCCGGAATTCCTTCTCCAGATCCACGTAGCCGCTCTCCTCGAGCTTCCTCAGGTGGGTGGAGAGGTTGCCCCACGTGAGACCCGTCCGATTCACCAGAAACGTGGCATCCATCGCCTCGACGACGTACAGCTGAGTCATTATGCTCAGCCTCGCTGGAGCGTGAACGACCGGGTCGATCCAGTCGAGCGGGGCCGGCTCTCGGTCCCTGGGATCGTCGCTCATCGATCTTCACCGGCCAGGGGCCCATCACCCAACGGGCTAACACCGCGAACTCGAAGGATGAGCGTGATCAGCCCGACCGTAGCGATCAGAGCCGCCGCGGTCCCAAACACGACGGGATAGCCATGGTGAGGGGCATAACCCTCGCGGAACAGCCACTCGCCGACGAACGGTGCGATCGCGATTAGCAGCCCGTAGAAGAAGAACCTCGGGATATTCAGGAAGTAGCCAGCGAGCGAGAACGCGGCGAGGGCAGTCAGCGAGAAGACGATGGTATAGGACAACCCGTTTCCGGGCTCGAAGCGCAGGGCGAAGAACGTGCCCAGCGCCAGCGCCACGACGTTCACGGCCGCCAGCACAACGAAGAGTCGTCGCAGGCGCGCCTGGCGGTACGAAGCGAAGCGCACCACGCCGATTCGGGGGAGGACGAGGCGCCGCTTGACCAGTTGAAGAGCCAGGTAGACCGCTGCCAGGATCGGGACGAAGATCGCCGAGCTCCAGAAGTCGCCCAGGCTGCCGCTCAACAGCGGTGCAATCGCGAACATGGAGACGAGGGTGGCGATCAGGATGTCCCAGACACCGATATCGACGGCCGCGCGGAAGGTGCCGCGTTCGACTTTCTGCATTTCATTCTGTATCATGTCTTACCTTGCCAGCCTTTTTCACTCACATGCAGATAACTCTTCAGCACAAAGTATAAGCTAGTTGAGAGTGAAAGCGTTGTCAAGCTTCGCCGATGCCCCCGGGCATTAGAGGATGACACGACCGCGACGATGTCAGGAACTCTGGAAGAAACCAGCAGAATTATGGGAGTGGGCGTGGAGGAGGGCTCCCATCACCTTCGCGAGGTACGCTGAAGACCCTGCGGACCGGCCGGAAGCTCACCCCTCGAGCAGCCAGGCGCGGGCGCGATCGATATCGGTAAAGACCTCGATCTCCATGTTGCTGACATGGGCCGCGAACACCCGGCTCATGCCGATTTGCACAGGCCGCGCCACGACGAATGCCAGCCGCGATCCGGCGGCCCGCTCCACGCCGGCGAGGAGGCGCGCCATCTGCTGGACTAGGGCAGTCGACGGGACGTTCTCTTGCTCGCGACGATCGCTCAGGATGCGGAAGGGCGGTCGCAGGTCCGGATCCGCAAAGAGTCGCTCCACGTGCTCGCGCTGCTCTTGCGCGCTGACAACACCCTGGATGGTCACGACCGCTATGCTGGTTTCGGGATCGATCCGGTACGAAATCGGCATCGGTTGTTCCTCAGGACTCTCCCCGCGTCCTGGACGTGTAGAAAAACGTCATCGCGTGAGGGAATATGACGCGATTGGGCCCGGATCGGTAGGATGGAAATGCGGCCCAAGCGGCCACCGCTGCCGTTATCCGAGCGTTTGGGGGTCGAGAATAGCCGCCGCTTCGCTCGCCAATCGCTACCGTCCCGCCGGCAGCGGCTCGTCACCGAGCACAAACGACTCGACGCACAGGCTTGCCACGTCGGACCGCATGACGTTGGCGTCGACGCCCAGGCCGTAGGCACGGCTCAGCATGTTCGTGTTGGCCAGAACGACGAAGGTCAGACCTTGCTGCGGCGCCCGCACGATCAGCGAAGAGTTGCTGTCCCACTGGCCGTAGTGCCACTGCAGCACCGCGCCTTCGTGCTCATAGATGAACCAGCCGAGCCCGTAGGGCAGGGTCGTGCCGCTGTTGGAGACCGCCGGGGTGAAGACCGAGTCCCAGGTTTCCGGCTGGAGGAATCGCCCCTGATCGATGGCGATGGAGAAGCTGGCCATGTCTTCGGCCGACGCGACCAGGCCGGCTGCCGTACCGAAGTAACTGGGGTGCCCGACCGGCACGACCCGGCCGTCTCGCAGGTCGTACCCGGCAGCCATCTCCGCCATGAATCGGTCGCGGTCCAGGCCGGTCAGATTGAAGTCCGGGTGCTTCGGGTTCGGCGCCGTCTCACGTAACTGGATCGGTTGAAGGATTCGCTCGACCAGCAATTCCCCGAACGAGCGGTTCGCAGCGCCCTGGATGACCCGGTCGAGCTGGCCGAAACGGTCGCCGGCGTAGCGATAGAACGATCCGGGGACACCTTCGGACGTGTGGGTCAGCAGATGCCGCACGCGGATCACCCCGTCGGCCTCCAAATCCACCCCGTACTGGCTGACCGGATCATCCAGGCTCACGAGCCCCTGCTCGACGAGCTGCATGACGATCACGGCGGCGAACGGTTTGGTCAGTGATGCGAGGTGAAAGGGCGTGCTCGGCGTGGCAGGCCGCTCTTCCCTCGCGTCGGCATAGCCGAAGCCCTTGGACCAGACGATCTGGCCGTCCCTGGCGATGGCCGCTGCCATGCCCGGGATCCGCAGGACAACCCGGATGCTGTCCAGCCGGGCCTCGAACCCCTGCAGACCTTGCATGGGCAGGATCTCGATGTCGGTCGGCTCCGTGGGACTCGAGTCGCAAGCGAGGTTGCCGAACAGGAGGGCGGCGGGTATGCAGGCCGAAGCAGCGGCACGCCTGACTGCACTGCGCCTTATCATATCGAAGATCCTCGGTCGGTCGCGGGCTGGTCGGGCCGACCTAACGATACGAGTGCGTGCATGGCAATGTTTCACAGCGGGCCGATCGCCACGCGCCGGGCGCCCGGCGTCCGCTCCTAGGGCTTCGTTGCACGGGCTGTCGCGTGCTCCCATTTTGTGAGGGCCGTACCATCACCTTGTGCGCGAAGGGCAGCCCCATGTTCCTTATCAAGCGGCTAATCGTTGAAATCCACCGCCGATCCCTCTGGCAGGTCCTGCTCGTCTACCTCGGGGCCGCCTGGGTGGTGCTGGAACTGGTGGACCAGGTCGCTGAGCGTGTGCAACTCGCGCCCTCGGCCTACGGGCACGCCTTCGCTCATCTCCTCGCTGGTTTACTCATCGTGCCGGCGACGGGCGTCGTGCCGGTGGGTGGCCCGGGTGCTTACGTTCGTGAGAAGCCGAGAGAACAGATGTACGGGCGATCCTGCTGGCCCGAGGCCACTCGCCAGTTTCGATGCCCTGCGCGACCATGCGCGGTTCGGTGAGCTGCGATCGGGAAGCCGATCTTGAGCCGAGCGGGTAATTGACAACCTTAGAACGCGGGCGCGAAACTGACCGTTCTGCCCCGTCGTTCGGAACCGCAGTCCGCGGATGGAGATTGCGCGTATGCTACAGGCCACGTTGCGGCCGGATTTGGACACCATTCGCAACCGGATGCACGCTGTCGAAGCGGAGGTCAACAACGTCATCCTCGGCGCGGCGCGGCCCGTCAAGCTCACCACGCTCGCCCTCTTCGCGCGCGGACACGTGCTTTACCAGGCGCTGCCCGGACAGGGCAAGACCTTGATGGCCACCTGCTTTGCCCGCGCGATCGGAGGAGTGAGCGAACGCTTCCAAGGATCGCCCGATTTCCTGTTCTCCGAGGCGCTGATCTCGGCCTTCCCCGATGAGCAGGGGGAGCTCAAGTACTACGCCGGCAAGCTGCTGCGGCACGGCGAGAAACTCGGGATCGTCCTGATCGATGAGATCAACCGCTTCCTACCCAACACGCAGGCGGGTTTTCTCGAGGTCATGCAGGAGCGCCGGGTGACCACCGCCGACCGGACCCACGCGCTCCCACACTTCGTGGGCATCGCCACAAAGAACCCCCTTGAAGCGGCAGAGACCTATGCTCTGCCTGAGGCGCTGGTGGACCGCTTCCTGATGCTGATCCATGTGGACTATCCGGATCCTGAAGCCGAGCTCCGCGTTATCGCCGATCCGGCCTACCGGCGGATGGAGACGGCCATGGCCTCCGTCCGCGCGGTGGTGCATTTGGAAGAGCTGGATCAATACGCGGACACCATTCGCTCGACCGTCCGGGTGAGCGACGCGGCCGCGCGGTACATCCAGCGGCTGGGGATGGCCACGCGCAAGCCCTCCAGCTTCGGCATCGAGTTGGACGGCATCGCCGACCTCGACGCGCAGATCGTCGCGGGCGTCTCCACGCGCGGAATGACACACCTCGCGACCGCTGCCCAGGTTGCCGCGTTGTATGACGGCAGGGACTACGCGACGCCAGAAGACATCCACGAAGTCCTGTTCGAAGTGTTCGAGCACCGACTCTTCGTGAAGCCCATGGTGCTCACGCAGCAACCGGACTTTCCGCGTGCGCTGCTCCGGCAGATCGTTGCACAGGTCCCCGCTCCATGAAGCACACAGAGTTGGCACGCGCCATCCATCTCGTGGACTACGGCCTCAAGTCGCCGGCCTCCGGGTACCTTCCCGGCTACCACCGGTCGACCACCCGCGCGACTGCTGGCAAGTTGACGGGGTTTACCTCTCTGTTATACCGGATGGATCCCAAGAACATCGACATGGTCATGACGCGCCGGGCCCTGTCTCCCGTGCCCCTCGTTCGCCTCTACGAAAGCAAGGTGGCCATCACGGTCGCGGTGCTCGTGGATCTGAGTGCCTCCATGGGGTTTGTGGGGCGCGCGCGGAAGCTGGCCGAAGCGGCAAAGTTGGCTGCGTGCCTGAGCTACTCCGCCTACCGACTGGGGGACCGCTTCATGCTCGTGGGATTCGGTGACGAGGTGGAGCTGTTCTTTCCGCCCAAGCGCTCCCCCGATTACCCGTGGGAGATCGGCGCGGCGCTGTGGGAATACCAACCGACCAGCAAGGGGGTCGAGGGGATACGGCAGGCCTGCACCCTGCTACCGCGCCATCGCTCGCTCGTCTTCCTCGTCTCGGATTTCCACTTCGATGGGGCGATCCTGGAAAGCGTTCTCGCGCAGCTGCGGCGCCACGATGGGGTCCTCGTCGTCCTCTGGGACGGGGCCGAGGGCGAGGATCCGCTGCACGTGGGATGGACGGCGCTCTACGACCCTGAAACCGGTGCGCGCACACGCCGGTGGCTGCGGAGCGGGCTCGTGGCGCGATCCAGGCAAGCCTTCCAGGCGCGGCGCACACGGTTGCTGGAGGCGTGCCGGCGGGTCGGGGCGGACGCGCTGTGGGTGCAGGGTGCCTTCGACCCGGTGGAGATGTCGCGGTTCTTCGTGAGCCGCCGGGGGTGAGCGCGTGCGCCGGGCCAGTCTGATCTGCCTGCTCTCGCTCTTCCTCGTCGCCGGATCGGCGTCGGGGCAGGGTGACGCTCTCCCGCAGGTGCAGGTCCAGCGGCCGCGAGACTTCGGATACTTCACCGGGGACCTTATCGAGTTGCGTGCCTCCGTGCGCGTGCCTGAAGGGTTCGCGCTTGATGCGCGGAGCCTCGAGCAAGCGACCTGGCCGGGCTGGCTGGAGGTGCGCGAAATCAACTCGACTCTGCAGCAGAGGACCCTGTCGATCCGCTACCTGTTCCAAGTCTTCTATGCGCCCGACAGCGTCACGCATCTGAGCATCCCTGACCGCCGCCTCGTGTTCCGGTCCGAGGACACCGGAGAGGCGTTGCAGGCGTCGATCCCCGGCTTCAGCGTCGGCATCTCTCCTCTCACCGATTCGAGCAGCGGCCTGGTACCCGACTGGTCCGCACCACGTCCCTCCACCCTCCGGATCAGGCTGTTGGCCGGCTCGCTGGCGATCCTGCTGGGGGTGTGGATGGCTTCCGTGGCCGTCGAGCGCCGCCGACAGCGGCGCTTCGTGTTTCGGCGGGCCGACCGGCAGCTGCGTGGCGCCCGCGACTGCGGCGAGGCGATGTTGGTGCTTCACCGGGCGCTGGAGGAACGGGCGGGGAAGGCGCTCTTTCCCCACGATCTGGATGCGCTGGCAGAGCGTTGGCCTCCGGCCGCTGAAGTGCGCAGCGATCTGGAGCAGTTTTTCGCGCTCTCGTCGGCGCACTTCTACCGAAACCACGGGACAGACGGATCTGCAGATTGCCTGAGTTGGGTGCGGCAGCTCTCCAATCGTCTGATGACGCTGGAACGGCGCTTCGGCGACGGAGAGCCGGCGGCGGGGAGCCGGTGATGGAATTCGCCAGGCCGTGGTTCCTGAGTCTTCTCTTGCTTTCCATAGTCCCGCTGGTTTGGCGGCGGCGCCATACGGCCTTCCGCTTTTCCAGCTTTCTGATCCTCCCGCGCGACCCCATCTCGCGCTCTCTCGAGCTGGTGGAGCGCGGGCTGGCCGCGCTGTTCGTGGCTGCGGCGGTGTTGAGCTTGAGCGGGCCCAGGAGCGTGCCGCGGATCGCGGACCGCTGGACCGAGGGCGCGCGCCTGGTCTTCGTGGTCGACCAGAGCGCCAGCATGTTTTCGCCCTGGAGCGGAGAGGGCGGAGGGGGTTTCACTAAGATCGCGGCCGCCAAGGAGGCCGTACGCGAGTTCGTTGAGCGGCGGACCAGTGACCAGGTGGCCCTCATCGGCTTCGGCAAAGCCAGCATCCTTTACACCCCGCTGACCGCCGACCACCGGCGGTTCAGGGAAACGCTCGTGCTCTTGCAGTCCGACATGGGCGATACGGTGATCGATGCGGCGCTCTTGCGGGCGCTGGAGCTGCTGGGGGAGCAGGGAAGTGGGATCGGAAACCAGGCCGTGATCCTGCTCTCCGATGGCGCCGGCCGGGTTTTCGAGGCGGAGGAGATTGGCCAGCGCTTTAGGGCGGCGGGCGTCAACGTGTATTGGCTGCGCATCGAAGGCGGAATGACGGGCAACGAGGGGCTGGACGCGCTGTTGAGCGTTCTGGGGCCGTGGGGGAAGAGCTTCGTGGTGGGCGAGAGAAACGAGCTGCCGCAGGCCCTCGACGCGGTGGGAATATTGGAGAGCGGTTTGATCAAGGTCGAGAGCTGGAGCGAGGGACGGAGTTGGACGCGGCCGAGCTGGGTGGCTGCGCTTGGTGCCCTGCTCGCGCTGGGCCTGTTCGCTTTCGGCGAACGTGCGGCACGGACGGCCGAGGGGGCGCGATGAGCCGGATGCTGGGCAGGGTCCCGTGGAGGCGGGTGCTCTGGGCGATGATCGGGGCGAACCTGGTGCTGCTGGGGTTAGCGGTTTGGCGGTTCCGCCAGGAGCAGGCGGTCTATCGGCTACTGCAGCAAAGGACGCTGGAGGCCTACAGCGAGGCGGTCCGTCGGGTGGGCCCGATCCGCGACCGGTTACTGGTGAACTTGGGGAATCTCTATTTCGAGCAGGCGCGGCTGGAGGGACAGCCGGGCGCGGCGCGCGCGGCCCTCGCCTCCTACCGGGAAGCGCTGCGCTTGAACCCCGAACTGATGGCGGCGAAGAAGAACTTCGAGGTTGCCCAACGGTTCCTGGACGCTCTGGTGCCGCCCCGCGAGCCGCGCGAGCCGAGGCCGCCGGGCCGGGTGCGGTCGAGCCAGATGCCGCTCAAGCCGAACGACATCTGAAAGTCTGCGATGCGACTAGCGTCCGGAGGTTGGCGTTATTTGAAGCGGGCCAGCTACCTGCTGTGCCTAACGCTCTTGGTGGGCGGCCAGTTGAGCCCGGTGGTGTACAGGAGAGCGGAGGGGATCGAGTACCTGGTCATCTTCGACGTGACGCTGAGCATGGCCACCGAGGATTACACGGAGGGCGGCCTTCCCAGAAGTCGCCTGGAGGTCGCCAAGGACCTATGCCGTCAGGTGCTTCCAGGCCTTCCCGCCGAGTCCCGCGTCACGCTCGCCGGCTTTGCCGGAAACAACGTGCAGGTCTTTCTGCTTTCGCGCCCGGTGCGGGATGTGGAAGCGATCGAAGCGGCCCTGTCGGTCCTCGAGTGGGACAACGTGTGGGAGGTGGGCAGCCGGATCGATATGGCTCTGCGTGACATCGCGGCGCAGGCGC
>JABAOH010053227.1_pt2 | contig 10827 bp, 13 predicted proteins | sample 7062181 | NCBI WGS metagenome assembly JABAOH01 (sample SAMN14538630, study PRJNA623070) | marine sediment metagenome | biome: marine biome [ENVO:00000428]; feature: marine pelagic biome [ENVO:01000023]; material: deep marine sediment [ENVO:00002113]; isolation source: pool of 5 deep marine... | reverse complement strand
AGTGTATGTTCCAGCAATCCTCCCAGCCACCCGTGATGCTTGTACATCGCTGCCGGGTGTTTTGTGAATTTCTCTGAGAAGACGGGGTCCTTGACAAAGGAATACAATAGCTCTTTCATGTGGGTGTTCTTGACTGAATCAGCCGTTGTCAGCAATTCCTTGTACATCTCCTTCGTATCCTTATCGCTCTGCGGAAGGAATTCAAAGAGCTTGTACTCATCCTTTGTGAGGACCTTTATCTTTCCTCCGGGAGGGTTTATGTTGATCGCGACGCGGTTGTTGAAGATCGTGGTTTCCCCCTGGATATACAGGACATCCCCACTCTTTATAGAATCGTAGAGCTTATCAATTTCATCTTTTTTGTCCGATCCCCAGTACCTCAGCATGATCTCGCCTGTTTTATCCCCGATCCTCAGCTGGAATGAATAGCCCTTCGCATAAGGCTGGACAGGCTTCTTGAACTTCACGATGAATTTCCCTTCTATCGTTTCGTAGGGAGCGAGGTTTTTCACTAACATAGTTAACAGATTGAATTAATGGTTTAAAAATTTTTAAACTCTCCCGCTACAAAATCATTATGCCTGAAGAATTCGAGAGCGAACAATACCTGGATTTTGATAAGCTGAAGGAAAAGGTTAGACATTTCAAACGCAAGCGCGATTGGGAGGAGTTTGAGGCCCCCAAGGATCTGGCGATCGCTATTTCTGTTGAAGCCAGTGAATTGCTCGAGATGCTCCAGTGGATGAAAGAAAACGATCTGGAAGAAATAAAGCAAAACGGAGAGGTAATGAAAAAAATAAAGAGCGAACTTGAAGATGTGGTAAAGAACTGCCAAAGGATGGCACAGTCCCTCGGCATAGAGCTTGAGAAGTGATGGATTTATGAAAATATTCATTCTCCGTTTGGGACATAGAATTTCCAGGGATCAGAGGATTTCAACACACTGCGGCCTGGTCTCGCGCGCCTTCGGTGCGAACGGCATTGTTTATTCAGGCGAAAAGGATCAGTCCCTTCTGGACAGCGTGGAAGAGGTTGCCAAAACCTGGGGCGGAAAGTTCAGGGTGTCTTATGAAAAGGATTGGAAGAAGTTCATTAAGAAATGGAAGGGAAAGGTCGTTCATTTAACTGTCTACGGAATGCCCATACAGGAGAAAATAGAGGATATAGAAAAATCGAAAGATGATCTGCTAATAGTGATAGGAGGCGAAAAGGTCCCGCCGGAAATCTATAAACTGGCGGACTGGAACATCTCTATAACGAATCAGCCGCACAGCGAAATAGCGGCGCTCGCGATATTCCTTGACAAGCTGTTTAAGGGCGGAGAGCTTTACAAAAGATTCGCAGAAGGAACAATAAGAGTTGAACCAGAAGAGAGGGGAAAGAAAGTCGTTAGGAAGTAGCTACTGAAGGAAAACGATGGTTTCTATAAGTCCTTTGATCTGCCCCTTTACTTTCTCGTTCACCTTCATCCATATCAGGCCTTTTTCGAAGTGCCCGTAGAATATGTTAGTTCCCAGTGGCGAATGCATTACGCAGGGAATCACGGAGAGATCCTCCTCCCCATCCACAAATATCTTTCTCCTCCCCCTTTTCAGGTCTTTCAGAGAATCTTCAACAGACCTCCATAACTCAACACCTATGTGACCGGGAGGATTCTTCACCTTTATCTGAGGATGCCTGAAAGCTATCTTCTTACCAAATCTTTTCCTTCGCTCCTTTCCGTCTATTATTATCAGATCGGGGGATAAACCATTCTCTATAAAATTATAGCTCGTGACGTCACCGACTGTTATTATAAAATCTTTCTTCCCTCTCGTTTCCTTTTTCACCTTATCGACTATCTCCTTCCAGGTCCCCTTCATCAGAGTTCCGTAAACCCTTCTCAACTCGATCGTTATGTCCTCTGTTTGCGGAACCTTGAGATCACGGAAAATGAAACTCTCGCTCTTTATAACCTCCTCTATTTCCTTGGCAATCTGTTCAGGCGTTTTCTTTGTGGTGTCGAATTCATACGTGTTCTTATTCAGTTCCAACGCCTCTTGTTTACAGATATCCATCGCTTCCGCCGAGAGGTTCTCCTTGATCTTCCCCTTCTTCCATTTCTTCTCTCCCATGCGTTTTCGCAGTTCTCCCAGCTCTGTTCTCAAAACAATAACAACATCGCATGGCATTTCATGTGAATAGTGAGCATCAAGAATCATGTTCTTATGCGAGATCCCCAGTATGTGGACTTCCTCCCTCATGCGATCTAAATCCACTATCTTGCACATCCGTTCTTTATCATAGCCCTTGTAGAGATCCTCTTCCTCGGCGAGCTCGTTCAGAGAAAGATACCACCAACCCATCCTCTTCGCCAGGGCCTTCGCAACCTCGGTTTTACCTGTTGCAGGCGTTCCGCTAATCGCGATTATCATAGTTAATTGTTGGTTTGGTGGGTTTAAATTTTTGATTTAAAGGTAAACCTTAAAAATAACCAAACCATTAGATACGTATGAAACTCGAAATCTGGACCGAGAAGTACCGGCCAAAAACGTTAAAAGAAGTGGTCAACCAAAAACACATAGTTTCCAGGCTCGAGGCCTGGGTCAAGAAGGGATCTATCCCCCACATGCTCTTCGCAGGGCCGGCAGGGGTTGGAAAAACCACGGTTGCTTTATGTTTAGCCTACGAATTCTTCGGAAAGGAATGGAGAACCAATTTCCAGGAGATGAACGCTTCGGACGAGAGAGGGATTAACATCGTTCGGGGAAGAATCAAGGATTTCGCGCGCGTAAGGCCTATAGGAGCGGATTTCAAGATCATCTTCCTGGACGAATCCGACGCTCTCACGCCTGAAGCTCAGCAGGCCCTGAGGAGAACGATCGAACGTTTTTCGAACACGTGTAGATTCATTCTCTCCTGTAATTACTCGAGCAAGATAATCGAACCGATCCAGTCGAGAACATCTGTTTTCCGGTTCAAGAGAATGAACGAGGAGAACGTGGATGAATACGTAAAGAGGATCGCCAAAGGAGAGAAACTGAACGTGTCAAAAGACGCAACCAAGGCGATATACGAGATATCAGAAGGCGATCTAAGACAGGCAGCGAACCTTTTACAGGCAAGTTCGGCCCTAGGGAAAGTGAGGAAGGAAACGATCTATGAGGCCGCTGCCCAATCAAAACCCGAGGATATCAAGGAAATGATGGATTTCGCTCTGAAAGGGAAGTTCTCGGATGCGAGGAAGAAATTATTCGATCTCCTGATTACACAGGGTCTTTCAGGAGAAGACATTATAAAGGGGATACACAAGGAGGTTTTCAACCTCAAGATCCAGGAGGACAAAAAGATCAGGCTTGTTGAGCAGATCGGGGAATTTGAATACAGAATGAACCAGGGCGGGTCCCCGGAAATACAGCTGGAAGCCCTGCTTGCGCAGTTCATGAAACACGGGAAATAATTCTAAATTTTTTATATTCACTGAATAGTTATAAATTTAAGTTTTATGGCCATATACTAACTGCTATGGCCGAAAAAGCAGACGTATTGATTCTGGGGGCAGGCAGCCTGGGAAAGGCATACGCTGCAAAAACAGCCTCATTGGGATACCAGGTTAACCTTTACAACAGAAGTCTTGAGAGAACATCTGATCTCGAAGAGGATAGTGAGTTAATTATAGCATTTGATCCTAACATCGAGGGAAAGTTGTATCCTAAGACGGATAAACGTATCAATTTTAAACCGGTAAAGGAGAGAGAAAGGTTGAAAATGTTGAAAAGCGAGGGGTTGAAAGGAGGCGTGGTTGAACTTAACAAAATCTCTTCTGGGAAATATATAGAAGAAGCATTCGAAGGTGACCCTGATATTATAATGGTCACCACTACCGCAAGGGGCCATAAGCACATGGCAAGAAAAATTGTACCCTACTTAAGAGACGATCAAACAGTTCTGCTCAACCCAGGAAGAATGCTTGGGGCCCTGGAATTCAGAAACGAAGTCGAAAGACATTACAAAAACGGAAAGGTGCCTAAGGTCATAATTGGAGAAGCCGACACTTCATTATTTGCATGCAGAGTTGATGAGATACATGATCCTAAAACAGTCAAGATACACGGAGTGAAAAATAGAATAAACTTTGCCACGATTCCTTCAAAGGATGCAGAGAAGATTATTGGACCGGTTAAAAAGATTTTTCGCCAGTTCAATTGCTATTTAGATGACGGAAGAGTGATGAACGTGCTTCATACAAGCCTGGGAAACGTTGGTGGAGTTTTCCATGTTCCTATAATGATACTTAACGCCAAGGACATATCAGATGGGAAGGTATTAAAATTTTATGTGGAAGGACTGAACCCCACACTGAGCGGTTTGCTTGAAGAAGTTGATGATGAGAGAATTGAACTGGCCAATAAATTACGCATACATGTTGAACCTGCAATAATGTGGCTGGAAAGGGAGTATGGTTCGGAAGGAGCAACTTTACATGAAGCATTCAAGAATACTGATGCTTATGCGAATCTATTTGCACCAACTTCTATTAACGTGAGACAACTGACCGAAGAAGTTCCCTGCAGTCTTGTCCCTATGGTGGAGTTGGCGAAGAAGGCAGGAACTGAATATGCAACTACCGGAGCATTTATCCAAATTGCACACGTGCTTATTCGCAGAGGACGAAAGAGAGATATCTTCAAAAAGGCTAGAACAATGAAAAGCCTGGGTCTGGAAAAGCTCAACATAAAGGGCATAAAAAAATACCTGATAACAGGAGAATACCCTACGGATGAAAGATTTCTTGATCTAGAAATTTAATTACCTTAAAACCCTATGGCAGACCTCAACCCCTCTGGGTAATATATCCAACGGAGGATGGAATGCGGGGTTGTCAACAGAATTGCTTGCGTGAACCCTTACCTTGGTCAGGCCATATTCAGACTTCGTTCTCTTTTCCTGCAGCATAGCAAGCGAATCAGTTCCTAGCTCGGGAAGATAATGAAATTGACCATGCCAGCCTACGCATCTTACGTGTTCTGCCCCTTTATCTATCACCTTATCCACTGTGTTTCCCATGGTCCGCCCGCTCATTATAAGATCATCAGGTATCAGAACGCTTGCTTTCCTTAGGTCAAGATCGAGAACATTATGGTATTCCAATTCGCCCTGTCCTTCACTCGCTAGAGCCCTTTCCTTTTCCATATGTCCCCCATNNGGTTTATCACGTATGTTCCTGGGAACCTGTCAACAACATCCTGAATATAGGCCTCCATTATATCTGAAGCATCAATGTTGTAGAGGAAATTAGTCCAGTCAGCCAAAGTTTCGAGTTTTTCCTGTTCTTCCTTTGGAAGTTCCTCCCAATGTGTTATGGGATTCCAACGTTCGCCTTTCTTACATTTCTTAACTATCCATCCCTCTTTCCCTCTCGAATCGTGCGCACACGTGGTAACGATTTTACCAAAATACAGTTTCATCAGCTCCCTTATATCATCAATACTGCACGGCTCTCCAGTTATTACCTCCTTTCTTTTTTTGGTCATGTACTCGGATTTGTCCTGCTTTTCGAAAGGTTCATTGGGCTCGAAAAGGTACAATTTTTCTACTCCTAGGCCGTACAGTTGTTTTTTCAGATATGCACCCAGACCAAGAAGATTCAGTACGATACCACCTGGTTTCCAGTTGACTCCGCTCTTTCCCCTATAAACCACTATCACTTCTCCATCCTTTTTTATCACCTTTCTTAGATCTTTCGGGTTGGTGAAGAAATCCTCTCTTTTTTCATCTTTTCCATCTATAAGCCTGAGAACGGACTCACCACCGATAAAATTCCTCTCCAGAAATTCCCCGTACTTCAGACCTTCACGATATTTCCTCAACTGCCTGAAAAAAGCCTTGCAGAAACCGTCCCCGTACTTACCAAGAACGACTGTCATATTTATTCTTCCCGGAAAGAAATTTAAACCATTCTTATCAAAAAATTTTTAAAAGAGTTTTTGCCAGGTCCGGGATCACAGAGATCCTGCTAACTTCCGATTCGATCGTGTCCGTCGCAAGGAATTCGTCACATTCGTCCCTTATCAGATCGATTGAGTTCTTCCCGTGCTTTTTATTCAAGACCGAGATCATATGGATCGTGACACAAATAATTTTCCCTGCCCCTGTTTTTTTCGCCAGTTTCAGGGCGTTATGGATCGTCCCTCCTGTAGAGACCATATCATCGTATATCACCAGCTCCTTTCCCCGAAGGTTTGGGATCTTCCCTGATGTCCTGATCTTGCCTGTTTTTCTATCCCTTTCTTTTTTGAAACCTAAAGAATTCCCTCCTAACGATTTCGCAAGCTTCTCTACACTTTCATTCACCCCCATGTCAGGAGCCACGAATACGGGATCCTTGAATTTTTTCGATTTCAGAAACTCCGCAATCGAATCAGTTGCATCCATGACGTATGTTTTCCTGTCAATCCAACCCTCCTTACGAAAGTCGTGGCTTGTTACATTCACAAGGAGATCACATTTCTCTTTCAGGATGCTCCGAAAGGTCTTTATTGAGATCGTCTCCCCTTTCAGGAATTCCTTGTCCTGGCGTGCATAAGGAATGTAGGGAAGAAGCAAACACGTTTTTTTCGCTCTCAGTTCTTTAAGTTTATCCAGGATCAGGAGGGATTCAGTTAACATCCTGTTCTGATCGAGTTTCGAGCTTTCACCTCTTACAACGAGTATCACCTTCTCCCCTTTAACCCTTTCCGGCTCGGAGATCCTGAAATAACTCTCACCGTCCGGGAATATTTTCGATTCGATTCTGACGAATTTCGCGTGCATTTTCTTTGCCAGCTTCTCCGAAAATCCGTCCCTGCCGAGAACGATCATAATATTGTTTTGAAGGGGTGCTATAAAACTTTTAAGACCTGAAAACAATTATTCTACTATGAATGAAGAAGAGGACAGGGAGAGAAAACCTGTCTCCCTCTGGTGGACCTTTGTTCCCATATTCCTCGGCGCCGCAGGAGGGCTTCTGGCCTGGAGATTAACCAGGCATAAACACAACGAGATGGCGATGATATTACTTGTGTTGGGGATAGTATTCACAGTTATAATAGTCCCGTTCTATCTCTGGATACTGGCGATTTATTTCTCATAAAACAGGTGGCCGATCAATCGGGGGCGTGTGCTCGCATTGAGGACATCTGCCGCTCTGATCAAGCTGAGCACCACATCTCGGGCACCTGGTAGGTTCTTTCTCCATAACAAGACCTCGATTAAAAATTGTCCCGGAGTTTAATAACTTTATTTCTTTTTCTTGATTTCCTTTTTCAGTCTGTCAATCTCCTTCTCCTGTTTCTTGATCCTCTTCTCGTGCGTCTTGATTTCCCTTTCCTGTTCCACGTTGATCTTCTTCTCCTTCTTGATCTCCTTTTCGTGGTGCCTTATTTTGTGTAGCGGGAGAAATATCCTGCCGAAAAACTGCTCCTGCTTTAAAATGAAAATCCCTATTACAGAGCTAAGTATGTACAGCATTATTCCTATCCCAAAGAGCGCGTAGATCGAGGTGAATATTTTGCTGCCGGGATTCGTGGGCGCAAGATCACCGTATCCTATCGTAGTGAGCGTCATGGTTGAGAAATAGAAAGAATCGACGTATGACCAGCCTTCCGCGTAAGTGTAATAGAACGTGCCTGCTCCCAGAAGAATGATGACCAAGACAAAAGCATGATATATTCTTCTCTTTATCATTTAATCTATAGATATATTTGTCTTTGCTATTTAAAATAGAGCCCCAGGAGAGCATGGCACATATTTTTATGGCCAAAAGTTTTATTTAGTCTTCTTATAGATTAACCCGATTATTTGCCCTGCGGCCATTCCCAGCAACCAGAGTATAAAGGGAAAGGGATATTCGAAACCTGCAAACTCAACCAGCAGAATTCCAACTACAACTCCAGCAATGCCACCTGCCACCATCCCAGTAGACATTGGCTCTAAAGGTGTTTTGCCCCTTCGCATTGCATAAATTCCAACAAGCCCTATAATTACTGCCAATATCCCAATCGCGATTAAAATCCACATATTTCAATGTACGACTTTTCTATTTAAAAGGATCAAGAAAGTCTGAAGCCTCGGGAGGGAGTCGAACCCCCGACCTATCGGTATCTTATGATTTTAAGTCATCGACCGATCCGGTCTCATAATACCGATACAAGCCGATCGCTCTGTTGCAGGCCGAAACAGACAAGTCTGTTTCTTTCGAAACTGCCAGCTGAGCTACCGAGGCGAGATCTCGAAGGACGCATAATTCGTATGCGTCAATCGCTAGTTTCCTATTATATGGATAAGGACCTTTTATTTATTAAACTTTACGAGAACAAGTTCATTCCAACTTAAACTTTTCGTAGATTCTTTCAATCTGCCTGTAGAGATCATTTCTGGTCTTATTGTTGTCCAGTCTGAATTTTGCCATCTTCATTGTTTTATCGATCGGTTTCTCGGTAGGCCTCTTCTCGATCTTCATGAATTCCTGGTAACTCATCCTCCCTTCACCCTTCGTTCCTCTCCTTCTCAGCCGGTCATACCTCTTCTTTGCAGAGCATTCAACTGATATGAGCCTGAAATTATTTCCGAAATTGGATCTGAAATACCTGACCTCTTCCGGGAACCTCACCCCGCTTATAGCCCACAGCCCTCTCCACCCTATCCTTTCGCAAAGGGCAGCAGCAAGCACAGCCTTGCTGTCAAATGTTTCTCTCATGTCCATTCCCAGGTCTATCAGATTCTCCCTTGTGACCTTTTTACCCATGCTCCTTAGCATGGGAGCAAGAACATCATCAGTGAAGGTCAAGACCCTGAAACCGTATTTCTTAGAAAAATATTCAGCTGCCGTATCCTTACCGGCGCCCCTCCTTCCGGTTATGCCCAAAACAAATAATTTCATTAAAAGAAATTGGTTTCTCTACTTAAAATTCATTGGAGGTAAAAAAGAAAAAAAGAAGTGGGTTTTGTCTTGATCGGAATTTACACACATGCCCCATTAGAGCAGGTTGTATGGTTCATCATTGAACAATCTACGAAATCGTTCCACCACTGATCCCCGATACAGTAATATTCTGTCAGATATGTTGAATTGCAGTAATCCGTGTAGCTGTACGGATACCCGCTGTCGTATCCTGACACCGTTCCTTGTACAGTCAATACGTAACCTCCGTCCGTGTCTGAGCAGCTGTCAGCTATCTGACAGTTGTGGTTTACGCAGGTTTCCGGTGAAGTACAGTCGTTGTCATCACAGCAGTCACCCCAGTAGGCGACACCATTGCAACATACCTGTCCGCTCTCAAGGCAGTCTGCCGCGCAATTGTTGCAGTCTTCTCCGCCTTCGCACACATCGTCTCCACAGTTAGTTTCGTCGTCATCTGTAGGTCCTGTACAGCCGCCGTCGTTGTAATCTATATCGTTATCACCGTCATTGTCTATCCCATCATCACACTCGACATTCGGATCCAACTCACTTCTGTCATTCTTTGAACTGCATCCAGGATCGTCCGGGAAATCCGTATACCCATCACCATCGTTATCTGTTTTGTCGTTACATGCTTTTGCTCCCCTGTCGCCTGGTTTTGCTATAGCCAATGGTACGAAGATCCAAATTGCAATAACTAAGAAAACCGCTAATACAAGAAATCTCTTATCCATAAAACCCCCCTTACACTGAAATTAAAAGGGGGATTTAAAAAATTATGTTTATCCAAAAGTTTAAACAAAACTCTTCAGCCTGCGAATCGCTCCCAGCCTTTCCTTGTTCCCCATCTTTGCGTTCTCGATCGCATTCCTCAGTATATCGTTCCCTTCATCATACGCTTTCCTTTCGACAGGGAACGGAGTCCCGTCCTTCCCTCCGCGGGCGAACGAAAACTTCACGGGATCCTTCCAGGATAGTTCGGTCCCGTAGATCAGTTTGCTTGTTAGAGCAAGGGCTCGGATGGTTTTAGGGCCGACCCCTCGGAAAGCGAGGATCTCCTCGTAATCCCTTGGCTGGAACTCCTTGAGATCCAGAAGTTTAGAAAAAATCCTTTTATCTATCCAGTGGTGCCGCCCCATTATAAGGTATTTCCTGACCTCCCCAAGACTGTCCTTTACAATATTCACCGAGACTTTCCGCGAATCCTTGTTCTCTTTTGAAACCATGTTCAGCGTGCGGTTTCGAAAATCGCAGCATATCGCCGTGTGCGGTTCTTCCACGAAACTTTTTACATCCTCTGACAACCAATGGTAACGTCGGGCGTATTTCTTTTCAGGATTCATTCCCTGCTGTATGACAGACCAGTTCCCGTTCTCTGAAAGGATGAAGTTATGGTGGTAGAGCTGGTAGCTATCCTGGACAGCGGAAGTGTCGACTTTCGCGGCCATCCTGCTGGAGTATTTCAGATAATCGGTTTCGTTCTCTGTAAGAGGAAAGATCTGGCTCATACGCTCGATTTCGTTTGGGGTCTTCCTTGATACGCTCCCCTTCCCTCCGAGTATCGCCAGGCCGTGTTTCTCAGGATCGAGGGATTCCCTGAGGGCTCCCAGTGTAGTTGTCGTGACGCCTGAAGAATGCCAGTCAAATCCCAGGACGCAGCCAAAGGCCTGAAAGAAGAAGGGATTCGCTATCCTCTTCAGGAATTCATCTGTCCCGTATTCGTAAATTACGACTTCGCTGACCAAACCTGCGAGCCTTTTCATCCTTTTGAATAACCAGGGAGGGCATTTACCTCCATGTAAGGGCAGATCAGAAACACCCGTTTTCCTCATGAAAAAGAATTGGATTGAAAATTTATATCTGATCCCCGAATGCCTTCAGGACATCTTCCGTATTTTCCAGGGATT
>JABAOH010015932.1_pt8 | contig 10828 bp, 10 predicted proteins | sample 7062181 | NCBI WGS metagenome assembly JABAOH01 (sample SAMN14538630, study PRJNA623070) | marine sediment metagenome | biome: marine biome [ENVO:00000428]; feature: marine pelagic biome [ENVO:01000023]; material: deep marine sediment [ENVO:00002113]; isolation source: pool of 5 deep marine... | reverse complement strand
CGAAACCGTTACGATTACCGCGAAGAATGGCTACGCTTTACTCAGACGCTCTCGACCCTGGAGCGTGGTGCTACTCCCAAGCCGACCATCGTGCGAGCAATTGCCGATATCGTCGAAAGCCCCGGCGGTGTGCTGCTCGAGCGCGGTGAAGGCGGCAATTTCGAGCCGACGGCATGCGTCAACGTCGACCGCTCTGTTGCCAAGCGTGTCGACGCAGATGCACCACTGCTCGGGTTTCTGCGAGATCGCGGCTGGGTGGTTTTCATGGACGAATATCAGCGCAATCCCGCAAACTACGACGGGCTCGCGTTGCCGGAGTGGCTGGAGGAAATTCCGGACGCCTGGGTTGTTTTGCCGCTGATGCAAAGCGACACCCTGGTGGCCTTTATCGTGCTCACGCGATCAACGACGCGCGGCACGCTCAACTGGGAAGACAGCGATTTGTTGAAGACAGTCGGACGCCAGGCCGCGAGTTACCTGGTCATGTGGCAGGCTACCGACGCCCTTTCCGAGTCGCGCCAGTTCGAGGCATTCAACCGGCTGTCAGCCTACGTGGTGCACGATCTCAAGAATCTCGTCGCGCAGCTGGATCTGGTGGTGGACAACTCGAAACGCCATCTGCACAAGCCGGGCTTCATGGAAGACGCGCTCCAGACTATCGAGAGCGCATCGGCGAAAATGAATCGCCTGCTCGGGCAGCTGCGCAAGGGCCGCAGCGAAACGGGTCCCGCGCGATCGGTAGATCTCGCCGAGGTACTCGAGACCGCGGTCGCGGCGCGGCGCGCGAACGCTCCGCGCCCGGTGCTCGAAAGCTGTCTTGAAAAACTCTACGTGATCGCCGATCGAGACCGACTGGCCGCCGTCATCGAGCATCTGATCCAGAACGCTCAAGAAGCGAGTCGCTCCGACGGCCACGTCACGGTTCGGCTCAGCGCCGATGATGGATGGGCGCTGGTCGAGGTCGAGGACGACGGCTGTGGCATGGATGCGGATTTTATCGCCGAGCGCCTGTTCAAGCCCTTCGACACGACCAAGGGCAACGCCGGAATGGGCGTTGGCGTCTATGAAAGCCGCGAGTTCGTGCGAGGACTGGGCGGTGAGATCACCGTCGAGAGCAGTGTGGCGCGCGGCACCCTTTTTAATGTGAAGCTGCCAGCGATGGCGGCGCCCATGCGTCAGATGAGAGATCAAAAGGCCAGGGAGGCAGCGAATTGAGCGTCGCGCGCGTCAGCAAAAAAGCACTGCTTGTGGTGGAGGACGATCCTGGACTGCAAAGTCAACTGAAGTGGTGTTTCGAGGACTACGAGGTCCTCATGGCAGGCGACCGTGAATCGGCCCTGAGGCATCTTCGCCGCCACGAGCCCAAGGTGGTGACCCTGGATCTGGGCCTTCCGCCGGATCCCGCGAATGCGACCGTAGGGTTCGCGCTCATGGAGGAAATTCTGACGCTCGCGCCTGATACCAAGATCATCGTCGTAACCGGTAACGACGATCGCGACAACGCCGTCAAGGCTGTCGCCATGGGCGCGTATGACTTTTACCAAAAGCCCGTTGACGCGGACGTCCTCGGCCTCATCGTGGCGCGCGCCTTCATGCTCCAAGAGCTCGAGGCGGAGAACCGCCGCCTCGCCCTGCAGGCGGGGGCGTCGCCGCTCGAAGGCGTCATTTTCGTCAGCCCGGAAATGGCGAAGGTCTGCCGCATGATCGAGCGCGTCGCGCCAACAGACGTCAGCGTCCTTCTGCTTGGCGAGAGTGGCACCGGCAAGGAGCTGCTGTCGCGCGCATTGCATGACCTCGGCGCCCGATCGAAGGAGCGATTTGTCGTCATCAACTGCGCCGCAATCCCGGAGACGCTGCTCGAGAGTGAGCTCTTCGGTTACGAGAAAGGTGCGTTCACGGGTGCTTACAAGCAGACCATCGGCAAGATCGAATTTGCCGACAAAGGCACGCTGTTCCTCGACGAAATCGGCGATCTGCCTCAATCACTTCAGTCGAAGCTGCTGCGTTTTCTCCAGGAGCGCACCATCGAGCGCTTGGGCGGTCGGGAGCCTATCAATGTCGACGTGCGTATCGTGTGTGCGACACACCAGGATCTTGCGGAGAAAATCAAGGACGGCAGTTTTCGCGAGGATCTGTTCTACCGCATTAGCGAAATCTCGGTGAATATTCCGCCGTTACGCGAGCGGGCGGGTGATGCGGTGGTGCTCGCGCGGGCCTTTCTCGAGAAATACGTGCGCAAGCAGGGCAGGGGACCCAAGGATTTCAACGAGGAGGCACTCGCCGGTATCGACTCCTACCATTGGCCTGGTAACGCTCGGGAGCTCGAGAACCGCGTCAAGCGCGCGGCCATCATGGCCGAGGGAAACCGCATCGGTCTCGAGGATCTCGACCTGCCGGCCTCGGAACGCGAGGCCGAGCCTTTGAACCTGCGCCAGGTCCGGGAGGAAGCGGAACGTCGTGCCGTGAAGCGCGCCCTGGTTTTGAGCGACGACCGCGTTGCTCAGGCTGCAGAGCTGCTCGGCGTCAGTCGCCCGACACTCTACGACCTCATGCAAAAATATGGATTGAAGTGAACGGCGAGCGGGCCTCCGGTGGCCCATTGGCGCTCAATATCGAGGCGCTCGCTCCCAGGCAAGCGAGTGCTCGACGATGGCATCGAGATCGTCGTAGCGGGGTGACCAGTCGAGCACGTCGAGTATTCGCGCGGCGTTCGCAATAAGAACGGGAGGGTCACCGGGCCGGCGCGATGCCTCCTTGATAACGAGCTTTCCGCCGCAGACACGCTCGACTGCGCCGAGCACCTCACGAACGCTGTAACCGTGGCCGTAGCCGCAGTTGAGCGTCGTGGACTCGCCGCCGTCGCGCAGGTACGAGAGCGCCTTCAAGTGCGCGTCGGCCAGATCCTCCACGTGAATGTAGTCCCTGACGCCGGTGCCATCCGGCGTCGGATAGTCGACCCCGAAAATCGTGACCGAGTCGCGCTTGCCGGTGGCGGCCTCGCAGGCGACCTTGATCAGCAGCGTCGCCTCTGGCGTCGACTGGCCGATGCGCCCGCCGGGGTCGCTGCCGGCGACGTTGAAGTAGCGCAGCGTCACGTGGCGCAGAGCGGTGGCTGCCGCGGTGTCCCGCAGNNCGTCTGCTCGCTCGCCGTGCCGGATTCGGGGATGCCGTAGACGGCCGCCGTCGAGGAAAAGATGAAGTGCTCCACGCCCGCGTTTACGCACGCGGCGATCAGACGGTGCGCTTTGACGGTGTTGTTGTGATAATACTTGAGCGGCTCTGCGACGGATTCCGGAACCACGGTGTGCGCGGCGAAGTGCATGACGGCTTCGACCGCGTGCTCCTCGAGCAGCCGCCCGATGAGCCCCTGGTCGCCGCAATCTCCCACCACCAGCTCGCCGCCCGTGACGGCCCCGCGAAAACCCTTGCTGAGATCGTCGACGACAATCACGCGCTCCCCCGCTTCGACGAGCTGGCGAGCCGCGTGGCTGCCGATATAGCCGGCGCCGCCGGTGACCAGCACCGCGCCTCTCGTGTCCCCTGTGTTCGGCATGGATGTCTCTTGGCAGATTTTCCCGTCAGAGCTGTCGCCGTGCTGTCACGAGTTTCGTAAAATTCGATCCGTTCGCCGGCTTTCGTCACAATGGCTGCGTCCCATGAGCTTAATGGATCGATTCCGGCCGTGGAACCGCGCGCTACGAATCGAGCATTGGATTACTGTGAACCGTGCCTGCTTTTGACCCGATGAGACCTCCTGTCCCCGGCGCATCCGGCGCCGTCCTGGCTTGAGCATGGAGCCGGCCGTGACGCTGCGCGATGTCTATGCGGCGCGACGCAGCATCGCTCCGTGGGTGCGGCGCACACCCCTCAAGCTCTCGCCGGCGCTCTCCAAGCTGACCGGCGCGAGCGTCCACCTCAAGCTGGAGACGGTGCACGACACCGGGGCATTCAAGATTCGCGGTGCGACCAACCGTATCGTCAATCTCAGCGACGAGGAGCGGGCCCGCGGCGTGGTGACCGTGTCCACGGGCAATCACGGGCGCGCCGTCGCGTTCGCGGCCAAGCGGGTCGGCGTGCGGGCAGTCGTGTGCATGTCGGAGCTCGTGCCGGACAACAAGGTGGAGGCTGTCAGGGATCTGGGTGCGGAGGTCCGAATCGTGGGGCGTTCCCAGGACGATGCCGAGGTGGAGGCGAACCGGCTGATCTCGGAAGAGGGAATGATCGGCGTGCATCCCTTCGATGACCCTCATGTCATCGCGGGACAGGGCACCATCGGCATCGAGCTTCTCGAGGATCTACCGCACATGGACACGGTCATCGTGCCGCTATCCGGCGGGGGATTGATGGGAGGCATCGCCATGGTGTTGAAATCCGCCGGGGCCGGCATTCGCACCATCGGCGTCTCGATGGCGCGTGGGCCGGCGATGATCGAGAGCATTCGCGCTGGAAAGCCGGTCGCGGTGCAGGAGCGTGCGACCCTCGCCGACAGCCTGGGCGGCGGGATCGGTCTCGACAACCGCTACACCTTCGCGCTGGTGAAGCGCTTCGTGGATGAGCTGCTCGTGGTCGATGAGGGGCAGATCGCCGACGGCATGCGCCAGCTCTATCGAGGCGATAACCTGGTCGCCGAAGGTGGCGCGGCGGTCGGTGCCGCAGCGCTGCTCGCCGGGCTGGTGTCGAAGCCCGGGGGCAACGTCGTCTGCGTGGTGAGCGGCTCGAATGTCGACATGGAGAAGTTCACGCGCATCGTCAACGGCGAACCGAGCGAGGCGTAGGTCAAGAGATGGCGATTATCGTTCTCACCGAAGCCGATATCCGCGCATGCACACCGATGGACGAGGCCGCCTTCGCGGCGGTGGAGCAGGCGTTCACGTGGCTCGCCGAAGGCAAGGTGGCGATGCCGCCCATCATGCACATCGAGGTTGCCGAGAGTCGCGGCGACGTCGACATCAAGAGCGCCTGCGTGCGCGGACTCGAAAGCTTTGCGGTCAAGATCGCCTCGGGATTCTTCGATAACCCGAAATTGGGACTTCCGAGCTCGAGCGCCATGATGGTCGTGTTGAGCGCCAGGACCGGCTTTTGCGAGGCGGTGCTTCTCGACAACGGCTATCTCACCGATCTGCGCACGGGGCTGGCCGGGGCCGTGGCCGCGAAACATCTCGCCCCGGCCGTGGTGGACACCGTCGGAATCGTCGGTGCCGGCGCGCAGGCGCGCTATCAGCTCGAGTGCCTGCGTATGGTGCGGCAATTCACGCGGGTGCTGGTGCGTGGGCGCTCGCCGCAGAACGTCGCCGCCTATGTCGGCGACATGACGCGAGCGCTCGGCGTGGAGGTCGTCGAGGCCGACAGCATGGAGCAGCTCGTCGGTGAAAGTCAGCTGGTGGTGACGACCACGCCGTCCCGGGATGCGATCATCCGCGAGGAGTGGCTGCATCCCGGTCTGCACGTGACGGCGATGGGTTCGGACCTCGCCGGCAAGCAGGAGCTCGATGCGCGGGTGCTCGCGCGCGCGGATCGGCTGGTATGCGACAGCAAGTCGCAGTGCTTTTCAATGGGAGAGCTGCAGCACGGCCTGGCTGCCGGTGTCATCGATCGGCAATCGCAAATCGACGAGCTCGGCGCGATAACGGCGGGCACGGCGGCGGGCCGCCGGTCGGCCGAGGAGATCACGCTGTGTGACCTGACCGGAACCGGCGTGCAGGACACGGCAATCGCGACGTTGACGGTGGCGCGGGCGCGCGCGTCGGGACGGGGGATGGTCGTCGAGGGCTGAGCGCGCGGCGCACCGCATCGCGGGGCACCGTCTCGAGGCGCGGCATGGAATCGCGAACCCAGGCCTCAGTAGTCCCGGTCGGGCACCGAAGCCTTTCTCTTCTCCATGAACGCGGTCAGCGCCTCGTCGATGGCCGGGTCGAGCTCGGGGGCCTGGTACTGCTCGAGCATGCGTTTCCAGATGGCGTTGGCACGCTGCTCGGCATCGAGGCTGCCCTCGGCCTGCCATTGCTCGTAGCTGTTGTTGTCGGCGATGGATGAGCGGTAGAAGGCCGTCTCGAAGTTCGCCTGGGTGTGGGCGCAGCCGAGAAAGTGCTGACCGGGGCCGACCTCGCGGATGGCGTCCATTGCCTGGCCGTTCTCGGAGAGATCGACGCCCTCGAGGAACGCCTGCATCATGCCGGCCTGATCGGCATCCATGACGAACTTCTCGTAGCCCATGGCCAGCCCGCCTTCGAGCCAGCCGGCGGCGTGCAGCATGAAGTTGACGCCGGCGAGCATGGCTGTCTGCAGCGTATTCGCCGCCTCGTAGGCGGCCTGGGCGTCGGCGGTCTTGGAGGCGCACAGCCCGCCGCCACTGCGAAACGGCACCCCCAGGCGTCGGGCCAGGGCGGCACAGACGTAAACCACCAGCGACGGCTCGGGACCGCCGAAGGTGGGCGCGCCGGACTGCATGGAGACCGCGCTCGCGAAGGTGCCGAAGACCACCGGCGCGCCGGGGCGCACGAGCTGGGCGAAGGCCATGCCGGCCAGCGCCTCGGCGAGGATCTGCGCACAGGTGCCGGCGACCGTCACCGGCGACATGGCGCCGGCGAGGATGAACGGCGAGATCACGGTCGCCTGATTGTTCTCGGCGTAGACGCGCAGCGCCCCCAGCATGGTGCCGTCCCACACCATCGGCGAGTTGGCGTTGATGAGGCTGATGACGACGGTGTTCTGATCGACGAAGGCGTCGCCGAAGAGGATTTTGGCCATTTCGACCGTGTCCTGCGCGCGCTCCGGCGCCGTCACCGAGCCCATGAAGGGCTTGTCGCTGTAGCGCATGTGGCTGTACACCATGTCCAGGTGACGCTTGTTGACCGGCAGGTTCACGGGCTCGCAGACGGTGCCTCCCGAGTGGTGCAGGCTGGGACTCATGTAGGCGAGCTTCACGAAGTTGCGAAAATCCTCGATGGTCGCGTAGCGGCGGCCTTCGTCGAGGCTGCGGATGAACGGCGATCCATAGGCGGGTGCCATGACCATGTGCGGTCCGCCGATGCGCACGCTGCGCTCGGGGTTGCGGGCGTGCTGGATGAACTCGGCCGGCGCCGAGCGCTGGATGATGCTCCGGCACAGCCCCTTCGGGAAGCGCACGCGCTCGCCGTCGACGCTGGCGCCGGCCTCCTTCCACAGCCTCAGGGCGTCGGCGTCGTCGCGGAATTCGAGCCCGATGTCCTCGAGAATGGTGTCCGCATTGTGCTCGATGAGCGCCAGCCCCTCTTCGTCGAGGACCTCGTAGACGGGCAGCTTGCGGGTGATGTACGGGACCTGCACGGCGCTCGAACGGGCGCGGGCGGCGCGGCGCGCATCGCGTCCGCCACCGCGGGTGCGGCTTCTCGGTTCACGTGCGCTCATGGGCGGCGGTTGACGTCCTCCCGGGACAGGGCGAGGAAGATATCCACGCAGGAGGCCCGGCACTTTGTGCGCGGCGACGTCCATGTGCCCAACCGCGTCATGGCGGGCCCGGGTGCAGGCCGAGTGCCGGCGCGGCGTCGACTCAGGCCGCCACGGCCGCGCGCACCGCGGCGACGATGCGCGCCTGCAGCTCGGCATCGAGGTAGGGGTGCATGGGCAGGCTCAGAACGCTCTGCGAGAGACGTTCCGCCACCGGGATGCCGTCGGGCGCCTTGGGAAACGCGCGGTAGGCCTGCTGTCTGCTCAGCGTGCGCGGATAGTAGATGGCGGTCGGGATCCCCTGTGCCTTGAGCGCGGCGGCGAGTGCGTCGCGGTCGGCGACCTGGAGGGTGTACTGGGCCCAGGTCGACGTCGCGCCTTCAGCGACTACCGGCGTGGTGGCGATGTCCCGGAGGCCCTCGTCGTAGCGCTCGGCGATGCGCTGGCGGCGTTCGACCTCGTCGTCGAATATGGCCAGCTTCTCGATGAGAATCGCGGCCTGCAGGGTGTCCATGCGGCTGTTGAGACCGACCCGATCGATGTCGTACTTGTGACCGCCCTGACCGTGCTGGCGTATGGAGCGGCACAGATCGGCGAGGGCGTCGTCGTCGGTGAACAGCGCGCCGCCGTCGCCGTAGCAGCCGAGCGGCTTGGCCGGAAAAAAGCTGGTTGCCGCGACCTCGGCGAGCGCGCAGGTGCGGGCAGCGCCGAGGCGTGCGCCGAAGCTCTGTGCCGCGTCCTCGAGCACCAGCAGCCCCTGCTCCTCGGCAATGGCGTTGATGCTCGGATAGTCCGCGGGTTGCCCGAACAGGTCCACCGGGATGACCGCGGCGGGGCGCAGGCTGCCCTTGCGGGTCTCGGCGATGGACGCCGCCAGGCTCTGCGGATCCATGTTGAAGCTCACGGGGTCGACGTCGACGAACACCGGTGTCGCGCCGATCAGCGCGGCCACCTCCGCCGTGGCGGTGAACGTGAACGCGGGCAGGAAGACGGCATCCCCGGGGCCGATACCTTTCGCCATCAGCGGAATGAGCAGCGCGTCGGTACCGTTCGCGCAGCTGATGGCATGACGCACGCCGGCAAAGGCGGCGAGCTTCTCTTCGAGCTCGGCCACTTCGGGGCCCATGATGTACGCGCCGTGCTCGATGACCCGCTGCACAGCGGCCTCGATCTTGTCGGCGATGCGCCGACGCTGGGCCTGAAGATCGATAAACGGAATGGGTGCGTGCGTGTTTTCGCCCGCGGAAGCGTTGGCTTCGGCGCTACTCGCCACTGATCTCCTCCAACTTGTCTTTGCCCTTCAGGCGATACCGTCTGCCCGTGCGCGGGCACACCAGGTCCTTGCCGAGCGGCTCGCCGGCGTGGGACACCCAGCCGATGCGTTTCGCCGGCACGCCCGCCACCATGGCGTGGGGCGGCACGTCGCGTTTGACCACCGCACCCGCCGCGACCAGGCTGTACTCGCCCAGCGTCACGCCGCAAACGATGGTCGCATTGGCGCCGATGGTGCAACCTTTCTTCACCAGCGTCTCGCGCAGCTCGTCCATGCGCGCCACGTCGGCGCGCGGATTGTACACGTTGGTGAAAACCATGCTCGGACCGCAGAAAACGTCATCCTCGAGCGTGACCCCCTTGTAGATGCTGACGTTGTTCTGCACCTTGCAGTTGTCGCCAATGGATACGTCGGGACCGACCATGACGTTCTGACCGAGGTTGCAGCGTGCACCGATGCGGCTGCCCTTCAAGATATGGCTGAAATGCCAGATGCGGGTGCCTTCGCCGATCTCGCAGGGATGATCGACGATGGCGGTGTCGTGGACGAAGGTACGGCGATCGTCGACCCGGCGCGCCTTCGCGGCTTCGAGCGCGATGGGACGGCCGCTGCCCATGGAACGCTCGGCGGCGTCGAGCACGCGCAGCACGCGCACGCCCTCGGCTCCGTCGGTGCGCGGACGCGCGCCGCTTCGAATACAGTCGAGGAAATGCCGGCACTCGAGCGCGAGCGGCTCGTCCTCGGTGACGGCGATGGGCTGGGCGTCGGCGCGATTGGGCTCGGGCTTGCCGTTCTTCCAGTCGATGCTGTGCGGATAGACCACGAGCTTGCGTTCCCAGGGCTCGCCATCGTCGAAGACGGCCATCGATCGATCGCCGACCACCACCAGCTTCTGCTCCTTGAACGGGTGCAGCCAGGAGACGAACACGTGAGCGTGCTGGCCACCCGGAAAGTCGAGATGCGTGGTCGTCACGTCGGCGATGCGCCGGTGCAGGTAGTTGGCGCCGACGGCGGTGATGGTCTCCGGCTCGTCGCCGACCAGCGAGAGGATCATGGAGATATCGTGGGGCGCGAAGCTCCACAGGATGTTCTCCTCGCGGCGCACCTTGCCCAGATTGAGCCGATTCGAGTAGATGTACTGCAGGCGTCCCAGGGCGCCATCGGCGACGAGATGCTTGAGCTCGAGAAACGCCGGGTGGTACTGGAGCAGGTGTCCGACCATCAGCGTGAGACCGCGGTCCTCGGCCATTGCCACGAGCTGCGCCGCCTCGTCGAGCTCCAGCGCCAGCGGTTTTTCGACAAACACGTGCTTGCCGGCTTCCAGCGCCGCTCTCGTGAGGGCGTAGTGCTGCGCTGCCGGCGCCGCGACCACGATGCCCTCGACGTCGGCATCGCCGAGGAGCGCGTCGAGGGCGCGCGTCTCGACCGCGTGCCGTGCGGCGATTTCCCCGGCGGTGGCGGCGTCCTGATCGTGGACGGCGGCGAGCGCACCGAGGGCGTGGAAATTGCGCACCAGGTTTTTGCCCCAGTACCCGCAGCCGAGGACCCCGACGCGCGGCGTCGCGGCTTGCGGGCTCGGTGCCGCTCGTGTGCTGCTCATAGCTGCCTTGTGCATTGCGATTGAACTGTACAGTTTAGTCGCTCGAACACCGGTGAGAACGGTGGCCGGGCGCCAGAGCCCGAGAGCCCCGCCCGGGCCGCCGCTGCGGGGAACCCGGGTCGCGCAGCGCAGCCGCCGCGGCCCCGGGGGATTGCGGGCGCGTCCGCTCCCGGGGCGGCCTTGCCGGGGTCGGGCCGGACGCCGGCCGGGGTCGGCACCATGTCCCGGATCGCGATCCTGAATAAGCGTTATACTCGCCTGGTCACCGAGGAATCGTCCGAGCATGCAAAGGATACGAGCCTGCGCGCCTGACGCGTCGCCCCTTGCTTGATGTCGAATCGATTCACCGAGCTGCTTCGAGCCAGGCCCGTCGTTCTTGCCGACGGCGCCATTGGTACCAACATGTTCGCCTACGGGCTCACCAGCGGCGACGCGCCGGAGCTTTGGAACACCGACCACCCGGATCGGGTCGCCGCATTGCATCAGTCCTTCGTCGATGCGGGCAGTGATCTGTTTCTCACCAACAGCTT
>JABAOH010052610.1_pt3 | contig 10830 bp, 8 predicted proteins | sample 7062181 | NCBI WGS metagenome assembly JABAOH01 (sample SAMN14538630, study PRJNA623070) | marine sediment metagenome | biome: marine biome [ENVO:00000428]; feature: marine pelagic biome [ENVO:01000023]; material: deep marine sediment [ENVO:00002113]; isolation source: pool of 5 deep marine... | reverse complement strand
CCCCTAAACATAATCATAACTGGAGTTGGAGGACAAGGGAACGTTGTAGCCTCTCAAATATTCGCTTCCGCAGCGGTGCGAGATGGGTTCTACGTTTCAGTAGGAGAAACCTACGGGGCAGCTCAACGAGGGGGAGCTGTTATGAGTCACGTCCGACTCTCCGAAGAAACCCAATATGGTCCCCTCACACCTGAAGGAAGGGCGCACATAATTCTCGGCTTTGAACCAGTGGAATCTCTACGCACCATCGGAAGTTTTGGCAACGAAAAAACCAAAGCAATCGTGAATCCTAGACCAGTCTACCCCATAGACGTTCTCTCAGGCGCGTCAAAATACCCATCAGTAGAAGAAGTCCTAAAGGCCATCAAAGAACTGGTACACAGCGTACACATGGTTGAGGCGACAGAACTCGCGAAAAAGGTCGGAGATCCGATAATGCAGAACGTTGTTATGGTAGGATGCCTAGCGGGATCAGGATTCACTCCTGTAAAAGTTGAAACCTTGAGGGAAGTAATTAAGGAAACCTTTGCTAAAAGACGCCCAGAAGCAAATTCAAAAGCCTTCGAATTAGGATTGAAAGAGATTAAAAGGACGAAACCTCTTTAGAACCGTTGACGTTAGATTCCCAACCAAACTAGTCGTTACTCAGGGTACAGCTAAGAGCACTAGAAGATCTTTCCCGGATTCAGGATATTATTTGGGTCGAAAGCCTTCTTTATCCTTCTCATAAGCTCTATCTTTACTTTGTCTTCCATTTCTAGAAGGAAATGTCTCTTTTCAGAACCGATACCGTGCTCGGCTGAAATAGTTCCTCCAAGGTTTTTTCCGACTTTGTAAATCTCCTTCAGAACCGTGGAAAGTTTATCGGCATCTTGCTCCAATATAGCTAGATGTATATTTCCATCCCCAGCATGTCCTGCACCCGCAATGATCGTGGCGTACTTCGCAGATATCTTATGCATCTGCTCCACAAAGTTCGGTATTTCACCGCGAGGAACCACAATATCCACCAAATCTGTCGCACCAGCGTCTCTTGCGGCATAAAGAGCTTTCTCCCGTAGTTCCAGCAATTCTCGTCCAGCTTTCTCAGTAGGAGGGATGAATATGTCAATGGCTCCATGTTTCATGCAGATGTCGCTGATAAACTCAGCATCTCTGAGTGCTTCTTCAGGACTCTTTCCCTCTATAACTAAAATGAGAAATGCTTCCGCTTCATCGCGCACGCGTTCACGTATGGGAACTTTCCTTCCAGTATAGTCCTCCATAGCATTAAGCCCAAGTTTTTCCAAAAATTCGATTGTTACGGGGGTTGCTCCAGATTTGAGCATAACGGGAACCGCCCTGATTCCATCGTTAAGGTCTTCAAAAGGAGCGAAAAGCGTTATCTTAGCCTTAGGACGTGGAAGAAGCTTCAATATGACCTTGGTTACCACCGCTAAAGTTCCTTCAGAGCCAACAAGTAATTGCGTTAGGTCGTAACCTGTTGAAACTTTCACGTATTTTCCACCGGTCTGTATTATCTCTCCATTGGGCAAAACGGCTTCCAATCCTAAGACATAGTGCCTGGTTACCCCATACTTCACCGCCTTCATCCCCCCTGCGTTTGTAGCGACGTTGCCTCCAATAGTAGCACTTTCTTCTCCTGGATAGATCGGATAGCAAAATCCACATGCCTCAACAGCTTTGTAGAAGTCTGCTAGAACGACGCCTGCTTCAACAACTGCCACGTAATTTTCTTCATCGATCTCTAAGATTCTGTTCATTCGTTCAAGGGAAAGGAGGATGCCGCCAGATACTGCTACGCAGCCACCGCATAGACCGGTTCCTCCACCTCTTGCTGTAACAGGAACCCGTTTTTCGTTGGCCAAGCGTAATATCTTTGCTACATCTTCTGTGCTTCCGGGTTTTACTACTACTTCCGGCAAGCAAGGCTTTACGGTAAGCGCTTCGTCACGTGCATATTCTTCCTTTATATCATCACCGACAAGGACGTTTTCTTCCCCGACTATTGTTCTTAGCCTTTCTACGACTTCGTTCATTGGCATCATCTTTAGAAAAGACGCTCAAAACATTTAATATAATTATGGATGCTCTTTCAACTGAGTGGTAAATCATGGAAGCTGCTATTCCTCAATTGGCATGGTTCGGAGACAGTGAACTGAAGCTCAAATTTCCAGAGGAATGGAATGTCAGTGTTCAAGTAATGGAAGGTCACGGCAAAAAACCAGTAGATAAAGAAGAAATTGTCTATGCTCTGAGAAATCCTATTGGAACAAAGCCGCTAAGCAGGCTGGCTCGAAGTAAGAAGGACGTTGCCATAGTATTCGATGACATGACCAGACCTACAAAAGCGTATGAATTTGTGCCACATATTATCAACGAGTTTCGAATGGCTGGCATCAAGGATGACAACATAAGGTTTGTATGCGCCAACGGATCCCATGGAGTATTTGATAGAGAAGATTTTGTTAAGAAACTCGGCGAAAGCGTGGTTGAAAGTTACCCAGTTTTCAATCATAATCCCTACGTCAACGTAGTATACTCGGGTCGAACTGGGTATGGCACTCCCGTAGAAGTTAATGCTGAAGTTATGGCATGCGATTTTAAGATCGCCGTTGGGTGCATTGTTCCTCACCCATACTTCGGATACGGCGGAGGAGCTAAGATAGTTCTTCCCGGGGTTGCGAGCATGCGCAGCATATGTTATAATCATGGCGATTTGGGCGGGCTTTCGACAGCGCAGAATCACAGAAAAGTTCATCCATCTTGTGACCTAGCCTACGGAAGAGTGAACGAAGAAAACATTTTGAGGCTTGATTCCGAAGAAGCGGCTAAGATGATAGGTTTAGACATGATCGTGAACGTTCTTGTAGACTTAAGAAGGAACTCAACCGACATATTCGCAGGTGACGTAGTTAAAGCTCAAAGGGNNAGGAACATTATCGTACCCCAGTTCTGTCTGAGGCAGATGTTGTTGTTTCAAATGCCTACTCAAAGGCTAGTGAAGCTTCAATAGCGTCATGGCCTGTGCTAACGCTAAAGGAAGGAGGATGTTTTGTCCTTATAGCAAATGCACCGACGGGTCAAGTAACGCATTATGTTCATGGAAGATGGGGAACCGAGTTGTTCGGCGACTTGTATCTTCCTCCACCGAACATACTAAACAAAGCTGGAAGGATAATATTGTTCTCTGAATTTCCTGAACAGCAACCGTGGCTTGAGTTGGCACCTCCTGAAAAAACTGTTAAAGTAAAAACATGGGAGGAAGTCATAGAGGAACTAAAGAACAAACACAAGCATAAAGCCAAAGTAGCCGTCTATCCTGACGCAACAGTCCAAAAACCTTTCTAAAATTTAATTAGCTCGTGGTCTGCGCTGGCCAGTTTATGACGGAAATAAAATCGTTGAAGACAATTGCGCGCGTCAGCCGCGTGCTTTATGAGCATGCCTTTTATACTAGACTCGAAAAAATATTGGAAGAAGTGGAAATGAGAATCTCACCTTCATCAGCTGTCACTAAATTGAAGGCAATCTTTGTAATCGACTTGATAATCGTCGCTTTGGCGGTTGGAGGTTATTATTATGTTCAATCGTTGCCCCCGCCAATTAAGAAGGCAGAGTTCCAAGTAACCAATCTGACCATTAACCCAGTTGAGGCAGGCGTGGGTCAGCCCATAATAATCTCAGCAAACGTGACTAATGTAGGGGAAGAAGCCGGCAATTATTCGGTGGGCCTCGCAATCGACGATGTTGTGAAAGAAAACAAGACAGTCCAGCTTTTAGGTGGCACATCTGAAATAGTGGAGTTCATAGTTACCGAAAGTAATGAGGGAAGCTACTCTGTTAAAATTGAAGAGTTGAATGGAACATTCATAGTCACTGATATGCCTCCACCAACCGCGTTAGAAATATCTGATTTGATTATTAGCCCATATGAAGCCTGGGTGAATGAACCCGTTAAAATCTCGGTTAAAGTGAGTAATATTGGAGACGAAGCTGTCAGTTATCCGTTGGCTTTCAGAGTTAACGATGTGGTAAGGGAAACTGAAACAATACAACTTTCAGCAGGAGAAACCATAACCGTAAATTCTACAGTGACCGAAACCAGCGAAGGAGCCTATTCTGTAATTGTAGGAGGTTTGACCGGAAAATTCTATATTGTTCCTACGGGTGAACACACACTCCGAGTTGTCACATCCTATTCGGGTTTCTCTTTTACCCTAGATGGAAAGTCCTATACCACCCCCTATTCCGAACTTTTGGATGTGGGAATATACACAATTATGGTGCCAGATACCTACACAACTCCAAAGGGTGGCGTATTAGAATTTTTGCAATGGGGAGATGGAGATACAAGTCCGACGAAAAATATAAACCTGCAAAGTTGGATGTTACTTGTTCCATCGTATAAGCTAATTAGTGGAATCGCATCGTGCCCTTCGCTATATGTCTGGAACGGGAGCAATTATGTGTACTGTACAGAGGTTTCCAGTGGTACAGGCTACTTAGGGATTCTTGATTATTTCCGAGCAGACGGTACGATTGCGTTTGCATACAGTTATCCTTGGGATTACATCAAATTTGAAGGAAATCAATTGCAACCCAGAGAAGGTTACTATGACCTGAAATTGACTCAAAGATGGGATGAAATCTTTTATCTAGATGCGGCTCAGTTGCTAGTTGTTGACCATTCGCCAGATGTAGACGTTTTTTCGACCAAGGGCACATATATATACACCCTTGATGAACAGAGCAAGATTTATACTGTCAGCAAGGATCCTTTGACGCCAATTTCCTGCGTCAATGACGAAGGGGACGATTACTTGCCTCAAATTTCCAAGCTGGATGGAATATATACTAGCGCACAAGAGTTTCAATACGACAACTTGACGTTAAACTTGGGCGACTTGTCTAACGCAAAGGAAATCAAGCTGATAGTCGCCGGAAAAACGCTTTATTCCTCAGGAGAGGAACAAGGCGCATGGGCCACAAAGTTTGCAACGCAACCTGGAGTGAAACCGTTTCCACCGCCATACATGGAGGTTAAAGGCAGAGATGGAAATTGGGTGCGCGTTCCTGATAATCGCCAGTTTCCACTACTAGACGTGACGCCCAATCGCTTTGTCGTTAACTTGACAGGCCTATTCCCCACAAATGACTACTCACTCAGAATACACACTTTCTTTAACGCACCTTTTGATTACATTGGGGTGGACACAACACCGCAACAAAATGTGAAAATTCATGCGATAAATCTTTTTTACGCCAATCTCCATCCGGTAGCTGTGACTAGCTCAACTTCCACAGGGAACTTTACAAGATATGGTGACGTAACTTCATTGATGCTTGAGGCAGACGATGAATTTGTAATAGGGCGACAAGGAGACGAGGTCTCACTCAAATTCCCCGCCGTAGCTCCTTCCGAAGGCATGGAGCGAGATTACTTTTTGTTTGTCAGTTGCTGGTTCAAAGTAGATGGACTTCCTTACCTAGACTTTGTGGTGGATCCATTACCTTTCCTCGATATGAGTTGTTTCCCACATCCGCCCACAGAGAGTTATCCGTACGATGGAGACCATTTAAGCTACCTCCTAGAATATAACACCCGAACAATAACTATCCCTCAGGAGATAGAGTAAGTCTTTTCGAATGAAATACGTGTCGATAGCAGATAACTAAGCTCTTCTCACTGTCAGTTTTGATCGAGATACCTTCTAGGTAGCTCTAAAAAATGTAAAGCTTAAATGCCCATGTTCATTTTTATCCTAGCTCTAAAAGGCTATGAGACTTTGAAACATGACATTACCACCTGGAATTCCAAATCCGTATCTTGCGCCACCCATCCTCGGAGTACTGTATGGGCTCACGTTCTGCACCTCAGTGCGCGCATAGCATTAATGGTTATCACTTCATTAAGGCGATGCATGCATGTGGATTATGAACATAATCGCAGAAATACTTCGGATAACAATAGGGGTAGGATTAGTAATAGCAGGAATACTAGGAATAATAATATGGATAAGAGATCAAACAAGAAATATAAGCTACCTAAGAATCTTTATTCAGACAGTATCCACGATCGCAATTTTTTCGAGCTTACTTATATTAGCTAGATGGCCATCTATTGTCTTAGCCGTAATCGTCGTCGTGACTATTGTTTTAGGCAGATTCTTCTGCGGCTGGATCTGCCCGTTTGGCTTATATATGGATTTACTCACCCTACTCCGAAAGTCCTCTAAAATAGGCTACTGGAACCTTTCTGAAAAGGTCAATAAGGGCCTACATATACTCAGATATGCGATCGTAGTCGCCATTTTAACCCTACCTTTTTTCCTAGGTCCTCTAGACCCCAAAGTATGGCGTTCATTCATGCTTTTTCAGGGCCCATTCAAACCCCTAATCGTATTTTTCCTGGGTCCTTTAGAGCCACCGATTATACCATGGCCAGGAGCTATAGGATTCAACGGATATAGCGTTAGTTATCCTTATATCCGAGAAATAATTGCATACTCCAATGGACCGTTTTTTATTTCACTCAACGTGTTCCTTTTCATTGCATTTACGGTGGTGGGTTCATTCATGGTGAGACGCTTTTGGTGCCGATTCTGCCCTACAGGGGTGTCAATCGCTATCTTGAATAGGTTTGCGCCTTTTAAGTGGGCCCCCGTCCTTCGTCTAGACAAAGTGGAAGAAAAATGTACAAAATGCGGAATTTGCAAAAGAGTTTGTACAGTGCAGGTCACCGAGGTATACGAGGAGAAGGGGGGAGATGTAACCACCTCAATGTGCATGCTGTGCTTACGATGTGTTGAAATGTGTCCCTACGAAGATTGTTTGAAAGTGAACGTGGCGGGAAAAACCGTTTTCAAATCTAGAAACTGGCTAAAACAAGTAAAATGACGGAGAAACTTAGATGATAGATAAAAATGAGACTGGAATGAAGTATATTCCCGAAATGTCTCCGAAAGAGATCGAAGAACTAAGAAGCTCTATCAAATCTGCTTCCCTAAAGGTGATTGAAGAGAACACCGAGAGAATGAAAAAGACGTGGCCTAACCGACCGGAAACCATGGAATATTTCGATGATATTTCAAACTTTTTTGGGCGACGCGAAAAAGAGATTCGTGAAGAGAAAGAGACCGGCAAAAAGGTCGTCGGTTACTCCTGCATGTTCGCGCCTGCAGAATTGATCTTGGCTGCAGACGCCATTCCAGTTCGCGTAGGCTCAGGATGGTATGACGCAGCAAAACTCGGAGACAGAATCATGCCGGTCGAGATCTGTCCAGTCATAAGATCCACAGTCGGCGCAAAAATGGTGAGCCTGTCCCCATATCTTGAGCTTAGCGACGCAATAATAAACCCTCTCACATGCGACGGCAGAACCAAACTGAGCGAAATACTGTCAGACTACAAACCCATGTGGCCCATGTGCCCCCCACGCATCAAAGATGACCCACATTCCATGAGACTCTGGAAGGAAGAAATGCAGGTGATAAAAGGAAAAATTGAGAATTTGACAGGGACAAAGATCAACAGAAAAAAACTGAGGTCTTCCATAGAACTTATGCAGAAAGCAACGAAGGCCTTTCGGAGGCTACAAGACTTAAGGAAAGGCTCTCCAGTTATCATGGGAAGGGACGCCATGCTCGTGAATCAAACCAGCATGTGGGATGACATAGAACGGTGGACTCAAAAAACTGAAGAGCTATGCGATGGACTCGAAAATCGAATCGCCCAAAAAAATTGGGCCTGCCCACCAGACACCTCAAGAGTGATGGTCACAGGTACTCCGATGATGTGGCCCGATAGTTGGAAAGTACCTAACCTAATTGAAGAAGCTAACCCCCAAGGAGTCATTGTTGTTGACGAACTATGTTCGGGTGACCGACTTCTATACGACCCAGTGGGAGTAGACGAGTGGACCATGAGCGACATGCTGGATGCAGTGGCCGAAAGACACCTTCTAGCCTCTACATGTCCGTGCTTCACATCAGAGCACGGAAATGAGGATAGAATTAACTGGCTGTTGGATAGGATTAAAGAGTACAAGGTTGATGGAGTGATTTATTACGTGGTACGCGGCTGTATCCTGTACGCCATGGAATATGCCCGAATCAAAAGAATTTTAGAGAGTATGGATGTTCCAGTGTACTACCTTGACACCGAATATACCCGCGAAGATGTGGGACAAATAAAGACCAGAGTCGAAGCCTTTTTGGAAATGTTGGAAACGAGAGTTGCTCTATGACAGGTGAACTGAAGTGATAACTGCTGGAATAGATGTGGGTACCCAGAGCGTGAAGGTGACCATCTTAAAAGATTGTGAAGTTCTGTCTAGTAGCATTGCTTTCTGCGGATTCAAACCCAAAGAGGCTGCTGAGCAAGCTTTCAAAGAGGCACTGAGAAAAGCCGATCTATCATTTGACAGCCTCGAGCACGTTACAGCCACTGGTGCAGGTGCAGATAAGGCAACCAATTTTGATAGTAAAATTAGCATGATGGGAGCTGACGCCCAAGCAGGAGCATACTTTTTCCCTTCGGCGAGAACGATAATTGACGTAGGCGCGGAAGAGGCACGGGCAGTGAGTTGTGATGAGAATGGAAACATGTTAAATTTCGTTCTAAATTCCAGATGCGCCGCAGGCGCCGGCACCTTTATAGAAGCCATGGCAAGGGCTTTGGAAGTAAAGCTTGAGGAGTTGGGTCCCCTTTCTCTCAAGGCAGAAAAGGCAAATCCAATAAACGCCTCATGCGTCATCTTCGCAGAGTCTGACGTGGTTTCCCTTATTCACCGTCAAGAACCAAAGCCTGAAATCGCTAGGGCAATATACGATGCCATGGCCGACAGAATTTCTTCTATGGTGCGCAGATTAGGAATCAGACCCCATGTCGTTCTAATTGGGGGAGTCGCAAAAGATGTTGGTTTTGTTACTTCTCTGAAAAGAAAGTTAGGAACGGAAGTGTTAATACCTGAGGAACCTGTGTTCGCTGGCTCCGTGGGAGCGGCTCTAACTGCTACCAAGCGAATTGGATAGGAGTTGTGTAAAATAGAAACACGGAAAAGAGAAACTGATGCGTATTGGAGATGGCCCGAATATCATGGAATCGTGCCCAAACGAGACTGGAAAGATGCGGATATACTCACTGCTGGCGTTGATGTTGGTTCGGTGAGCTCCAAGGCAGTAATCATGTCAGACGGTGAAATCTACTCATGGGGTATCTTGCGAACAGGATCAAACAGCGCCGACAGCGCCAAGAAGGTGTTGGATTGGACATTGAAGGGAACCGAATTGAAGCCCGACAAGATAGCCTACATCGTTGGAACCGGCTACGGAAGGGTTAATGTTCCCATGGCTAACAAAGCGATCACAGAAATTGCTTGCCACGCAAAAGGCGCGAACTACATATGGGGATCCACGGTGAGAACCATATTGGATGTTGGAGGTCAAGATGTCAAAGCAATTTCATGTGATGAAAATGGCAGAGTAACATCGTTCTTAATGAACGACAAATGTGCTGCTGGCACAGGTCGCGGTATGGAAATGATCGCTGACCTGCTGAAAATACCCATCAAAGAAGTGGGTGCGATGTCGCTGACAGTTGATGAAGAACCTAACCCTGTAAGTAGCACGTGTGTGGTTTTCGCAAAAAGCGAGGCAATGGGACTGCTATACAGTGGATGGCCTAAAGAGAAGGTTCTAGCTGCATATATGCGCGCAATGGCCATTCGCATGTGCGAACTCCTGAAGAGGGTAGGAGTCAAAAAAGACTTTGTCATAACTGGTGGCCAATCTAAGAACATTGGTATTGTAACAAGGATAGAGAACATTCTGGGTGTCAAGCGCCTTCCAGTTGCCGATTGGGAGGAAACCGGACTCGATCCCATGGCTGCAGGGGCAATAGGAGCTGCTCTCTTCGCCGAGGCATTATATTCGAAATCGCTTAAACAGTGAGACGTAGACTTATGATCATCCACTATGGATACAGTGACGGGTCAGGAGAATACTACATCAGTATCGACGCCGAAAAATGCAACGGCTGTGGCAAATGTATAGAGAAATGCCCTCAACAAGCCTTAGAACTGGGATCCGTAATGGTTGACCTCGAGGAAAAACTCGTTGCTACAGTCGCAGAAAACCATCGCCGACAAATCAAATATACTTGTTCTCCATGCAAACCAGAAAGCAGAAAGGCACCATGCGTTTTTGTCTGTGACAAAGAAGCCATCAGTTGTACATGGCACGCACAAAGAGGGAAATGTGGCCAATTAGATTCTCTACTCCAACAGTAAGCACTCTGAGCAGAACGTTTCCTTCTGCGCGCGCTCACGTGAATTATCGTTTATGAACTCAGACTCGATGTTCAAAATCGAAGGTGAACAAACAGTGCGTGCTGACTGAGAAGATATTTTTGGTATTCTAGAAATGATTTTTTTCATTCTCTCCGGCTCTCTAGGGTAGGTAGAGTGGGCTGAATGTAACTTCAACTTGGTTTGGAACCGAAATATTCGCGGACCTTATCGCGTAAATAACGAATTTGTTGTTGGCATAAACTCTATGTAGAATTGGAGAAGAATCCACATTCAAGAGAAGTTGCTGAGAGTCGATAACCACGAATTCGATGTTATATTCTTTTATGTATGTTAAGAAGTCTCTTTCCTGAACAGGCAGATTCGTCTTGGAATCTAAGAGTTGCTTCAAAGTATCCTGCGTCCATCGTTCAATATCTCTAGACTCAAACGAGTATAGAAGAACAGAGAAAGAGATTTCTCGGCTCTCACCCTTTGTCAAGTTACCGAATTCGTAACCAACTCTCAAGGCGTCTATGAAA
>JABAOH010036878.1_pt1 | contig 10833 bp, 11 predicted proteins | sample 7062181 | NCBI WGS metagenome assembly JABAOH01 (sample SAMN14538630, study PRJNA623070) | marine sediment metagenome | biome: marine biome [ENVO:00000428]; feature: marine pelagic biome [ENVO:01000023]; material: deep marine sediment [ENVO:00002113]; isolation source: pool of 5 deep marine... | reverse complement strand
GTGCCTCGCCGTCGACCGGCGCAACAGCGCACTCGGTGCGCGCGGGTGCCGCGATGTAGCAGGTGGGATCGGGCGCAGGTTCTCCTTTCTCATAGATGTAATGGAACTCCTGCTCCGGGTCACGTGAAAAGACGAAGTTATGATGCAAAAGGTGCTCGTACGCCTTACGTAGACCGAGATATAGCACCACGCCGGAGCAGGCAGGCTCGTACCGTCGACGGCGATGAAAGCGCGCTGCGTCGTCTGCGCCGAGCAGCTCGTTGTGCATGCGCACCGAATCCATGTTTGAGACGACCGCACTCAGTCGCAGCACTTCACCCGTGTCTGTCACAACGCCCTGTGCTCGGCCGGCTTCGGTTAAGATACGTTGCACACCGCAGCCCGTACGCACCTGAACCCCGAGACGTTTTGCAAGCCGCTCGAGTGCAACCGGCACGGCACGCGTGCCGCCGATGGGATACCACACCCCGCCATCGACCTGCATGTGGGCGATACCGCAGAGCACCGCGGGTGAGCCGTACGGCGAGGAGCCGACATATTGCGTAAAGTGATCCACCATCTGGGCAACGCGGTGATCGGGAATGTGGGTGCGGACGGTACCAGCGACGCTACGCCCGATGCGCAGGTCTAATACGTCTTTCAACGTGGACACGTTCAAGCTGCCGCGAAAATCAAAAGTCTCACCTATGTTTTCCACCGACTTCCAAAAGAAGTAACGCTCCGAGATATCGTGCAGGCGTTTGGAAAGAGCGATGAAACGGCGATAGCCATCGGCGTCCGCCGGCGTGGCAAACTGCGACAACGTGTTGGTCATGCGTTCGGCGTCTTGCGACAGATCAAGCACCGATCCGTCCTCGAAGAAACAACGCCATTGGGGGTCGAGCCGCACCAACTCAAGCTCTTCTTCAAGCTTGCAACCAGCCTCGGCAAAGATGCGCTCCAGCACGCGCGGCAAGGTCAAGATGGTTGGTCCCATGTCGAAGCGAAAGCCTTGCGATTCGAGGACGGCCGCTTTGCCGCCGAGCCATGAATTCTTCTCGAACAAAACCACCGGGTAGCCACGTGCAGCAAGCGTGCAAGCGGCTGCCAACCCACCCAGGCCACCACCAATGACACCGACGGGATAGTTAGGATCTGCGTTTTTCATGAGTGTTTCTCTCCAGCACGTCTGGTTCGTTGTAAGCGCGCTGCCGCGCGTAACACGACTGCGAACGCCTGCAAACGGTCTAGATAGAGATAACCGTAGGCAGCGCGCAGATAGGCCGTGATCAGCTCTTCCGTGTCGGCTGAAATTGGCTCAAAGTGCGGCCGCTGCCGGCCACCCCTCATCACAATAGTCTTGATGCGCGTGAGCTCGAACAATCCCTCGATACCGCGCGTCACACCAAAGCCGCTGTCGCCGTACCCACCAAATGGCACACGCGGGTCGGCGGTTGGCACAATCATGTCATTGACCACCACCACACCGGCCGGTACGCGCTGTGCGAGCGCACGGGCGCGGCGCGTGCCGCCAAACACCGTTGCGCCAAGCGCATAAGGGCAACGCCGTGCGGATGACAGCGCCTCCTCCTCGTCTTCAACGGGGACGATGCACAACATCGGAGCGAAAACATCCGCTTGCAAAGCCGCCATTTCTGGCGAAGCGTCGGTCAGCACGAGCGGTGTCATCCGCTCGGCGTCCGGTACCCGGCCGCTCAGTACGCGCGCGCCGCTCGCCAATGCATCATCCACAAGCACACGCACTTGGTCGGCTGCCTGCGCACCAACGACGATAACTGGCGCACCCGCTAGTTCGCCGCGCAAGTGTTCCTCGAACGATCGCAAGTGTGTACGCGTAACGAACACTCGGCGCGGTGCGATGCATGTCGCTCCACCGTTCAAGACCAAGCCAAAGTGCAGGGCTCGCGCCACTTGCCGAAAGTCTGCATCCGCACACACGAACACTGCATCGCAGCCCGAAAGCTCGACTGCCGCCGGTGTAAGTGTCGTCGACAGCTGCCGCAACACGGCACGACCCGTATTCGCAGACCCCGTGAGTAAGACCTTGTCCACACGTTGTGCCATGATGGCACGCGCCGAATCCACGCTTTCGTCGAGCACAGTGTAAAGCCCGGCAGGCAAGCCAGCCTCCGTCAAAAGCTCTGCAAGCAAATGGGCGCTCGCGTGCCCGCTCTCCCCGGGCTTGACCAACACCGCATTGCCGGCGACAAGCGCCTGCAGGGATTGAATGCCCGGCAACATCAGCGGGTAATTTGACGGGGCGATGATCAGTACGACACCCAGCGGTTCACGCTGAACAACGACGCGCGTTCGTACAAGCCACAGCGGGCTCCACCAGCGCACACGACGCCGCTGCGCCAGCGCTCGTGTGGCTACCCGCTCAAGGTAGCGGCAACTCTCAAGCAAGGGCATGATCTCGGCGGTTAAGGTCTCGCCGAGCGACCGGCGCTGTGGGACTGCCATCGTGCGCGCCACTAATTCCGCACGATCGGCCAAAAGACGGCGAAATTTCCGGATCACTGCCAAGCGTGCACTGACCGCAAGCTCGTGCCACGCACACTGTGCCTCGCGCGCTTTGGCGAGTATGCGCTGCACATCCGCGGTGTGCTGCGGCGCGCTTCCACTATCGCTGATCACCTGCAACATCAGAGCCACTCCAGTTAAGAACTCGCGACCCACGTCGGCGCGGGCTGTAGCCGCCCCGGCAGCGCCGCCCATTCGCGCTCGGCCCCCAGGTCATCAGCGACCAGACGGCTGGTTATCTTGGCTGACTCGTAAATGACCGGTAGGCCGCTACCAGGGTGTGTCCCACCCCCGACCAAGTAGACCGACTCGAGATCCTCGAATCTGTTTCGCGGCCGGAACCACAACATCTGGTCAAGGCTATGCGCGAGATTGAAGGTCGCGCCGCGGTAGATATTCATGTCGGCCGCCCAGTTAGCCGGGGTCAGCATGTGTTCGAAGCGAATACGCTTTTCGATGTCATGCAAACCCAGCTTGCGCAACTGACGCAAACTGAGCGCGCGAAATCTTCTGTGTTCGCGTGGCCAGTCTACATTTTTGTGCTCGTGCGTCACGGGCACTAGCACGTAGAGAGTACTCATTCCCTTTGGCGCCAAGCTGCTATCTGTCACGCACGGGTTTTGCACGTAGAATGAAGGCTCATCAGAAAGCCTGTGCTCGCGCTCGATGTCATTTAAATTGCTGCGATAGTCTTGTGAGAGAAAAATGGAGTGGTGCGCGAGGTCATCGTAACGGCCCTCGACGCCAAGATAGAGCATGAATGTAGAGCAGGAGTAGCGTTTCTTGGCCAACTTCCTGTCAGTCCATCGCCGACGCAGGTGATCCGGTACCAAGTTTGACATGGCGTGCGCAAAGTCGGCGTTAATAATCAATGCATCACAGTGGTAGGTCGTACGCGACGTGCGTAAGCCGACGGCCTTTTTCCCTTTGAAAAGAATTTCCTCCACGGACTCACCGAGTCGAATTTTTGCACCAAGCTCGCTGGCAACTCGCGCCATCGCACTCGACAAGGCGCCGCATCCGCCGCGTGGGTGGAAAATGCCGAACTCGTACTCGATAAATGACAAAATGGTAAACAGACTCGGGCACTGAAAGGGCGACATGCCAAGGTACTTACTCTGGAATGAAAAGGCGAGCCTGATGCGTGGATCAGAAAAATACCGCTTAAGGTCAGTATCGACACTCGACCAAGGCCGAAGGAAGGACAGCGCGTCGATCAGCGGCAACTTGAATATTGACTTATAGTCCAGAAACGGCGACTCAAGTACTGGCTTGAATGCGGTCAGTTTTGCGCGATTTTCCTTTACGAAACGCCGTACGCCATCGGCGTCGGCGGGTGACAGTCGCGCAACCTGGCGCTCCATTTCTGCGAGATCACGTGTCGCCGTGAGCTCACCACCGCCCTCGAACACGAGTCGATAATGCGGATCGACTTGCATCAGCTCGACCTCCTCGTCCAGCGAGCGCCCGCACATGGCGAACACGCCACGCAACACGTCCGGGTAGAGAAAAAATGTCGGTCCCATATCGAACTTGAAATTATTTAACTCCAGCGTGGACGTGCGACCACCTGGCCGATCGAGGCGCTCGAGTACTGTCACGTCGAACCCCGCGCTCGCAAGCAGCATGGCGCTAGCCAGGCCACCGGGGCCGGCACCGATGATTAGAACTTTTCTCCGCTTCATTGCTTGTCCTGTTTAGATTCCAAAAAAGGTCGACCGAATGGGCCTTTGTTTTGGCATGCCTTGCCGTGCTTGCCACGCCCAACGCCATTTATACAGCCATCTGGCAAGCCCCGTTTGCCCTCTATTCGTCTGCCCCACCCCCTTGGATTCATAGGTAATCCTCACACGCTTTGCGGATTGAAACGGCGGGTTTGAAACCAGATTTTTGAATCCAACGCCGTGTTGCGTACGAACACTGCATCAAACGTGCGCGACACCTGCGCGGCTCTCGACTTAGCGGGACACAATTCCGCAGATCGATTCATGCTATGATCGCCGTTCGAACTATCGCTTATTGCGACCCGCTACAAGGTCGCACGACCAACAGCAATTCCAACATTCGGTGGTGGCGCAGAATGCCCGACGGCACGCTGCAGAGAATTGCGCGCGGCGATGAGACCGCAGTTAACGATTGCATCGACCGTTATGGCGATCTCTTGTGGTCGCTTGCGCGCCGGTTTATCCCCGAACATTCCGAGGCTGAAGATGCCGTCCAGGAAATCTTTATCGATATTTGGATAAACGCTGGACGCTTCGACCCGGCGATTGCCAGCGAGGTCACATTTGTCTCGACCATCGCTCGCCGCCGTCTGATCGATCGCGCGAGAAAGCTAATCCGCCGTCCGCAGACCGAAACACTCGAAGAAGACTTGATTCCGGCGGACGAAAACCTTGCCAACTCTCTGGAGACCCATAAAGACATCGTCACAGTAACCAAGCTCCTCGCCGAGCTGAATACGGAACAGCAGCGGGCGCTGGAGCTTTCCATGTACTACGGGTACTCGCACGCCGAGATTGCTCGGCAAATGATGATTCCGGTTGGCACCGTAAAGACCCATCTGCGCCGCGGTCTGCTTAGGATTCGGCAGCAACTTTTATCACCGCCCACCTTGTCGCAGGGGGAGTTTAATTCCTGATGCCCAACCTGCCTGAAAATGGCCGGCTGACCGAGCTGGCTGTTGCCGATGCAACCGAGGGACTCAGCGCTGCCGAATCCGATGAATTCGACAGGCTGCTCGAGCAACATGATGCCCCGCGACGCGATGAGCTGATGCAGGCGGCAGCGCTAATACAGCTCGCGTTCTTCAAGCGGGACAAGAAAGCGCGGGCGAGGATGGGACTAGGCCTGCGAGCAGCCGTGTTGGCTGAGGCAGCACGGCGTTTCAGTTCGCGGCCAACAGGCCCTATCGATTTTGGGCAAGCGCGTCAAGTTTTGATGCGCGAGCCTCGCCAGTCAGCCCGCTTTGGATTCGCGAAGTCCGGCTGGTATGCAGCGGCCGCCATCTTGCTGGTGGCATTGCTTTTCTACAAACCGTTTTACAGCGTTCGCCCGTCACCAGCGCTTGCGGAACAGCGCGCAACGCTGATGGCGGAGGCGGCGGATCTGATCAACGTGCCATGGGGGCCATCCGCGCAAGCAGGCTTTACGAAGGTCAAGGGAGATGTGGTCTGGAGCAACGCGGAGCAGAAAGGATTTATGCGCCTGCTAGGGATACCGGCCAACGATCCCACCCAGAAACAGTATCAGCTCTGGATTGTCGACTCAAAAAGAGATAAGCGTCCCATCGATGGCGGCGTCTTCGACGTCGCTCGTGACGCCGAGACAATCGTCCCTATCGATGCCAAGCTGGCCGTCATTGCACCGAAGGCCTTCGCCATCACGCTTGAGCAACCGGGTGGGGTGGTCGTGTCCGCCGGGCCGTTGCTCGTCGTCGCAAATGTGCCGTAGCGCAAGCGACGAATTGCGGCCACACCATTTAATGGCACGCCAGTAAACGGCTTAGCAGGATGCACATGATATTGTTCCGCGGGCAACGAAAAATCGTCGGCTTGCAGGCCGGTAGACTCGCTCCTTGCCCCTCCTCACCTAATTGCGTGTCGAGCGACGCGAGCGAGCACCGGCATCGGGTGCAAGCTTACCGGTTGTCGGTTGATCCAGCCCATGCGTGGCAGGCGCTCCGACAGGTCGTCGCCGGCCTTGCACGCACGCGGGTAATCGAGGAAAGCGTGGACTATCTACACGCCGAGTGTCGCAGCATGCTGTGGGGTTTCATCGATGACCTAGAATTCCACTTGCGCCCATCAAGCGCTGAGATCGCCGTGCGCTCGGCCTCACGCCTCGGCTATTCAGACCTCGGCGTCAATCGTCGGCGCGTGGAGCGTATCAGGCGCATCTTATCCACGCAAAACATAGTCAAACCATAAACTGACACACTGGATGTTTCCTGCAGCGCAGCTCATGGTAGTATCGCGCTGCGATTGAGCTCATCAGCCGGCAGGCTCCCGGCAAATTCTCGGCGCTTTCTGCCCGATGAAGACCATGACACTTGCGTTTGACCTCTTCTGGTCGTTTCGCAGTCCCTACTGCTACCTCGCGCTGCCGCGCATTCTCCAGATCCACAGGGCCTACGACGTCGAGGTGCAGGTGCGACCCATATACCCGATCGCGGTTCGCGATCCGGGTTTTTTCAAACATGTGCATCCCAATTACCGGCGTTATCACCTGCTTGATTCCAAGCGCGTGGCCGAGTACTTGGGCATCGCCTATCGTCGCCCCGTCCCCGATCCAATCGTGCAGGACATGCAAACCAACGCCATTGCCGCCGAGCAACCTTATATTTACCGACTGACGCGACTCGGTATGGCGGCTGCCCGCGCCGGTCGTGGCCTGCCCTTCCTCGAGCACCTGTCGCCGCTCCTATGGGATGGGAGCGTCGACGGCTGGAACGAGGGGACGCACCTGGCCGACGCGATCAGACGTGCCGGCCTCGAGCCGGACGTGCTGGAGCGCGAGATTGCGGCCGAGGCAGCGAATCTAGACGGATTGATTCAAGAGAATCACGATGCCCTCGTCGCCGCCGGGCATTGGGGTGTGCCGACCATCGTGCTCGAAGGGGAGCCATTCTTCGGCCAAGACCGGATCGAGCTGTTGCTTTGGCGGATGAAACAACGCGGGCTCGAAACACGTGCCCGCGCATGCCAATGAACAAGCCGCGGATCCTACTCTGGCTGAAGACGCCGCGGCCCTACGAACGTGCACTCGCTGCCGCCGGCCTTGGCGAGTCTGTTGAGACCGTGCACGTGCCGATCGATACTCCGCCGCCGCAGCACGTGCTCGAAAACATCGATGCCATGCTCGCCTGGCGCGCCACGCCGAATGTGCTCGCCCGGATGCCTAAGCTCAAGTGGGTCCAGGCGCTCACGGCCGGCGTGGAAGAGTGGTTGGGGCGGCCGGACTTGCGTGAGGACATTGCCCTCACCTGCGCGCGCGGCGTGCATCGCGTGGCAATGCCGGAAAACATACTCGCCGCCTTATTTCATTTGACCAAGCCATACGTAGCCGCTGCGTTCGATCAGCGCGAGCGCACGTGGACCCGGCAAGTCTCGGAACCGCTCGCCGGTAAGACCCTCGGCATCCTGGGCCTCGGTACGATCGGCCAGGAGCTTGCAAAGAAGGCCTCTGCGCTCGAACTCGAAGTGATCGGTACCAAGACCGAGCCGGTGGCGCTGCCTCACGTTGCCCAGGTGTATCCTGCGCAAGCAACCGATGAGGTGCTCGCAAGATCCGACTTTGTGCTGCTGTTGCTGCCGGCCACGGCGAAAACCGAGAACTTCATGAACGCGGATCGCTTCCGANNGCGGATCGCTTCCGAGCCATGCGCCCGACGGCATACTTGCTCAACTTCGCGCGCGGCAGCCTGGTAGTGGACGATGACCTCGTCGACGCGGTGCGCAACCGCACCATCGCCGGCGCCGTGCTCGACGTGTTTCGACAGGAGCCATTGCCGCCGAATCATCCCTTCTGGGTCACCGAGGGAATTACCGTGCTGCCGCACATCGGCGGCCTGAATCCTGCACGCGATGAAATCGTCGCGGAGCTGTTTGTCGACAATGTCAGGCGATTTATAGCCGGCAAACCGTTGCGAGCGTTGGTCGACCGCAGGCGCGGGTACTGAGGGAGCGTCACCACGAATCCGATCTTCTTTGGCCTTGATCTGACCGCTGTCGTCATTGCCTCGCTGTCGCTCATGCTGGGCGGCATCGTCAAGGGTGCCATCGGCGTTGGTTTGCCCGTGGTCGCCATCGCCATTCTCTCGAATTTCCTGCCCGCGCCGTTGGTGCTGGCGATCGTTACGCTGCCGATCCTGCTGACTAATCTTTGGCAAGCCGTGGCTGCTGGCAACTTCAAGGTTCATCTCGCGCGCTTCTGGCCGATGATTCTATGCCTGCTCGTGGTTATCTGGCTGAGCGCCCGGCTCGTGGTCATGCTCGAGGCGCGCCTACTCTACGGTTTGATCAGCGTGGCGGTCCTGTCATTCACGATCGCGAGTTATTTTGAGATCACATGGAATGTCCCGCCATCAGCGGAAAGATGGGCGGGTCCGGTGGCAGGCGTGTTGGGTGGCTTCTTGGGTGGCGTATCCACGATCTGGGGCCCACCGATGATGATCTACTTCGTGATGTTGCGTTTACCGAAGGAAGCTTACATCCAGGCAGTCGGGTTGGTCTGGTTCGTTGCCGCCATCCCCCTTGTTGTTGCCTATGTACGATATGGCATTCTCAACGCAGAGACTGCGTCGCTGTCGGCGCTCGCGTGCGTACCTGGGTTTGTCGGCCTGGCTGTGGGTCAACTGGTGCGCAAACACATCAACCAGGAACTCTTTCGCAAGCTGTTGCTTATGTTCTTGTTTCTCGTTGGCCTGAACCTGCTGCGAAGGGCGATCTGGTAAAACTCAGATACAACAACCAAGCATCACGATGAGAGCGTGCCGACTGGGTTCCTAGTTGGATCTTTGATCAGTTTTTATCACTCGCCAACTCATTTGGCTTCAACACGAGCAACGCGACGAGTCCCAGCGTCATGACCATTGCCATCGAGGCGTAGGCGAGCCCCCAGCCGAGCACACTCGCCCCGCCGCTCAGATCCAGTATCCAGCCAAATGCAAGCGGTCCGAGAAAAGCAAAAAAGAATCCGAGTGCGGAGTGCAGTGCCATGGTCGTGCCCCGATAACCCGGCGGTGCTGTGCCAATGGCGCCGGCGGTCACGGCCGCGGACTCACCGGCAGCCGTAATTCCGTGCAGCAGACACAGTACCGCAACCAGCACATAGGAAATCGCCGACGCGAAGCCGATGAATCCGCACAGCAGCGCCGAAAGCAAGATCACCACAGAAATCAATCGGCGTCGCCCAAAACGCATGGCCAGCTCGTTACCCATGATGCTGGCCCACACGCCGAGCAAGGTCATCACCGTCGCCACCACCGTCGGCGGCAACAGGCTCGCCTCGGCGCCGTGCCGTGCCTGGCTGAACACCAGCAGCGCGACAACCCAGGAGCGCATGCCAAACAGCTCCCAGTTATGAGCGGCGTAGCACAGAATATAAGCCATGGCCGAGCGCGTGCGCAGCACCGGCCGAAAGTCGAGCAGCGCCGTGGTCGGCGTCGCTGCTTGGCGCGGACCTTGCGGTGTGATCGTCCGCGCTGCCAGCCAAAAGGCTGCCACTGCTCCGATCGCACCGACGACGAACGCCGCTTGCCAGTTGAGCCAGCTTGATATCGCTCCGGAAACTAGAAAGGAAAGCGCCGCACCGATGCCAAAGCTGGAAGTGTAGAATGCGACCGCGCGCGGCTGCTGCTCACCTTCGATATGATCGGTCAGGGCCTTCAATCCGGGCATATACGTGCCTGCCAAACTGACGCCCGCGAGTGCGCGGAATATCATGGCTGTCCAGAAACCTGCCGCCATGAGCGCGAATCCAAGCATAGCCACCGCACCAAGCACCATCGAGGCCAGGTAAATCCGTCGTGGATCCGTGCGATCGGTTAAGCTCACCAACACCGGCACGGCGAGGGCATAGCCTCCCAAAAAGATCGCCGAAACCCAACCGGCCTCGGTATTCGTCAGCTGCCATTCCGCGATAAAGGTCGGCAGCAGGGCGGCAAAGGTGAACATGCCGAGCATGCCGATCACCTCAGCCACACACATGGCTGCTACCAGACGAACTGAGGGCACTTGCTGCGCCTCCGACTTGGTTTTACGCACTTTAGCATAACGCTTGCGCTTACCGCGGCTTTGCTTCCGCACCGTGGATCCCTTAACCTCTCATCTCGCTCGGGGCCTTTACAGTGCACCGCCGGGTCAACTAGCCATCGAACCTATCCAGGAGGCGACCATGTCGACAGATCTTTTTGAAACAGGAAGAAAAATCCGCTCCGACGTTTTAGGTGAAGAGCGAGTAAAGAAGGCCCTTGACGGTGCCGACGATTTCAACCGTGACTTCCAGCGCCTGGTGACTGAGTATTGCTGGGGCTTCTGTTGGGGTCGCGATGGGCTCGATCGCAAGCAGCGCAGCCTGCTGAACCTCGGCATGCTGGCGGCCCTTAATCGCGGTCCTGAGTTCGAGTTGCACTTTCGCGGTGCCTTCCGCAACGGCTTGACGCTCGCTGAATTGCAGGACGTGCTTATTCAGATCGCCATCTACTGCGGCATCCCCGCCGGCGTAGAAGCCTTCAAGATCGCCAATAAGGTGATCGCCGAGATGAGACAGTCGGGTGAGCTTGCGACGACATAAGAGCGACACACATGT
>JABAOH010103192.1_pt1 | contig 10835 bp, 10 predicted proteins | sample 7062181 | NCBI WGS metagenome assembly JABAOH01 (sample SAMN14538630, study PRJNA623070) | marine sediment metagenome | biome: marine biome [ENVO:00000428]; feature: marine pelagic biome [ENVO:01000023]; material: deep marine sediment [ENVO:00002113]; isolation source: pool of 5 deep marine... | reverse complement strand
TTTGCCGCCGAGCCCTTCCCGTTGCGAATGGCTCAGCACCTTGTACTGATGGCCCGCTCGTTGGCCTCTACCCTTTTCTCGAGGCCCTCAAAACGCTCGACGAGCGTCCGCTGCTGATGCAGAAGTTCCATTGACACGCCGAGTAGTAAGCGATTGCTTACCCGCTCGGGCAGACTATTCTCGTCTATTATTTGTTTGATAACCTCGTCGTAACCATTGCTCAAAGAATGTAACCGCCTTCACCCGCTAAGATACATCACGCGATTTCAAGAATATAAACGTAGCCGTCGTCGCTGGACACAACGATTTCTGTACTACCGTCGTTATCTACATCGCCCTTGGCAAGAAATTTAGGCGATTCGCCGACCTTGATTGATCCTATTTCCTGGCCGTCATTATCTACCACCGCCACCCACCCGCTTGTATCGTCGGTGCCGTAGCCAACAAATAATTCATCGTAGGTATCGCTGTCTATATCTAGCCCGATAACGGACCATNNATTACCGTCTTTGTCTAGAATGAATAGAGCCGTCCCCCCAACGGCCGCTATTTCTTTCCCGGTATCCGACGTTATTTGCCCCGCATATACTCCATAGATATAGCTTGAGCCGGTAGTCAACGTCTGTGACCATGTTTGAGTACCTGTATAATCGAACTTACGAACAGTCAGAGCATAGCCAATAATGATTTCGTTCTGCGCGTCTCCGTCAGTATCCTCAATTGCTATTCCCTGAACAGTTACGGCGCCACCGCCAGACGTGCAACCGCTACACAAACTGGTTGCCCCTTCCTTCACCCATATCTCGTTACCGTCTTTGTCGAGTAGCGCCAATGTGCCAAGACCGCCACCAATGACGACCTCTTTTCCGGCAACACCGCCGTCAAGCTCGCCAATGGCGGCACAGCGCAGGTAAGTATGGTATCCTGCAACGGTACTCCAGGTCCATAGTTCGCTACCCGTATGGCTCAGGAGGGCCGCCACATGATCGGTATCATGGAAGGTAGTTGCTATTTCGTTGTCCCCATCTCCGTCCACATCGCCAATCGCCATACCCAAGGCATAATCACTGCTGGCAGAATCGTATGAGAATAGTGGGTTTTCAAGCCTATCTATTGCCCTGATTGTTCCACTGTCGCCAACAGTAGCGCCGCCCGAGCCAAAGGCGATTTCGTCGCCGCCACCGTCGCTTATTGCGCCAACGGCCAGCCCCGTTGCAAATACATATGGCGATGGTACTTTGTGAATGGCCGACACGGAAAGCGTTGCAGTATACTTATATTTTTCGGTCAGATAGTCTTCGATGGATTTCTTATTGGCATCCGACAAATTGCTATCAAAAACGAGCCACTCGGCTATATCTCCCTTCAGGAAATGTATTTCGCTACTCCGCTTTAATGCTCCTAGTGTCACGCTGTCTCGGTTTGATGTATCCCCAAACCAATCTCCTTGTCCGCCGCCACTTGTTGTCTGTTCTTCCTCCTGGCGATCAATGCGAAAGCCGTAGGCCGTTCCAGTGCTGGAAAACTGTGCGATGTATGTTTGCCCGGCATTGGCCGTTTCATTATGTGCATAGGCACCCGATTCCGTATCATTATTGGCCTGGCCTATTCTAAAATTCGGGTCAGTTGTATCATGGTAACGACACAGCCAGTAGTACCCCGTTCCCGCTTCGTCAGCCGAGGCCAGCAAGGTTTGATAATTCTGTAGCGCCGATGTAAAGCGGCAAACTATGAATATCGTGCCAGATGTTGCCGTTGATAGCGTGCCAGAATAACGCAATAGGTCGTCAGTGCCATCGAACCTGATAACGTTATGGCCGTTGATGCCGTTGGCATCTTTCTTCAATAGAGGCTGTTTGCTGCCTGTTCCCTGCGCCCATGTATTGCTCTGCTTGTCGTCATAGCTTGATATGGCATCGCCATCATCTCCGGCTATATCGTCGGCCTCGCCCCATGACACTGGACTCAGTACGTCAATGTCAAATGTGGTCGCATTTACCGTACTGCTCCACCTGCTGAATCCAGCATCATTATAAGCCCGTATCCGATAGTAGTATTGTGTAGCCAGTGAAAGGCCGGAATCTACAAAATGTCCTAGGCCGGGAGCCCATTTTGTGGCCGTTACCGTTCCGACCAGCGACCAGCCAGTGGCACCGTCCAGGCTTCGATGTATCTCAAACGTTTTGCGATGGCGGTCGCTGTCTGTCCATGTCAAGAGAATACGCATAAAGCCGCCATCTGCCGTCGCCGCTAGTCCGGTCGGTGCCTTGGGGAGCTTATTAATTTCCGTAACGGTTGCAGGAAGGGCCATGCTAATCCTGTATGATTCCGAACCGTAGCACGATGCCAGAAGCAGTATAGGTACCAGTACCGCGACTAACCGCACTANNAAGGTCTACATAATCTGCCGCCGTTACCTCGACGACTCCCAGAATCTTGGCGGCATCTGCGTCTGAAATACTAACCGCGCTGTTTTCTGTACCAAGCGTGATTGTGGCGTCGCTGATAACTATGTCTAGCGCCTGCCCCTGGTCATCCTGATCGACGACTAAAACGGATTGCAGGATACCGGTCCCGCCGCTTTGCCGCACGGCATTAGTCAACTCCTGGGCCGCCGCCAGGACATCACCGTCAGCATACGCCCCGCCGGTGTCAAGGCTCAGGGTCAGGTCAACCACCGTCGCGTGTGTGGCTATTTCAACATTGCCGGCCGGGTCAACCGCAATAGCTCCCGCGTCGCCGTCATCTAGCGTTCGGGCTGTGGCATCGTAGCGCCCGCCGGCAAGCGCTGGATTGCCAGCAACGGCGGCATCCTCAGCCGCCGCGCCTTGCACCTGTAGACCGTTGGCGTCCGCGCCGATGTGCGTGCTGCTGCCGTCTGTAGCGATGGCCAGCTTGACGCGCTGGACGTGACCATTTGTCGCGTCTTCGTCAGTGCTGATCTTCGTGCTACCTGGAATCGTCGCCAGTGTTGCCGTTTGGGTTGTTACGTTATCGGCCATAGTTATCTCCCTGTTGCCGTTGATATGATCTGACTGATGTCGCGCTTCTCTGCGAGCGCCTGCTGTATAAGAACGTCGAGCCGCGTGTCTTCCGTCCCCGGCACAATTCTTAGCCGGTTGTCCCGGTAGGTGTAGTCCATCGCCGTTGCTATAAACGTCTGCGAGCGGTCGTCGCTGCTGCTGAGTACCGCCGCTTCCGGGTATAGGTCGGTGATGCGGAAGTAAAACGAATCGCCCATCAGCACGCGCCAAAGCGGCCACCTCGTCCCGTTGCCGTCTCGGATGGTCGGGGCGCTTATCGTGAATGCCTGTTGTTGTACTGGCTTCTCATATATCGCCATGTGCTTCGCCCCGAAGGCGTCGGCCTGCGTCTCGTCCATTTCGAGGCGGCTGTCTTTGAATTCCCTAACCCAAAAATCTGTTTCAGAACTTGATGTCCTAGTAGTTCTGGCCAGGCCGGTTGCCCGGATCGAGTAAAGGTCGTTTGTGGCGAAATTGTTGCTATCTCCCTGAGACACTACCAGCTCCGTTTGTGTGGAATACCCGCCCACAAGATAGCTTTTTCCCTGTGTGATGTTGATAATCTCGTCGCCTAGCTTCACCTTTCCGTCTAGAAATGTCGCGCCGGTATCGTTTAGATTTTGGGTGCTGCTTGTCGCCGTTCCTGCTATCCGGCCAAAACGAACTTGCTGACCGCGTATCAGGTTCCATATGTTACGGCTCAATCTTAGTCCGCCCGCCGCCATGTCTTCTCGCTCAAATATCCAGTCGGGGCTTGCGGTCGTGCTTCTGGCCTTCAAGTAGGGCAGCGGCTTTTGTAACTGGACGCCGTTAAATGGCGCGTCAACCAGATAAAAGTCAAGCGGGTTGTTTGACGAGTCGCCCAGGTTGGCCAACTCTGCTATAGCATCCCCGGCCCATATGCCGGCGTTGTTCTTCCAGCCCACCCAGCCGCCTATATTGAGGCTGGTGCTGTCTATGTTGCTCTGGTCCGTGTTGACAATGGCCGAGAAGTCGCTGTCATCTAGAATGTCCTTAATAACAACGTCGGTATCATCTGTCGAGGCGATGTCTGACATCATGCTGAGGTTGTATACATCATCATTGGCCCGTTTCCAAGGTCCGGCGCATATGTACGTAATCTCTCGCCAATCTTCTGACGGCGATACTTCGTAGACCTGCCCGCCGATGTACCTATCCACGAAATGATCGTATATTGCGATGCGGTGACCCAAATGGTCTTGGTATCGCTGCCAGGCGTCAAACTCAGACGAAGCCCTTACGGTCAATTCTATCCGCCGCACGCCGCCGGGCAGCGCCCAGCGTATGCCGATGTCTCGCACGTCGGCGAAGGTTTCAGCCGGAGATGATCCACTATAATCGACATCGTTGTATCGGGCAGCGTGGAGGCGGGGTAGGGGCGGGGTGATCCCGTGAGAAAACGAGGTGGCTGCCGGCGCGTCTGTGGGCGGTACTGCCTGACCCGACCCAAGTAAGAGAAGTAGTAGGCTCATGTCCCTAACAGATGTCTCGTGCGGGGCGTGATTGTGAAATTGACAGTGGTCGTGTCGGTCAGATCGTGGGTGCCATCGGTAAGCTGATTTAGCAGGGTGTAATGCTCGGTTATACTTCCTGGCGATCCGGTATAGAAGGCCCGATCTCCCAATACCGCTATCGCGCCGCCGGCCGGATTATTCGTGTTTGACTTTCCCTTGCTGCCCCAGATTGTCGCCTGGGGCGATTGACCCGAAGAGTTGGTATCAAAAACGCAGAAGCCATTACTAACCGGCATAAAGAAAACGGCGTCAAGATCAAATGTTTTAGTATCTGGGACAGCAGCCACGTCGAAGTCAACGTATATCGCGCCACCCGCCGCTGTCACGAAGTCATCGTATAGACTGCGGGCATCCAGAAGGCCAAGATCAATCAACTCCCATGTGTCGATTGTCTGTACAGACCTGGCTTGCCCGGATACCGTGCTGGGGAATAGTGGCGCCGTTAGGGTTATTGTTGACGATGTACTACTTGATCTGGCTAGGGCAAAAACACGATAAGCATAGGCGGCGAAGNNCCATTAGTGGTTCCGTCGCCCTGCGATAAATCCTCGGGTTCGGTGCAAAACATTCCTTCATTCAGCCTAACATCAGTAGACCTATTGCGCCATACATAAAATAGATCGTGATTGGGTAAGGTCAGCGCCTTACCTATTAGCAAGTATTGGGCGCCAGTTGTGTCCCAATTCATTTCGAGGTCAATGAATGGCGGCGCGTCGCCCGGAATCCCCCAGACATCTATATAGTTGATATTAGACTCGTCTGTAGTCGTATCGCACCTATTTTCTATTGCATACGCCGACATCCAAGCATCGGGAACCGTTGACGCTTGGCCAATGTAGCAGGCATCAACGTAGAATGTCGTCGCCGTCGAGGCCGAGGCGCTTAGGCGCTGCACTCTCATATGGATTGTGGTCGCCGATCCGTCACTTGTCCCGCTAACGCTACCCCTATACCATGTATTGCCAGCCGCGTCTACCACGCTTTTATCGCTATTCCCACCGGCAGCCGTGATGTCCACAGTGTCAATCGTGCCTACATCATCTTGCAGCTGTATACGCACATCGTCACCGCCGCTTTCAATGTATATCCAGGCATAGGCCACATATGCGGTGCTGGCGCTTGCCGTTACATTGTCGGATAGAATTCCCTCGGTGGTGCTAGCGTCTGTAACTATCTTCTGGCTGACGCTGCCAACAAGATAGTTAGTAGTGTCAAATATCGCCGTCGTCGGCGATCCTACAGCGCCCCATCCATCGGCATAGGCCGGGCTGGTGATGGCCGTGCTCCACTCAATAAAATGGGGACTGCTGGGCAAAAGATTAGCAAGCGAGATGGTGCTGGTCCATTCACCATACGGGGCCAAGGTCATATACAGGAATATATCAAGCGCAATAGGGGCGCTCAGGTCACGGGCGCCGCTCCCGTAGTGTGAAGCGCTGTCGTCCACGTAGCCGCTCTTGATTCGGTGATTGACGGCGTTGGTGGCGCCGTCCTGCTGTAGCTGCAAATATACGGCGTCGTTATCCCCGGCTAGTTCATGGCGAACCGCTTCGTTCAGATAGCGCCGGATTGCCACGATGTCATTCTGTAGCGTATCCTCATCCGCCGCCTGTATCTCGACCCTAACGACGCACTCTCTATCGTCATCCTCTGAACGCACCAGCCGCTGTTCGCCGTGGTCCGGCGTGTGCCACACCTGGCGGGGCGGCGGCGATGACAGGGTAACGCCAGAGAGTAGCGTGGTATAGTCGCCGCTGTGAAGGTCTAGGCTCTGGCTTCCCTGCACTAATTTGACCGTATGGGCCATTATCCTCTCATCCTATTGCCAAGCTCAGAGGCCACCGCCCCGGCCACTTCTTTGCCTATCACGGCGGGATTGCCGCTTGATACGTTGACATTGATGGTCATGCCGCCTAAGTTTAGTTGACTGTTCGGTACGATGGTTCCTGACTGCCTGGGGACAAACAGCTCTGGCCCGGCTTCGCCCACGATGTACGGATTGCCGCCCAGGACGGGGCCGCCGTGTCGGCGATATGGATTTTCGCCACCGAACGCCTCTTCTCTGGCGCGGGCTTCATATTGTGATACTGCGCCGCCGCTCAGCTCTCTTGCAAGGGCCACGGCTTCACGCAAGCGGCTAAGGCCGCTGACCCTAACCTGTACATTGGCATCGTAGTCGCCGGGTATCTGGTCAAGCTGCTCATTGGTTTCTTCTAGCTCTTTCCAATGAGCCAGCGCCGCTTCGGCTGACTCGAATTGACCGGAGGCAAAGTCACGAATGGCCCGTGTTGCGTTCTGTGCGCTAATATCGCCCGCAACTATCATTTGCGCTGCCTGGTCTACCGCAATAGCCAGCGCCGCCGCTTTCAACGCGGCCTCTACTTGCTGTTCGTTGTATAGCCCCAAAGCACCGGCAACTAGCGCAATCTGCTCTTTATCGTCCGATAGTGCCTGGACTTGCTCGAAGATGGCCCGATTCAACGCCTCCTCATTTAGCGTGGCCTCTTGTATGACCATGTTTGCCGAGCCTTGGATTGATTCCAGGTCTTGAATGATCGGTAATAGTTGCTGCTGTTGGGAGACAAGTTCGCCAATTTTCTCTGACCGTTCGGCCTCTGTCAGTCCCAGGCCATCCAGGCCGATGCTATAGTCCACGATGGCCCGGTCAAGGTCTTTGTATCTGTCGCGGGCCTCGGCTAGTATGCGGTTCTGGTCGGCGGTGCGGCCGCCATAGGCGACCATCTTTGGCCCAAGCTCGTCTAAAGTTTCATTGAAGAAGTCGATAGGATCGTTGGAATCTTCTAGCGCCCGGTTGAAGGCGTCTAGCTCTATTTGCTTGATGGCATTGGCCAATTGCTGCGCTGGCGATATGGCGCCATCGAATTGATCGCGTAGCTCCCCGGTCCTTTCGGCTAACTCTCTAGCCGCCTTTTCTTGCGCGGCCATAACGCGGGCCGCTTGTCGATTTGTTACGGCCTGGCTACTTGCAGCATCGTCGGAGCCGCGCAAGGCTTCTAGTAGTTCTTGCTGTTCATCTGTCAGCTCTACCGTTTTGAATTTTAGATCGGCATCAGCAGCGCCTAGCTTATCAGCAGCAGCCGCACGGGCGAGCATTTTTTCCTCTAGCTGGCTGATGGTTTCAAGCATCTGCTCGTTTTTGGCAATCGCCTCATCGGTGAAAGGTATCTGAGACAGAGGTAAAAGCCCCGCCCTCAATGAACCTGCTTCACCGAGCAAATTGTAATATTCCTCTGTGGTTATAATGCCTGATTCAATTGCCGCATTAATCGCGTTGATTTGCTGAATATATCCAGCACCTCGATCAACAGCCGGCCCAACTGCCAGGGCAAGGCTCTCTTTTTGGGCATCGGTTACATTCTTGATAGCCGTCTCCAGCGCGGCATAGCTATCCGCCGCGCTGTCAACGTTACCGCCCACCTGCTCGATTAGTTGTCCGCCGGCCTCTAGTACCTCATTCAACAGCGCCATTTGTTTCTCGGTCGCCGTCAACTCCTCGACCGACTTACCCAGGCTGTCGGCCATCTTCTGATTGGCGTCGCCGACCTTGACCACCAGGCCAAGATTATCCAGGATTAGCGGGCTGCTGCGCTTGATACCCGTCGCCAGCGATTGATAGAGGAAGGCCGTATCGCCAAGGGTGGGATTCAGCTTGTTAGACGCCTTGGCTATTTCCAGCAAGCGAGGCGAAGCCGCCGCCATTGCCTGAGCCAGTTCATCAGTAGCGCCGGCCGTCAGCGTTAGCAAGCCGCTCATCAGTTGGGCATCGCTAACGGTCCCCCGCGTGGCTTCTCGCATCCTGTTAAGCAGGTCCGGCGTCTTGAATACGCTGGCATTCATGCGGTCAAAGGACTCGCCAAGCTGGGTAATCTGGGCGCCTTCTTTGGCAAGGTCGAACGCCTTTTTAGCGGCAACGCCCATAGCAACGATGGCGCCGGTCGCCCCGACGATCCCGGTCGCCAGTGTCCCTATTGAATCCTTGAAGGTGACAACCTTTTTGCCAGCTTTGTCCGCCTCTGTTCCCGCCGTGCCGAGGTTATTAGCGAAATTCCGGTATTTATCAGCCGCCTGGTCTACGGTCAGATTGCCCCGCGCCACAGCACGGGCTAGCTGTTCCTGTTTGGCTTTCAAGGCCGCTTGACGTATGCCGGCCTTGTCCGCCGCCGTGCCAAGACCTTCGAGAGACTTGGCAACCTTCGCTATATTGCCGCTGCCCTTCTCGATTGTGGTGACGGTGACTTTCACATCGCCCATTACCAGTATCCTTCGTCTTTCAGGTTCTTAACGATGCGCTTGACGCTTGCCGGCAGGCTGTGAATCTCCGCGCCCTGAGCACGTTGTGACGTTCGCACGGCGTCATAGATGTTTCGCGCAATCTTCATCTGGCTATATGTTTTGTAATCCTGGTCGAATACGCCGCCGACATCAGGCAGGTGGTCATCACCGCACCAGAAAGCCAGCACCAGCGCCGGCGGTGGCTCTGCCCCAAATCTGGCGGCCTTGACGACCGCCCGGATTAGTTTGGGTCAGATTCATCCAGGCTTGTGAAATGCCCGGCGGCGGTATTGGCTACCCAATTGATGATGTCGGCAATCTTGACGTTTGTCTCTGTGTCAAGATCAATCTCTTCCGGCTCTGGTATCAGTTCGCATTGCCAATCCTCTAACAACGGAATGATGCCGCCCCAATAGCGGCTATAGGTATCCTGCTCTCCGAGCAAGAATACCCGTTCCCGGAAGGTCAATTGCTCTCGCACCGTCAATTTGTCCGGTAGCGCAAACTTCACGCCAAGCTCTGCGTTTTCGTATTCAGCCATGCTGCCCCTTTTATCCTATTATGCCTGTGCGACGCTTGTGCGGGTCAGGCCGGCTTGCGCTCGCAGCGTGGCGGAGAATGTGCTGATCTCCCCCATGCTGGCGCCCATCGTCACGCTTTCGGGCCATGCTTCGCCACTCAGGAATTGCCCGGATACCAGGCCGACGTCGATGGTTTTGGTCAGGCTTGTGCCATTGACCAGCGGGGCGAAGATCGCTTCCGTGGTCGTGTCAACGTAGCCGTTGATATTGACGATAGTCGCATCACCCAGACCGCGCACCGTCGTGCGCTGCGTGTCGCCAAGGCCGGTATCTTCGATTGTCGGCTGGCCGCCCTCAACGCTGACGCTGTTGACGCTGCCGCTAATGGTGGCTATCGCGCCGGTTGAATCGTCAATCTTGAAGCTGGCCGCACTTGAAATCACATGTGCCATAATTATGTCTCCTTTTGCTCTTTATCTTTCTGCCCCGATTCTTTTGCCCGTAGCTTTTTCTTCAAGGGTTCAATGCCCTCTTTCATGATCCGCATCGCTTCATTGCGGTAGTAGTTATCGCGCTGTCCGCCGCTGCCCTCAATATCCTCGGCGGCTTTCATCAGTTCGTCATACCATTTCTGATGGTACGCCAGCAGCTCCGCATCACTCCGCGAGCGTAACGTTTGTTTCTTCATTCGTCTCTCCTACCAATTCGGCAAGCAACCACAGCGGCCCGCCGCCGTCACTGGCTAGTATTTCCTGGTATTCCCGCACCTCGACGATATGGGCGCCGACCACGCTGCTGCCCGTGTCGCCGATGTATGGATATGTATCCAGCTCATTTATGATGGCCTCTGTCAGCGTCTCAAGGTCGGTCAGGCTTGTGCCGTCGTCTTTGTAACGCTGGTAGACCTGGATAACGGTCTGCATTGACTCCATCTTCTGCCCGGCTAGGCCGCTTTCCCTGCGCGTTCTGGCGCCCGGCTTCAAGATGGCGTATCGGCTAGCCTTGCCGCTGTTCAATAGCGACCACTTGCCGCGTGCGCTGTTGTTCTGGTCGAATTGCGTCATGACCCTGAGCCGGGTCAGCCAATAGCCTTCAATCGTCGGGTAATTGCTCATGGATTGTCGAACTTTCCGCGCCTAAAGAATGGCTGAGCGCGGCTGGTATCATCCGGGTCCACCCGTTGGTCGTGCTCATCGAGGCCGGTGAAGGTCAGTCCGAGATGCGCCGGATCGGCCACGGTCAGGCCGGCGTTTTTCCAGCCGTCCGCGAGGGAGTTGACGTATTCGCACGCCTCTGTCGCCATGCTGCTGAAGGCACCGATACGCGACCCGTCATCATCGCTCCAGCCCGTGCCGCGCTGCGTTAGCTCGACCATCATGGCGCTCTGGTTCGTCACCCAATCGTCAAGCGCTAGCTTGGCCGTGCTGTTGGCCGTGACAACGGACGGCGTGAAGCCGGCGCCC
>JABAOH010014385.1_pt2 | contig 10835 bp, 3 predicted proteins | sample 7062181 | NCBI WGS metagenome assembly JABAOH01 (sample SAMN14538630, study PRJNA623070) | marine sediment metagenome | biome: marine biome [ENVO:00000428]; feature: marine pelagic biome [ENVO:01000023]; material: deep marine sediment [ENVO:00002113]; isolation source: pool of 5 deep marine... | reverse complement strand
AACAAGCAAAAAGCTTGAGAGGGGTTGAAGTTCAGGATGACATTTCATTCGGTTAATACCCAAAACCGAATCCTTAGGAATTTCAGTTATATTGTGAGCTTGCAGGTAACATGCCATTTACCAAACGTCCTATCATGGAAAAATGAATTATATATAAATTTAAAAAATACAGAGAATCAGGCACTCCTTTGACCTGATCCGATTTTACAATTCAATTGTTTAATTTCAATGCTATTCAAATGTTACCGTGAACTCGTACGTTGCCACCAGCTCCGTTTCATCATCACACTTCAGGATGTTATCATTCGGATCCCTGAATGCAGCATAGATACGGTATGTGCCATTACCATATGATGACAGGTTTGCAGTGTTTACCAACCCGTTGAAAATTGTATCCAAACCAAGTTGCTGTCCTGCATTTACCGTCCTTGGGGTGGTTTCATTGATGGTGTCATCAGCGACAATCCAAGCGCTGCTGTTGTTATAATACTGCACTTGAATCAACAGATATCCTTTGATATTCGTTGAACCAGTATTCTTTATCTTCGACTGATAACCCGTGTAGAATTTGAATATATTGCTCACATTATATGAAGTATTATCACTGACATTAACCATCCAATACCACCACTTACCATTCTCCGTAGCATTTGAAAATACCTGACGGTACGTGCCATTAGTTACACTGTTGTTCGTACCGAAAACCTGCCATGAGCTGCTACTGTTGCTCAGCCAGGTAATATTCATGCTCTCACCATATGCATCGGAAACCGTAATATTCAACGTCGGAGTAAGGGGTATGCCAATACTTCCGTCAACAGGAACTGGATTGGAGATCTCTGGAGCGGGATCATATGTTACCCGTATCTCTACCTTGGAACAATACAATGTAAACTGAGGGGAACCACCCTGCGGTAATTTCGCTATCACATCACAATCCAGTGTTGCAATATCGATCCAAGCCCAATTTGACGGTGCAAGACTATCATCTGTTATGTTAAACCATGGTGACCAACCAGCTGTAGTGGTTGTCTCATAATTATACTCGCTGCCCTGAAGAGTACCGCTAAATATAGGTACTAAAGTAATATTACATTGATTAGTTGAATAGTTCCCATGTGCTCTCAGTTCCACCTTAAAAATGCTACCAAGATTCGTACCATCAGCGCATGTATTTCCAGTGCACCCCTCGATGTCGTTATTTATTGTTGTCGATGCAAACGTGGATGTACTCCCATCAATCATATAGGTTGGATTGGTCTCCCAGGTATTCTCTGTTCCCTCCGAAGTATAACTGTTGAAATAATACGTTACATCAGATAACGGTTCTCCATAAACGTCAAAAATAGTCATAGGGATAGGGATTCCCCCGAATTCCAGATAATCACTACCAGCACCGCCCTCGGTGGACGTGATGCTGATATTGATATATCGACCTATCGTATCAGTTATATCTACCTCCGCCCAGGTGCTTGTATCCTGCCAGGTGGTAATCCCCGTATGCACCGCTGACTCCCAATTGCTGGGATCGTTGCTGATATAAACATCCACGGATGTCGGATCGTTACCAGTATCTGAACGGCCGCGGACTTTCTTTATATTGTACATCTGTTTAAGATCGATAATAAGCCAGTGATCTTCAGTGGTCAAATGTATCCACACATCTACACCATCAAGTGCACCCTGCGGGCCAAATGGACCTTCATAGCCGCAACAGGAATGATAATTCCTGCTGTCTACTCCAAGCCAACTATCACTGTCAAACCAGTTCAACTCCGTATATTTCTCCTGATTCTCAGCAAGAGTACCGACCTTAATGAACAACGTAACAGGAGCGTTATACTGACCATCTCTACTCTTTACCCTGAGGAGATAATCCAGTGTGCGATCCCACTTGAGATAAAGAGATCTCTTAAAATACTTTCCTTCATTTAAACCTTCGAGATAAAACGTGGTATTATAATCCATATCGATATACCTGTTATCAAGAGTTTGATTCAGATTATAACTTATCCAATCGGTTCCATTGAACAACCTAATCGTATCATTCTCAAACGTATTAGCTATCTTGATGTCTTTTATCTCCCAGCCAAAACCAAGTTTAAACGGAATAGCATCTCCAAGATTTTTGATATATGGTATGACTGTGAGGTCGGGATTATCAACGCCGAGATGATACCTGATGGCAAGGCGGAAATCATATCCCTTGTATGTGAGATCTTTCCAGAGTGTAGCATTCACAAAAGTCTCGTTATCCGTATCAATATCTTTGTTGAAACCGTTGAGCTCATCGGTTCGGTAGATAAGGTTCCATTTACCCTTATTATAATACCCCAGCATCAACACGTTATGCGACCAATATTCATCATAGTGATTGGTGAACTGTATACCACTTGAAATGTTGAAATAATAACTATTATGTTCATTCCATATATGCAAGACATTTCCATCATTCAACAAATCATAACCAATCGAAGACAGATCAGAAGTTGGTGGGTCGGTTAGATTTATGATCTCGTTATTACCGTAATTGTCTTTTATAGTACAAACAGAGATAGTAGCATTTACTGAGACGTTGAAGCTATGCCCTGAGCTGATGCTGCTTGTGTTATAATTGTCACGAGCCCAAATAGAATAATTATACTGCCCGACAACCCAAGTGTCATTGAAAATATACTGATAGGTATCACCTTCAATATTACTCATAGTAAAGTTACCGGTGTTGTTGTTTGGATATGAAATATTGACCTTAACAACATCGATACCGCATCCATTGTCATTCACATTTGCACTGATCGTTACGTTGAAACCAAATCCAACAGGATCTGGGGAAGCAGTTACATTTGTTATCTCCGGTGCGGTCGTAAATGCACAACATATCGAATACAACCTTTTTTCACTGCCCGTCCAATTAGCGGGATCTGGAGAAGAACCGTAAGTCATGTTCCTGTATCGTCCTTTCAATTCTGAAACATTATCGTAATATAAATAGCAGGTATCATTACTCCAACAGGTAAGAACATACTCGGTATCCTTGACAAGCGTAGGCTTCGTACCAGTGAAATTAAACACCACCCAGCTGGCGTTCTCCCCGGTCGTAGGAGTCAATTCCTCGGTGGTACCAATCAACGTCGAATCACTTTTTTTGTAGATCATACATTTAGTTTTCGGCGGGATGCTCAGATTCGTCTGAATATAAGCACTGATATTATCTGCTGTACCATTCTTATTTATCGTGAAAACAGAACCAGTTATCCTATCCTCAATGCTCTGGTTTAAACTACCTGGTAAGGAGTACCCAAATACGTGCTTTATTGTAAAACCATGTCCTGAACTACAAGCGCTGTTGTTCGCATTATCAACAGCCCATAAGGTATAATTATATTGTCCCATCTGCCATATATCTTCAAAATTATAAGTATAGGTGTTGTTAATGATATGGTTCATCGTATAATTCCCCGATGTATTATCAGGATATGAAATATTAACCGAAGCAGATTTTATACCACTACTATCATCTTCAAATTCTCCAGAGATAGAAATATCAAAACCATTTCCAAAATCTATGAACTCGTGAGAGGAATAATTTATCACTGGAGAGTCATAATCACAAGCAACAGTGATGATCTTATAATAAACATCATTATTTGACTGGTTATCAGTAACTGTCAGGGTAACATTGTAGGGACCTAACAATTCATATGTATGATTCGTATGCTGATCATAGCAAATTACCCCATCATCGAAATCCCACGTCCAATTTGTAATATGATAATCGCTACATACAGCAGAAGTATCATTGAAAATAATTTTCTCAAGGGGCTCAGCATAGGAAGACGGAACACTCACGTTATAACTTGCGCTTAAATATCCAACCTCAACATCTATAGAGATTCCCTCGGAATAACCGTCATTATCTTTGATAGTCAAATTAACCGTTTCATTACTCGGTGAAGGGAAATCATATTCAATTTTTTTTGTATAACCTCTATCACTACCGAAATCCCAAACATAAGAATATGGTTCACTCCCTCCTGACGCGACTGCTTCATAAATGGAATCAATATTTTGAATAGATGGAAACAGATTAGGACCTGAAAGAGCATTTAAAGATGATGCAAGAACAGTGGGTGACATTTGAATATTAACAAAGAACTTAACATTCACCGGATGAGGATCAGACCATTTACTCCAACTACCATATTTACCACCGTATTGACTCCATGCTTCTCCAATTCCATCAAATAAATTCCTGAAATCCTCCCGTGCCCGAACAGCTATTAATTTTTCCCCACGGGTATTATACCAGTGTTCTACGGTGCAGTTTACACCAGAGTCATACGGACCGACCTTTTCAACTTCATATAACCACCAACATGGTTTATGATATCTCCATGCCCATTGATACTGCAACTGATCCTCATTATCATCAGTAGTACTTGTCGTAAAACTACCTTTTTTAAAAACCCTCAAGGTATAAGGACCTGTTATATCAGCGGGTTTTTTTGGTTTTTTATTTCCACGTGGATACAGGTATACAGAACTGTTCTGGACGTCTATATCATCGTAACTACCCGTGTCAATGATTTCATCGATTCTCCCGGTTGAATTATATAGTTCAAGCACCAGTTTATAGTTTCCACTAGTGGTTCCTGTACAGCTAGGAGGAAGAGTAACAGTAATCACTTTTTGAATTCCGGAGGAGTCAACAGTGAAATCAAAATTTTTCCAAAAAACAGTATCATTTGAAGGCCACTCCTTCATAATAGCTTTAACCCTAACTTTATCATGTGGAAAAGACGTACTTAAAGATATAGTTGCATTGATTGAATCATTAAGCGAATCTGGATCATTAGGTGAATCTACTGCTTCATATGTTACTGATCCGTTGAACGAGCAGTCAGGGTCAAAAAGGTAATATTTTGTAAGGTTCCACGCTAAATCTGTCGTAAAATTCAAATCATTTTTATCAATATATTTCATAGAGTCACCTTCAGTATGACCATTTCCAGTTCTATGATATCTTAAAAACTTATAATCCTTCCCAATTGTCATCGTTTTTATCCCAGCTCGAAGTCTAAAGGACCTAGAATCACTGGGTGGAGCTTTGGTAGGTTTTTGCCTATCAATTCCATATCCAGTAGCTTGGGTATAATCCGTTTGTATAGTCAGGGCTTCTATAACGTCTATAATACGTTTTTGATTTCCAAAAAGCTCCAAGAATACAGGGGGTTCTTCTTGTTTATATCCTAACATGTCAAAGTTGATTACGTGTTTGATATTTTCCTCTGTCTCATTATGAGTCATGTTATAAAATCTCGACCCTCTACAAAACCAGTCTTCTCCGCAAAAAGTAACAAATTTTAATTTAAATTTTGGAGTTAAATTATAATCCTCAATATATTTTGCTAATCCAAGAACGATTGCACAACCTACAACGTTATCTGCACTGAGTTGACCCCAAAAACCGTCATGATGTGCACAGATTAATGCAATCTTTGAGTTGTCTTTAGCCCTAGAACAATTTCCAATCACATTATAACTCGTTACACTATCATTAAAAGATTGGTTTAAATAATAATCTATTTCTATCTGTTTATTTACCCATAATTTCTTCGCATCCTCCCACAACACCGCACCAACAGATCCATTTATGCTAAAAAGGGGAACAGCGGGTGTTTTTTTCTCAATATTTCTCATATAATAGGTCTCATCAGAACTATCATAAATAATACCTCCTCTGCAACCCCAATTCTCATGCCATCGAGATCTCCAAATTTTTGTTAATATTGGCCAAAACCAAATATAGAACCAATCACATAATTTTTTATTTGCTTGAGAGGGAACTTTATACATAAACAAGTATTTACGATAATTGATTTGCCCAAAATACTCTTCAATCGTTTCATCATAATGATACGAAATGGTAAGAACATCTTCATCGACAATATTTTCTGAAAATACACCACTATAATTCTCGAGAATTTCTAAGATATCTTCCCCGTCTGATTCTGAAATTGCTACACCAGGAGTAGGCGCATCATAATAATGGCATTCTCTGTTTTCTGCAATTAACATGAAACCCGAGGCATTTTCAGATCCATTGATTTTATCCTGATAATCGGGATCATCCTCGCTCAGTAGAAGGACATAACCTGAAAGGTTATCAGGAAGGGTTACATTACCTGTTGCGTTATAAAGTTCACCAACTATTAACCCCCCTTTTGAGCTAGCACTATTAAAATTCACATTAAAAGAATATTTATCGAAAAAAATATCATTAAATATATTAATGATGTCGAAAGGAAGTAATTTTAAATTTTGGAAACTATAATTATAATCCAACATATTAGATATTCTTTCTGGAAGAGCACTAGCAAGAGGATAAAACTCGGGGTATGAGACCTGCCCATTGTTATCGATCGTAAGGTTTACCGCAAGCACTTCCATCTTATCATCAATAGTTTCAATAATATCACCATTAATTTGCTCTAAATATGGATTACTTAAACCGATCGTGGTCATGTTTGGTTGAATAATTTGTTCTGCTGCATAATGTTCACCTTTTGTTCCAAAACATCGCCCCTTTTTAATTTCTCCAGGATCATAAGCATCAAAGATGACATAGCTTAAATCCTCTGTAGTATTATATATGTAGTCATAGTCTAATCCTACATTTTTACCATTTGTTCCTCCACCTGTAGTAGCCTTTACGTTTAAATCATCTGGTATAATCAAAACAGAACTCAGACACATCAGCATACAAATTAATATGGTTGTCATTTTTACATTTTTCATTTTAATTTGCCTCCTCAAAAAATATCGTATAGAAAATTTAATTGAGGATTTTTAAATATAACTTAATAATAGAGGTATAATAGGCGTAAAATAGGAGAAATCAAGAGATCTTTTTTTATGTAACAATGATATCGTTTTTTGATCGTGAAAAATTTCTTAATTATTTTATCGTTAGTATGTCTTTCTGGCAAAGTTTTATAAACAACGTATATATAAATAAAGGTATGGATGAAAAAAAGCCATGGGAATAAAAAAATTAGTAAAAAAAAGTCTTCTATTTGGAATTTTAACCCTATTCATTGTTTCTACATCATCTACTATGATAATTGGGTACAAATCAAATGGTGTTGTAGATGTTAGGACGGATGAATTATTAGATTATCTAGCATTCCATTGTTATGATGAAAGCTGCGGTTCTGCAAAATTTGATTATTATAAGGAACAGATTCTAAAATATTGTTCAAATGATGCTTTAGATGCAGTTGAAGACGTAGTTCAATTAGGAAAATCAATATCGACAACGCTATCTGGTGGTCCGATGGATTCACCATGGCCCATGAAAAGCCATGACGTTTATCATACAGGACGGAGCGTATATAGCACTTTTAATAATTCAGGGTATGAGAAATGGCGATTTAGAAGTGGTCTCTGGGGGGATATTGAGAGCTCGGCAGCCATTGATGATAACGGTACAATATATTTTGGAACATTGGATAGTGCATATTCTAATTTTTTTGCTCTTCATCCTAATGGAACAGAGAAATGGAATTATAAAACAGGTGGTTTGATTTGGTCTACTCCAGCAATTGCTGAAGATGGTACTATCTATGTTGGTTCATATGATGCGAAATTACATGCAATTTATCCTAATGGCACTCGAAAATGGAAGTGTAGCGTCGGTGTGTGTTCTTCATCGCCAGCCATTGGCGCGGATGGAACTATATATCTTGGCAATATGGGCAATAAGATAGTTGCGGTAAATCCTAATGGAACAAAGAAATGGACGTATGAAACAGGATATAAAATAGTCTCTGACCCTGCAATTGGACAAGATGGGACTATCTACATTGGTTCCGGTGACACCTATTTATATGCGATGAACCCGAATGGGACACTCAAATGGCGTTTCAAGACAAAAGATATCATAAAAGGACATCCTTCAATTGCCAAGGATGGTACAATCTATATTAGTTCATGGGATGATTACCTCTATGCACTTTATCCAAATGGAACGATGAGGTGGAAACGCAAAACCGGATATGGAACGAATGGAGGGCCAGCTATTGGAGAAGATGGAACCATCTATATTATGACTAATAAGCTCCGTGCAATTTATCCAAATAATGGAACTGTAAAATGGATTCTTGATATCGGAGGCAGTGAAGGTCATTCATCCCCTGCGATTTCATCCGACGGAACCATCTATACTTGTACTGATGAAGGAAAACATCTTGTTGCAGTGAATCCTGATGGTACGGAAAAATGGCGACGGAAGATAAGTAATCTCTGGGCTGATTCATCCCCAATTATTGGTGAAGATGGCACTATTTATGTTGGCTCCTCATGGGAAGATGAACATACACATGATTGGTATGGGTTTCTTTTTGCCTTTGGGACAGGTGGCATGGTTGTAGTTGATGCACATGGACCATACTACGGATTAATCAATGTACCTATAGAGTTCTTTGGACATGTTGACTTTGGTTATCCACCGTATTCATGGTTGTGGGATTTCGGGGATGGAGATACCTCTGAAGAGCGGAATCCTCTACATACTTACACAAATCCTGGAAATTATTCTATCACGCTAACTGTTACTGATGACAGCGGTAACACGTCGTATGATACGACGTGGGCATGGATACAAACATCAAATGACCCGCCAGATATTCCAAATATAGACGGTCCAATCCATGGTGAGTGGAAACAAACCTATAATTATACTTTTATGACAAATGACCCTGAAGGATTAAAAGTCCGGTATTATATTGATTGGGGGGATACGACACATACGGGTTGGATTGGTCCTTATCTTTCCGGTGAGGAAATCATCGAGTCACATTCATGGTGGAAAAGAGATTCTTTTATTATTCGATGCAAGGCAAGGGATCCTTATAATGCTGAAAGCGAGTGGGGTGAGCTTAAAATTTGGATGCCAAAAAAAAATATTTTCAATTTCAACTTTAATTTACTTGATTGGATATTTGAATGGTTTTCAAACATATTCTCAATACTCAGAATACAGGGATTATAACTAATAATATAACTAATAGCTACTTGATCAGATATTTAAGATAAGATTATCTTATTTGGGGTAGGATTTATATAACATTACTGTGATATAACTATAAAATAATGGGAGGTTAATAATGAAAAAAATTATAATTAGAAAGAACCTAGTTCTTGTGGTTATATTATTATTTTTTATAATCGCTTTGGAACCAACTATCGGTAGAAATATAGAATTTCTCCATGAAACAACTTCTTCACCAGATTTTAAAAAAGGTTGTTTATCCATGGAAGATGATAAATTCAATGATATCATAGTAACAAATCGTGAGGATAATGGTAAAATTAGTATTCTTCTTGGTAATGGAACAGGAGGATTTTCTTTATTTAAAAGTATTAGTCTTGGGGGTGAATTGCCTGAAGATCTAGTTACAGATGATTTCAATAAAGATGGATTTCTTGACTTAGCGGTTCCTTGGTATATATTTGCCGATGTTTTTAAATTTACTGTTTTTCTAGGAGCAGGTGGGGGTGTATTTGGAGAACCAGTAAATTATTCAACGAAGACTTTCAATGATGGTATAACATCTGGAGATTTTAATAACGATGATAGTATTGATTTAGCAGTATTATGCACGTACAGTCATAATGCTCAATCATTTATGGAAACATTTTTAGGAGATGGTAATGGTTCATTTATAAAGAAATCAACTCTAACACTACCAAAGGAAGGTGCATATAGATTGACATCCGGTGATTTCAATAATGACAGCTTTCTAGATGTTGCAATTGTATCTGACTATTTATCCCAGGACTTTCTTACTATTACGTTTGGTAATGGAACAGGACAATTCTCCGTTGATCAAACGTATCAAAAAGGGAAAGGAGATCACAGTGTCGAAATTACGACTAATGATTTTAACAAAGACGGATTTCTTGACCTAGCCACTACCAATAACATTGATCATGATGTAAGCGTGTTTTACAATGATGGTAATGGTAACTTTACAAATCGTCAGGATTTCTCTACAGGAGACAATTCTTTCCCAAAGTGTTTGATTTCTGACGATTTCAATAATGATGGTTTTCCTGACCTAGCAGTAACAATCCGTAAAAAAGTAAGTATTCTCCTTGGTAATGGAACAGGAGGATTTAATACCCCTGTTGCATATAATGTTGGTAGTTCTTGGAATGGAAATGATGTTATCGCAGATGATTTCAATGGAGATGATATTCTTGATTTGGTTGTTACCAATCGTGATGATAATACGGTGACTTTTTTATGTGGATATGGAAATGGTACCTTCGGAGACCGACAAGATTTCTTCGCTGGGAATCACCCATATGGAATAGTTGCAGGGAATTTCAATCCAGCGTTCATATCTAATTTGAACTGTGAGGGAACACTCAACTGGTCTAAAGTTGAGCCGGGTTCAAATCTCACAGGTAACTTTACCGTTGAGAACATAGGACATCTTAGATCAAAATTGAACTGGGAAATTAAATCGTTTCCAGAGTGGGGAAATTGGACTTTCATACCGTCAAATGGTTATAATTTAACCCCTGAAGATGGTAAAATTACTGTTAACGTTTCTGTTGTCGCTCCAGATAAAAAGAACTCGGAGTTCTTTGGAGAAGTAACGATTTTCAATAAAGATAATATTAGTGATTTCTGTATTATAGACGTGTCTCTTGCAACACCGAAAAATAAAATCTTCAATATCACTCCATTTCCATTATTCCAAAGATTCTTGGAAAGTCATCCTCAGATGTTTCTAATAATTCAACAGCTTCGGGGATTAAAATAG
>JABAOH010024653.1_pt2 | contig 10837 bp, 10 predicted proteins | sample 7062181 | NCBI WGS metagenome assembly JABAOH01 (sample SAMN14538630, study PRJNA623070) | marine sediment metagenome | biome: marine biome [ENVO:00000428]; feature: marine pelagic biome [ENVO:01000023]; material: deep marine sediment [ENVO:00002113]; isolation source: pool of 5 deep marine... | reverse complement strand
TACGCCAATCCGTTCTAATACATCTAGTGTGGCCAAATGGATCTCGTAAAGTTCATCTTTATTAAGTAGGTTAAGTCTAGATCCTTTAGACCATAAGGGTTCACTCATAACTCCGACCTCGATTCCTAGTATTCTGGCCAACAAGGGAAAAAGAATTTCGCCCAAATTGCTTAAGAATTTGTAGTCTACAAGCCACCATAGTCCTAATGATTAACTTGACGCTTCAGCTAGACTTCTACAAAGAATATATACTCCACTCATTCAAAGTGCCAATGATCCTACTTGACTGATTTTCAGACATTTTAGACATTTTCATCTAAACCGGGGCAAGAGCCTCGTTATGAACAAGCTAGTTTATTCACGCCTGCCATCCGTCTGTGTGATTCTCCTCAAAAATTTTGGAAATTTGTATGTCATGCAGAAATATCTCTAGTACACAAAGCTTAAAGTTTAAGGGTTGGCTACTTTATCCGGGGAGCAAAATTTGTCAAGCTTAGGGAAAAAATTTGGAAAAGTTATCGGCAAGATTAAGAAGGGTGAAAAGCCAGAGGTGACTGAGGAAGCCCCCGCCTCAGGTGGGCCTCCGGCTAAGGCTTATTTGAAAGCCCTACCTTTGCGCGACCTTGAGGACGTAGATGTGATCAAAAGCGAAGTAAAATCGGGGAACATACTCATCTTAAGAGTCGGCCCCCTCGCAAGAAAGAGTATTGAAGATGTTAAACGGGCAGTAAACGAGCTATACGAGTTCACCACAGTAGTTGGAGGAGACATCGCCCGTCTAGGTGAGGAGCGTGTGGTTATCACTCCCCCTTTCATCCGAATCTGGCGGGAAAAAACGGTCGCTTCTAAGCAGGAAATGCCTACCGCAGCCTGACTGTTTCTAGGATATCCGGCACGCGAGCCCTAACGTTGTACTTTCTCTGAAAGATGTTAGCCATGTTTAGACACTTCAGCCTCTCGCCATGACAAACAATCACTCTCTCAGGCTTTGGCGTAACCCGACGGATGTAACGGACAATTTGTCTCCTGTCCGAATGCCCAGAAAAGCCCTCAATGGACTCAACCTTCAAGTTAACCTTCACAATCTCGATTTTTCCCTCGCTGTTTATCATAGGCGTTTCCGCCAAGCCCTTCTGCACTCTACGCCCTAAGGTTCCCTCAATCTGGTAGCTAACGAAGATCATCGTGTTGTTTTCGCCCGGCGCCAGATACTTAAAGTAGTCAACCACAGGCCCGCCCTCCAGCATGCCGGAAGTCGCCATAATGATGCTCTGCTTCCCCTCCACGATTTCTTCCCTTGCGCTGGGATGCTCCACAATAGTGAAGTAATCCGATTGAAACGGGTTAACTCCCTCGTGCAGAATGCTGTTCCGCACCTCCCTTGCCAAGTACTCTGGATAAGCCGTATGGATGGCGGTTGCCTCGGAAATCATGCCCTCAATAAACACCGGCGCCTCCTTCAACAGTCCCTGGCGCATATACCCGTCGATAATCAACATGATTTCTTGAGCTCTGCCAACAGCCGGAACCGGAATCAGCACCTTGCCCCCTCGATCCAAAGTTTCATTTATCACCGACGTAAGTTTCTCTTCTGCTTCCATCCTGGACGGCGTTACGTCTTGTGGAGCTCCATACGTGCTCTCGGTTATTATAGTCTCCACCCTTGGAAATTCTGTGACAGCGGGCTCGAGAAGCATGGTTTTTGCATACTTGTAATCGCCTGTGTAGACAATNNAGAATGTGTCCTGCGTTGTGCAGGGTTAGACGGACGTCCGGTGCTATGTCGGTCACGGCGCCGTGTCGCAACGGAATTGTGTGCAATACAGTTTCTCGCACGTCTTTTTGATCGTAGGGCGGCATCCCCCCTTGCTTGCTCAAAACGTCAAGATAGTCCAGTTGAAGTAGGGTCATGAGGCTTGAAGTGGGGGCTGAGCAATAAACCGGGCCATCGTAGCCGTACTTAAACAAGAACGGGAGAAAACCGCAGTGGTCTAGATGCGAGTGGCTTATGATTACGGCGTCTAAGGAGTCTAAATTGAACTGGGGCGCGTCGAGTCGAGGAAACGCTTGGAGGGGGTTTGCAGAGCCAGGGTTGATGCCGCAGTCCAGCAACACTTGGCTTTCCCTTGTTTGCACGAGAATGGTGGATCTTCCAACCTCTTGAAAGCCGCCTAGCGCGGTGATTTGGATGTCTCCAACCCCGTAGACCATGGGTCTGAAAATTTTCTCGCCCACTGTACGGAGTATTCTGTCCCGCTCCTTACTTTCGGTGTGGATAAAATGCCGCATGTGCGCCATGATTTTTGATGGTATTGGGGGACTCCTTAAGATTCGTGGTCTCCATCGCGTATGTTTTATTATCTCCTGCAGGATTGCTCCGTTTTTTCCGATCGCTAAGCCGGGCTTTTTAGCTTCTGTGGTAACTTCGCCTAGGCTGGGGTCAAAACTTATGCTGGTTATCTCTGCCTCTTCAGGAACAATCTTGTGTATGATCCTTTCTGCTTCCTTCTCTGGCAATCTTACAGAGGGGTCAGAACGCACAACGATCCTTTTCCTAATCAAGTTGACGATGTCTGCAATTACATAACTCTGTTCAATAACAACCTCCGGCTTCTTTGTGTAAACCGCTAAGGATGGACCTTCAAATTCGATGCGAGTGATCTCTGCCTCTTTAGGGATGTGCTCGAATATCGTTTGACTGATTTCCACCTTTGTTTTGTCGAAGGCTTTCACGCTTCCTTCTCGCTCCTCACGAGCTTCCCAAGATACCTTTTTTTTCATCGTTGCCTAGTTCACGATACCCTTTCAAGTCTATAACAGCCACGTCGAAGCTGTCTCCACTCGCGGTGTCCCTTTTCATAGCAGAGTTAACGGCGCGCACAACCACGGATAAAAGATCTNNGGAGAACCTGAACCCGTGGCGACGCATTTCTCTTCTGTGAGACTACCGAAGGGGTCTAGGGAAAACACGTGGGGTCCTGTGGTGTCAACGCCCCCGACGAGAACCTGGGCTATCATCGGCGCTAACCGAGCTGAGAAAAAGAGGTTCGCAATAAGTCGAGCTGCGGAGCTTACCGGCATTGGACGTTTGGTGTTCAGTTTGAACAGTTGCGCATTTGCCTTGAGTATATCCACTGTTCGTTGCGCGTCTGCAACCGTGCCTGAAATGGTCATGGCCAAGTGGTCGTCGATCTTGTACACTTTTTTCCCTCTCTTGTGAGCTACAAAGGTTCCCATCGTCACGCGAGTATCAGAGGCTACGATAACCCCGTCTTTGCAAACGACTCCAATCGTTGTTGTCCCTTTCAAAGCTGACTGATCAAACATTTCATGCATCTTCCGTTCTCTCCCGAAAATTTGATGTACCAACAATAACTTCTCGGGAGAAGCTAGCGACATGTAAAAACGGAGATGTTGGTAATAAGTTTTTTGTGTGATTCTACTCTAGAAACCAAGCTAAACAACATCAAGTTAGAGCAAATCTCAAGTCGCACATTCGAAACCGACGGGTTTAAAAGCATTTCAGGCCAACTAGTATGGGTCAACCTAAAACGTGATCGCCATTGAAGCTACACCGCATGCAGCTTCCAAGAGAAGTCATCGTGGGAAACGAAATCCTAGAGCTTATCGGCGACATCTGTAAAAGGCTCGGCTTTTCCAAATCTGCACTTGTGGTAACGGGTCCTCATACGCGTCATATTGCAGGCCACAGAGTTACGGACCTCCTCGACGACGCAGGAATTGATGTTAGCCAGTTCATTGTGAACTCCTTCACTGTAAAGGATGTTAGGACGGTTGAGGAAAAGATAATGGAATTGAAACCGCAGGTGGTGCTTGGAACCGGCGGTGGCACCAAGATCGATGTTGCAAAGCTTGGTTCTGCGCGTCAAGGAGTTCCATTCATAAGCATACCGACAACAGCGTCTCACGACGGAATCGCGAGTTGCGTCGTTTCTCTTAAAGGACTGAACAAACCCTATTCCAACATGGCGCAGTCCCCAATGGCCATTGTCGCGGACACCAACGTTATCACCCAAGCGTCCCATCGATTTGCGGCTAGCGGATGTGGAGACGTTGTGGCCAAGTTTACGGCGGTTCGCGATTGGGAATTAGCCCACAACGCAAGAAACGAGTACTACGGCGAGTACGCGGCAAGTTTATCCCTNNGGTGTGCGGGTTCTTTTGGAAGCTCTGATTAGCTGCGGCGTGGCCATGAGCATCGCCGGGAGCAGCCGACCCTGCAGCGGTTCAGAGCACCTGTTCAGCCACGCCCTCGATCTTATCGCGCCAAAGCCGGCCATGCACGGGGAACAATGTGGTGTGGGAACAATAATGATGGCGTATCTTCACGGAATGGATTGGAAGCGTATCAAAGAGACTCTGGAAAAGGTGGGTGCTCCCACCACAGCGAAGGAGTTAGGAATAGAACCTGAACATGTTGTACAGGCTTTGATGCAGGCAGATGCGATTCGACCTGAGCGATACACCATTTTAGAGGAAAGAGGGCTAAATTACGATTCGGCTGAAAAGCTCGCAAGAGTTACAGGTGTGATAGATTAGAAGCTCGAGTCAGAGCTTGTCTTTTTGTAACCGTTCTCTTCCAGTTTCCTGTCTTTTGAACGTTTCAACAAACTTCACGGTTGTGGTTTCCGGAAAGAACTTTTGTATGTCGGCGGCGATTCCTCTCTTCGCGAGTTGCAGTCCTTCCACGTAGAGGGCTTCTTCAGGCACGTTTATCACCACACCCTTTTTGCTTGTCTTCAAGCTAAACTTCTTCACCTCAACCGCCGGAATCCTTCTGTGGATAAGGGCGGTGATTTTCTCCACTTTTGTTTCAAGCTTCATCTGAATAGTCACGTCGTAAATCAGGGTTTTACCTGCTAGTGGAGGGTTGAAGTCTAGCTGAACCCTTCCGGACCCCATAGTTCTCACGGTGGCGAGCTTTCCGTCAAGCTCAATGCGCATACCCAATTGAGGTGTGATTCCGCGGGTGGTGAGTCGTCGTAGCGGAACTAGCTTTACCTTTTCTGGGTCGCGGGGTCCAAAAGCCTTTTCTGGCGGTATCTCGATGGAGGCTGTTTTTTTGAGCTTAAAGTTTGGTAGGCTTTCTTCTATCGTCTTCAGCATCCACCCTTCACCGACAACCATCAGCTTTGACTCGTAGATTTCGCTTTCTTTGTAGAGCCTCTCTTTTTTCGCCACTTCTTCCATGGTGGTGTCGAAAACCTCGCCGGTTTCTTTAACCTTAGCCACGTAGTCGATATGAATGAAATCTCCTTTTTCAATCGACATTCCAGGTCATCTCGCAAATACTACACTTTGTCGGGTTCTGCCTTTAACGTTTATTCACAGATAATCTTTTCGTTGGAGCCGACTAGGGCATGCATGCATCTTGACTATTTATTCACAACAGCAGTAACTGTCTAACAGTTGAAAAAGAAAAAAGAGGGAAGAAATGTTTTATTTCTTTGCGAGGCCGAGAGCGCCGCCAATTATTCCTAAGATTAAGCCAATGATAAAGCCGCCGCCTATGAAGATGCTAAGAATCGAGAAGATAAGCACTAAGATACCGCCAATGACTTCTTTCCCTGGCATGTAAATCAGAATTGCACCGATGATAACTAGAACGGCAAAAATTAGACCTACAGCCGCAAAGCCTGCTATGATCCCCGTGGCAAATCCTAATCCTAGCTCCTCAAAGAAACTTGCCAAACCGACGAACACTAAGGCATTGATTAAAATGAAAACGCCAGCGATGAGTGATATAATGAACCCAGCTGTTGCCTTTTTTACTTCTTCAACTTCTGTCAAGATTTTTCCTCCCGCCTCACAAGTATGGTCGATTTAAATTTAAATTCTTCTACACAGATGGGTTATAACGATGTTTTTAAAGAGGAATAAAAATCATAAATGTGAGTAGAGAAGTCATGTCTAATCAGATTCTTGGCGAGGACTTAAGAAAAAGCATGATAAATCTTTGCACACGTATCGCCGGTTCTCACGAAAGCCAAATTGTTTCCGCCTGTTTTTACGGCCCATGGGTTTGTGGATACGCCGACGAAAAGAGCGACGTACACGTTTTTTTGGTGCTGGGCAATTTTCGCTCTAGACTGAGGAGTTACCTCAAGCTTCTGAACGGAACTAATGCATTCATCTTGGCAGTGGATCAGGGAACCTTTGAACGAGATGTGGAGCAGGGACGACTGGGAGAGTTCACGACTGAAAAAATAACGGTTCCCTACGAACCTTTAGTCAACAAGGAGTATCTTCGGCGCCAAGAAGTGAGGGCTAAAAAGCGTATTGTTTTGGAGCTCTTGGAAAACCTTGTTTTGGAGTTCCCTGAGCTGTCCCGTGAGCTTCTCATTGAGACGGAATACTTCATGTATGAGGCCATGATGCGGAGGGCTCGAGTATTTTTGCCAGTCACCTACAGCTTTCTCAACATGTTAAGGGAAGACGTGAGGAGAAGGAACGTGGAATCGATGATGAGGGGCTACTTGGAAGCCCTCGATGAGCTCGCAAAAGAAGATCAGATAACCTTTTCGAACGGACGCATTAAGATTACAAAAAACCTCACGAACGCAATTAGAAGAAGAAAGTTTCGACTCCCTCCTTTCCTCAAATCCTTTCAGAAAGCAGCTCTCCTTCACATTCTCAGCGTTCTGCCTAAAATGATGAGACCTCTCACGTACGACGAGGAGGTTTTCACGAGATCTAATCGCGGAGTCAAAGCTGAGGATCTGGTGTTCCAGCTTGAAGACCCTAAGAAGTACTTGTTGATGCCCACTCCCCTCGGTTTTGTGACGCTGTCGGATAAAACTGGCATCGAAGACTTTGTGAGAAAAGCCGTTCCGGGCGGAGAGGTCTTGGACATGAAGATTGAAGAAGTGGGAGGAGTTTTAAACGCCGTCTACCTACTCACCTTTCAGAGGAACCGTGAGAAGCAGAAGGTAAAAGTGAAAAAGTTTAGGAACTGGTACGGCTTCAAGTGGTTTCCCTTAGCACTATGGGCACTAGGCACCAAGACTTTTGCTGTGCTTGGACGATCAAGGCTGGAGAGAGAATACGCCGTAAACCAGTTCTTGCACAGCCAAGGCTTTCCCGTTCCAAAAATTCTTTACTTCAGCCCAAAACAAAGCCTGATTTTCGAAGACTTCATTGAAGGAGAAAACCTAACCAAAATTATCAAGCGAATCATCTCATCTAGAAAGGAGGAGATCACAACGGAAGCCGCATTAGTGAGGGAAGTTGGAAGGAAAATCGCAGAGGCTCACAGGCTCGGCGTTGCCCTTGGGGACTGCAAACCAGAAAACATCATTGTCACGGAGGATGGAAAAACGTTTTTTGTAGACCTCGAGCAGGCAACAAGAGACGAAAACGGGAATCAAGCATGGGATGTGGCGGAGTTCCTTTACTATTCAGGCCATTATGTCTCTCCGATCTCTTCCGCAGACGCCGCGGTGCTCATTGCCAAAGAATTTATTAAGGGATACTTGGAAGCTGGGGGGAAGCGAGAAACAGTGAGGAAGGCGGGAGCCGCACGATACACCAAGGTATTCAGTATCTTCACCCCTCCACAAGTCCTCCTAGCCGTCTCTAACATCTGCAAAAAGACGAACGAGGAATGACGATCTCATTGGACAAACTCACAGTTAATAACCACTAAATAGCCAGGGGGACAGAGATGAAAAAACAGAGAACGACCCTCACCTTTTACGGCGGAGTAAACGAGATCGGAGGAAACAAAGTTCTCTTGGAAGATAAAAAAGTTAGAATCATTTTGGATTTTGGGCAGTCTTTCACCTTGGGTGCAGACTATTTTACGAGTTGGCTTAGACCCAGAGCAATAAACGGCTTGGGAGACTACTTTGAGTTTAATCTATTGCCAAAGATAAAAGGAATCTACCATAAAGAACAATTGGCGTTTACTAATCTTCCCTATACTGAACCAAAAATTGATGCTGTGTTTCTTTCTCACGCCCACGTGGATCACATGGGACACATCGCATTTCTTGATGAAAAAATTCCTATACATTGTGGTTACGGAACAAAGATATTCATTTCCTCAATGGAGGAAACCAGCCCCGTTGATTTTGGAGAACACCTCTATGAAACGTTCAGAACAGGGCACAAAATAGGAATTGGACATCTGGTGGTGGAGCCTATTCATGTTGACCATTCTATTCCTGCTTCCTACGGTTTCATAATTCATACGTCCGAAGGCGCAATCGTGTATACTGGAGACCTTAGAGCGCATGGTCCTCGGAAAGAGATGACGAAAGAATTTGCGGAAAAGGCATGTGAATCTGAGCCCGCAGCGATGATAAGTGAAGGAACTAGGATGGTTGAGATGGAACGGAGAAGAAACTACTCCGAATTAGAAGTGAAGAAACTGAGTAACGAAATCGTTTCCAAAACAAAAAAGATAGTGTTCGTTACCCATTACGGGCGAGACACGGATAGGTTCAGAACATTCTGCAGCGTAGCCAAAAATAACGACAAAAAAATCATCATATCTCCGAAAACCGCTCATCTACTGAGCAGGCTTGTACAGGATAAGCACCTTCACCTTCCAGATCCCATGAAAGACAAGGACGTCCTAGTTTATTACAGGAGAAAAAAAACTGGGGGCTTCCTAGAAGGAGACTACTACGTTTGGGAACGGAAGTTCATGAAAAAAATGGTGAATTACGAGTTCGTGCGTGAACATCAAAGCGAAATAGTTATGGACTTGGATTTTTATCAGTTCGCAGAACTCATCGACATAAGGCCCGATCCAGGTAGTCACTTTATCCACAGCATGAGTGAACCCTACAGTGAAGAAGACATCGAAGACGTGGTCATGCACAATTGGCTAGACCACTTCAAAATCAAATTCCACCAACTTCACGCTTCTGGTCACTTAAACAGACGTCAACTAACAGACTTAATTAACTACATCAAGCCGAAGAGAATTTTTCCAGTGCACACAGAAAACCCTGAGCTCTTCAGAACAATAAACAAAAACGTACGCGTGCCTAAATACGGAAGAAAGTACACAATTTAACCATGCGCGAAGAAAGTGTTTCCAATACAGAGAGAGCATCATGAGTTGTTCAGCAAGTTTGTGAGAAGCGTTGGTAGTAGAATCTTAGCTGTTGAAAGGGAAGGAAATGCGTCACCTGATAAAAATCGAGTTGAAACTAGGTTTTTATCAGAAGTTCGCTGAACGCTTGAAACTCGCTTTCCGAGATCCATCCCTCGCTCTTTAACCCTTCTAACCCTATATTTACCCTTTTACATGACTCTTTAGTTCGCAAAATGTTCGCTTTAACGCCAGCGTCGCTTATTTCTTTCCCAAACACCGGGTTGTGCTCAACCACGGCGAGAAGCTGATTGAGGAGACTCGTGATGGACTTTGAACGCTGCTGCAGAAGCGACTTTATCTTTGCAACCCCCAAAACACGCTTGAATTTTGTCAGGATACCCATACTACCTGCAATGGAAGGAGGGTACAACACGTATCTCTTCTTCAACTCTGTTTGGTAACAAGCAAGGTAAAGAGGTAAGTATGCCAGTGCATATTTTCTTCGTCTCTGCGATATGCCCATCCCCTCAAGCTCGTTTAACGCTGCCTTCTTTAACCCAACCAAGTTGTTAATCTGATCTATAATCGTGGAGGTTGTATCTTCCAGCGAATTCATTTCCTGTTGGCTCATCTGAATTTTGGCGTCGCGGGAAGCCTCCAGTTCCCTCAGATCCCTCATAGCCGCCTCGACTCGTACGTTATACTCTGATCTGATTTTGGAAATTTCAACTCTTTTAGCGGATTCAGCGGCTTCTATTCTTTTGTCTGCATTCCTGGTTTTTTTCTGTAGGACGGAAAGCCCGTTTTTGTGTTTCTCAAGTTTTTGCCTCCACTTCAGCTCACCGGTCTCGTCTTTATCAAGCTTACAAGATTCTATTTTCGCTTCACAATTGGCGATTTTTGCTGTTACGTCTTTCCTTGTTTTTTCAAGTTTCACGCGCTCTTGGTGGAGGCTGTGGAGTTGTCTGTCGAATTTTTTGGAGAGTTTAGCAATTTTCTCATCGTATTTCTTCCGGATTTGCTGTACCTTTTCCAAAATTGAAGGCTTGAGGGCTGCTATTTTTTCACTAAACTCATCTCGGATTTCCCTAATCTCCTCACGAACGGCTTTCACGTGCTCTCTTGTTGTGACACTCAGCATTTTCATACTTTCACGTAGGTTCCCCATGTCATCTCCAAGCGTTTTTCTGAGATTCGAGAAATCCTGGATAAAGGACGAAATTGCGGATTCGTCAATGGTTGGCGATAAGAACGCTTTATCGAGTACAAGCTTCCGAACAGCCTTCGCTTCTTGAAGATAGAAAACAAAGTCTCGGATGAACTTGGGGTTGGTGATAAGACCCTCTATCGTCTTTTCCTCCTGTCCCGTGAAGCCTTGAAAATAGTTGAGGGCATCAGAGAGAAAGGCGGAGTATGCTTCGTGTCTTCCAGCGCTTCCTTGAATGTCGTTCATAAACGCTTTGACATCTGGCAGTACGTCATACGTTAACGTATGTGTCTCGACGCCTAACCCGTCAAACAGCAGGCTTCTGCCTCTCCACGGAACTAACCACACGGGATAGCATATCTCAGCGACGAAAATCAGTTTCTCGACTGGCTTCCTCAAAATGAAACCCTCACCCTTTCCTCTCTCTGACTCAGCTAGACAAAGGATGGCTGCTCTCTCCATCTCTTTCGAGAATATTTCTTCACGGTCCTTGGCAGATACCGCGAATGGTAGGAGGAACTTCGCTGCACGTTGGGTCACATTTTCCACCATCATTCATAGTC
>JABAOH010011871.1_pt4 | contig 10837 bp, 9 predicted proteins | sample 7062181 | NCBI WGS metagenome assembly JABAOH01 (sample SAMN14538630, study PRJNA623070) | marine sediment metagenome | biome: marine biome [ENVO:00000428]; feature: marine pelagic biome [ENVO:01000023]; material: deep marine sediment [ENVO:00002113]; isolation source: pool of 5 deep marine... | reverse complement strand
TCATTTCATCCAATTCAGGTGCCTCCCCCTCAAACATCATATATTTCAATGTTCCTTCTGGACTCATTAAATAATCGAGTTTCTTTAAATTTAGACAATAATCAACTAAGTATTTTTTATCATTTCATCGATTTTTCCATGAACATGTATATTACCAACTTTTCTTATTTTGCCGATTATAGCTTTAATTTCTCCTGTGGAAATATTATAATAATCCAAAATAAGTTCTAAATCAATTAAATCAGAATCAAGAATCCTATCAATTACAGATTTGGTTATATCTTGTTTTGAAGTTATTTGAATATATTTTTCGATTGCCAAATATTTTAATGCTACTTCACTTGCTGTTTTACATAATATAAACGTGCTGGTAAACATTCCAAAAATAAAAGTACTAATAGCTTCATTTGCAAACAATTTTAATAATGGTGGAATGTTCAAAGATTTAATTTTTAAAATCTGTTTATTTATCTCTTTATTATATGGACATTTTTCAATAACTGCTTTTCTCGTTTGGTCCCATTCCTCCATATTGTTTTTTGTCATCGTTTCTTCTCCTATCTACACATCTAAAATATAACTTTGTTTAAAAAATAAATCCATGGGTTCTTTGAGGAGGATAAAAAGCATTCATATAGGCCAAAAACAACTTCAAAAAATTATCTTATAAGATTGTTTTACTTCTTTTTCTCAGTATTGATGTATAATCTGTGGATTCTTGCAGATATTCTTATCTGGTTGAATCTTCATGGTATCATTGGAGAGAATCATCTAGTGACTTCTAGGTACTTTGGCATGATTCTATTGGCTATAGATCCTGGGGGATAGGTGAGCATATTGGTTATCCTAACGGCTCAGTTTTTCTCCTATTGATTAATCTTGAATAGGTATAGTTTATATTTTTTACATTATATTTTGTCAGTTTTTGTTATATTTTCAATAAAATCAGTTGATAAATTTACCTTAAAATGCTAATTTTAGCTCAATTTAGAAAAATTTAAAGCTACTTTCGGAACTACTGAACTTGTAGAAAAATTTATAATATGCTTATTCTTCTGCCAATCTTGCCTTATATCGGTGGGAGTATAAAGATGCAACAAAATGTCCTTCTAAAGGTTTCCGAGGCTTTTCAACAAGATGTAGGATACGGTAGAGCTCGAATTGACCATCAAACACGCATTGATCTGGACTTATCTATTGGAGATGTTATAGAAATTGAAGGTACAAAAAAAACTGCTGCTTCTGTATGGAGAGCCCATCCTTCAGATGAGGGAAAAAAAATAATTCGAATCGACAATCTAACAAGAAAAAATGCTGGAACAGGATTGGGCGATCGTGTTAAAATAAAGAGAGCGGAAGTAAAAGAAGCTAGAGAGGTTATTTTAGCGCCATTAATGCCTGAAGGACAACGAATTGAATTTGGAATGGGAATAGATGCACTGATTAGAAAGAATCTTTTGAGACGTCCTATAACAAAAAGTGATGAAATCACTATACCCGGTATCGCATTCTTTGGAAATGCACTTCCTTTTGTTATTGTTGATACAAACCCTCATGGAATTGTTTCAATAACTGAAAGAACTTCACTAAGGGTTAAAGAAGAGGCTGCAAAAATTGCAGAAGAAGTAGGGCCGAGGGTTAGCTATGAAGATATTGGTGGATTACATAATGAAATTCTAAAAGTTAGAGAAATGATTGAACTACCACTTAAACATCCAGAACTCTTTGATCGGCTTGGTATTGACCCACCAAAAGGAGTTTTACTTCATGGTCCACCTGGAACTGGAAAAACACTTATTGCGAAAGCCGTTGCAAATGAATCTGGTGCTAATTTTTATACTATCAATGGACCAGAAATTATGAGTAAATTTTATGGGCAAAGTGAAGAAAATCTTAGGAAAGTTTTTGAAGAAGCTCAGAAAAATGCACCATCAATAGTGTTCCTTGATGAGATTGATGCAATTGCCCCAAAAAGAAGTGAAGTTCATGGAGAAGTTGAACGTCGTGTGGTTTCACAGCTATTAACTCTAATGGATGGATTAAAGGGCAGAGGTAAATTGATTGTTATAGGTGCAACTAATATTCCTGATACGTTAGATCCTGCGTTAAGAAGACCGGGAAGATTTGATAGAGAAATAAGAATAGATGTGCCTGATAGAGAAGGCAGGAAAGAAATTCTTCAAATTCACACAAGAGGCATGCCCATCGATATTAACCTAGAAGAATTTTATCCTGGAGAAAAGGTAAATACAGAAAAGATCGAAGATATAATTAAACAATGCATCAAAAAAATTCAAATATCTGATCTTAGAAGAAATTTGCTTAAACAAAAAGATAAAAATAGAAGAAATGCTGTTGAAGCTTATCTAAAAGTTATTATTAGTAAATTCAAAACTGATTTAACTGTAGAATTATATGGAAAATTAATAAAGTTACTGACTGACGAAATTACCAATTTATTACCATATGATATAAATGATTCGGAAGGTGGAATAAGAGCAGAGCATCAAATAGATGAAAGATTAAAGATCATACAAGATAATGCTGAGGATTTTTTAAGGAGACTCGCTAAAGAAATTATTCTAGATGAAGTTGCAGATATAACGTATGGTTTTGTAGGTGCAGATCTTGCGGCACTGGCACGGGAAGCTGCTATGAATGCCTTAAGACGATATTTACCTGAGATAGATTTAGAAAAACCGATACCTCCAGAACTACTAGAAAAAATGGAAGTGACCATGTCAGATTTTAAAGATGCACATAGAGGAATTGAACCTTCAGCTATTAGAGAATTTTTCATCGAAGTTCCAAAAGTAACATGGGAGGATATTGGTGGATTAGAAGAATTAAAACAGAATTTAAAAGAGGCGGTGGAATGGCCACTTACACAACCTGAAGTATTTAAAAGGATGGGGATAGAGGCACCCCGGGGGATTTTATTATATGGACCACCGGGAACTGGAAAAACATTACTTGCAAAAGCAGTAGCTAATGAATCAAATGCAAATTTCATATCAATAAAAGGACCCGAAGTTCTGAGTAAGTGGGTGGGAGAAAGTGAAAAGGCGGTCCGTGAATTATTTAAAAAAGCTCGTCAGGTTGCACCAACTATAGTATTTCTTGACGAAATTGATTCTATTGCTCCAAGACGAGGGGCGTACGCAGGTTCGCACGTTACAGAAAGTGTAGTAAACCAACTTTTAACAAGTATCGATGGACTTGAAAGTATGGAAGGAGTTGTTGTCATTGGTGCAAGCAATAAACCAGATATGTTAGATCCTGCATTATTAAGACCAGGAAGATTTGATAGATTATTGCTGACTCCTGCCCCAGATAAAAAATCTAGATTTGAAATATTTAAAATTCACACGAAAGAAATGCCAATAGTTTTGACAAAAGAAGAAACTGAAAAAATTGTTAAGGAATTAGGAAAAGAAAAAATTGAATTAATTAAAAGAGAAGATAAAGAAGAAGTTTCATCTCAATCGGATTTGATTACATTAACTCAAAAAATAAATAAGATAGAAGTAAATATTAAGGATCTATCAGATAAAGAAAAACTATTATATTATTTAGCAAATGAAACTGAAGGTTATTCTGGTGCTGATATCGAAGGACTTTGTAGAGAAGCTGCTATGCTTGCATTACGTAGTAATATAAGAGCTGGCGAAGTTACTAAAAGTTATTTCGAGCAAGCAATGAAAGTTACTTATCCAAGCATCACAAAAGAACTAATCGACCATTACGGCAAACTCAAAAAAAGTCGCACTAGTGATATTATTAAAGATGATAAAAGAGGATCAGAATATGCTTAGCCAAAAAGGATAAAAAACATATAAGGATTCAATATAAGTAGGTTTATAATTAAAAGGAGGGATATAAAATGAAAGTTCTCGAAAGCGAACTTAGAGGAAAAACTGTTATGAGCGAGGAAGGATTGTATCTTGGAATTTTAAGAAATTCTTTAGTAGACGAAACGACAGGATCTTTGTTAGGTATTCTCATTGAACCTTCAGAGGATATTGATCCAAGATTGTATCATTTGGATGATATGGGTCATCTTGTATTTCCATTTGATAATATTAAATCAGTTAAAGATGTTGTAATAGTTGGAAGTTAAATTTTTTCTTTACAACATCAAATTATTTCTTATTTTTATATATAATATTTTACTTAAAATCCATTATGGGGAGACCCCTTTATTTCCTGTGGAAATTACATAAATTAGACAATTAAATTTAAATTAAAAAATGTGACAACAAATCCTAATAGATATTAAATTTTGAATATTTGAATATTTCGATTTTTAAAAATATAAATATAGAAAAATATTAATATTAAAAATATGAATACAAAATTTCCATAGGAAACAATCCCCCCTGTCTTTTTTGATATCAACAGATATAAATACCTTATAAAAATATACAAAAAATTTATTATGTCAAAAATGATTACAAAAATGAGGAGGCTCATTTTACGATCCAAAATAGCACAAATACAGATCTCTTTGGTCGCTTATTAAAATCTGAGGAATTATTCATTGATAGAGAGGTAATGAGACCATCCTACATGCCAGAAATTTTACCACATAGAGAAAAAGAAATTAACGATTTAGCAGCCGTTTTGGTACCTGCTTTAAAAGGTGAAACTCCATCAAATGTATTTATTTATGGTAAAACTGGCACAGGAAAAACAGCAGTTGTAAAATTTGTTGGAAAAGAACTTTTTAAAAAAGGTAAAGAGACTAATAAAAATATTAATTTTATTTACATAAATTGTGAGGTTGTAGATACTCAATACCGCCTTCTACAAAATATTGCTAATTATTTTATTAACGAATGGAACGATCATATTCCTTTTACAGGTTGGCCTACTGATGAAGTATATTCAAAAGTAAAATTAATGATGGATAAAAAGAAATGTGTGACTGTAATCGTTATGGATGAAATTGATAAACTCAAGGGGGACGAAGCCCTATATAATTTATCTAGAATAAATAGTGAACTTGAAAATGCAAAAGTTTCAGTTATTGGTATTTCAAATGATTTAAAATATACAGAATTTTTAGATCCAAGAGTAAAATCTAGTCTAGGTGAAGAAAATATGGTTTTTTATCCATATGATGCTGAGCAACTCCAAGATATTTTACATGATCGTGTTATTAGGGCATTAAAACCCGATATGATTGAAGAAGATGTAATTCCGTTGTGTTCAGCATTATCTGCTCAGGAACATGGTGATGCAAGACGAGCACTAGATCTTTTAAGAGTATCAGCAGAATTAGCCGAACGAAGTAAATCTTTAAAAGTAACAAGACACCATGTAAAAAAGGCTCAAAATAAAATTGAAATCGATCGAATAACAGAAGTCGTTCGTACATTACCTAATCAATCCAAATTGATAATTTATTCTATAATATTACTTGATAAACAAAATAAAAAAGCAGGTACAAATCAATCAATGACGACAGGAGAAGTGTATGAAATATATAAAGAACTCTGCAAAAAGACCCGTTATAATTGTTTAACCCAGAGGAGAACTGCTGATTTGATTTCAGAATTAGATATGTTAGGTATAATAACCGCTAGGGTTATTTCAAAAGGTAGACATGGCAGAACCAGAGAAATCCAAATGTCTTCCTCATCTACAGATTTAATAAATGTTTTACGAGAAGATGAGATGTTTAAAGAATTAGCAAATTATAAAATAAAAGGTCAAACACAGTTAACATTATAGACTATAATAATAAAATTATTACATTAGAGGCAAATCACCAGTTATCTTATCAATTAAGTTATTTGGTGCAGGACCAATTCCAAGTACTGTTTTTGTCCCAGGAGGTACCTCAGTATGACCAGCATCCTCAATTATATTTGATATAATTCCGAGACGTTCCGCTCCTTCTTTTATATTAAAAAAATCATTCAAGTTTTCAACTTTCACAATAACTTTTTTACCCCCCTCGTTTTGCCATTTGTTAAACCATTTTGGTTTATTTTTTTTAGCTATTAATGCGCAAACCACTGCAGCATGAGCCACCTGAGCAGCTAGTTTTCCAAAAGATAGTTTTAAATCTTCTCGGGTAACAATGACCATTTTATATTCAGGATCCATCTTTTTTTCCTTTTGATTCATTTTTTTGCTCTATTTCGCTAAATGATTTTTGTCTCCATTTTTCTCCCATTTCATAAGATTTCTTAAAATTTATCAAGCCTTTTACTAAGAGAGTTTTTTCCAAATCTTCGATGTGTTTAAGAGGGATTCCAAGAAATTTTTTGCCCGATTTTATTATCATTATATCTTTATCTATCGATATGCTTTCTCCAATTTTTTTTCCTTTTCCATCAGTTACAAATCTACATAATAAACTTTTATGGGGTAAATCAGTATCATCTGTTTTTTCCTTATCTTTTTTATTTGTAAAAAAAAACAAAATACCAAAAATTTCGAATGTAATAAGAAAAATTCTATTTAATATAAGCATTAGGGCACTAAATCACCGTTTTTGATATAAATCTTTGGTGCTATTATGTTGATAAATGAATGAATATAACGTAGCAGTTGTTGGTGGAGGACCCATTGGTGGATATATAGCACAAAAAATCGCTAATAAAGGATATAATATCGCGATATTTGAAGAACATCAAAACATAGGAACACCTCTTAAATGCGCGGGTTTGGTAACACCAAGGGTTTTTACATTTTTAAATTTTTCAGAAAAAGTCATCCAAAACAAGATCTATGGCGCTCAGATATATTCACCATCTGGAAACATATTAACTATTGGTAGTGAAAGAGTGCATGCTCTTGTTATAAATCGCTTAAAGTTTGATAAATATATAATAAATAATGCGAAAAATTATGGTGCAGAAGTTATTTTGGAAAGTAAGGCAATAGCCGCTAAAAAAAAGAAAAATAAAATCGAAATAGATGTTTTGCACAATGGGGAAAAAAATCAAATAAATTGTTCTCTTCTGATTGGCGCAGACGGTTCTCATTCTCATATTAGAAAAATATTTAATTTTCCTTCTCCAAAAGAATATTTGTATGGAATAGGAGCAGAGGTAGAAAATGTTAATTTAGATTCTAAATTCGTAAAAATATTTTTAGGTAAAAACATTGCCCCAGGATTTTTTTCTTGGGTAATCCCCTTAAATAAAAATGGATCTAAAGCTAGAATTGGTTTATGTGTTGAAAGTAACTCAAAACATAAATTAAAACAATGCTTTTCACATCTAATAAAATTGAAGCACTTACAAAATTCAAAAATTACAAAACATATTGGCGGAGCAGTTCCCTTAGGGGCATTAAAAAAAACAGCTAAGTCAAATGTTATGCTAGTTGGAGATGCTGCAGCTCAAGTAAAACCAACTTCTGGAGGAGGCATATATCCCGGTCTATTAAGTGCTAGCTATTGTTCATCGGTTGCTTTAGAGGCTTTGGAACTTAATGATTTTAGTAGTCAAGTTCTCAATAAATATCATAAGTTGTGGTCAAGAGAAATTGGAAAGGAGCTATCCTTGGGTATGAAATTTAGATCAATATTTAAAAGACTTACTGACAACCAATTAGATCGATATATTAAAAAATTTAATAATAAAAAAACAATCGATATTATTTGTAAATATGGAGATATTGATTATCCTTCTAAACTTATTTTTCCATTGTTAAAAAATTTCCCATCCCTTGTAAAATTATTACCTTCAATCTTTAAATAAAAAAATAGTAACTATTTAGAAGAAGGGGGTGGAGGTATATAATAATCTTGACCTTCATATCCAGTTGATTCTGTGTCTTCTTTGGTGGTTTTTCCACCTTTTCTCTTCTTTCTTATTAAAAATACTACAATAATCAGGATTATCACTAAAACAAAACTAAGTATACAAGGTAAAAATAAACCAAGGACAAAAACTGGAGTAATATCAATTTCAGTTAAAACTACATCTAATAGTTTAGCTTCATTCGAATCAAACGAAAGCTCGATAAATTCACTTCCATCCTTTGTTAACCCTTTAATAATCGATTTATTTAGATTATCTTTTGCATTTATAGATATTCCTTTTGGGAATATTATCCGATATGTAACACTCTGATTTTCTATACCTAGTAGGTTAAATGTTTGATTGGAAATACTAATCTGAGGAGGCCAAAAAACAAGATCAAAAGCGATAGGATAAATATTATAAGCATAGGTTGAAACAACAACCGGTATAATATGATCCATATGAGAAATATCTCCATCCCATTTTAATGAGTCATAAAACAGATCTTTGTTTACAGTACCAGTAATTTTGAAATTATTAAAAACTTCAGAGAGCCTAGTTTCAAAAAGATATTTTTTATTTGTTAAATAAGTATCTATATCATTCTCATTAAAAACATCTTCCTCAATACACAATCTAAACGCATCAGAATTTAGGAATGTTATATTTATTTTATTAGAAATAATGAACTCATTAGGAAAATTCATTACATATAAAAAATTATCCTCTTTAATATATGATGTTGCAGTTAATTTAGTTTCACCAGAAAAAAAACTTAGGATATCCAAATCCATTTTACTAATTTCAACCTCAAATAATAAGTCGATATTTTCACTTGAATATTTAGGAATAGGGCGCAAATCAGATAAAAAATTCCCAGCAATTGACGAACTTGAATTCCAAATATATATGTTTTCTCCTTCCAATGAAATATTGATTGGAAGTTGTAAAAGGATGTTAAATGAGTATCCTATCTTACTTAACCCATCTCCAAAATTAATATCGTCCTCAGATATATTTGCTGTTGCACCCGCGTTAACAAGTCCAAAAAAAGCTCTGGCTGGCATATCAAAGATAATTAAATTTACATCACTATCTATTAATTCTGCTTTTAATGGCGGATCATTATCCATATTTGAAATATTATACTTAGTATCGATTGAACAATTTGTTGTAGTTTCGGGATTCCAATTGAACGACATTTCTAGTGTCTGGTTGAATGAAGATTCCTCAATCGTTAATATAACATTTTGTTCTATGGGGTTAATAGTCTTTAAATATATATCATTCCATGAAACAAGATCGTTATCGATAAATAATCTAATTCCATCTGAAGAAACAAATTGCAGTTCCTCAACAAAATCAGGTAAAATGTTGTAATCAAGTATGTCCATGCTTTTTACTAAAATTGTAGTTTTTAAAGCAATATTAATTATATTGCTAGTATCTAATTCAAATTCAAGGTGTATGTCATTATTTGATAATCTAGGTGAAGATGGTTCAGTAAATTTAATTGATATTTCCGCCAATAATTCAGGGTCATCTCCGTCTCTATTTTTTAATTCCCATTGGATTTTATTATTCTCTACTAAGCCAGTGGTGTATCGGTAAGTCATAGATTCTGGTAGGAAAATTGTATATGTATTATTCCATCCATGTTCCGCATGAAAATTAAATGCATAATATATCACAGCATCCATATCCAAAACACCATTGATAAAATTATAAGCATTTACTGTATTATTTAAATCAAAAAAATCAGATGTAAGATTAATGTTATATTCATCATAAAATAAAATATTTTCATATGTAGGTTTGTTATTCAAAGCAGTAATATTTGCATAATTAAACGAACCTTTTATTTGTTCTTCCACCATTTGTCGTAATCTTAATTTTATAGCACCCATAGTTTCGGGATCATTATTTGCTACAGTTTGTATTCCATTCTTATCATAAGTACTACTAAAAACAGTAATTTCCTTGACATCCATAGCAACGAGTATTTTCAATTCTGTCCCTGAAATAAATTCAATATCAAAACTTGCATCAACTATGCTTTCGGAGTTATTATCTGCTGATATGGTAGGAATTATAAGAATAGAGAATAAAATAAACAAACTAATAAATATAATTCTTAACCTCTGCAATACTTTGCTTAAATGCACACATCCACATCCTTCTAAAAAAATAAGCAATCACTCTTATAAAAACTTTCTTACGAAATCACTAAAAATACATTAACAATTTACAAATGTTATATTATGTACATAATTAGAGGTTCATCTTCTCAAAAAATAGCAAAAGATCTTTCTCAAGAATTAAAGCAACCTCTAGCAAGATTAACTCTCAAACGTTTTCCTGATAATGAACTCTATATTCGAATTTTAGATGATATTCAAAATGAAGACATCATAATTGTTCAAACCACCTATCCTGATGAAAATATTATTGAACTATTATTGCTCCAAGATGCTGTTTATGAAGCAGGAGCAAATAAAACCACTATTGTCATTCCTTATTTTGGCTACAGTAGGCAAGATAAGAAGTTTGAAGATGGAGAATCAATAAGTGCAAGAGCTATTGCAGAACATATTAGCCTCCATGCTGAAAACATTATTACTGTAGATCCACATAAAGACCACATATTAGATTTTTTTAATGCATCATCCTACAGTTGTTCTGCAGCATTAGAAATTGCAAAATATCTGAAAGAAAAAAAAATTGATTTTATACTTGCACCTGATAAAGGGGCAATCGAACGAGCAAAACAAGTATCTAATTTCATTGACTGTAAATATGATTACATAGATAAAACTCGTATAAATGGAAAAACAGTGAAAATTAAACCGAAGAATCTAGATGTTCGAAATAAAAATGTTGTAATAATTGACGACATTATTTCAACGGGGGGAACAATGGCTCAATCAATAAAAGAACTAAAAGGTCAAGGGGCAACAGAGGTAAATGTTGCCTGCACTCATGGTTTATTCATTGGTGGAGCAAAAGAAAAACTACTTTCATCCGGATGTAATGAGATTATTTCCACGGACACTATTGAAAATGAATTTAGCAAA
>JABAOH010010389.1_pt2 | contig 10837 bp, 13 predicted proteins | sample 7062181 | NCBI WGS metagenome assembly JABAOH01 (sample SAMN14538630, study PRJNA623070) | marine sediment metagenome | biome: marine biome [ENVO:00000428]; feature: marine pelagic biome [ENVO:01000023]; material: deep marine sediment [ENVO:00002113]; isolation source: pool of 5 deep marine... | reverse complement strand
AACAGCAAAAATGATGGATATCGAAGCAAAAGTGTACTATCTCGGGCAAGGCCTTCGTATACTTCGCCCTGGTGCTGCTGAAAAGATCAAACTCGGTAGTTTTCCAAGTGTCGCAGAAATGATCAAAAAAACCATGGAGATGGGTATCGAAATCTATGTTTGTGAGGCTTCAAAGCAGATGCTCGGTTGGGAAAAAGTTGAGCTGTTACCTGGTTTAAAGATTGTTGGTGCGGGCACTTTAAACGATCTTGCGCTTGAAGCGGGTACAACAATGTGGTTTTAGGAATGATATTTAAATGCAATCGGAAACTATATCAGAAGTAATGGCAAGGGATCATGATAAAATTGTAAAATTACTCAATGATTTGTGTGAATGTATAGATCTCGATAAACAGAATTTAAAAAAAGTGTTTGAAATATTTAAATGGGAGCTTGAAAAACACCTCTTTACTGAAGAAAAAGTAATTTTTACATCTTATGAACCAGAAGATTTTGAAGAAGGTTATAAAATGGTTACTCAGCTTATGTTAGACCATGATAAAATACACAAACAATTGAAAGGAATGAAGAAGATTATTAAAAAAGATAAGGTATGTAATTTTCAAGAGTTTAAAGAGATTTTTTTAAAACATAAAAATTTTGAAGATGAACAGGTGTATCCGAGGTTTGATCAGGAGTTAGACGAATCAACTAAAGAAATGATTATAAAAAGAATAAATGAGGTCAAATTAGCGGATAATGGTTTAAAAGATATCAAAGTGAAATGTTCTGAATGTGGTAAAAAAATAGGAATTTTAAATTCTTATTATAACCGAAAGTTTAGGGGAAGATGGATCTTTTGTAGCAAATGTTATGATAAGATAGAAAAAAAAGGATCTACATTTCTGGAGAAGATAGAGTTTAAGGTGATGAGAATATGAAAAAGATTGCAGTAATCATTGATGACATGTTTGAAGACTCTGAATATACAGAACCTGCTTCTGCTTTTACAAAAGTAGGTCACAAACTTACTCATGTTGGTTTAAAAAAAGGAAAAACAGTAAAGGGAAAAAAAGAAGGAACCAAGGTTACAATAGATGAAGCTACGGGGGAGACTTCGGTTGATGATTTTGATGCTTTGTTGATTCCTGGTGTTTATTATCCTGACAAGCTTAGATCTCATGATGAAGCCGTGAAATTTGTAAAAGATTTTGTGGCCAATGGAAAACCTGTGTTTTCTATCTGTCATGGTCCTCAGTTGTTGATTACTGCAGATGCTCTCAGGAATCGTAAGGTCACCGGTTGGAAATCAATTGTTCAGGATATTAAAAATGCTGGTGCAATTTTCATTGATGTAGAAGTTGTGGAGGATGATAATTTAGTTAGTAGTCGTAATCCTCATGATCTTCCTGTATTTATTCAGAGGAGTTTGAAGAAGGTGAATTAATAAAAAATTGAGGTAAAAATATGGAAATGAAATATGAAGAAAAAATAGGTAATTTAATTCAAGAAGCTGATTGGAAGAAGGAGAAACACATACCAGTTATAGAGTGCTCTTATGAGGTATCAAAGGATGAAATGTTTGATGTTAAAGTGGGTTTGGGCAAAGAGATTGCCCATCCTAATACAACAGAGCATCATATAAGGTGGATTGACTTATATTTCCATCCTATAGGCGAGAAATTCCTTTATCAAATTGGTCATTATGAATTTAATGCCCATGGTGAATCTACAGACGGTCCAAATAAAAGCTCTATTTACACTCATCATGCGGTAACAACTTCTTTTAAAACTAGTAAACCTGGTACTATACTTGCACTTGCTTTGTGTAATATCCATGGTCTTTGGCAGTCTTCAAAACAGATCAAAATGGAATAAAAAAATATCAGAGGTTTTAAAAATGAAGAATGATTTGTTTAATTTAGATGGAAAGGCCGCTATTGTAACTGGTGCCAGCCGAGGACTTGGAAAAGCTATGGCTATTGGTCTAGCTAAAGCAGGTGCTAATGTTGTGGTTACTGATGTTTTAGATACATCAAAAACTGTTGGTGAGATTAAAAAATTACATCGAGAATCTTTTGGATTGGAAGTCGATGTTAGTAATAAATCAGATGTAGAAGAAATGGTAAAAGAAATAATAAAAAAATTTGGTAAAATTGATATTCTTGTTAACAACGCGGGTATTCTTCGAACTGGCAATGCAGAAGTATTAAACAAAGAAGATTGGGACAAAGTAATTCAGGTAAATCTTACTGGTCAATTTCTTTGTGCGCAGGCTGTTGGTAGACAGATGATAAAACAGAAATCTGGTAAAATCATTAATATTTCAAGTATCGCAGGTCTATCTGGTTATGCAACTTTTGCTCCATATAGCGCTAGTAAAGCAGGTGTTATATCTATTACTCAGACTCTTGCTGCTGAATGGGGTAAATATAACATAAATGTAAATGCAATATGCCCAGGTGTTTTTGCAACAGATATGACTGATGCTTATCTAAAAGATCAACAATTTAAAAATATGATTAAAACAAAAGTTCCTCTTGCCAAATATGCAGAACCTGAAGAACTTGTTGGAACAGTTATTTATCTTGCATCAAGGGCCTCTGATTATGTAACTGGTCATTCAGTTATTATAGATGGTGGTTGGACCGCGGCATTATAAAAGAGATAGATTATGGAAAAAGATGTTTTCACTTATATAATTGGTGGAAAAGCGGGTCAAGGTACAAAAAAAGCAGGTATTGTTGCTGCTAACTTTTTTGCTGATTTAAAACGAGAAGTTTTTCAGATGAATGACTACCCTAGCCTTATTCGTGGTGGTCATAATTTTTCAGTTGCCAGTACTTCAACTTCAAAGATTTTTAGTCATTATATGAAAGCAGACCTTGTTGTGGTTCTAGATCAACGAAGCTACGATGTCCATAAAGATCATGTTGCAAAAAATGGAGTAATGGTTTTTAACTCTGATAAAGCTAAAGGTGAAGGTATTGGAATTCCTATAAGTTCTGAGGCTAAGAAATATGATAATTCGGATCTTATTGAGGGTGTTGCTGGCATAGCTGTCCTCATGGTAATGGTTGGAGTTGATAAGAAGAAATTAGATGAAATTATTAAAAAAGAGTATGGTCGTAATGTTGAGGATAATATAAAGTTTGCACATGCTATTTATGATAACGTTACTGGAAAAATAGAAAACAAGATTATTTTGAAACAGGGTGATAAAAAATTTGTATCCTTGTCAGGTAGTGAAGCTATAGGTCTTGGTGCAGCTGCGGCTGGTCTTGACCTTTATTTTGGTTATCCTATGACTCCTTCAACTCCTGTTCTTCATTTTTTTGCAAATAATGGTAAAAAACTAGGTATTGTAGCAGTTCAGCCTGAAAATGAAATCGCAGTTGCTAATATGGCTATTGGTGCAAGTTTTACTGGTGCTCGATCTATGGTTGGTACTAGTGGCGGTGGTTTTTGCTTGATGCAGGAGGCTTTCTCTCTTGCAGGTATGGTTGAAGCACCAGTATTGTTCTATATCGGTCAGCGTCCAGGACCAAGTACGGGTGTACCAACATATACTGAACAAGGTGAGTTATTGTTTTCTCTTAATCCAGGTCAAGGTGAATTTCCCCGTATTGTAGCTTCTCCAGGTAGTATAGAAGAAGCATTCTATTTGACAGCTGAACTATTGAATCTTGTATGGCGTTTTCAAACACCAGCAATTCTCTTGTCTGAAAAACATCTAGGCGAAAGTAGTATGAGTGTGACCCTTAACCCTAGCAAAACCAAATGGGCTGAACCAGTTAAGCATAAAGGTGGTCAATACAAACGTTATCATGACACAAAGAATGGTGTCTCTCCATTGTTGTTTCCACCGAGTAAGATGTTAATCAAATGGAATAGTTATGAGCATGATGAATTAGGTTTAACCACAGAGGAACCTGAGTTAATTGCTAAAATGCATGATAAAAGACTTAGAAAACAGAGAAGTCTCGTTGATTATTTGAAAAAAATGCGCACTGTTAACAGATTTGGCAAAGGAGAATCTTGTATTTTTACCTTTGGTTCAACGACGATGAGTGTTCTGGAAGCCTTAGATTACTTTGATATAAATATGACAGTTATTCAGCCAATTTATCTTAAGCCTTTTCCTATATGGGAACTAGAGGCGTTTAAGGGAAAGGATGCAATTATAGTAGAACAAAATAGTACCGGTCAGCTTGCCTCTTTGTTAAGAGAAAAAGCTGGTATTAATACCAGCGCTTCAATTCTGAAATATGATGGTTGTCCATTTGATCCGATTGATTTAGCAAGCAGGATAAAGGAGGTGGTAAAAGTTGAGTGCTGACCTTTCTACTGATACGGAGATTACCTGGTGTCCTGGTTGTGGGAATTTTGGGATTCTTAGTGCGTTTAAGAAAGTAGTTAAGAAACTTGAGGATAAAGGAGTGGACCGAGATAAATTAGTGATTTCTGGTGGTATCGGCTGTCATGGTAAGATTATTGATTATGTTGGATTGAGTGGTTTGTATTCTATTCATGGTAGGAGTATGGCCACGGTTCAAGGTATAAAACTTGGTAACCCTGACCTTAAGGTGCTAGCTTTTGCTGGTGATGGTGATGCGTATGGTGAGGGTATTGCTCATATGATTTTTGCAGCAAAACGCAACGCAGATATCACTGTGGTAGTACATGATAACGGTACATATGCTTTGACTACAGGTCAGTTTTCACCGACTAGTAGCAAGGGTTTTAAGGGCCCATCATTACCTGAGGGTAATATTGAGGAGCCATTAAATCCACTTGGTTTGTTGTTGGAGGCTGGTGCTAGTTTTGTTGCTCGTGGATATTCTGGTAAGATTGATCATCTTTCTGATATTATTGTTCAGGCGGTATTGCATGAGGGTTTTTCTGTTGTTGATATGTTACAGCCTTGTGTTGTATTCAATAATACGTATAAGTTGTATAATGAAATAACCGAGATAATTTCTAAACCTGCAGGAAATTTTGAGGAAGCAGTTATGCTTGTAAAAGAAATTAATAATCGGATGCCTATAGGTGTTTTTTATAAAGTGAAAAAACCAGTGTTTCATAAAGAGTTGTATAGGGATTGGAATCCTGTTAAAGACAAGGTTTCAAGAAATGAAAGATTAAAGCTAATAAAAGAATTTATTTAATTTGTAATTAAAAGAGGAAATAGTTTGTTATGAAATCAACTGCGATTTTGGATTTGATGGTTAAAGATCATAATCGACTTATGGATTATCTTAAGGATGTTGAGAATAATCTTGGTCGTGGTTTTGGTTTTTTAAGTAATTCTTTTAATATTTTTCAATGGAATCTAGAGAAACATTTTTTTGCAGAAGAGCGTGCAATATTTACCTCCTATAATCCTGATGAACCTGAAAAAGAATATAATTATTTTTCTGATCTTATGGATCAGCATACAGAAATCTTAGAAACAGTTGAGTCACTTAGAAAAAAGTTGCAGAAAAGAGAACCTTTCGATTTAAATGAATTGAAAAAGCTGTTAGTGAAACATAAAACATTCGAGGAGAAAAGCATTTATCCAGTGTTAGACCAGAAAATTGATGATTGCACAAAACGTGTTATTATTGATCGTATTAAAGAAATAAGATTATGATTAAAATTTATAATGGCTGTGAAAAATAGATGAAATCAAATGAATTGTTGAATGTAATGGTCAAAGACCATAATCGTCTTATGAAATATCTCAAAGATGTGGAAAATAATCTTAAAAGCGATTTTGAAGTTTTATTGAAAAAGTTTAATACGTTTGAATGGAGCTTGGAGAAACATTTTTTTGTGGAAGAGCGCGCGATATTTACAGCATATAACCCAGATTATATCGAAGACGGTTATCAATTATTTACAAATCTTTCTAAACAACATACTAATATTTTAGAAAAAGTTGAATTTATTAGAAAAAGGTTGAGAAGTGGTAAATCTATCGATGTATTTGATTTGGAGGAAATGCTTTTGAAACATAAAACATACGAAGAAAAAAATGTATATCCTGTCTTAGATGTTGAGATCAGTGAAGGTGAAAAACGATTTATGATCGAGCGGATCAATGACCTACTTTAAAAAAANNTATATTTTAACAATTCAATATTGTGCTACATTTGCTTTTTATTTGGAATCCAATATGGATGTGAGATATCCTCAAAAGCAGATGAAGCAGCAGTTGCTCCTTCACCTACAGCTGTTACAATCTGGCGGACACCACCAGTTATGTCACCAGCACCATAAACCCGGGGAATATTTGTCCTGCCTGATCTATCAATTATAACATACCCATAGTCATCCAGTTTTAAACCAATCTGACTAGCAAGTTGATTATTAGGAACCTCACCAATAGCAACAAACACTGCATCAGCTTTCAACTCTTTTTCCTCCTCATCCTTCCTATTTTTAGTCTTCACACCAGTAACCTGTTGCTCACCTAGTATCTCAACAACCTCAGTATTCCACAAGACAGAAATATTCTCACGCTCAACAGAATCCTTCAAATATTGCTCACCCTTAAACACAGACCCACGAACAAGAATAGTAACCTTTGCACCAAGATTCTTCAAATACAACACATCAGTCATCGCAGTATTATCACCACCAACAACAACCACAGGTTTATCTTTATAAAAATACCCATCACACGTTGCACTATAACTAACACCATGACCATACAATTTTTCCTCACCAACAACACCAAGATGACGATGCGAAGCACCAGTCGCAAGAATCACAGCCTGACCAACAAAATGACCACCAGTAGCAACAGCTTCAACATTTTTACCAACCTTAATCTCCACAACCTCTTGACCTTCCAAAACTGGAACATAACCCCTAACCTGGGCATTTATCATCTCCATCAACTGTTTACCAGGGATACTACGAAAACCGGGCCAGTTCTCAACCATAGGAGTAATAGAAACCTGACCGCCAACCATGGTTTTTTCAAGAATAACAGTCTTAAGACCACTGCGCGCAGCATAAATCCCAGCAGTAAGTCCTGCAGGGCCACCTCCAACAATAATAACATCCACCTCAATAACTTCACCAGATAGTTCAAACTCCTTGATTAACTCCTCAGCAGGTTTTAAAGTAACAAGCTCAGCGATAAAACGAACCTCAGGTTCAAAACCATGACTAATACTTTGATCATTAATAATCGTATGAGGAACCGCACCAACATTATACTTCTGAGCAAGATCAGTATTTTCCATTGAATCTACTGATTCAGCAGAAATCAGATCAGGACGCTCAATCGCTGCTTTAAAAGCATTTAAAACCTGACCAGGACAATAAGGACAACTAAGCGTTACAAAAACCTTAACATCTCTAGGTTCTTTTAACTGAGAAAGCATCTGTTTTGATTCTTTTGAAAGAAAACTCTTACGTTGAGAAACCATAATAATTGTATCGATAAAAGAACGGCTTTCTTCACCAAAAGGAGCACCAGTATATCTAATATTATAATTTTCAGGGTTAAACAACACTGTAGGAGAACGAGTTACAGCATATTTCTTAGAAGATTCATCACCAACTTTATGTAAATTCACATTAATTTTATCAGAAAGTCTTAAAAGTTCTTTAGCAAAAAGTGTAATCAAAGTGTTAAATTGGTCATTCACACCATCTTTTGTAAATACCTCAAAAACCACTTTTTCTTTCAGCTGTTTAAAACGTTCACGTAAAATCTTTTTTGCATCCTCAGGAAGAGACCAATTCTTTAATGAATCATCCATATTTGAATCCTCCACCTATAAATATCAATTTTTATTATTAATCCAGAAACTCTAGAAATGCTTAATATGTGACTAACGTTTTGCATAAACAAAGGTGTTAATTTGGTAAACGATGATGAAGAATGGGATGATATTTACAAAAAATATTCCCTTGAAGAAATCCCATGGCATGAAGATAAACCAGATAAAGCATTCATAGAATTAATAGAGAAAAACAAAATCAAAATAGGTGTCGCACTTGATGTATGTAGCGGTGCAGGATCAAACACTATATATCTAGCAAAGAATGGATTTGACGTAACTACTATCGATATATCTGAGACAGCAACAAAAATTGCACAAAAACGAGCAGAAGAAGCAAAAGTTGCAAAACAATGTCAGTTCTTTTCAGGAGATATCTTAAAATTTAAAATGTCCGAAAATAACTATGATTTTATATTCGACCGAGGCTGCTATCATCATATACCAAGAGAAAATAAACCCAAATTTGCTCAAATTATCTCTGATGCACTTAAAAAAGGAGGTAAATATTATCTAATATGCTTTAGTGATAAAAATCCATCTTGGGAAAAAAACGTGTCAAAACAGGAAATACGTGAGAATTTTTAAAATATTTTAAAATTGGTCCAATAAAAAATGTTCCAACAACTGAAAAAACTGGGAGAAAACTACAATTCTATCATATATTAATGATTAAAAAATTATATATGAAACACAATTAATAAAATTATCTTATTATTAGAAGAATTATAAGCATTTTACTTTTTTTTAATCAATTTTTAATAAATGTTGTATATTTAAAAAGTGTTTAAAAGGAAAAAAGAAAGGATTTTATAGAGTCTGTGGAAAATAACGCAGAGATTCTCGACGAGAAAAGTGACGAGAATCGGCGAATAAATGCAGCCATCATAACCGCTAGACCACAAGCCCTTATAAGGAGGGAAATATTCTCTTTATTTTTGTATTTTTCTATGCTTTCTAACGACAGTGTCAACTTAAGCAACCTCCAATAAAAAGTTATAGATTCCAATCCAAGCATTACACCATTGCTTGATACTATCAAGTGAACTATGGAACGGAAAGCGTTTCCAAAAACGTTTTACTCTAGCTTTGAATTGACATTACCATTTTTCAATTGGAGTTCGTTCTCCAAAAGTTTCATGCTGAAATTTAATTCCGAGTCGTTTAAACGCCCAATGAGACCATAGTCCTCGATCAACTAATATCAGAGGTTGGTTATCACAAGCTGCTTGTACACATCTAAAAAAAATGGATAGCATCTAAGGATGTCCTAGTTGTAGAAAGATGAACAGCAATGATAGTTTTTGCTTCAATATCAATTGCATTCCAGATATAGATCTGTTGTCCTTCTTTTTTGATCTTGGTTTCATCTACAGCGATTATGTGTCGCGTTACTTTTTCTGTTTGGAATAAACAAGAACATTTTTTATACCATTTTCTGAGTGCTTCATAGGAGAATGATTCAAGTTCTCCAATGATTTTACTTTTTTTTCTATATGAAAGACCTGCATGATATATTAAAATTGCAAGTGCCTTTATCTTGGCACTTTTCCTCTGCCTTAAAAAGATTTTTCTATCTTTTAACAATTCCATTAATTGATTGAGCATTCCCATCCCTCTTATGTGCTTTTAAGTTAGGATGGGTTGCTCAATTAAAAAATTATTTCGTTAAGTTGACACTGTCTTCTGACAACGTCTTAAACTTCAAGAATATGCAATTTTTGGGTAATATCATTTTTATGTTGTAAATTGTATATTATTTAAGTAGTTTATTTAAAATTCGCAAGATCTTAAAATTATTATTAATATGATTTTAATTTCATGAATTTTGTATTATAGGAGGATCATAAGTCGGATCAATCCATTGGCCTACCATTAAAGCTTTCCGAATATATGGATCATTAGCCTTTGTGTTTTTTTCATATTCAATGGTTTTCCAAACAAAATTTGAAACTTCTTTTGTGTCACCTACAGGGGCTCTTCCAATATAAATATATGGTACGAGATTGGTATCAGCAGCATCATCATTAGGTTCTCCCCATCTACCATCTAAATCAGAATCAAAGGTTCCCCTAAGACAAGCATAATAAAGATCTGAAGGTACAAAAAAGTTCCAGGAAGATAGGTCCTCATTATCCAAATGAGTTAAATATCTAGCTGGAACAATCTCTTTTTCAGTAATTAAATCATTATGGTCACCACCAAGTAGTACATAATCAGTATTCCAAACCAAAAAGGCATGTTTTATAAAATTCGTTTCCATCGCCCCAAGTTCCATCCCAATGATACTCTGAACATTCTAAAATATCTTCAACAGTTATGATTTTTGTACTTATACCCTTACTAATTTTATAGTCTGCTAAATCTTTAGACTTGCCGAAGCTAGTAATATCGCTATGACAATGCTATTGCTGTCACTATAACAATTATCACTATAACAATTATTGCGGTAATTCCATAAACAATGCTTCTTCTCATTAATTTTCCTCCTTTTCAGTTACTTCTGCTTTTTTTCCTTTAAGGCGGAGTGCAAAGTCGAGTGTCTCCATCTTGTTCTTTTGCGCCTTTTATATCTCGGATTTATAAAAATATGACTTAATATTGAATTAAAAACAAGTTAAAAACAATTTAGAATTCAAAAAATAATTTATGCATTCATGTTTTTATTTGATTTTTTTCCTAAAATTAAAAGGAAATCTATGTAACTGTTATATTTACTACAATGACAAATATACTTACAACTAACAGAATTGCAATAAATAATTTTGTCCTTATTGGTGGTTTATTTTCATTTAAATTAACCCTTACGATTTTCTTTCCCCCTTTAAAATTACAAATATCTTCTCTAAAAAAGGTATATTATCTTTGTAAATATTAGGGCATGTTTCCTATTTTTTGATTTTCTCTACCTATTGTAACATTAGCGTTGACGCCATTTTCTGAGATTATCTCTATGATAAAACCTTCACCATTTTCCTGTAATCTTTCAATCAATTCTCTTACATACAACAAGACTTCTTCTTTTGTTTCTTGATTAGAATTGAATTCATCTTTTAATTTTTCTGGTAATTCCCATT
>JABAOH010000575.1_pt5 | contig 10838 bp, 9 predicted proteins | sample 7062181 | NCBI WGS metagenome assembly JABAOH01 (sample SAMN14538630, study PRJNA623070) | marine sediment metagenome | biome: marine biome [ENVO:00000428]; feature: marine pelagic biome [ENVO:01000023]; material: deep marine sediment [ENVO:00002113]; isolation source: pool of 5 deep marine... | reverse complement strand
TGGCGCTTGGCGGCCGCCTCCATCTGGGCGCGGAAATCGAGGCGGGCTTTGCCAAGATCCTCGCGCAGCACCAGGTTCTCGTTCTCCAGAGCGCGCACACGCTCTGACAGAGCCGCGGTATCCGGCGCTCTTGCCAGGTCCGCGGGGGTCGAAAGAGATTCCATCTGGGCGATGCTCACCTCCGGCGGCGCATCCGCAAACCCCGCTCCAATGAACAGCGCGGCCAGCGCGCAAACCAATACTGTTGTAGATACTGCTCTCGTTATCTTCACTTCATTTCCTCCTCAGACTGAACTATCACGCGGCCTTCCAATACTCGACAATCCGTTTCCTTCCCCTCAGCCCCGAACACGAGGCTCGAATCCAGAGAAACGGCGCTCTCGCCGGGGCCTTTCACGATAAACACGATCGTGAACAGCATCGTCTCCGGCGCGTTCAGAAGCGGTGCCTCCCGCCGCTCTCCCAAAATGTTCGCAATACGCCCGTTCCGCATTCGGCCCGCGCTCCACGGAGACAGCAGCCTCCCGCCTTCCACAAAAGCCTCACCCCGGGAGACATAGAGCGGCTCCAGCACCGCGGGGTCATATGACACTGATAACATACAGCCCGAAAACTCCCGCGCGGGGGCAAGTTTTACTGCCATGGGTACCAAAGTGGGCATCTCATCCGTAAACTCCGGCACGATCTGGTCAGCCGGATAGACCCGCAATTCAGGAGTGAGCTCAGGCACGCTGACCCTGTGGCTTGCCTGTACCGGCCTGGCCCCCGCCGCAGTCGCCCTTACCCATATCTCCATCTCTCCCGTGGGCATCCCCAGGGCCCGCGCCATCCACTTGAATGACTGCTTCCCTCCAGGCTCCAGCCGCTCGCACACTTGCGCGGCCGGCGACGCCTCCGTTAATTTCAGTCCATCAGGAAGAGAAAGTGCGGCGACAAGGTTTTTCCCCGTCTGCGCGCCGCGGTTGGCAACCGCCGCCTCTACAATAAAAGGGTTGGGGGAGTAGCGGTTCTCTGAAGTAACCGAAAGTGAATTCGGCGCTATCAATACCAGGTCTAGCTGTGGAGGGCTGTTGACAATAATCTCACGCTCGACCCGGTTCGGTTCCAGGTTTTCCGAGGTGGCTGAGGCCCCAATCTTGAGGGGGCCGGAGGCCTCGCCAGTGGGCATCACCTTCCAGATGAACTGCCGTGTCTCGCCGGCCTTCAAGAGCCCTGCCGCCGCCTCTGTTTCTCCCTGCTCCAGTTTCAACCCCCGGGGCAGTTCCAGAGAACAGGTTGTCCTGCGTGAATCGAAGCCTCCTGCGTTTTGCAGATACACCACCACTGGGAAAGTGCGGGCCTCGTCATAGGCATAGTCCACCTCTGCCGGTGCCGTCATCCCCAGAGACAACTGCGCCGGGCTCAATGTCACACCGCCGATTCCATAAAGTGTGGCATAGGTGCGAGATTCGCCCGGCTTCAGCGGAGCGGGGTCCCAGTACAAGGCCACCGCGGTATCCTGTTCCTGTTCACCGCGGCGGGTGAAACTCGCGCCGCTGGGGAAATCGAAGTCCCAGGCCTCGTCTGCAAGGGTGCCCCAGTCAATCATCTCCAATCTGTCCGGCGGAGTGAGGCCGTTACCGCGCAGTGTCCCCTGTGCAATCACGGCCGGCTCCGAGAGGGAATCGAAGGCCTGCCAGTAATCGGGCAGATCTGTTCCCAAAAGACGCGTGGCGGTCGAAATCGCTTTCTTTCCCGCTCGCAGTGGCGCCCCGTCATTTGTGCCCAGCATGGTGTCCAGGGCTATCCGCAGGCCCACCTTCTGCGGCGAATCTCCGCGGTTGGTGACATAGTAGACGATGCGGGCGGCATCTTTCACTCGGGTGGTAGGGCTGCGGGCGAAGCCGAGTTCTTGCTTCACCTCAATCTCCCCCATACGCGCAACACAGACAATGGTCTCTCCCTTTGCCAGGGGAGGCTGTACGATTGTGCCGGTGGCGACATCCCGGCCCGCCCGACGCGTGGTTGTGCCTCCGAAGAGAAAGGTCTCTCCTTCCACCACCACAGTGGTGTAGGAAGTCCAGGGCTCCCGGCTGCCATAGATGAGCACCTTGTCATCATCCGCTTGCCGGGAGGGGTCGCCGCCTGTGGTGTCCACTGCAAACCGGCCCGCCTCCTTGGGGCCCGGATTCACCCGAATCCGCAGAAACTCATTACTTATCTTCACACCGGTTGACGGCGGAGTCTCGCCGCCAGCCGCGGCAAACACGCTCGCCAGGAATATGACTGCGACAAGGCTGCATCTACAAGACAGTTTCTGTGGGGTCATAAGTATCTCAACCTCGCTTTACTGTGCCGGCAGTGAACTCGAAGGTCAGGCTCACCGTTCCCTGCGCGGGTTTGCCGTCTGTTACTCCCGGCTGGAAGCTCCATCCCTCTCGCACCACACGAGCCGCCGCCTCATCGAATAACCGGTGGCCGGAACTTCTCTCCACACTCACCGCTTCCACGGAGCCGTCTTCACCAATATTGACAGAAAGGCGGACCACTCCCTCCAAACCCTGATCCGCGGCATCTTTCGGGTAGATTGGCAGCGGGCCGCCCACTGCGCTGGGCCCATAGGTGGGCCCGCTGGGAGCCTCCGGGAGCCCTTCGCCGGTTTCAGCCGGCGTCTCGCCGCTCTTGGCAGTGAGCAGTTCCGGCGCGGGAGAAGCTTTTTCCGATACGCCGCCGGTATTGGAAACAGCGGGCTTTGCAGGCTTATGGGAAATAACGGGGGGAGCTTTTTTCTCAACCGGCTCCTCGACCTCACCGCTGCCGCTTGTAACTTCAACCGGCCGCGGCTGTTCGGCGAACACCAACTCCACGGGTATCAGTGTCTCCGGCATGACAGAGGCGCGCGCCGCCAGCAATCCCACGACTATGACGACCAACGCATGAAACCCCAGTGAAGAAAGAGTGGCGATACTGAAGCGCCGTTTGCGCGCTTCCGGAGAATCCTGCCCGTGAAATGTAGCAACCGCCATCAGAAACCTCTATGGACCGCGCTCGCGCCTGTCTGGATCGGCGGGCTTTGCCGAAACCCCCAGGGCGATGCGGCTGAAATCAGCAAGCCTCACCTCGTCCAGCGCGCTCACCAGTTGGTGGTAGGGGACCTTGCTGTCGGCAAGTACAACGATTTGAGCCTGGCGGTCACCATCCGCCGCGCGTTCCAGGGCTTCACCTATTCGGCCCCAGGCCACCTCTTCGCCGTTGATTTGAACGGGCCTGTCCGGAAGCAGGGTCAGCACAACCCGTTCCGGCACAGGCTGTGCGGTCTCCGCGGAGGGCAGCCGCAGGGGCAGTCCGCTGCGGGCGCCGACGAAAGTGGTGGTGACGGCGAAGAAAATCAAGAGATTGAACACCGTGTCTATCATCGCCGTCAGGTCCAGATAGGGGCGGCGGCGCCGTCGCCGCGGGAGTACGAATTCAGCGCTCATGATTCCATCCCCGTCCTGGTCTGGATGTTCAACAGTTCGGTGACGCGGAGTTCAATCTGGTGCATCAACGAGTCCACGCGGCCGGAGAGCGAGTTGTATATCACCAGAAAGGGAATGGCGATACAAAGACCGGTGAAAGTCGTAATGAGCGCCTCCGCTATCCCTTGTGAAAGAGCGGTTGCGTCACCGATGGCCCCACCGGCAATCACGTGAAAGACCTTTATCAGTCCGGATATGGTTCCGAGCAGACCCAGGAGAGGCGCGATTGTGACCATGGTGGAGAGAACAGGCAGATTCCCGTCAAGCACAGGCTGTTCAGCCAGCGCCACTTCCCTGGCCACCTCGCGAAGGTCCTCCTTGGGCATGTGGAAACGGGCGAGCACGGCCGCCAGCACCTTCGCCACCGGCCCCTTGGTGGCCTCACACGCCCCTCGCGCCTCCTCCGGTGAAGAGCGCTCCAGTGCGGAGTAGATCTTCCGCATCAATCTCTCCGTATCCGCTCCCGCATTACGCAAATGGAGCCAACGTTCTAGCGCCACGATGAGAGCGACGATGGAGCAGAGAAAGAGTGGGATCATTACAATTCCGCCGCGGGCAATAGGCTCAAACACTCTCGGTTCCCTCCTTGTTGTACGGCTTTCGGTTACAGCGCCTCTTAGCCCCACTTAGACACAACGGGTTTCGAAAAGTTCTGAGAGGGGTAGAGACTGTTTAAAAGGCTCATTCGGAACCATCGAGAGACGAGGAGTCCTGCCCTTTGCTCGAATAGAAGTTCAGTGCTCACCTGCTGGAGCCCGCTGTGGTCTTCAGTAAATCTCTGGCGAGAAAAGAGTTTTCCCGAAAGGAGTGCTGAAATGCGCCTCTCAATTCTGCTCCTGCTGGCTGTTGCGGCGATCCTCGCGTTTGGCTCCAGTTCGGCCCCGGCCGGTCAACCCGAAGTAACAGAAGCGCTGGCCCCATCGGACATTCCGGAGGTTTTCAAGAAGGCTCTCCACAGTTCTCCTGAAGAGTATCTTGTCTACCGCGAGCAAATACTGGCGTCAGGGGAGGCCGGAGCCGACTATTTAAGGAAAGTGCAAGAAAAAGAGACCTCCTGGCTCGTCTGTGAACTGGCAAAAGCCATGTTGCAGCGCATTGAAGAGCCTGAAGAAATAGAGAAGTTGGATGAAGAGTTCGTCCACCTTGCCTCGTCGCGAGATTTGCACAGCGTCTTCTCCGATTTGTCTTTGAGGCCGCGCAGAGGACTAAGTAGATCCCCCGGAAATGCCGTTGAGGATCACGTGAGTCACCTACGGGACAGCAAGATTGCAGGAGATTCTCTCCACAACACGGCATTTCTCGTCGAGAAACTGTTCAAACAACCCCCTCAAAATGCGGCAATCGCGCTGTTGTATGTCATCGGCGGAAAGACTGCAGCGCAAGCAGTGGCCGTGTATCTGCAGACTCAGGACGCGCCTGACAAGATTCTCGACGCTGCGGAATTGCCTCACGAACAGCAATTTGATCAGATGATCTCTTTCCTGAAGCACAGCGGAAATAAGAGTCTTGCTGCATGGGTTCTCGGTGAGTTCGGAGACCCGGAGGCGGTTCCCCAATTGGTATATGCTCTTGGAAGAGATTTATCCGTACGGCAACCCTTCATACGACAAGCGCTTGTCAAGATAGGGGAACCTGCGATCCCGGCTCTGCTTGAGGTGCTGCTGTCGCCAGAGTGCGTACGCGTATCCTCGTTCCCTGTGACACGGGCGTCGGTAGCAAGGTACGTACTCCTGAATGGCGCGGCAGCGAGCGCTCTTAGTGAAATGGGACCTGTGGCAATCCCTGCTTTAGGTGAGGCACTGGAACGAGGCGCGGACATTCCGCAATGTCACTATCACACGGTTCGCGCTCTTCGCTGGATCGCCACACCCGAGGTTGTGCCATTGCTGATAAAGGCGCTGAAAAGCCCTGATAAGAGTGCAAGAGGCGAAGCCGGACATGCTTTGGGCGAGATCCCTGATGAAAGAGCCCGCGCTGCGCTCCTTGAGGCGCTGGCTGATTCTGAGAATTACCACCAAAGCACAATCTTTGGAATAACCGAAGGTCTGGGCAAACTCAAGGAGAAACGCGCCATACCGCCATTATGCGAACTGGCTCTTCATTCCGATTGGCTGATCCGCCGGGCGGCAATTCAGGGGCTTGGCCTTATTGATGACTCAGCGGCGCTTCCGGTATTGATTCAGTGTCTTGAGCATGACAACGTGGCTACCAGAGGAGATGCTGTCTTTGCCCTTGGCCAAATCGGCGACCCGGCTGCAGTGCCACATCTTCTGCAGACACTTCAAGACAAGGAGCGGTTTGTCGCCTCCTGGAGCGCATGGTCACTGGCTGAAATCAAGGCCGTCAGCGCCATTCCCGATTTGATAGCCGCGCTGAAACATGCTGATGCGGATGTTCGCAGAGTTACCGCAGATTCGCTGAAGAAACTGACAGGACAGGATCTGGGCCAATCCTATGATGCATGGCAAGAGTGGTGGGAGAAGAACAAATCAGATCAACCCGACGCCACAGAAATACCGGCCCCGTCGAACATTCCGGAGATTTTCAAGAAGGCTCTCCACAGTTCACCTGAAGAATATCTTGTCTATCGCGACCAGATAGTAGCGGCGGGGGAGGCTGGAGCCGACTACTTAAGGAAAGCACAAGAAGAAGAGACCTCCTGGCTTGTCCGTGAACTGGCAACAGCCATGCTGCAGCGCATCGAAGAGCCCCGGGAAATAGAGAAATTGGATGAGGAGTTTGCTCGACTTGCACTGCAAGACTGGCACAAGCAATTCGCTGACAAACGGAATTACGAGCGAACCTTGGATGAACTGTCGAAAAAGAAAATTGCAGAAGATTGTCCCCGCAACAAGGCATTCTTGGTCGAGAAATTATTTAAACAGCCCGCTTGGAGCTTCAGGGATTCCGTGCCGTACCGTCTACCGCCGCGGAAATTCCCCAAGCACGGTTCGCGCGCTGGCAGCGTCAAGAGCGCACAATACTCATCGGCAGTAGGGGGAGGTCGCATGGGCTCCGGGTCTGTTACCCGCTTGTTTAATCCCCAAAATGCGGCAATCGCGCTGTTGTATGTCACCGGTGGAAAGTTCGCTGCACAAGCGGTGGCTGTATATCTGCAGGCTGACGGCGCGTCCGACAAGATGATTGACGCTGCAGAACTGCCTCGCGAAGAGCAATTGGCTCACATGGTCTCCTTCCTGAAGGATAGCGAAAAGAAGGGTCTGGCTGCATGGGTCCTCAGTGAATTTGGAGATCCAGAGTTGGCTCCATACTTGGCGGATGCTCTTGAAAAAGATGACAGCGTACTCCCATTATTCCCACAAAAAGCGCTTATCGTGGCAGGGGAACCTGCGATTCCGGCTCTGCTTGAGGCCCTGCTTACGCCGGTATTCGAACTGCAGAGGGCTGCGGGAGACGTTCTCTATAAAATGGGGTCTGTGGCGATCCCTGCATTGGGCGAGGCAATGGAGCGAGGTGCGCCTAACTGTCATCGTCATACAGTTCTCGCTCTTGGCCGGATCGCCACACCCGAGGTGGTGCCATTGTTGCTGAAGGCGCTGAGAAGCCCTGATAAGAGTGCAAGAGGGATAGCCGGGCATTCTTTAGGCGAGATCCTTGGTGAAGGAGCCGGCCCGCCGCTGCTTGAGGCGCTCGCTGATCCAGAGAATCACCACCACAGCACGATTTTTGGAATAGTCAAAGGTCTGGTCGCAATCAAGGAGAAACGCGCCATACCGCCATTATGCGAACTGGCTCTTCATTCCGATTGGCTCGTCCGCCGCGCGGCAATTCAGGGGCTTGGCCTTATTGGTGACTCAGCGGCGCTTCCGGTATTGATTCAGTGTCTTGAGCATGACAACGTGGCTACCAGAGGAGATGCTGTCTTTGCCCTTGGCCAAATCGGCGACCCGGCTGCAGTGCCACATCTTCTGCAGACACTTCAAGACAAGGAGCGGTTTGTCGCCTCCTGGAGCGCATGGTCACTGGCTGAAATCAAGGCCGTCAGCGCCATTCCCGATTTGATAGCCGCGCTGAAACATGCTGATGCGGATGTTCGCAGAGTTACCGCAGATTCGCTGAAGAAACTGACAGGACAGGATTTGGGCCAATCCTATGATGCATGGCAAGAGTGGTGGGAGAAGAGTAAATCAGAGTAGGGGAACGTGACCCACAACTATCGCCCGCCATTGTCATATCTTTGAACAGGAGAAACGCGGCACCTGTTGAAAACAGAATAACAATCGAGTTCCAATTATCACTTGCCGGAGCCTATTGTGGTCTTCGGCAAATCAGTCTGAATCGGAGGGAACCATGCCGGATTTGAAGGGAAGTCAGACCGAGAAGAACTTGCTCGCCGCGTTTGCCGGTGAGTCTCAGGCGCGCAACCGCTACGCCTTTTTCGCCAGCCAGGCCAGGAAAGACGGCTTCGAGCAGATTGCCGCCATCTTCGCAGAAACCGCCGACCAGGAGAAGGAACATGCCAAGCGTTTCTTCAGCATGCTGCAAGGCGGTGATGTCGAAATAACCGCGGCTTATCCCGCAGGCTTAATCGGCACAACCCTTGAAAACCTGAGAGCCGCAGCCGCCGGCGAGGGGCATGAGTGGGGAGTGCTTTACCCCGATTTCGCCGGTACCGCCAAGAAAGAGGGGTTCAACGCCATTGCCCGGCTTTTCGAGATGATCTCAATCGCGGAGAAACAGCATGGCAAGCGATATACAGACCTTGCCGATAATGTGGAGGCAGGCCGCGTGTTCAAGCGCGACAAACCCCAGGTTTGGCGCTGTCGCAACTGCGGTTACCTGCACGAAGGCACCGAAGCCCCGGAGGCCTGCCCTGCCTGTGCCCACCCCCAGGCGCATTTCGAAATCCTGGGAGAGAACTGGTAGAGCCGGCCGATAATCGAAGAATATGCGTTGGGCAGGAGCTTTGTCTCCTGCCCATTTCTTTTCACTCTCACATACTGAAGATTATTTTATAACCACCTGCTCGAGACCTTCGTATGACTCAAGGTGGCAGAAAACATGAAAGAGTGCGGCTCCGTTGTCATTCTGAGCGGAGCGAAGAATCTCAATTTAGGTTATGAAATAGGTTCTAATAAATTGCGCTTTGCGGGCAAGCAGGGAGAGAGTAACATTTCGTTGAAAAGAATAGCGGTTGATTCAGACGATCTTCGACTATATGGAGTCTCTGTGAGCGCTTGGCAATCAATTAGCAGCCATACCCAATTCTGCGCGGTTATTGGCAATCCCATCGCCCACAGCCTTTCACCTGCAATTCATAATGCCGCCTTCCAATCCTTGGGCTTGGATTTCATCTACCTGGCCTTCCGGGTTGAAGATGTGAAGGGCACCCTGGCCGGAGTGCGCGCGCTGGATAACTTCCGCGGCCTCAGCGTCACCATTCCCCACAAGATCGAGGCCATGAAATATGTGGATGAGATTGCCGATGTGGACCGCTCCATCGGGGCCATCAATACAGTTATTCACGAGAAAGACAAGTTGATCGGCCTGGGCACAGACGGCCCCGGCGCGCTGAAGGCGCTCGCCGATGCCGGTGTGGAGGCAGACGGGAAGAATGTCTTGATGTTGGGTTCAGGCGGAGCCGCCAGGGCGATCGCCTTTACGCTCGCACGAAATACCAAACTGAGTGAACTCTCGATTCTGGATATCAATGAGAAGATGCTCCAGGAGTTGAGCGCGGATTTACAGAGCGGCACAGATGCCGCCGTAAAGGCCGCGCTGCTGACCGATAAATCACTTGCGGCGGCGGTGGCAAGCGCAGACCTGATTATCCACTGCACACCTGTTGGCATGTATCCCAATGAAGACGCATCGCTGGTTCCCGCGGAATTACTCCGGCCCGAACAGGTCGTCTTCGATATTGTCTATACCCCCCTGGAGACGCAGTTGTTGGCAAATGCAAGGTCCCGCGGCTGTGCCGTCATCCCCGGGGTGGAGATGTTCATCAACCAGGCGGCCCTGCAGTTCGAACACTTTACCGGTGTGGATGCGCCTGTCGAGGTGATGCGCCGGGTGGTAATGGAGCACTTGCAGTCGTGAACATCGTCCTCATCGGATATCGCGGCACCGGCAAGAGCGTTGTGGGCGCGCTCGTCGCAAAGCGCCTGGGTATGCGGTATATCGGCATGGACGAATGCATCATCGCCAAAGCCGATATGTCCATCCCCGAAATCGTGGACAAATACGGCTGGCCGAGATTTCGGGATCTGGAAACCGAAGTGGCGCGGGAATTGGCTCGACTCGACAATGTGGTGATTGACACTGGCGGGGGAGTCATCGAGCGGCCGGAAAACATCGAAGCCTTGCGAGAAAATGGCTGTATCATCTGGCTGAAGGCCTCCGTGGATACCATCATCTCCCGCATTCAAGGAGACACCCAGCGCCCCTCACTAACCGGCGGGAAGACCTTCACCGAAGAAGTAACCGAAGTCCTCGCCCGCCGCACCCCTGCCTACCAACAAGCCGCGCAACACGAAATCGACACCGACCAACTCACCCCGGAAGAAATAGCGGACAAGATTGCCGCAATCTGCACCAAAGAATAGGCTGAAAGTCACCTGTTCGTTGGGCGGGTGACTTACCTCCCGCCCTCAACCATCTTGACGCTGTACCGCGGCACGCGTAGAATAGGGCGGGTGGGGCCGTGGCGCAGGGGGAGCGCGCTTCCTTGGCATGGAAGAGGTCGCGGGTTCGAATCCCGCCGGCTCCACCATTTCGCGTGATGTCTGTGCTCTTGCTTCATTCAAGGCGTTGTTTCCAGGCAGGGATGCTGCTTGCTCCCGCGCTTCAAATCTCTTTGTCTTTGGAGTAATTCACTATGTCCTATCCCGCATCACCCATCACCACTTATCTCGATGATTTAGCCTCCAACAAACCCGCGCCAGGCGGTGGCAGCGGCGCTGCCCTGGCCGGCGCGTTGGGCGCCGCGCTCGGCTCCATGGTGGCGAATTTTACCGTTGGAAAAGAGAAATTCGCCGCGGTGGAAGAACGCGCGAAAACCGCTTTGGGCGAGTGTGAGCGGCTGCGGGGAGAGCTGACGAATCTGATACAGGCGGATGTGGAGGCCTACGGCAAATATGCGGAAGCCTCCCGTTTACCCCGTGACACCGAAGAACAAAAGGCCCGCCGCCGCGCCGCCATTCAGGAGGCGATGAAAGGGGCCGCCGCTGTGCCCATGGAAGTGTGTCGCAAGGGCCGCGAGCTGTTGAAGGTCTGTCAGGAACTCCTGGAAATAGGGAATCCCAACCTGGTGAGTGATGTCGGCTGCGCCGCTGAACTGGCTTTCGCGGCTATTGGATCAGCGCTACTGAATGTCGAGGT
>JABAOH010000090.1_pt2 | contig 10838 bp, 9 predicted proteins | sample 7062181 | NCBI WGS metagenome assembly JABAOH01 (sample SAMN14538630, study PRJNA623070) | marine sediment metagenome | biome: marine biome [ENVO:00000428]; feature: marine pelagic biome [ENVO:01000023]; material: deep marine sediment [ENVO:00002113]; isolation source: pool of 5 deep marine... | reverse complement strand
GATGAGTCGGTCGCCGCCGTTCACAAAGCGCTGGACCTGGGCATCAATTTCTTCGACAACGCGGCCGTCTACGGACTGGGCCATGCAGAGGTGGTGCTGGCTAAGGCACTTGGTAGCAGGCGCAAGGACGTGGTCATCGCCACCAAGTGTGGGGTCTGGTGGTTCGAAGATGAGCGCGGGTTTCATCGCAACAGTCTTCCGGCCCAGATCAAGCGGGAGTGCGAGGAGAGCCTGCGGCGCCTACGCACCGACTACATCGACCTCTATCAGATCCACTGGCCCGATGACAAAGTGCCCTGCGACGAGTCCATGCGGGCGTTGCTGGATCTGGTGGAGGAGGGCAAGGTCCGATATGTCGGCGTCTGTAACTACTCGGTAGACCAGATGAGGGAAAGCATGAAGGCAGGCCGGTTCATATCCTCACAGCCGCCCTACAATATGATCCGTCGCGATGCAGAAGTCGACGTACTACGCTTTTGCCAAGAGAACGACATCGGTGTGATGGCCTACAGCCCGCTGGCATCGGGAATCCTGGCTGGGCACTACACGGAAGCCACCACCTTCGGAGAAGGCGACTGGCGCAACGACGACCCCGCCTTCCAGGGTGAACGGTTCAAGAGCCACCTCAGCAAGATCGATCACCTTAGACCTATCGCTCGAAAGTATGGTAAGACAATGGCACAGTTGGCCATCGCCTGGGTGTTGAGGCATCCGGCGGTAGATGTGGTCATCGTGGGCATGAAGCGGCCCTCTCACGTCGAAGGTGCTGTTGGCGCCATTGGCTGGGAAATCGCCGATGAGGACATGGCCCGCATCGATGGTATCCTGGCCGCATCATAGCTGCCATTCCTCTGCTCCCTGCTGTTGGGCCCACTGCGCAGAGAGCGCCTGTCTGGGGGAGGAGGAAGGCAGGGCTCGCGGCGGCACTGTGCCGTTCATATCTTCAGAGGAAAGGACAAGAGATGTACGATATCGTTACGCTCGGTGAGGCGATGCTGCGCCTCACACCGCCTGACTTTCAGCGATTGGAGCAGGCGACCTCCTTCCAGGTCAATGTCAGCGGCTCTGAGCTGAACACCGCCTGGGGTACCGCGCGGCTGGGGCTTCACACAACCTGGGTGTCCCGCCTGGTCGACAATCCGATGGGCCGAATGATCGCCAGCAAAGCGCGCGAAATGGGTGTTGACGTCTCCCACGTCCTGTGGACGCGTGAGGGCCGTGTCGGCTTGTACTACTGCGAGATGGGGGCCTCCACCCGTGCCAGCCGCGTGTACTACGACCGGAGAGGCTCCGCGATGAGCGAGATGAAGCCAGACACGGTTGACTGGGCAGCGATTCTGGAGGGTGCCAAGGTATTCCACGTAAGCGGCATCACGCCTGCGCTGAGTCCAGACTGCCGGGCGGTCACAGAGGAGGCTGTCAGCGCTGCGAAGCAAGCTGGCTCTCTGGTCAGTTTCGACATGAACTACCGTTCGCGACTGTGGTCCCCAACGGAAGCGCGTGATTGTATCGGAGCGCTCTTGCACAGCGTGGACATCCTGCTAACGACATCGGACGATACCTCGACGGTGTTTGGCGTGGAGAGCGAACCAGCCGACATCGCTCGCAGATTCGTGGACGAATATGACTTGAGGGCAGCCGTGCTTACCATCAGAGAGGCACCCTCAGTGCTCAGGGGCAAGTGGAGCAGCGTGGCCGTCACCGATGAGGGGCAGACCTATGCCAGTCGTGCAAAGATCGACCTGGAGTTGATCGACCGGATTGGCTCTGGCGATGCGTATGACGCCGGCTTTCTGTACGGATTCCTGACCGGGGACGTGGCCAAGGCCGTGCGCTATGGGGACGCGATGTCGGCAATCAAGCACTCAGTCCCTGGCGATCATGCCTGGATCACCCCAGAGGAGCTAGACGCGCACGTAGAGGGACTGCAAACCAAGATCGTCCGCTGAAATCTGAAGGCCGAGGTCATGAGCACTTGAGGTGAAGCTGCCAGCGCTGTTGATCAGTCTGTCGTCCTTGTTGACGGGCATGCCCGCGCGCCGGGTACGTCTTGCGCGCACCCGTTGTGTGACTTCCGAGAATGCCTCTGCCCACCTACGCTGGTTACCTTGCTGGTTCGGGCAAGGTGCGCTACAATACCTCAGCGACAAACGGTAGCAGAGTGATCGTGTAAGGAGCGGAGAATGCGAAAACGAGGTAGGTTGTCCCAGATTTCCGCGGTGGTGGTTGTGCTAGTCGCAGTCCTGCTGGTCGTAGCATGCGGTACGGGGGCGCCCGGCAATCAGGTTACCATTGTATGTGACGACTGTGATACGGTGGAACTTTGGGACACGTCGCACGCCACTCGACTCGTCGGCGAGGTGAAGCCTGGTGATACGGGAGTGACTACAGAGAAGGTCTGGAGTGCGTTGCAGGGGTGCATGTTCCACTACGTCATCATCGGTGACCAGGAAGGCTGGGTATGCGATAAGTACCTGGATTTCAGATAGTCGTCTCAGTCTAGGCGCTACGCAGGGCTTGACACCGACGTCAATAGCCCCTCACCGGGAGCATCGGGCGTTTGCTCTGCCGTTGCGCCTTTTCTCTGCGCTGGCCGCGGGTGACTCATATCCCCCAGTACCGGGTCCGAACCCGTCTGCAACTCAGGCGAAAGACGAGGGACAAGATATGCGATCCAAGCGTTCTGAAAAACTTGCACAACGACCCGTCAACCGCGAGACCTTCATCGAACCATGGCCTGAAGTCGGCTTGATAGCCTTCGACAGCCCGCTCGACCCCTCGCCCAGCTTGGAGATCGAGAATGGGGTTGTGGTCGAGTTGGATGGCGTACAGCGTGAGGAGTTCGACTTGATCGATCACTTCATCGCCAGACACAGTCTCAATCTCAGCGCGGCGAAGCGCGCGATGCGCACCCCCTCGGGTGAAATCGCCTGCATGCTGGTTGACGTTAACGTGCCACGCGCGGCAGTCCTCGAGCTGGCAAGTGGTTGCACGCCTGCCAAGCTCGTGGAGATCGTCCAGCAGATGAGCGTGCTGGAGATGATGATGGGACTGGCCAAGATGCGCGCTCGGCGTACGCCAGCCAACCAGGCCCACGTCACCAACCGGAAGGAACACCCAGCGCTGCTGGCTGCCGACGCGGCCGAGGCTGCCCTACGCGGCTTCGCAGAGGTCGAGACCACCATCGGCGTGACCCGTTACGCGCCACTCAACGCGCTCGCGGTTCTCGTAGGCTCACAGACCGGCCGCGGAGGGGTGTTAACTCAATGCGCTGTAGAGGAGGCTGTGAATCTCCGGTTGGGCTTCAAGGGCCTAACCAGCTATTCGGAAACGCTCTCTGTCTATGGCACTGAGGACACCTTCATCGATGGCGATGATACCCCGTGGTCGAAAGCCTTCCTCGGAGCGGCCTACGCCAGTCGGGGGGTCAAGACCCGTTACACCTCTGGCACGGGCGCCGCAGCCCTGATGGGTCACTCCGAGGGCAAGTCGATGCTCTACCTCGAAGCGCGCTGCTTGTTGATCACCCGTGGCGCAGGCAGCCAGGGCACGCAGAACGGATCCATCAGTTGCATCGCGCTTCCCGAATCGCTACCAGGGGGAGTGCGCGCAGTCTTGGCGGAGAACCTGATCGCCATGATGCTGGGCTTGGAGGTGGCTTCGGGCAACGACGCGTTGGCCTCCCATTCAGAGATGCGCAAGGCCGCCAAGCTGATGCTCCAGTTCATCCCTGGCACCGACTTCATCACCTCGGGCTATGGGGCTATCCCGCGCTACGACAACATGTTCGGCGGTGGCAACTTCGATGTTACGGAGCTTGATGACTGGTACGTGCTTCAGCGCGACATGCAGGTGGACGGCGGCCTCCTGCCCGTCAGGGAAGAGCAAGTGTTGGAGGTACGTGAGCGAGCCGCCCGAGCGATCCAGGCTGTCTTCGAAGGAGCAGACTTCCCTCCAATCAGCGAGGCCGAGGTTGAGGCTGCTATCATGGCATATGACAGCGAAGACATGCCCGACCGCGATAAGGTGGCTGACATGAGAGCGGCGCACGAGCTGCTCCACGGGCCCCTGACTGTTGTTGAGGTCATCGAGATTCTGCACGAGGCTGGCTTTGACAACGTGGCGGCCAACGTGCTGGAGATGCAGCGCCAGCGCGTGATCGGCGACTACCTCCAGCCATCAGCCATCTTCGGCGAAGATTTCCAGGTGTTGAGCGTTGTGACCGACCCTAACGACTACCAGGGTCCTGGCACTGGCTATCGCCCGGAAGGTGAGCGCTGGTCTCATTTGCAGGACCTTCCACAAGCGTGGGACCCGCGCACCTATCTGGAGAGCCTAGGCGCTGCCCAGGAGCGGATCTGGCTGGAGGAGATGGGCCCAGCCGAGCAAGGCGACCAACTCGAGGTCGTCATCGCACTCGGCCCAGCCTTTGGTGCCGAGATCACCCGCACCATCAACGCATTGGGCCACCGTGATGTGCTGTCCGCCATGATGCGAGGCATCCAAGAGGAGGGTGTTCCTGCACGGCTAGTGCGCGTCCACGACACCTCGGACTGCGCCTTCATCGGCCACGCGGGCGCACAACTCAGCGGTTCGGGCGTCGCCATCGGGATACAGTCCAAAGGCACGACGGTCATCCACAAGCGCGACCTTGCTCCCCTGGACAACCTCGAGCTCTTCGGGCAAGCACCCAACCTTGACCTTGACACGTACCGCCAGATTGGACGCAACGCTGCCCGTTACGCGACCGGTCAGCCGACCGTCCCCGTTTCGGCAAAGATCGATAACACTGCACGTCTGCGGCTGATCGTCCAAACGACTCTGCTACATCTGTATGAGACGCAACAGGTCGAGCCCGACCGGCCACCCACAGAACTAAGCATGGTCTGAAGGGCAAGCAGCATGACAGAAGACACCGTACATACTGCGACTGGGCGCACCCTGGATGACCTCAAGATGGAGGCCGTTCTTGCCGACGAACTGACCGCCGAGGATTTCCGGATTAGTGGCGAGACGCTGCGACACCAAGCTGAGACGGCTGAGGCGGCGGGATACTGGCAACTCGGGGAGAACCTGCGCCGCGCTGCCGAGTTGACTGGCATCTCCAACGAAGAGGTGCTTGACATCTATGATGCGTTACGGCCAAGACGCCGCACGTACAGCGATCTGTTGGCACTAGCCGAGCGCCTCGAAACAGACCTCGCTGCACCCCTGACCGCAGCCCTTGTGCGCGAGGCCGCTGAGGTCTACCAGGAACGCGGCATTCTCGGGACTGCCGAGTAGTTCGCAAAGCGACGAAGGAGCGGGAAGAAGGGTAGCATCCGCAATGGCGCTTCGCAGTCGAACGATGTGAAGCGAAGCGGATGGAGGCTACCTTCACTGAACCATCACGGTATTGGGCGCGAAAGGAGCAAAGAAGTTGAACAAGTCCGAGGTCCATTTGCAGAGCGCAGCGGACATGAGGGCGGAGGAAAGCGGGAGCGCATTCGCGGCGTTGTTGCGTGAGAAGGGGGATGAGATCCGGAGAGACGTCTTCCTGATGCTGGCCCCCGAGCAAACCGCGTCCGGACGGCTGCAGGTGGGGTATACCGTTATCTACCCAGGATGCACCACCCGCGGTCACGAGCACACAGACCGCGAGGAAGTCTACTACTTCACCAAGGGCTGCGGCGTGATGATCGTGGATGGCAGCGAATACGAGGTCGCGGCAGGGGACACCTTCTACATCAAGCCAGGGCCATTCCATACCACGCGCAACACGACCGACTTCCCATTCGAGTTCTTCTGGATCACCATCAAGGTCGATTGAGCGGCAACCACGCACCATCCTGAACGCTGCTCCCTAATCATGTCACGATTCTCTCTGAGAGGGGGCTCCGCGAGCGAGGCAGGTCAACGAGGGGAATCATCGTGAGGTCTCAACTGTTGATGGGGATCGACATTGGCACGCAGAGCACACGCGTTGCTCTTCTGGACCTTGAGGGTCGGGTCGTGGCCAGCTCCAGCACGCCCCAGGAGATGAAGACCCCAAAGCCAGGCTGGGCGGAGCAAGATCCCGAAGTCTGGTGGCACAACGCGCTCAAGAACATGCATGAGGTCATGACACAAGCGGAGGCCACGCCTGACGATGTGGTAGCGCTAGGGGTGTGCGGTCAGATGCACGCTACCGTGCCGCTCGGCAAAGACGGCGAATTGCTGAGCCACGGTGCACAGCTGTGGTGCGACAAACGCAGCGCCACCTTGGTTGAGGAGTTCAAGGCGGGGCCGAACGTAGACGAGGCCATGCGCTTGGCCGGTAGTCCTCCGGTCGCGAACTGGCTGGGTTTCAACATCAAGTGGCTGAAGGTCCACGACCCGGATCTCTATGAGAAGACCTGGAAGTTCGTATCATCCAAGGATTTCGTCAACTACCGCCTGACCGGCAAGATAGCCACGGACTGGTCCGAGGCCTCCGGTTCGTTCCTGATGGATGCCAAGACCAAAACGTGGTCACCTGAACTAGCCGGATACCTGGACCTCGATGTGGCCAAGCTACCGGAGGTACGCGCGTCCTCGGATGTGTTGGGCAGGATCACGGTTGAGGCTGCCCGGATGACGGGACTGGCCGAAGGGACGCCTGTCGTGGTGGGCGCAGGCGACATGCTGTGCATGCTGATCTCGTCGGGTCTTACGGAGACCGGGCGTGCGTCGGACATAACGGGCACAGCGTCTATCATGTCGGTGTACGTAGAGGCACCCGTCCTGGACGCGCGGCTGATGAACCTGCATCATGCACTGCCTGGTTGGATACCGTTTGGCATCACTGACTCGGGAGGTGGCGCTCTGAAGTGGTTCAAGGATGAATTGTGCGGGGCTGAGGTGGCGGAAGCTGAGCGAAGCGGGGTGGACGTGTACGATATCCTGAACCCGAAGGCAGCTGCGATCGAGGCGGGAAGCGAAGGGTTGCTGTTCTTCCCGTACCTCATGGGCGAGCGATCACTGGGCACACCCTTCGCGCGCGGCGTATTCTTCGGGCTTACGCCGCGGATCGGAATGGGGGCCATGGTGCGCGCAATCATGGAGGGGGTTACCTTCGAACTACGCCGTACGCTCGAAATCGTCGAGGATGCAGGCAATACGGTGCGCGAAGTCTACACCATCGGAGGCGGCGCCCGCAGCGACCTGTGGTCGCAGATCAAGGCGGACATCTACCAGAAGCCAGTCTACACCTTCGAGGCTTCGGAAGGCGGTATTCTGGGTTCGGCCATTCTTGCCGGTGTGGGGGCAGGTCTCTACGCCGACGTGCGTGCAGGGGCGGACAGGTGTCTCCGAGTAGACAAGGAGTTTCGCCCTGACCCGTCCAAGATCGCGCGCTACGATTATCTGTACGGGCTCTTTAAGGATGTCCATGACCGTATGCAGGAGCCTTTCGACAAGCTCGCGCGCTTGCCGTAGCGTCCGTCGAGTGTCCGAAGGTACCAGGCGATGGCGTTGTCAGGTAACACGTTGGGCGTGCGGATCGAGTACAAGCGGAAGATGCCATTCACGATGATCTCGTCAAGAAGTATGTGACAGGACTATGAAGACGGGCGGGGGCTGCCACGATTCCTCCCGCGCCGTCAAGCCGCCAAGCTGACGTAACCCTCATGGGGCGACGCCACAAGACAAAGACCGAGATTGAGAAGAGCCGTTCCTAGCACGGCTCGTGAAGGAGAGAAAATGTCCAAAGAGAGGGATTTGCAGAGGATCGTTGATTGCGGGGTTGTAGCCATCGTGCGCTTCGACCGTCCGGAAGAACTCGTCGAAGTGGCGCGGGCCATAAGAGCTGGCGGAGTGGATGTTATCGAATTCACCATGACCACCCCCGACGCGCTTAGCATTCTCTCAGCCAGCGCCGAAGAGTTCGGCGATGAGGTGCTGCTGGGCGCGGGTACGGTCTTGGATCCGGAGACGGCCAGGGCGGCCATTCTCGCTGGGGCCAAGTACATCATCTCCCCAACCTTGAATCCCCGGATGATTGAGCTTTGCCGCCGCTACGGCGTGATTGCGGTCCCTGGGGCTTTCACACCGACAGAGATTCTTACGGCTTGGGAACTGGGTGCAGATTTGGTGAAGGTCTTTCCCGCCGGAGCCATGGGCCCGGGCTACATAAAGGACATCATGTCACCCTTGCCCCAGGTGCGATTGTTGCCCACCGGAGGGGTGAGCCTGAGCAATGCGGCCCAATTCATAGAGGCTGGCGCCGCGGCGGTAGCCGCTGGCAGTAGCTTGGTCGACAAGAGAGCTGTGGCTGAGAAAGACTTCGCTCGTCTAACCGAGGTGGCGAGCGCATTCGCGACGGCGATAAGACAAGCCAGAGGTTTGACATAAGGACGTACGGCTAAGTCTTCGAAACCCGATTGGCAAGCTAGGTGTCACCCTGATGATCAGAGAGACCGCCGCCCCCCGTGCGTTCGTTCGGGTCTCGAGCGACATGCCATTGGATCTGATGGTCTCTGTGCGATTGGCCCGATAGCAGCTGAAGCCTCTTCACGTCTTTCGCATTCGAGCAGCTTCCCACTTGCCACGTGAGGCAATACGAAGTATAATGTAATCACAGGATGACAAGATGTCGGACGTACGATGACTCTAGATGATCTTCAGGTAGGAGAACCAATCCGCCGAGATAGCCCCGTTCCCTACTACTATCAACTTGAGGGGTTCCTAAGGGAGCGGATCGATAGCGGGATCTGGAAACCGGGACAGAAGATCCCATCAGAAGCGGAACTCTGTGCCGCCTACGATGTCAGTAGAACCGTTGTGCGACAGGCGCTGAATGAGCTTGTCCAGGAAGGCGTGCTGTATCGGCGGAAGGGGAAAGGCACCTTTGTGGCTGAACCGAAGATCCGTGAGAGCCTGGTTCAGCACCTGACGGGCTTCTATGAAGACACAGTGGCGCTGGGGTTGGAGCCCTCGACCAAGGTATTGCAGCAAGAAGTCATCCCTGCACCTCCCAAGATTGCTCAGGCCCTGAGCTTGAAAGAGGGTGATCCAGTCATCGTGATCGATCGCTTGCGGGCTGTCGATGGTGAGCCGATCGTTCTCGTAGTCACCTATGTCCCATACAGGGTCTGCCCTGAGCTTGTCAACGAGGATGTCTCCAGGCAATCCTTGTACGCGATACTGGAGAAGAAGTACGGTCTAGAACTGGCCTACGGCCGGCGCACACTGGAAGCTGTGGCGGCCACGAAGGAAGAGGCCGAACTCCTGGAAATCGAAGAAGGGGATCCCATCGTCCTACTGAGAAGTATCAGTTATCTGAAGGATGGGGGCCCAATTGAGTACTTCAAGGCAAGACACCGGGGTGACAGAAGTCGGTTCGAGGTGGAACTGTTCCGCCCTGGAAAGGCGGAAACACTCTCCCACGAGGATATGTCTGCTCTGAGGAATCTGCCGAGGAGTAATATTCTCAGCAGCTAGAGCCGCCCGGCAACCTGTGTCACTTCCCAGGCCTTTCAGCACCTGAGAGTGTATGGCAAAGGACGTCATGCTGGCAGCAAGCCGCGGCCAATTTCGCGTCAAACCATGGGCAGCAAGTGAACAGTTGCCGGCTTGAGGAAGGAGGTGAGGCTAAGGGAGACAGGCTTAGGTACCGTGTGTGCCGTGGACTCGCCCCCGGCACGAGGATGCTGCAGTGAACAGCAGAAGGGAGGATAACAGTGTTTCGGAAGATTAGATGGTTACCCATTGTTGGTTTGGTGTTGATCGCGCTGGTTCTTGCGGCCTGCGCACCGCCTGCGCCGCCACCGCCAGAGGAGGAACCCTGGGAGAGACACATAGTCATCGGGTGGACTCCTCCTGATATCACTGGCGTCTTCAAGACTGCAACTGACTACTTCGTGGCCGCGGCTGACGATGGCAACGCCGAGGGTTTCGACATCGAGGTGATCGCCCAATCACCGGCCACCCACGTTGCGTTCGCCGACCAGGTGGCCATCATCGAGGATTACATCGAGAGGAAGGTGGATGTGATCGCCATCTCCCCCATCGAGGTGGAAGTGGTGAAGCCTGCCATCGCCAAGGCCAACGAGCAGGGGATTCCAGTGATCATCGTGAACCTGCTGGAGCCCATCGCAGGCGTCGATGTGGACTCCTACATCGGCTTCGACAACACCATGGCAGGCATAATATCGGCCTATGCCTTGGTGGACTATTTCGGAGGCCCGGGGGTCCTGGGCGAAGGCGACATGGTGGACATTGAGGAAGGAACGTACCTCGATCTCGCCTGGTGGGAGGACGTCTATGCGGATGTGGATCCCGCGACTATCGACGTGGAAGCGAGGGTGGCTATCATCGAGGGGATCGCTGGTGGCTTCTTCTCCACCGCTCGACTGAACGGATTCCACAGCGTGGTCGATGAGTATCCCGGCATCGAGATAGTGGGCACCCTCCCCGCCGATTGGAACCGGGAGAAGGGGATCAAGGCCGCAGAGGACTTTCTCAGCGCCAATCCGGCCGGCACCCTGGACGCGATCTGGGCAGCATCCAATGAGATGGGCCTAGGAGCCATGTTGGCCGTCGAGGGGGCTGGGCGTGAGGACGAGGTGAAGATCTTCACGAACGACGTCACGCCCGAATCCGCGGATAGGATCGCGGAGGGCAGGATGGTGGCCGAGACCCATCATGGCTTCCCAGAGTGGGGCTGGTACGGAACCGAGTTCGGAGTGAAGATAGTCTGTGGGATGGATGTTCCTCAGATCTTCGACATTCGCCCTCGTACCATGTACCAGGACAACGCCAGGCTCTTCTATCCCGAGCCTGCTCTTGAGCCCATCGATTGGGACGGCATCAAAGCCGCGTGCGAGTAGCGTACCTGAGGC
>JABAOH010147167.1_pt1 | contig 10839 bp, 11 predicted proteins | sample 7062181 | NCBI WGS metagenome assembly JABAOH01 (sample SAMN14538630, study PRJNA623070) | marine sediment metagenome | biome: marine biome [ENVO:00000428]; feature: marine pelagic biome [ENVO:01000023]; material: deep marine sediment [ENVO:00002113]; isolation source: pool of 5 deep marine... | reverse complement strand
GACTCCGAGGTGGCGGGGGCGTTGCTCGATGCCGCGGCGGAGTGGGTTCGGGCCCGCGACCTCGACCGTCTTCGCGGTCCTACCAACTTCTCGACCAACGAGGACTGCGGGCTGCTCGTCGAGAACTTCGACGACCCACCCTACGTGATGATGCCCTACAACCCGCCTTATTACGAAAAGCTGCTGACCACGTGGGGCCTCACCAAGGTGAAGGACCTGCTCGCCTATCAGGTGCGCAAAGCGGCGTTCGAGCACCGCCGCTTCGAACGGTTGCAGCGGCTGATCCAGCGGTCCGGTGCCGAGATTCGCGTCCGCTCCATCGACATGAAGAGGTTCGATGACGAGGTTGCCCTCGTCCTCGATATCTACAACTCGGCCTGGGAGAGGAACTGGGGCTTCGTACCGATGACCGACGCCGAGGTCGCCCACATGGCCAAGCAGCTCAAGCCCGTGGTCGATCCCGACCTGGCGCTCATCGGCGAGATCGACGGCGAGCCCGCGGGCTTCGCGCTCGCCCTGCCCGACGTGAACCAGGCGATTCGCCACGCCAACGGCCGGCTCTTTCCTTTCGGCCTTCTCAAACTCCTCTGGCACATGCGGCGCATCAACGGCATCCGCGTGATCACGCTCGGACTCCGGCCGCAGTATCGTCGCACCGGTCTCGCATCGTTCTTTTACGTCGAGATCTTCAAGCGTGGCGTGAGCAAGGGTCACACGGTGGCGGAAAGCTCCTGGATCCTCGAGGACAACACGAATATGTGGAGCGCGCTGGAAAAGATGGGGTTCTCGCGCTACAAGACCTATCGGCTCTTCGAGCGCTCGCTCAGCGCCTGATGCTCGTAAGCTCCCCGGCAGGCCGGACACCCTCGACGCGGTCCTCTCGTCATGCCCCCTGAGATGGGTCGGCTGCTGGTCACCGGCGCCACCGGGTTCGTCGGCAGTCACGTCGTCGACGTCGCGCTCGAAGCAGGCTATACGGTTCGCTGCACCGTCCGCGCCCACAGCAACAGGCGCTGGCTGGAGGGTAAGCCGATCGAGCTGGTCGAGGCCGACCTGACCGGGCCAAACCTCGCCGCGGCCGTTCAGGGGGTCGACGCCGTGATCCACTGCGCGGGTCTCACGCGTGGGGCGCGAGAGACGCTGTTCGCCGCCAACCACGCCGGGACGGCGGCGTTGCTTGACGCATGTCTTCAGTTTGCGGATCCGCCGCGCTTCGTCCTCTGCAGCAGCCAGGCCGCCGCGGGGCCCGGGAGCCTCGAACGCCCGCGGACCGAGGAGGACCCACCCCAGCCCAACAGCGACTACGGGCGCAGCAAGCTGGCGGCCGAGCACGAGGTACGGAAGCAGGCGGATCGGCTGCAGACGGTGGTGCTGCGACCCGGGGCGATATACGGACCCCGCGACGAAGACACCCTGACCTTCTTTCAAATGGCGGCGCGCGGCGTAGTCGTCGTTCCGGGGCTGCGCCGGCGGCTGCTGCAGATCGTACACGCGCGCGACGTGGCTCGGGCGCTGGTCGACGCCGCACAGACGTCTCGGGGCGTGGGACACACTTACTTCATCGCCCACCCCGAGGTGTTGAGCTGGGGAGACCTTGCGGGCGGCATCGCCCAAGCGGTGGGGCGCCGCGTGATTCCGTTGCGTGTTCCGTCTCCGCTTTTGACCGCCGCCGCGGTCGCCGCCCAGCTGGCTGGTGCCGGACGCCGGGCCGGTGAGATCGATCGCCGACGGGCGCGTGACATGTTGGAACGGGCCTGGACCTGCCGCGTCGAGCGGGCGATGGCCGAGCTGCCCTGGTCGCCGCAATACGACAGCCAGCGCGGCATCCAGGAGACGGCGGCCTGGTACCGAGAGCAGGGTTGGTTGTGAGCTGGGCGCGCCGAGGTCTCGCGGGCGCCCAACCGTCCGACACCGTCTTCCTGCTCTACGTCGCCTTCAGCGGTGCCCTCATCCTCGCCTTCGGCTGGCGGCTCTCCGTGCCTTTGTGGCTCGGGCTCACCCTCGCCCACGTCGCCATCATCGCCGTCGCGCTCCTCTGGTCGGGCCGTCCGCTCTCCGGACCCTCCGTGGCCGGCTTCTTCCGCGACGCTTATCCCGCTCTGTTCGTGACCTTCCTCTACTGGGAGCTGCGTTATCTCGCCCTGCTGTTCAGCAACGGGTACCACGACGTGTTCGTGCTGCGGCTCGAGGAGGCGCTGTTCGGTGAACAGCTGGCGGTGACCTTCAGCCAGCGGCTGCCCAGCCTCTGGCTGAGCGAGCTGCTCCACTTTTTCTACGGCCTCTACTGGGTGCTCCTGCCCCTGGCGGCCGCCGCCCTCTACCTGCGCGGGCGGTTGCGTGGGTTCCGAGAGCTGGTTTACGTGGAGCTGGTGGTCTTCTTCGCCTGCTATCTGGTGTTCATCGTTTTCCCGGTGGCGGGACCGTTCTACCAATTCCCGGAGATCGGGGGCGAGCTGGCGGCCGGGCCGTTCTATCGCCTGGTCCATTGGGTGCTGACGGACGGCGGCAGCAAGGGCGCGGCGTTTCCCAGCTCGCATGTGGCGGTGGCGATCACCATCGTGCTGGTGACGTGGCGTCACGATCGAGTGGTGGCGCTGGTGGCCTTGCCTTTGGTGGTCGGCCTTACAATTGGTACGGTCTACGGGCGCTTCCATTATGGGATCGACGCTTTGGCCGGCGTCGTTGCCGCCCTGCTGCTGGTGCCGGCGGCCCGGGCGCTACGGCCCGGTCTGATGGGGATCTGGAGCCGCCGTTCGCCGGGCAACGACACGGCGGCACCGCCCGTCTAAATTGACGGGAGACGGAGGGAAACACGGTTTGGTCGACTTGACCGAGGCCATGCTAATCCGCCGAGCCCGCTCGGGTGAACTCGAGGCCATGCGGCAGCTGTACGAGCGGCATGCGTCGCGGGTGTATACCGTCGTGCGCCGTCTGGCCGGCGACGACGATCTGGCGGCGGATCTGGCCCAGGATGCGTGGACCAACGCGTTCCAGAAGATCCGCGATTTCCGGGGTGAGTCGGCGTTTGGGACCTGGGTGCACCGGATCGCGGTGAACACGGCTCTGACCCGGCTCAGACAGGCATCGCGACGGCGGAACCTGGAGCAGGGTTTCGACGGTAAATCGACCTTGGGGAACCCGGATCGCTGGCCGGCAACGCGGGCGGCGGATCGGGTCACAGTGCAGCGGGCGTTAGACAAATTACCCGACGGATATCGATCGGTGCTCTGGTTGCACGACGTGGAGGGGTACACCCACGAGGAGATCGGAGCACAACTGGGGATCGCGGTGGGGACCTCGAAGTCGCAGCTCTCGAAAGCGCGAGCGCGGCTGCGAGCCCTGGTCGCGGAATCCCAAGCTGAGGTGGTAGACCATGGTGCATCTTAGCGACGAGGCACTCTCGGAGCTGTTGGACGGCGGCTCAGTGCCGGGGGCGGACGAACATCTCGCGACGTGCGCGCTGTGTCGCAGCGAGCTGGACGGGCTGCGGCAGCTGCGGGCGGAGTTGCGGCAGCTGCCGGAGCTGGTGCCGCCGGTGGATCAGTGGGCGCGGATCGCGGAGCGGTTGCCGGGCGGCCGGGCTCGGCGGCGCCGGCTGGGCCGGCCCAGCCTGATCGCGCTGCAGGCGGCGGCGATGGCGGCGGTGTTCGTGATCGGACTCGGCTTGGGCCGCTTCCTGCAACCCGACAGCTCGGGGCCCGGGGGCGCCGTTGCGGAACGGACGGTGGCGCAGGAACCGCAGGCGACCTCGCTGGGCGCCGCGATGGCGGAGGTGAGGCAGCGCGGCGCCGACTACGACCGGGCTCTGCGGAACTTGCAGCGGCTGGCGCGGCAGGAGGGCGCCCCGCTGCCGTTCGTGTCGCGCGAACGGCTGGCGAGCCTGGATGCGCTGGTTGAGGCGTCGCGAACGGCGCTCTCGGCCGATCCGGCCGACCCGGTGCTGAACTCGTACCTGTTCGCGGCGCTGGAAGAGCGGGACGCGGTGATGCAGCAGATGAGCGCGACGCAGCAGTCCGGCTCGGAGGTGCTGTGGCGGTGATGATAGAAAAAGGAGAGCAAAAGTTGAAGGACGTGGCAAGACGAGCGGCGATGGGCGTTCGGGCCGGGACGGTAAACGGCCTGCCGTTGCTGCTCGCACTTTTGATGACGGCGGTGGCGGCCGCGCCGGGGGTAGCCCAGGAGAAGCATGGCTGGCTGGGGATCAGTTTGCAGTGCAGCAACTGTTCACGGCAGCAGATGGATGATGTCGTGCTGTGGTCCTTCTCATCGCCTCCTGAGATCCAGGCGGTGCGGGAAAGGGGGCCGGCCGCGGCGGCGGGAATGCGGGAAGGCGACCTCATCATCGCGGTGGGCGGCATCGACATCACCACCGAGGAGGGCGGCCGGGCGTTCGGCGCCTTGACGGCCGGTGTGCCGGCGCAGATCCGGGTGCGCCGGGGCAGTCGCGAGCTTGACCTCACTGTGACGCCCGGCACGGGTCTCGAAGCCTTCGGCGAGGAGTGGAAGACGTACACGTGGAGCGGTGCCGCGTGGGATTCACTGCGGCAGCAGTTGAAGCAGCTGTACGAGGGCCAGCTCAACCTGCAGGTGGCGCTGCGTAACGCCGAGCGGGCGCTGCGGGTGACCGAGGCCCAGACCCCTCAGCAGTTGACCGAGGCGCAGCGGCAGCTGGCACAACGCCAGCGCCTGCAGATCGACTCGATCCGCCAGCGCCTGAAAGAGTCACAGAAGCTGATCCGGCTCCAGGCCGACTCGTTGGCGGTCTGGACGCTGGTCGCCCCTCGACTCCAGGTAGAAGCGGTCCCGGCGCCTGAAGCGCGAACGATCATCGTCTACCCGGACGCGGTGGCCGGTGCCCGCTTCGAGGAGCTGACCGAGGAGAGCCCGCTCGTTTCCTATTTCCCGGGGGTCGACGCGGGCTTGTTGATCGTCCAAGTGGTCGAGGACACCCCGGCGCACGTCGCCGGTCTGCGCGAGGGCGACGTGGTCCTCGCCGTGAACGGAGAGGCGGTACGGACGGTGGCCGATCTGCGGCGCCGATTGGGGGCGCAGAGGGCGGCGGAGCTGACCTACGTGCGTAAGGGCCAGAAGGCGACCTGCAAGATTCAGCGGCCCTAGCCCACCGACGGCTTCGAGCACGAAGGGCCTGTCTCCGGGAACTCGAGGAGACAGGCCCTTGCTGTCTTCACCGAGACGGACGCGACGACCTAGACCAGCGCGCGGATGACCGTCTCGATCCGCTCCAGCGCCTCGATCAGCTCGGCGCGCGGCAGCCCGTAACCGATCCGGATGTACCCATCCATGTTGAAGTGATCTCCCGGCACGATCAGCACGCTCTGTTCGTCTTTCAGCCGCCGCGCCAGGTCGCTGGATCCGATGTCCAGCTGGTAGCGGGTGTAGCAGATGGCGCCGGCCCGCGGAGGCTGAAAGCGGAAGATGTCGGGCCGCGCGCCTAGCCAGTCGGTCAGCGGGTGCAAGTTCTCCCGCAGGATGCCGAGGGTGCGCGCGCGGATCCGCTGGCGTGTGCTCGGTTCCAACGCGATGCGCGCGCAGAGGTCGCTGAGCGGGCTGGGTGAGATGGTCGTGTAGTCTTTGTAGGACCAGAGCTGCGCGATGAAGTCGGCTGGCCCAACCACCCAGCCGATGCGCAGACCCGGCAGCCCGTACGCCTTCGAGAGCCCGGACGTGATCAGCACCTTGTCGTAGCGGCCCCAGAAGGTGGGCGAGCGCTCGCCTTCCAGTTCGGCGCCGGCGTAGATCTCGTCGGAGATGATCCAGGCGCCGGCCCGCTCGGCGATGGCGACGATACGGTCGATCTCATCCTCGCTCAGGATGGCGCCGGTCGGGTTGTTGGGGTGCGTGAGGATGATGAGCTTGACGCCCCCCTTTGTCCGCGCCTCCAGCTCGCCCAGGTCCGGAGCCCAGCCGCGCTCTTCCCGCAGACGAAAGGAGCGCACCTCGCGGCCGAAAGCCTCAGCCTGTCCCCACATCTGCATGTAGTTGGGGGCTTCCATCGCCACCACGTCGCCGGGATCGAGCAGGCTCCAGGTCGTCACATAGTTGGCCTCCGAGCCGCCGTTGGTGACCAGCACCTGGTCGACGCCGGCGCCCGGGTAGAGGGCGGCGATGCCCTCGCGCAAAGGCTCGGTGCCGTTCGACTGATTGTAGACGAGGCGCTGGGCCAGCAGCTGCCCCGGGTCGGCGCCGGCCAGCTCGAACAGCTCGCCCGGCGTCATCGGGTGGACACCGCTCTCCGAGAGGTTCAGCTCGACGCGGTTCTCCCACTCGGACTGCCAACGCTCCATGCGAAACGGGTTGATCTTCATCGGTTCGGTCGAGCCTTTTCGGTCTTCTGTTGTTGCGTCAGCGGCGGCCCGCGGCGCGGCCACGCTCGGGCGGTTGTCGCGGATACAATACGACGAGGGTGACAGCGATGGCCACCTCGATGATCAGGTCGGCCCAGAGCCCGCTCGCCACACCCAGGCGCGGCAGCCAGATGAGGCCGACGAGCGCGATGGCGCCGGCCGTGGCCGCGCCGAGCAGGGTGGGGTAGGGGCCTGGCGGCTCGCGGCGTGTGGCCTCGATCAGGGCGGCGCCGATGACGATGAGCAGCGCGGAGAAGACCTGGGCCTGGAACGGATTGACGTCGAGGGCGACGAAGCGGGCATAGCTCGAGAAGTGGAGCAGCGGCCAGACGCCCGCCAGGATGTAGTAGACGCCCTGGACCTGAAGAACCCGGCGGCGCCAGCGGCCGCGCGTCTCGACGCTTCTCGGGTTACCGCCGCTCCGGGCGCCCCCGCGGTTCATCGATTTTTCCCCCGCCGGGCGCGCGCCGGTCGCTCCGCCGGGTCGACCTCCAACAGAACCAGCAGCTCGTCGATGTGGCGGACCCAATGCGTCGGCTCGCCCGCGGCCAGCCGCTCGCGATCGAAGGGCCCCCACAAGGCGGCGGCCGTGTCGACGCCGGCCGCCCGCGCCGCCTCGAGATCGAACAGGCTGTCGCCCACCATCAGCGCCTCGTCCGCCGCCGCCCCGATGCTCTTCAGCCCGCGCAGCACCGGCTCGGGGTCGGGCTTGGGCCGCTGGACGTCGTCGGCGGCCACCATCCCGTCGAACAGGCCGTCCAGGCCGCACGACCGTAGCTCGCGCCGGGCGTGCTCGCCGATCTTGCTGGTCACCACGCCCATTCGGAACCCGGCGCCGTGCAGGGACTCAATCGCCTCGCGCATGCCGGGAAAGGGCCGGATCAGACGCTGGTTGTTCGCCTCGTTGTGCTCGACGTAGGTCTGGAACATCGCCTCGAGCTGTTCCGGCGTCCGGGCGAAACTCTCGAGCTGCACCCGCAGCGGCCGGCCCATGGTGACCAGCCACTCGTCGTCGGGCGGCACGCGCCCCAGGTGCTCGGCCATGGTGTGACGGTACGAGGAAAGGATCAGCTCCAACGAATCGACCAGCGTGCCGTCCAGGTCGAACAGCAAGCCCCGGTAGCGGTTGTGGTTCACGGGGCGCTCCTCGTCCGCACGCCGGTGCGCGACGGCGGCGCGGTCTGGGCGATGATCCCACCCTCGCGCCTGACGCGGTCGAGCCGATCGACCAGAAGCTGGCCGTCGGCGATGACCAGATAGATGTCGGAGGCGGCGGTGATGTCGGCGAGCGGATCTCCGGCGACCCCGATGATGTCCGCCCACTTCCCCGGCTCGATGGTGCCGAGGCTGTCGGCCAGTCCCAGGTAGTCGGCGGCCACGATCGTCGCCGCGGCGATCGCCTCGCCCGGACTCATCCCCACCTCCACCAGGTTGCGCAGCTCTTCGTGCAGGGTGAAGCCGAAGGTCGTGCCGGCGCTCGGCGCGTCGCTGCCGACAACGATCGCTACCCCGGCCTCGCACAACCGCCGCGTGTTGGCCCGCGCCTCACGCGCCGCCGCGGCGTCGCCCCGCAGCTCGCCCAGCTGTTGTTCCAGTGCCTGGAGGGTCGGGTCGACGAAAACGCGGCGTCCGATTAGCTCGTCGAGCGCCACGTCGGCGAGGGGCCGATCGAAGGGGACGTGCTCGATGCCGTCCACGCCGGCGGGAAGTGCCAGGTCGAGCTGCTTCGCTGTGCTCACGTGGGCAGCAATACGAAGTCCCTCCTCGTGCGCGGTCGAGCTGATGGTACGGAGCACGGCCGCCGGTAGCGTCGGCAGGCTGCTGTCGCCACGCTGCTCCAGCACCGCCGTGATGAAGTCGACGCGCCGGGCGAGCGCCGCCACGGCACCCCGGGCCTCGGCGGGTCCGCTCACCTGACGCGTCACCTGGGCGATGAACGACGAGTCGCCCTGACCCGCTTGGCGCAGCTGGGCCACCGGGTGGCCGCCGGGCGCCGTGATCGCCGGGCCCGCGGCAAAGATGCGAGGACCGGCCAGCTCGTGCCGCTCGACGCGCTCGGCGAACTTGACGATCCACGGGTAGGGGTCGCCCAGGCTCTTCACCGTCGTGATACCCGACTCGATCAGCGCGCGCCGCCGGTCGGGAAAGCGGCGCATGAACCTCCAGAAGTAAGCGAGGGGGCCCAGCTCGCGCTTGCCGTCGGGGATGCGGGCCCGGATGCCGCTCATGTGCACGTGGCTGTCGATCAGGCCGGGCAGCAGCGTCAGCCCGCGCGCCCAGAGGATGCGCGAGCCGTCGGGGATCGACGCCGACTCGCTCACCTCGGTGATGTGCCGGCCGCGGACGATGACGGTGGCGTCCTCGATCAGCGAGTCGCCGACCGGGTCGTAGATGCGGGCGCCCACCAGCGCGAGCGGCGGCCCGTCCAGCGGCTGGCCCGGGTAGCCTCCGCGCGAATAGGCGTAGGCCAGCCCGGCGGCTCCCAGCAGGAGCACGGCCAAGACTAACCATTTGAGCGTGGACCCGAGTCGCATGGGCCTCAGAGTTTGTAGTCGCCGAAATGTCGATTGGTTTGTCGGCTTAGTTGTCCACCGGATCTGCGCACCCGGCAAAGCTCGCCGAGTCTCGCTTGCCTGGCTGGAGGGGCAGGACGGCCGACAAGTCGTCTCAACCTAGGTCGTGAAAGGCTGGCTGGGAAGCGGGGTGGCGGCCTTTCATTGTGATCGCGATTCGCGAGACGCGCACTAGGTTACGACGAGCCGTTTCTTGCGTTACAATGACTCAGATTAGATCTTTACATACCACCCGGCCCGGCTCGAGCGGGAGACCCCACCATGAGTGGCCCTTCTGATACTCACTTCGCAACAGTCTCGAGTGAGATCGTCAAGGGTCGGGTAATCCCGTTCTTTGGTGGCGGGCCGAGGAGTGCTGCCGTTACCTCCACGCCGAGCAATGTCCACCAGCGCCGTAGCATGACCGCCTCCACTTTCGTCGACGGACAGACATTCTCGGGCCCGACGGACCGCAAAGCATTGTGCCCTCTCGAATGGGGTCGAGGCTGAACGTGGGAGAACCGGCGGTAGTGGTCGTAGAACCGACGCGTTGGCGCAGGGCGACTACAGCGATCTTCACTTGACACCTCAGGAGGGGGAGATGACTGACAAGTCGGCATCGCCGGAGCACGCATTCGGGTCACAGATTGTGGGGCCGGTTGGCATCGTCGGGGTCACTGTCTACCTCGTGCTCTTCTCGCTGCTACTAATCTTCGGTTTGGTTCGGTTATGGCCTGAGCCCGCGGGCGATACTTCCACCACGACCGCGTCGACAGTATCCGTGCTTTTCTGGGATATCAGTACCTCAGACGAAATCCGCTTGCTGCTGATCGTCGCGATGGCCGGCGCCCTCGGCAGCCTGGTACACGCTATTCGGTCGGTCTATTGGTATGTGGGCCATCGAAAGCTGGTCCGCAGCTGGCTCATCATGTACGTCCTCCTGCCTTTCGTCGGCGCGTCACTGGGACTCGTCTTCTATCTGGTGATCCGTGGCGGGTTCTTCTCCGCTGAGGCCACAACCCAACAGACCAGCCCGTTCGGCTTCGCCGCCGTGGGCGCCCTCGTCGGCATGTTTTCCCAGCAGGCGATACTGAAGCTGAAAGCCGTGGCCGAAACGCTCCTGGCGCAGCCTGCGCCCGGCGATGACTCCGTGCCGGAACGGAGGAAGGACGAAGCAGGCGGCTAGGGCTCGCAGAATTCGTAACGGTCGTCTCCATTGACGCGGCGCGCTCGGATTGAAGCGCCGACTCGCGTTGGCTCATTGCAAGTTCGCCAGTACCAGCATCGCGACCTCGCGTGACCGAATCGGGGCCCACCGATCGGCGTCGAGAGACTGCAATTCATGCTCTAGCCTCGAAAGAGAACCGGGATCGAACTTATCCGGCAGCTCGCCGGCCAGCTCGGCGAGCGATCGCTCAGCGGCCGCGGTGAAACGGCGGGCGAGCCGGGAATGAAGTCGATCGATGACGCGGCGTTGCTCGGGCGTCAGCCGCGGCGCCGAGGTCTGGTAAACCCGGCTGAGCCAGGCGGCGATCCGGCACTGGGGCAGGCCGGGGCTCAGGGCGTCGCCGGCGATCCGCGCCGCCTCCAGCCGCGCCGCCACGCCCCGGGCGTAGCGGGCGAACGCCGGGCGCGCCGCGTCGATCATCTCCTTCGCTGGCGCGGCGTGCTCGGAGTCGAGCGCCTGTCGAAAGGCAGCGAGGGCCGAGGCCTGGTCTTCGACGACACACCGCGTGTCCCGATCGTAGACGAGCCAGAGAGCCCGGCTCGCCGCTTCGGACTCCAGTTGCCAGTAGGCCACCGCACCGACGCGCCCGCGCGGTTCGTCTGCGATCGCGCTGACCACGACCGCGTCGGACTCTAAGGCCGCGAGCTCGGACGTCGCCCCTTCAGCAGCCCTAAGCAGGCTGGCTCCATCGATG
>JABAOH010012695.1_pt1 | contig 10839 bp, 10 predicted proteins | sample 7062181 | NCBI WGS metagenome assembly JABAOH01 (sample SAMN14538630, study PRJNA623070) | marine sediment metagenome | biome: marine biome [ENVO:00000428]; feature: marine pelagic biome [ENVO:01000023]; material: deep marine sediment [ENVO:00002113]; isolation source: pool of 5 deep marine... | reverse complement strand
TAGATTTTGCCCAAAATGATATTTCAAAACCATTTTGAGTCTCATTGATTGAAAAATCATCTAGCATGAAAACAAAAGCATCATTTGATACACAATGTATAGCGACGTATATTGTTTCCCCACTTATATTTAGTTCAGGAGTAATTAACCAATCATCATTTGGATTATTTGGAGGTCTTGTTGAAAAACATGCCGCATATTTATCTCCAGTATAGGCATCCCAAGCTGTGCCATTTGCAGGAGGTTCTGTTGCAGAAGAATTAAAAATCATAAAAGAACCAACATAGTACTCATTTGTAAAATTATATGCTTGACTTCCCCAAGTTTCTCCCCCATCGCCATCATATTGAGTCCATGGTGGAAAATCCAAAACAAAATTATCATAAGATTCAAAACCATCCTCAAAAAATGCTGTATTTAAATTAAATTTATCTTTTATTATTTGTTTATCTAAGATTACCATAGAGTTTTCAAATGATTTGGTGTTTGAAGCCGCTGCTGCGGGTATTATCAATGCCAAGGTGATACTCATGGTTAAAATTATTTTTAAAACGTTTTTCATAGATTTTTTACCTCCAGAGTCATATAATAAATAATATGCATCAAAGAATTTAAATATTTCTATTAGAAATTATATTAAATTATAAAAAATCTTAAAAATTATAATAGAAACCTCTAAAAAAATTTGTTTATAGAGAACGAAACGGATCTGCCGGGATTTGAACCCGGGTTAGAGGCTCCGGAAGCCTCTGCGATATCCAAGCTACACTACAGATCCCAAAGTTTAAACAAATACAGAGTAAAATTCAATGATATATTGTTTACGATGTATTTATTATTGAACTGTTATATAGAAAAATATCATATTAACTTAAGAGAAAATGACATCAGAATATATTTTCAAGATAGTGATTTATATAAGAGGATAGATTATGAAATTGGTGAAATTTTTTGGATTTAAAAGAGGTAATTTTAAATCGACATAGTGTAAGGAATTTTTCTAATAAAAAATTATCATCAGATATTATTTCTGAGATTATAGAATATGCACATCTTGCACCCTCTGCAGGCAATTTACAAGCAAGAGATTTCATAATAGTTGAAGATTTAAACATAAAAAAAGAATTATGTAATGCTGCGTTAGATCAGCAATTTATTGTAGAAGCCCCGATAAATATTGTCGTATGTGCAAATTTAAATCGTATTTCTCCATATGGATATAGAGGAAAAGAATTGTATTGCATTCAAGATACTGCTGCTGCAATCGAGCATATACTACTTTTAGCTGTAGATAAGGGTTTAGGAGCTTGTTGGATCGGAGCTTTTAATGAATATGAAGTATCTAAAATTCTAAATTTACCATCTTATATTAGACCAGTTGCTATAATTCCTATTGGTTATTCCAAAAATAAAGCGATACCTACATCAAGGATTGATACAAAAATTTTAACTCATTATAATACGTGGTAGCTAGTTACGATTGCAAATCAGATTTTCCTTCATTAATTTTCTCTTCACCCGTCGGTTCTTCAACTGGTTCATCTTTCTTTTCTTCAACAGGTTTTTCAGGTATTTCTTCACCGGGTTTCTCAATATCTTTTTCAGCTGGTTCTTCAGGAGGGATTTCAGGTTTTTTTCCTTTTTTTACTTTGAATTCGGTGTACCCACATTTACCACAGCTTAACCTATCTTTATGTTCAGCAAGAAATATTCCTTCACCACATTTTGGGCAGTTCCTTCGCAAACGAATAATCTTATCTCCTTCTATTTTGAATATCTCTCTTTTCATCATATTTATTCCTTCTTTTCTTCATCAGGTTTTTCTTTGCTATCTGATTTTTCACTATCTTCATCTACTTTCTTTTCTTCTGGTTTTTCTTCACTTGCAGGTTCTGATTTCTCTTCACCCGTTGGTTCTTCAACTGGTTCTTCTTTCTTTTCTTCAGCTGGTTTTTCTGCAGGTGGCTTCGGTTTTTCTTCTTTAACAATTTTCTTCTCTTTAACGATAGCACCATTTCTTACAAGGATATGATCTTTCTCCCTTGTTTTCGCTTCTTTTAAAGAATTGTACACTTTTGCATATCCTTCTGTGGTAGTTGTACCAAAACTTGATTTCATAAAGTTAATCATAATATGTTCCTTTTTTGCATTTAGCTTTCCTGCAAGTTCACTTTTAATAAGATCACGCTTTGGTGTACTCTCGCCCTCATGATGTATGATAAAATGAACTTCAGTTCTATTAAATAATGGATTATTGGTTTTTGATTGAATCTCTATTTCCATGACTATCACATTTTGTCTAATATCTCTTTAACTTTATCTTTTTGAGCTTTTGTAGCATTTACAATTACGACCCCTTTATTCGGCAATCCATATATTATTGTTACGTCCCTTGGAGCCAAATAAATTGCAGGAAGTGCAGCAAGATCCTCCTCGCCATCAATTTCTATGAAATAGGGACCCTCTTCTAATTTATCATAAATCGATTCTATAGCATTCCATAATTCATCAGTTATGGTTCCAGAAGGATTTTTTATTTTTATATGGATTTTACCAAATCTTTGGATTTTCTCTCTCATTTCAGGGGAATATTCTTTTCGTTCAATTATATAATCAACAAAGCAAATTATTGGATTAATTCCATGTTTAAGAAGTGTAAATGTTACTAAATCACCTACACTAACAATATTATTCACATTTTTTAGTTGCTTCAAAAGGTTCGATTCATCTACTACGATTCCTAAAGGTTCCTTTAATTTTCCTCTTAAATTATTAGGTAAAACAAGCATTATTACCTTACCTTTAGTGCATATTTACCCGGTTTTGTAATATTCATTTTTTTAGCAACTTGAGATTTAGCTGGATCACGAATAATAACATATCCGCTCCATCGCTTAACCGTTTGCTCAGAACAAATGGGACATCTATCTTTTTCAGTTAATAAGTGACAGTTTCTACAAGCACTTAGATTCTTCATTTCCTACCCTTCTTTCTTTTTTTACTGACCTTCTGTTTAGTTTCCTTTTTTTCTTTTTTTTCAGGTTCTTTAAGCCAATCATGAGCACCAAGAGCAGGTTGTCTCATAGTAAGACCTATTTTACTTTCTCTCGCTGATAATTCATTTAGACTTATTGCGACAATTCTTGCTCTAACGGGATCTCCTACCTTTAGTACTCTTTTATTTTCTTTACCGGTAATTCTTTCATTTTCTGCATCGACATTTACATAATCGTTCATAACTTGGCTCATATGTATGAGCGCATCAAAAGGTCCCATATGACAAAATGCACCAAATTCCACAATCTCACAAACAATAGCATCAACTACTTCTTGTAATGCTGGTTTGAAGGTTAATGCTTCAAATTCAACTTTTTGATACATACCTCCATCTCCATGAATAACAATCCCATCCCCTAATGTTTTTATGTTATTCACGACAACGATTAATCCATGATTTCTTCTAATAACTCCTTCAAATGTCTCTTGAACAATATCCTTAACAACTTTCCCTAAATCTTCACCAAATCGTTCTGGCGGTACTCGGATTGTATCATTTAATTTTACTGAAGTATACATATTATCACTTTTATAAAGTATAAAAACGTCTTGGAATAAACTTATTCCTTATATTCTTTTTGAGGGTATAACAATAACTGAACGGTTTTATCGGTTTGCTGATTTATTTAACGGATATGATTTTTGCTGTTGGAATTGAGAATTTTGATATGCTGTTACATTACCAGGATTGAAGTAGACCATGATAACATTTCCTGCATCGTCGTAGTGGTAGAAGAAGAACGAATGTTTTGGGAAGTCTAAAGACCACTGTATTGTAAACACGTAATCTGGTCCTCTACCTTCAATAATTTCTTGTAATCCATCGTTAATAAAGAACTCAACTCTGTTCATTAAGGATATTTCATCTGTTGCATGCGCAGTTAAATCAACGTACCAGAATCCACCTTTCTTGTATGCGTCCCAGGAGATTTCTGATGCTACTGGAGTTGTTTGGTCTATGTCAATTGTGAATGAATTAATTTCTTCATAGTTTCCTACATTGTCGACTGCTCTATATTCAATATATACGTTATCACCATCGTCACCAAATATGAATGTACATTCACCAGGTAGGAAAGATGTCCAGCTACCGCCATCGATTCTGACCTCTATATAGGCTACACCGGAACCATCGTAACCACAAGGAATTCTTGGATCTTTAGCATATATGGTTACTGAAGGGAAATTTTTATACCAACCATTATCCCCATCTGGTTCTGGTGGATCAAGTGTATGATATGATGATGGTGGAGTATCGTCAACACCAATCCTCAAGACGTATTTATTATTCTTTGGATTGTCATCATTATCATCTTTTAAATTGAGAAATAATCTATATAGCCCTTCAAGTGAGAAATTGAAATCATTGAAATATAACTCTTCTGATCCACCTAATGGTTCCTCAAGGTCTATATCAGAGATGTTATCCTCATAGACAAGTGTTCTATATGTACAATTTGTGATATACTCGTAGATTTTTGCATTACAAGAAAGATCGAATTCTGGGAACGTTCCACGGTTACTTACAAGTACGTCGATATCTTTTATTCCTGGAGTTATATATGGTATTCCGCCCCAACAACCACCATCATCAGTTATGTTGAATGCAAGGCTATCATAGAGCGAATTACCGTTTTGTCGCGCGTTGAAGTTACCTTCTGGAGAACCTAACCATAGGAAGTTACAGTTGTTGGGACTGTAGGTACTCTGAATCGAAATCCAGCCCTCATCAGCATTAAAGCCACCATATTCCCAAACGAGACACTCGAAACCAGAGTAGTACCATCCAGTATTTATCCATGTTTCTAACACTATACCTGAGTCTTCCCATTCTACAGCGCCAGGTGATGTACCATATTCGTATTGCTTGAATTCAAATTCCATACCGGTCGGATCACAATTTGACCATGGGAACACTAAGCTCAGACCGTAGAATTCGATTTCATTACCTTTTTTCGACAGATCATAGAAATCATCGTCACAAATGTATCCAAGAGTTGTTGATGATGCATAAAATGCCCACTGTTCACTTGGTGTATATGCTCGCTGGGTGAACAGTTTTTCTCTGCTACCATCATCTGGTTCATACGGTTCTAGTGAAGTTACGTAAGTTACCTCAACATCATGGAAGTAGTCAAGTGTTAGTGTTATTTGATATAAATCGTTAGCTGGATTTTTATCTAGGGGATCTTTTAGGGCTGTCCACATCTTGGCAATATATGTCTTTTCACCAGATGTTTCATATTGTAGAAAGTCTGGTGTCCAGTCATCAAATGCCAGTGTTTTTTCTTCTCCAGGTATGATCTTTTCTATACACACTTCTTCTTCATACTCTGGATCGAAGACTTCTAAACCGGTAACTTTCATGTTGTCAAAGAGCCAGTATCTGAAGTTATAGTAGGTACCATCCGATCTGAATCTGAACTGTGTTTGTTCACCAATACCAATAGTTGCATCACAATAAATCCAGTCTGCTTGCATATTTGATGTTACTGGATTCTCCCACGGTTGTATCTGTGCCCAAGTAGCACTTGGATCTCCTCGAACTTCAATTATCAAGTCTATACCTGCAGTGTAATATTGTACAGCGTTACCCATCATCATCTCCACTGAACCATAGTCTGATGTGTCGATTACAGGAGATATGAGCTCTGCACCAGGAGAATAATAGTAGTACAAACGAGTTACTTTGTATGTACCATATGGTGCGGGTATGTAATAGTAGTAGTATTGAGACCAATACCATGCATAGTAGTTACCAATCTTTGTCCAACCTGATGGTGGTGAATAATAATAGCCATTAAAGTGCTCAAAGAAGAGTTGCACTGGATTTGCATAGTCAATTTCTTGTACGGTTATATGTGTCTTGAAACAACATTCATCGTTTTGACCTACGTTTTTGATGATACCATCCATTCCGAAGGTTTGTGCAGGCCCAGACGCAAGTCCGTCAATTGTTAGTGCAGCAACGTCATCCATCCATGGGAAGTATAACGTGATTAATTTGTATTTTATGTCATTTTGTGCAATATCATCATCAAGAAAATGCTCTGCGGATACGGGGTATTCTTCATAACTGTTTTCAGATGTTTCATTTTGCCATTCACTTGGTGTCCAATCGGGGAAGTCAACAGTCTTTTCTTCACCTGATGGTATCGTAATATCTTCAACGATTTCAGCATACTCGGCACAACCACCACATGGGTCGATTCTACATGAGTCAAGGTACCAGTTTCTGAAGTTGTTGTAATATCCTTGATAGCTGAAATTAAACTGGAACTCAGATCCAATATCACCACCGGTTTGGAAACCATAACAACCGATTGTGTACCAATCTCTAGTGTCACCTGGAATTGGATTCTCCCACGGAGTTACATCTCTCCATGAACTGCTTTCATTCTGTCTATACTTGAGATACATATAACAAGTGTATTGTACGTCTTGAAAGAGAGCAAAGGTGAATGTAACTTTTTCTAAACCACTACAGTTAACTTTCGGACCCACTATGTAGTTGTCGTAGTAATCACCGCCACTGCGCTGATCCCAGTAGTAACATCGTGCCTCACCGGTCATTGCAGGATCGTCAGAAGCTTGGTATGTTCCACTCCATTTCCACCAGTCGGTAGACCAATTTACTGGTAAACCTCTTGGACCAGCTCCATAGGTTGAGAAATTCTCCAAGAGTAATGGTGCGTCAGAAACTTCACACTTTATGATCGTCATTTGCGCATCGAATGTCTCGGAGTGGTTACCATTATTTATAAAGATTGTTTGCATTGGTACATTTTCGACAGCATATCCAGTTTCTGGGTATACTATTTTCTTAACACCAATATCATGTTCTGGAGGTATAGTTATATACCACTCGTAAACTGCAATAGCATCAGGTGATGCTTGAGAACAGGCAACAAAGGATGAATAGGCTCCGAATCCCCATTCTGCTAACGCTAATCCACCAGCAATTCCACCGGGAATCTCTAATTGTACGTTGTGGTAGTAATCTTCACCTTCTACAAACTCCTCAGCTTCTAAATCATACGCACGGATTTCTGAACCAGTACCACCTTGGTCATGTACCCAAAGAAGGCCAGCAAAATTGGTATCCCATTTATCGTATGCAAAACCGTAGGTGCTTGTAGTTAAGACGAGGTTGAATGACTCGATTATTGTTCCATCCTTATCTAATTTCCATACTGGGTCACCCCAACCGGAAACGTAGAGGCAGTCATCCTCTCTCTCGTAGGTAATAGCACGGCATGACCAACTTCCTGTAATTGTACTGATTATGGATTGTGCTTCGAAATCCATCTCCCAGGCAGTTCCATAACCGTTACCAGACCACATATAACCAGTAGAGTGATCATATGCCATATCACGGAAATTTGAAGNNGGAAAATGAGTCAACGTATTCACCTTCATAATCGAATCGATAGATGTTGGAACCCGACCATTCTCCAGCGTAAATGTAATCTGGATCAGCTCCACAAGCAGAAACGTAAAGGGACTGAGTTACATCTATTTCTAATAAAACATCCCAAGGGTCCAAAGGTGTTTGTTGTGTTCGTTCAGCAGATATCATTGCTGTAATGTCCATTGATGCAGTAGGTCCTGCTTTTAAAGCTGGATTCTTATCAGTTATTCCTAGCGAATTTTGTTTTGGTACATTCTGTGATTCTTCTATTTCAACATTCATATTTTCTGCGTTACTAGATGTTGCTGCAGACATTGCGCTACTCGAAACAAGGATAGCTGCAATAAGCAGCGACATCGCAATCGTCGTTGTCTTCATCAGCCTTTTCTTATCTAAAATTTTATGTTTCTTCATTTTTGTTCCTCCCCGTTTTTCAACGGTATAAATAACATATTGTGTAGTTATTTATAAATATTTCGGCTGAAATATAGAATTATACTACAAATTTATGCCAATTCACTTAATATTTATATGTAAATTATAATAATTATAATTAGATAGTATAATAACCAGATGTAGTTAATTAAAAAAAGCGAAAATAGCTACTCGAATGGTGAAATTATGAAAATCTATTATAAAATTAAATAATATAAGTCATATAGTAATATCTAATGTAAAAAAAATAGGAAAAAAGTAAATAAGAGATTTTTATGATTACTGGAGAGTAATCAGTCTATTGAAAACTGGAAGCAACGATAATATCTTTTCTATTAATGGAAAACGATGTATGAGATTTTGTAAAAATTGAATAAATATCATGGAGGCAGATTGTTTGCTCTTTGGATACGTCCCTTCTAAAGTTGATTCATCACCTTTCAGACCATATTCGTCTACAGCCCACGCTGTTATTGTATAGGTTCCTTTTTTAAACGAATGTTTAAATGTTACCTCTGTACCTGATTCAACCCATTCAGAGCTTTCTTGGTCACTGCCATCTCCCCAATTCACAAAGATTTTTACCATATGATTTTCATTATCTGTTGCAGAGAAGGTAAAATCGTATTCTACTTCAGCTTCTCCATTTGCCGGTCCATCTATAATCGGTGGATTGGGTTTAGTATTAAGTCCTGTTGTAAATTTCCATACTGGACCTACCATTTTTACTCGTTGGCTATCCCACGCAACAATTCGCCAATAATATGTTTCATATAATTCCATGTCACCTGGTGGATCATAAGATTCCTTAGATTGATTATCTTTTTGTTTAAATTGCGGAGGATTTGTAGTGTCAAACCACACATCATATGTTAAGATATCACCAGAATTAGGGTCATCCCCTGTCCAGTTCAGGATTGCATCTACAGGAACACCTATTTCACCATCTTCTGGATGAGGGTCACTTGGCGGGTATGGTGGTTTATTATCTTCAGTTTTGAAATTCCATAGCTCCCCTTTCCTTTTTAATCCATATTTATCCCATGCATTAATTCTCCAATGATATTCTTCTGAGAATTCAAGAACTCCAAATGGATTATAGGTAGTATTTGTGAGATTTCCAGCTACTTTTGTTGGCATTCCCGATTCAACCTTGCTAAAGTATACATCATATTTTACCGGATCGCCATCTGGATCATCACCAACCCAAGTGAGATTAGCATCAATTGGTATACCAAAAGAATTGTTCCGTGGTAATGGATTACTTGGTGTATAGGGTGGATGATTATCACGTGTTGTGAAACTCCAAATTTTTCCTTTTGTTTTTTCACCTTTTTTGTTCCATACATCAATCTTCCAATAATACGTTGTGTTCCAATTAAGTGTGCCATTAGTATATGACATAACCGATACATTTTCGATGGATACTGGTGGAGGAGTAGTGTTACCGAAATAAACGGAAAAGGTTTTTGGATCGGTACCTTTACCCAATCGATATCCAGCAGTTTCATCCGAATAATCATCATTATCCCTATCAAATACAGAGGCAACCACCCAGGTATTACCTTCGGTTATATCTTCGTATAAGTGAGTACCGTTGGAACGCGTTGTCCCATCCCATATTTTAGAATCCTTCCAGGTAGTTCCAGCACCTAAAGCGGTGTTATTATTAAAAGCATAATCTAAAAATGCCATGGTATAGAGTCTACCTGCTGTATCATACCAATCCATTGAGGATTGATTATCACATACATAGACATGAATATGACCGTTATATTGGCTTGCTTTGTTATTTGTTACTGAAACATTAACCATAAATTGGGAATTGGTCCAATTCATCATCTGCTCAATTGGTACTTTCGTTGCACCATCTTCTGGTTCATTATTTACAGCTCCAAGCCAATATCCATCAACGGTGAGATCTATATCAGAGACAGTCCTATTTTTACAAATATTAATACTTTTTTTATAATTAGCTACAGCTGTAGCGTTGTTGGGAGAACCTATATCTTTTCTCCAACCACCATCCCAATATGCGGTTGGTGAACTGGTAAGGCCGAGCTCACCCTTAACCCTTGAGTACGCATGTAAATTAACATCATATACATGAATCACGTAATAGAAGGGATAATCATCTCCCCTATTGAAAAATAAATAAATCAACGCTTCATGACCGTATTTACAATATGTACACGTTGTATAGGTACCATATTCTTGAAGAACAGTATGGGTAGCTGCCGTGTTAACGGGTTCATTTTTTTCTGATTCTGTTGACAAATTTGGATTAGACATTGCCCCAAAAACTGTGGTAAATAATAACATACCAACTAGCATATAAATAATTATTNNATCCTTGAGTTAACCAATAGAAATCAAGAATTTTTGAGTTTAAATTTATAATAAATATTTTATAATAAATATAAATGAAAAATATAATATAAACTTATTCTTAAAGATTAATTTAGAGTAAGAATTTTTAATGGTATTTGCGATTTGAGTTTAGAATTTGCAGGAGTTATATGAAATGAAGATTCTCATTATTGGCTCTGGGATGATGACCCGAGCAATAACATATGATCTCTGTAATTATTCAAAATGTGACACAATTACCATCATAGATAAAGATAAAAAAGCATTACATTCTACAAAAAAAATATTTGATAGAAAAATAATAAATTTTCAAAATTTAAATATAGAAAATACAAATAAAATAAAAATACATTTTCAGAATCATGATCTTATCATTTCTGCTGCTCCCTATAAATATAATTACATATTAGCCAAAACTGCCGTAGAGACAAAAACCCATTTTCTTGACCTAGGTGGAAATAACTTAATTGTAAAACAAGAACGAAGTCTATTTACAAAAGCTAAAAGGAATGGTGTAATTGTAATTCCAGATTGCGGTCTTGCCCCAGGGTTAACATCGGTTATAA
>JABAOH010018099.1_pt1 | contig 10841 bp, 11 predicted proteins | sample 7062181 | NCBI WGS metagenome assembly JABAOH01 (sample SAMN14538630, study PRJNA623070) | marine sediment metagenome | biome: marine biome [ENVO:00000428]; feature: marine pelagic biome [ENVO:01000023]; material: deep marine sediment [ENVO:00002113]; isolation source: pool of 5 deep marine... | reverse complement strand
CGGCGGGCGCGGCACCACGGCTTCGCGCGGCGGCGACCCCGGCACGGCGACGGCGCCCGGCGGCATCGTCGGCGGCGGTGTCGGCGGGGGCTGGGCCGACGGCTTCGACACCTCCGCGCGCGCCCGCTTCCAGGAAGGCATCGGCGAGGCGCGCCGGCAGCTGACGGCCATCGCCGGCGAGCTTCACCGCGAGCGCCGCAGCGGCGGCGACATCGCACGCCTGCTCGAGGCCATGCGGCGGCTCGAGCAGGCCGGCGGCGGCGAGGAGCTCGAGGCCCTGCTGGCGCGGCAGGCGGCGCTCATCGCCGCGCTCAAGCGCGCGGAGTTCCGCCTGCGCCGGGAGCTCGAGCAGGCGCCGCCGCCGGCCGTCGCCGCCGGCGGCGACGACGCCGTGCCGGCGGAGTTCCGCGAGCTGGTGGACGAGTACTTCCGCCAGCTGAGCCGCGCCGACGCCGGCCCGGCCCCGGGCGCGGCGACGAACTGACCGCCCGCGCCTGACCGTCCGCGGCGTGAGCGACGGCGGCCGCGATCTCTTCTCGGCGAGCTACGCCGAGGCACGGGCGCGCTTCCGCCGCGCGGCCGAGGCGTGCGGCGCCACGCGGCACGTGCTGCCTCTGGACGCGGCGGCGCCGGACGGCTCGCCGCTCGCCATCGACATCGCCCGGCTCGGCACGGCACGCGCCGAGCGCCTCGTGGTGCACTCCTCGGGGCTGCACGGCGTCGAGGGCTTCGCCGGCGCCGCCGTGCAGCTCGCGCTGCTGGCCGAGCCGCCCGTCCTCCCGGCGGGCGCCGCGCTGGTGCTGGTGCACGTGCTCAACCCCTACGGCATGAGCTGGCTGCGGCGCGTGAACGAGGGCAACGTCGATCTCAACCGCAACTTCGGCGACGCCCACGCCGCGCCGCGCCGCGCCGCGCCCGAGTACGCGCGCGTGGACGCGCTTCTCAACCCGCCGACGCCGCCCGCCCGCGACGGCTTCTACCTGCGCGCCGCGGGATACCTGCTGCGTTTCGGCGCCCGGCGCCTGCGCCAGGCGGTGGTCGAGGGCCAGTACGCCTACCCCCGCGGGCTCTTCTACGGCGGCGCGGCCACCGAGCCGGGCCCGGCGCGCTACCGCGCCTGGCTCGCGGCGCAGCTCGCGGGCGCGGCGCGCGTGTGCGCCATCGACGTCCACACCGGCCTCGGGCGCTGGGGCGAGGAGCTGCTCTTCCTGCGCGCCGTCGGCACCGACGTCGCGCACCTGTCACGCGCGCTGGGCCGCCGCCTGCGCGCGGATCCGGCGGCGGACGGCTCGGGCTACGACGTGCGCGGCGGCTACGCCCTCGCCTTCGCCGGCCTCGCGCCCGAGACCGTGGTGCTGACGCAGGAGTTCGGCACCTACGGCGGGCTGCGCGTGATGCACGCCCTGCGCGAGGAGAACCGCGCCCACCACTACGCCGGCGCGTCGCCCTCGCACCCGGCGAAGCGGCGCCTGAACGAGATGTTCGCGCCCGCCGACGGCGCCTGGCGCGACGGCGTCGTCGCGCGCGGTTGCGCGCTCGCCCGCGACGTGATGCGCTACGCGTTCGCGGGCTGAGTCCCGCGCCGCAAGGCCGGGGGGGCCATCGGCGCGCGCGCCTGCGCGACGACGGCGACGCTTTTTTTCACCCGATCGATGCCGGCGTTTGACACGCGGCCCGTTGCCCCATATTTTGGAGCGGCCGGGCGGCGGCCGCCGCCACGCACCCGAACAAGCCAACGGCGGCTCACACCGCGCTGCGCGCCGGCAGGGTGACATCCCCGTAGCGACGCACCCGGGCCCTGCGGCCCGCGGACGCGTCCGGGCACATCCCGCGCGCGCGTCGTCGGCGCCGGCGACACCGCCCTACCGTTTCATTACCGGGAGAACGCATTGACCGAAGCCGTGCCGCTGACCACCGAGATGATGGCGGTGCTGGCGCTGCTGGTCTTCATCGTCGTGCTGTTCGTCTCGGAGGTCGTGCGCGTGGACGTCGCCGCGGTGCTGGTCATGGTGCTCCTCGGCCTGAGCAGCCTCATTCCCGACTACGCGGGCCTGGTGCCCGTCGATCAGCTCTTCGACGGCTTCTCCAGCAACGCCGTGATGTCGATCATCGCGGTGATGATCATCGGCGCGGGGCTCGACAAGACCGGCATCCTGAGCCGGCTGGCGGGCAAGATTCTGCAGCTCGGCGCCAACACCGAGTCGCGCGTGATCGCCATCGTCTCCGGCACCGTCGGCGTGATCTCGAGCTTCATGCAGAACATCGGCGCCGCGGCGCTGTTCCTGCCGGTGGTCAGCCGCATCTCGCGCCGCGGCGGGCTCGCGCTCTCGCGCCTGCTGATGCCCATGGGGTTCTGCGCCATCCTCGGCGGCACCGTGACCATGGTCGGCTCGTCTCCGCTCATCCTGCTCAATGACCTGATCCTCGCGTCCAACCGGGCGCTGCCCGCGGGCACCGCGACCATGGAGACGTTCTCACTCTTCTCGGTGACCCCCATCGGCGTGGTGATGCTGACCGCGGGCATCGCCTACTTCGTGGTGCTGGGGCGCTGGGTGCTGCCGGCCTCCGGCGCCAAGACCGTCGACTCGGCGACGACGATGCAGTACTTCCGCGACGTCTACGGCATCGAGGGCGAGGTCTACGAGCTGCGCGTCGCCGCCGACAGCCCGCTCGTGGGCAAGACCCTCGACGACATCGAGAGCCGCGGCCGCGAGGGCTGGATACTCGCCATCCAGACCGCGCAGGACCTCACGGTGGCGCCGAGGGGCGCGACGGAGATCTGGGCCGGCACGCGCCTCGCCGTGCTCGGGCCGTGGCCCACGGTGGAGAAGTTCGCCAAGGACAACCGCCTCGAGGTGCAGGCGGAGATGCGCGCCTTCGCGGAGATCCTGAGCGCCACCAGCGCCGGCATCTCCGAGGTCGTGATTCCGCCCGACTCGTCGCTGATCGGCAAGACGCTGCGCGAGACGGGCATGCGCCGGCAGTACGGCGCGACCGTGCTCGCCGTCTACCGCATCAACGAGGTCATCGACACCGACCTGCCCGATATCGTCTTCCAGGCCGGCGACACCCTCGTGCTGCACAGCCGCTGGCGCGACCTCGCGCCCATCGCGGAGAACAAGAACTTCGCCGTGGTGACCGACTTCCCCCGCGACGACACGCGCCCGCACAAGCTCAAGTACGCCGCGCTGTTCTTCGCGCTGACACTGTTCCTCGTCATCTTCACCGACCTGCGGCTTTCCATCGCGCTGATGATCGGCGCCATCGGCATGATCCTGAGCGGCGTCATCCGCATCGACGAGGCGTACCAGTCCATCGGCTGGCAGAGCGTCTTCCTGCTGGCAAGCCTGATCCCGCTCGGCATCGCCGTCGAGGCCACGGGCACGGCGGCCTGGGTGGCGCAGCAGACGCTGGTGCTGATGGGCGGCTTGCCCGTGTGGATGCTGCAGGCGGCCATCGCCGTGCTGGCGACGGCCTTCACCCTGGTGATGTCCAACGTCGGCGCCACCGTGCTGCTGGTGCCGCTCGCGGTGAACATCGCGCTGCGCGTCGGCGCCGACCCGGCGCTGTTCGCCCTCACCGTGGCGCTGGCAACGTCGAACTCCTTCCTCATCCCGACGCACCAGGTCAACGCGCTCATCATGGGTCCGGGGGGCTATCGCGTGTGGGACTTCATGCGCGCCGGGGGCATCATGACGATACTCTTTCTCCTCGTCATGCTGGCCATGCTGAACATCGTCTTCTGAGAAAGGCCCGCGACCGTGACCGCTCACCGCTTCGACGCCCTCGACCGGCGCATCCTCGACATCATCCAGGACGACGCGCGCATCGCCAACGCGGAGCTGGCGACGAAGGTGGGGCTGTCGCCGTCGCCGTGCTGGCGGCGTGTGCGCACCCTCGAGGAGTGCGGCGTCATCCGCCACTACGCGAGCCTGCTCGCGCCCGAGGCCATCGGCCTGCCGGTCAACGTCTTCGCCACGGTGACGCTGGAGAAGCAGGCGGAGAAGCGTCTCGAGCACTTCGAGGAGGAGATCCTGCGCCGCCCGGAGGTGATGGAGTGCTACCTGATGACGGGCGAGTTCGACTACCTGCTGCGCGTGGTGGTGCCGGACATCGCGGCCTACCAGCGCTTTCTGCTCGAGCACCTGACGCGCATCGAGGGCATCGCCAGCATCAAGTCGAGCTTTGCGCTGAAGCAGGTGCAGTACAAGACGGCACTGCCCCTGACCCACCTGCCGATGAAGTAGCACCGTGAAGCTCACCGCCCACGAGACGCTGCACTGCGACGCCGGCTGGCGCAACTTCTCCTTTCTCAAGCTGACGACGGACGAGGGGCTCACGGGCATCAGCGAGTTCAACGAGTCCTACGGCAGCAAGGGCCTCGCCGCCGTGATCGGCGGCCTCGCCGAGCTGCTGCTCGGGCAGGACCCCCTCGCGCACGAGCGCCTGACGCAGCGCCTCTACGCCGTCACGCGCCAGGCCCCCGGCGGCGTCAACCAGCAGGCCATCGCCGCCATTGAGAACGCCCTGCTCGACATCGCCGGCAAGGCCCTGGGCGTGCCCGTGTACCGGCTCCTCGGCGGGCCGCTGCGCGAGCGCTTGAGGCTCTACTGGTCGCACTGCGGCACCTACCGCGTCGGCGCGCCGGCGCAGCACCTGCGGGAAGCGCCGCTGCGCTCGCTCGACGACGTGCGCGAGCTCGGCGCGCGCGTCGCCGCGCGGGGCTTCACCGCGCTCAAGACCAACATCCTGCGCTTCGACGGCGAGCCGCGGCTGCACATGCCCGGCTTCACCCTCTCGCCCGGCTGGCCCGAGCTCAACCCCGACGCGCGCACCGTCGAGGCGCTGCGCGCACAGCTCGGCGCCCTGCGCGAGGGCGCCGGCGCGGACGTCGAGCTGCTGCTCGACCTCAACTTCAACTTCAAGACCGAGGGCTTTCTCAAGGTGGCGCGCGCCCTCGACGACCTCGGCCTCATGTGGTTCGAGATCGACAGCTACGACCCGCGCGCCCTGCGCCTGATCCGCGATGCGCTGCGCACGCCGCTCGCCTCGTGCGAGTCGCTCTACGGCACGCGCGGCTTCCGTCCCTTTCTCGAGGCGCACGCCGTCGACGTCGCCATCGTCGACGTGCCCTGGAACGGCATCTGGCAGTCGTTCAAGATCGCCGCCCTGGCCGAGGCCTACGAGGTCAACGTCGCCCCGCACAACTTCTACGGGCACCTCTCGACGCTGATGAGCGCCCACCTCTGCGCCGCCGTGCCCAACTTCCGCATCATGGAGATCGACATCGACGACGTGCCGTGGAAGGACGACCTCGTCACCGAACCGCCGCGCATCGAGGACGGCCACCTGCGCCTGCCCACGGCGCCGGGCTGGGGCACCGAGCTCAACGAGGCGGCGATCCGCGCGCACCCGCCGCGCTGAGGCGGCGCGCTCGCCTCACACCCAGCCGCCGTCGACGATGTAGTTCTGCGCCGTGCAGGCGCCGGCATCCTCGGCGGCGAAGAACAGCACCACGCGCGCGATGTCCGGGGGGTAAAGCTTGCGCTTGAGGCACTGGCGCTCGAGGAGCTCACGCTCGCTCTCGGGCGTCAGCCACAGCCGCTCCTGGCGCTCGGTCATGATCCAGCCGGGCAGCACCGAGTTGACGCGGATGCCGTGGGGGCCGAGGTCGCGGGCGAGGCTGCGCGTGAGGCCGACGATGGCGGACTTCGCCGCCGAGTAGCCGGGCATGCCGCCCTGGCCGGCGATCCAGGTGGTGGAGCCGAGATTGACGATGGCGCCGCCGCCGGCGGCCTTCATGCCGGACACCACCGCCTGCGCGGCGAAGAACTGGTGGCGCAGGTTCACCGCCATGCGCTCGTCCCAGTACTCGGGCGTCACCGCCTCGAGCGCGTGGCGCTCGTCGTGGGCGGCGTTATTGACGAGCACGCGCACCGGCCCGAGCCGCTCGGCGACGGCGCGCACCGCCTCGCGCAGCGCGTCGATGTCGCGCAGGTCGCAGGGCAGGAAGAGCGGCGCCGCATGGCCCGCTTTCTCGATCCCCTCGACGAGGGCCGCCGAGGCAGCCGCGTCGATGTCGACGAAGGCGACGCGCGCGCCCTGGGCGCAGAAGTGCTCGACGATCGACGCGCCGATGCCGGCGCCGCCGCCGGTGACGAGCACGACGCGGCCCTGGAGGCTGGGATAGGTGGCGTAGGTCGGCATGAGCGGCTGTCTCCGTGAGGGGCGCGCGCGGGTGCGGCGCACCGGGTGAACTCTTCAGGGCGTGCCGTAAGCGGCGACGACCTTTTCCGTGGCGATCCGCGCGCCGAGACCGGGCGGCAGCTTCTTCAGCACGGTGGCAATTTCCGAACCGTCGAACATCGTCATGCCGCCCGGCGCATTGCCGCGGGCGTCCGCCCCGGCAGAGAATCTGTCCGAGCCGATGACAAAGCGGTCGGGAAACTCCTGGACGACGGCGAGCCGCTCGTGATTCACGGGCTTGCCGAACGCGGGTTCATGGCCGCGCGCCGGCCCGCGGCAGGTCGAGCGCGAAGAGGCGGCCGTAGCCCGCCGGGCGGTGCTCGATGCCGGCGTGGCCCAGCATCGCCCACAGGCTCGCCTGGTTGGAAGTGACCACCGGCTTGCCGGTGCGCGCCTCGATCTCGGCCACCGCGCCGAGAGCGGGCAGCGCGGTGCAGGAGACGAACACCGCCTCGGCGGCGGCGTTGTCAACCTGCAGCGCGGCGGCGACGATGCTGTCGCGGGACACGTAGGCCATGTCGCGATCGTCCTCGAGACCAAGGCATTCGGCACGCGTCACGTCGATGCCGTGGCGCTGGAAGTAATCGGCCATCGGTTGCGTGGTCTGCGGCAGATACGGGGTCAGGATGGCTACGCGGCTCACCCCGAGCGCCTCGAAGCCGAGGCGGGCTGCGGCGGTCGGTGTCACCACCGGCACCGCGGGAATCGCGCTGTGGATGGCGGCTTCGATCACCTCGTCCCCGATCACGACCGAGGCCGCCGTGCAGCTGTAGCAGACCGCGGCCAGTGATTCCCCGGGGAGCAGCAGCGCGGCCGCGTCCGCCAGCCGGGGTGCCATCTTGCGCAGGTTCTCCGGGGTCGTGGGATTGTCGTAAGCCACCCGTGCGACGTGGACTGCGGCGCGCTCCGCGGGAACGATGCGGGCAAAATCGCGTTCGCTGGTCAGATCCGTGGACAGGGCGATCAGCCCGAGCCTGCGTATCGCGGTGCGGTCCTCGTAGGCCAGCGCCTGCCGTGACAGCGAGACCGTCGGTGCGGCGGCCGAGCCCATGGGTCAGCGGGCCCTGCCCGCGTAGCGTCGTTCGAGGTGGCGCAGCAGCACCACCGACGGGATGCTGACCGCGAGAAAGAACAGGCCCACCAACGTCATCGGCTCGACGTACTTGTAGTAGTAGTTGGCGAGGGAACGCGCCTGGTTCATGAGCTCGAGCACGGTGATGGCGGCGAGCAGCGGGGTCTCCTTGAACATCGCGACAAAGTAGTTCGCCAGCGCCGGGATCATCGGCGGAACGGCCTGCGGGATGATGACATGCACCCAGGTCTGGCGGCCCGACAGATTGACCGCCTTCGCCGCCTCCCACTGCCCGCGCGGAACGTTGTCGATGCCGGCGCGATAGACCTCCGCGGTGTAGGTCGCGTAATGGAGGCCGAGTCCGACGATGCCCGCCACCAGGGGTGAGAGGACGATGCCGAGATCCGGCAGAATATAGAAGAGGAAATAGAGCTGCACCAGCAGCGGCGTGCCGCGCACAAAGGCTGCGAACAAACTTGCCGGGCGCGAGATCAGCCTGTTCGGGGAGCGGCGCGCCACGGCGAGGCCCAGGCCCCCCACCATCGCCAGCACCGAGCCCATGAGGGTGGCCTGTATGGTGACGATCACGCCCTCGCCGAGGGTCGGCAGAATCTTCCAGACGAAATCCCAGTCCCACTGCATGGGATCAGCCGCGAATCACGTCGAGGCCGCGGGAGAGGCGCAGCTCGAGCCGGCGAACACCGGCGGCAATCAGGGAGGACAGCAGGAAGTAGAGCACGAGTATCGTCAGGAACGGGATCGCGGTGGAGCCGGTCTGGGCGCGGACCACCTGAGCCTGGAACGTCATGTCCGACAGCGAGATCAAGGACACCACCGCCGTGCCTTTGAGAAGCTCGATGGCGTTGTTGCCGAACGTCGGCAGCATCAGGACCAGCGCCTGCGGCAGGATGACGTGGCGCATCTCCTGAAACCGCGTCAGGTTGAGGGCCGTGCAGGCTTCATACTGTTCACGGGGGACGGCGAGTATGGCCCCGCGCACCACTTCGGCGGCGTAGGCGCCGACGTTCAGTCCGAGGGCCAGCACGCCGGCCTGCGTCGGCGTGAGCGGCACGCCGAGCAGGGGCAACACGAAATACGCCCAGAACAGCTGAACGAAGATCGACGTGCCGCGGAAGAATTCGATGTACGCGGTGGCCAGCCAGCGCAGCGGCCAGTACTTCGCGATCCGGCCGAGCCCCGCGACGAAGGCCGCCGCCAGGGCCAGCGCGCACCCGAGCACGGTGATCTCGACGGTCACCGTCGCGCCTTTCAGGATGAGGCCGATATAGCCGGACCATTGCTCCATCGTCGCTGTGCCTCGGCGGCGCCGGCGGGCGAGGCGGCACGAGCTGCCGCCGCCCCGCCTGCCGGGGCCCGCTCAGTTCGGCCCGCCGCAGAGCTTCTCGCGGCTGGTCTGCATCGCGGCGTCGGCGGAGTAGCCGTAGGGCTCGATGATCGCGGCAAATTCACCACTCGCCTTCATCTGCGCGAGCACCTTGTCATAGGCATCGCGCAACGCGGTGTCCTGCTTGCGGAACGCCACGCCGGCGCAGAATATCGGCGTGCCGTCGACCGGGGCGTACATCTCGAGCCCGGGGTCGTTGGCCTTCTTGAGCAGGTCACTGATGGAGAGCACCGGCAGCGCGTAAACGTCGATGCGCCCGTCCTGCAGCATCTTCGTGCCCGATTGCGGGTCGGGTACGACAATGACGTTGGCGCGGGCAACACCGGCCTCGATGGCGAGCTTCTCCTCGGTGCCGCCGCCGACGACGCCGACCTTGGCGTTGGCCTTGCTGATGTCGGCGAAGGATTTGAGCCCCAGCGGGTTGCCCTTCTTGACCATGAAGCTTTCGGCATCGCAGAGGTCCGGCTCCGAGAATGCCACGGCCGCACAGCGCTCGGGCTTGATGAACAGCCCGGCCGCGACCATGTCGAAGCGGCGCGCCTGCACGCCGGGAATCATGGCGCCGTATTCCGAGATCGAAGCCACCACATCCCCGACGCCAAGCTTCGCGAGCACCGCACGCGCCAGATCGGGCGCCGCGCCCGAAACCTTCCCGTCGGACTTCACCTCGGTCCACGGGGGCTCGTTGGCGATGGCGATGCGGGCGAAGCCCTGATCCTTGAGCGCTTCGAGGTCGGCCGCTTGTACGGTAGCCCCGAGAGGCAGGGTACACAGGCCCGCGACGAGTGCCGCGGCGGTCGTCGAAACAGTCCACTTGTTGTGTGTCATCTTGATGCTCCTCTGGGGTCTTGGACAGGGCCGGCCCACGAGCGTCTGCTCACAGACGCTGGCCGGCGGCAAGCACCTTGCGCAAGAATGCCTGGGTACGCTCCTGTCGCGGTTGGGTGAAGATCTGCTCCGGTGTGCCGGATTCGACGATGCGCCCGTGGTCGAAGAACAGCACGCGGTCGGCAAAGTCGTGGGCGAAGCTCATCTCGTGAGTGACCAGCAACATGGTCATGTCGGTCTCCGCCCCGAGTTTGCGCATGACGTTGAGCACCTCTTCCACCAGCTCCGGATCCAGCGCAGAGGTCACCTCGTCGAACAGCATGATGCGGGGCCGCAGAGCCAGCGCGCGCGCGATGGCAACGCGCTGCTTCTGCCCACCGGAGAGCTGCGCGGGCTTCTGCCCGGCCTTGTCCGCCATGCCCACGGTCTCGAGCAGATGCATGGCGTGCTCGCGCGCCTCGCCCGGCTTCACGCCCTTGGTGAGAATCGGCGCAAGCGCGACATTCTCCAGCACGGTCTTGTGGGGGAACAGGTTGAAAAGCTGGAACACCATGCCGATGCGGGTGCGCATCTCGTGCAGGTGCGCCTCGTCCGCCGGCACCAGGTCGCCGTTGCGGTGCATGTGCCACAGGGGCTTGTCCTCGACGTAGACGACGCCGTCGTCGATGGACTCCAGCGTCATCAGAATACGCAGAATCGTCGTCTTGCCCGAGCCGGAAGGGCCGATCAGAGCAAGCTTCTCGCCCTGGGCGACGTCAAAGCTCAGCGCCTTCAGTACCTGGTTGGCGCCGAAACTCTTCGATACGCTCTCTATTCGAATTATGGGTGACGTCAAGACCCCGGCTCCCTCCGGGAGCCCTCCTCCGCTACCACCGGAGACTGGAACAGTAACCATTGCTTGTCAATCGCAAATTTGCCTTCGTGACACCGTCGCATCGCCGATCCGCCACGCGGTCCGCGACCAAGCCCCATCCGAGGCCGGATGTGCGCGAGCCTCACTGTGCCATCGAATTGATGCCCGAGAGCGCCCCGGCTGCCCCTCCCCCGGACGCCCATGCAAAAGCCGAGGGGTCGCGCATCGCGCCGTGCGAACGACGGGGCCGGCGTCGCCGTCACCCAATGGGACCGGGCGCGCGAGACGATTGTCTGAGCATTCACTGGTTCTCGACAGTGGACGACCCACGAGCCAAACTCAAGGCCTGGAGACAGGAATACAACGAGAGTTGGCCTCACAGGGCTCTCAACAACCAAACTCCCGCTGAGTATGCCGCTCAGTGGATGTAAGACGGT
>JABAOH010137139.1_pt1 | contig 10842 bp, 7 predicted proteins | sample 7062181 | NCBI WGS metagenome assembly JABAOH01 (sample SAMN14538630, study PRJNA623070) | marine sediment metagenome | biome: marine biome [ENVO:00000428]; feature: marine pelagic biome [ENVO:01000023]; material: deep marine sediment [ENVO:00002113]; isolation source: pool of 5 deep marine... | reverse complement strand
GACGATGCTGCCGTGCCGCTCCACCTCCGGGCTGCTGTAGTAGCCGGCCCACTCGCCGGCGAGCTGCGCCAGATGGGCGGCGTCGGCGACGACGGGCACCGGAGCTGGCGACCCGGCACAGGCGGCGCCCAGCGCGATGATAATAATAGCCGCCGAGCCCAGGTACCCGGGCCGCATCGCCTCCTCCAGCGTCACGGCTACCCTGATGCGCGCGGCCGTAACGAGCCGGCCGCCGGTGGGCGCGCCGCGGTTACGGCCGTTGCCGTTGATGCCCACGACAGGACTCGAACCTGTACGCCCCGCAGGGCACTAGCCCCTCAAGCTAGCCTGTCTACCAATTCCAGCACGTGGGCACGGCTGTCCCTACGATGATGCTCGGAGGGGGATTCGAACCCCCACGGGATCGCTCCCACAGGATCCTGAATCCTGCGCGNNTGAATCCTGCGCGTCTGCCAATTCCGCCATCCGAGCCCGCCGGGCGATGTCAGGCCAGACACCCTGCCCTCGCCGGCCCTTGGCCGGCGGCCCGACTTACCCCGGTGCGGTGACTTGGAGCACCGGTTACAGTATGCCGGCGGCCTGTGATTTTCAAGCCCGGGAAGGCGCGGGATGTGCCTCAGCGTAGAACGCCCCTATGACTTCTGCGCTCGACTGAGCCGGTTGGCTGCTGCGGGCCGCTAGAGATGCCGACCAGCATCCACTGCCGGTGATTGCGTTCGTTCTCGGTGAAATGTGGATTGCGCTCGAGGATCTCGAAGCCTGCTTCCGTCAGCTCGCGTTCAACCAGATCGATGCTCAACTCGTGTTTCGCCACCTGTCCGTCACGTGAGAGAGACGGGTCCGTGGCTCCTCGATCCAGCATCACCAGGCGTCCGCCGGCTTTCAGAGCCTTGAGCATCCCCGCGAGCATCGCCTCATATTCCGTCATCTCGTGGTAGGCGTCTACAACCAGCACGGCATCCAGCGAACGCGCCGGGAGCTTGGGGTCGTCAGGTTCGCCCCTAATCACCTCGACGTTGTCGAGGCCCGCTTCGTCTACCAACCGTCTGAGCTGCGCTAGCGCCCGCTCGCTGATATCGACGGCGAAAACACGTCCAGTGGCGCCCACCGCCTTGGCGAGGTGTTCCGTGAAGTAGCCGGCGCCCGCACCCACGTCCGCGACACGACTTCCTTCGCCGATAGACAGCGCCGCTATCACGTCTGGCACCCGCTGCCAGTCGTCCCGATTGCGTCGCTGGGCCTGGAGCTCGGCAGGCAAGAGGCCGGCTAGCAGGAGACATGTCAACAACCAAGGAGCCTGGTATAACCCACGCGACCGGTGTCGCTTGCTCATGGGAAGGCGATCCTTTTTCTCACCAGCCTGCTAAAGCATGCCGGCGGCCAGGGTGGCGAGACCCAGAAAGCTCAAGAACCCAGCGACGTCGGTCACGGTCGTGAGAATGATCGACGAGGCTTGGGCGGGATCCTGTCTGAGCAGGGTCAGCACCATGGGAACCGAGGCGCCGGCGATGCCGGCGATGACCATCGAGGTCACCATCGCCAGTCCAATGACGAGGGACAGGCCGAGCGAGCGACTCCACGTATAGACGGCCAGTGCTGTGACCAGGGCGACCGCGATGCCGTTGAGCAAGCCTACAGCGAACTCCTTGAGCGTCAGCCGCAGCCAGTGGCGGATGCGAATCTCGCGCAGTGCAAGACCGCGCATCGTGACGGCGAGCGCCTGGGCGCCCGTATTCCCCGACTGCCCTGCCGCGACTGGCAGCAACACGGCCAGGGCCGTGTAGCGAGCGATTGTGCCCTCGAAGATCGCCACCACGAACGCAGCCAGGAAGGCTGTCGCCAGGTTGATCTGCAGCCAAGGTAGCCGCTTGCGCACGGCGAAGGTCACCGTGGAAAGGGCGCGCTCGTCTCTGCTGGCTCCGACCATCATCTGGATGTCAGCGCTGGCCTCTACCTGGAGGGCGGTGACGAGCGCCTCGTGGCGAATAATTCCCACCAGCCTCCCCTCGAAGTCGGTCACGGGTAGGCTGGTCAGCTTATGTTGCTCGAAGAGATCGACCACCTCCGCCTGCGCCGCCGTGGCCGGCACGCTGAGCGGCGGGGTGGTGCTGAGCACCTGTAGGCGCGCGGAAGCATCGGCCGCGGCGAGTTCCTGGAGGGAGACGGCCCCGACGAGACGTCCGTCGTCGTCGACGACGAACACGTGATGGATCCGCTTGCCGCGCAGCTTGCGGAGCAAGGCGCGCGCCTCCTTTGCCGTCGAGTCGGGGCGCAGCGCCGTGACCCCGGGGTCCATGATGCCGCCGGCGCTGTCCGGGGCATACTCCATCAGCGCCCGTAGTTCCGTGGCGACCTGTGGATCGAGAAGAGCCAGGCGAGCGGCCTGCCGCTCGGGCTCGAGCCGTGCGAGGAGCGCGGCGGCCTTGGGGGGCTCCATGGCCGGCACGAGAGCGCGAAGCGCCTCATCATCGAGGACATCGATGACCTGGGACGCGGTGTCTGGGAGCAGGCGCTCCAGCACCGCCGCCGCTCCCCGGGTCGCGTGCCGCTGCAGAACGGCGGCGACAACGAGCGGCGGCTGTGCGTCCAGTTGCCGGGCCACCTCTTCGGGGTAAAGCTCGACGTAACTCTGGACCAGAACACGGACAGCTGGTTCCGAACTACGTGCCATCGCTCATCCCCCTCTCGTTGTTCGCCGGGCCAGTCGGCCGGGCAGCAGCGACCTGCATGAGCCCGGCCAACAGCGCGGACAGGCCCTGCCAGTAGAGATCGGCCAGAGCCACAGCCATGGCGACGGCGGGAATCGTCGGCTGCCGGCTCGCGGCCGCCGCTGCCAGCTGTCGCAGCGTCTTGTGGCGTATGATGCCCAGCAGGATACCCGACTTGTCCACGACGGGCAGGGCGTCGTATTCAAGCCAGCTTCGCTGAGCGGCGACCGTGGTCAGGTCGGCGTGCGCGGGCAGACTGACGATATCGGTGCGCATCAGCGAGCTCAGTGATTCGCTGGGCCGTGCGGCCAACAGGGCGCGGATATTCAACACGCCGACGAGACGATGGTCACGATCGACGACGTAGACGTTGAAGAGAGCGTGTGCGGCGTGGCGGCGCAGATATTTCTGCGCCTCGGCGATGCGGATGTCGCTGGGCAGGGTGAGCACCTGGGGGTCGGTGAGCGCCGCCGCCGTACCCTCCGGATATTGAAGCAGCCGTCGCAGGGGCTGGGCCACCGGTTCCGCTGCGTTATCCAGCACGTTCGCCGCCGCGGCGCCCATGCGCCGGAGCAGGAGCGCCGCGTGGTCGAGCGGCAGGTTGGCGATGATCTCCGCGGCCCGCTCGGGTGCCAGGACGGACAGGCAGTCGGCCGCGTGCGCGGCGTTCATGCGTCGTACGACCCCCGCCGCCGAGCTGGCGGCGATCTCTTCTAGGAACGCCGCCGCCTCCTGCGGTGCGGAGTGCTCGAGCGTGCGTGCGGCGTCCTCTGGGTGATTCTCGGCGAATCGGGCGCCGAGTTCGTGGGTCGCAGTCATGGTGCCTTTGCCTCGTCCAAGAGAAGTGAGCTTTCCTCGCTGAACTTATTGGCGGGCACCAACACCTTGCCGTGCTCGGTGGCGAGGACAACAGCGGTGGGCGTCGTCTCGATGATCTGTCCTTCGACGCCGGCGATTCGTACCGTCTGGCCGACCTGGTAGCTACGGGCCAGGTAGTGAGAGGCGATGATGTTACTCACGGTTGTGCGGGCGCCCAGGCCGAACGCGAGTCCCACCGCCGCCAGCATCGACCCGAACACCACCGTAAGCATGACGACAAGGGCGCTGCTGTCGATCCCGAGTTCTTCGAGTCCAACGACAACGGCGACGAGGAGAATCGCCGAGTGGACGATGCGACCAAGGACGGGACCGAACTCGACGCGAGCCGAGGCCGCCGCCGCTGTAACAGCTCCGCGGGCCACGCCCGCCACGACGAGTCCGGCCACCACGATCAGCGCGGCGGCCAGGACGTTCGGCAGGTAGTAGACGAAGCGGTTGATCGAGTCCGTGACGACCGGCAAGCCCAGGACCTCCAGGCCGGCCGCGACAAAGAAGAGGGCTACGAGCCAGAACACGAACGCTCCCACTATCCGGGGCGCCGCCGTAGGCATCTGGGTTCGATCGAGGGCTCCGCGCAGCGCCGTGTTCCGGCTCAGCCGTTGTAAAGCCGCCGTGGTGAGACGCCGACTCCAGGATTGCAGGATGCGGCCGAGGATGAGGCCGATGAGGATCAAGGCCGACGCCCCCAGCAGGCTGGGTACAAGCTGGCGCACCTCCTGCGTCAACTCGGTTAGCGCTGTGAGCCAATCCTGGTAGGGCATAGAAGCCTCCTAGTACGTTGGACCGGCACGGCCGGTCTTGCGTTTGCTTCGCCGCCGCGGAGTGCGGAGATCGTCATCAAGCCAGCGGCCGCCCGTGAGCAGGGGCGCCTCCCGCGAGCGGCCAGCCCTGACCGCGGCCTCACCGTTCAGGCTGCACGCAAATCGATAGGTTGCGCAGCGCTACGAGAAACCTTGAACGCAGCTCCGCCAGCCGGTCAGGTTCGACGTGCAGCGAGCCGCGATCGAACCAGCGGGGATCCAGATAGAGTGAACGGTTCATCTCCACTTGGATCCAGGGGAGCTCGCCCCGCCCGTGGGCGCGGATGATGTAACCTCCCTTGAACGGGTCGTTGAGCTTCACGTCTCCCAGGCCGCAACCGAACGCGTCGGCGATGGCTCGGGCCACGTCCTCCAGCAGCACGGTAGGGCAGGTGAGGCCCTCGGCGTTGCTGAGGCAGAAAAGTGGACGAGGGCGTCCCGGGTCGGGGGCGACGGGAGGGGCCGCGGCGGCCATCGAGTGACAGTCGAGGGCGAGCCTGACTGTAGGGTCGGCCGCCGCATGCCGCAGCCGCTCATGATAGGGCGCGTGATAGCGCCGCAGCAGCGTGGCTACCAGCTCGTCGTCCGGCTCCGCTCCGTCGAGGTAAACGGGACGCCGATAGCACGTCGTGGACTTCACCACGCCGTCGGGGTTTGCCGGGGGTCGATCATCGGGCGCGCGATTGAGGTCGACGAACACCCGAGCGATATCCGCCCGGACCACCCGCGCGACCTCTTCTCCCAGATCGTAGATGTCGCCGGTGAACGCGTCGCTGTCGTCGAAGAGCTCTGTGGCCGAAAGGCTCACCCGGCCGGCTAGCTCGGAGGGTTGCCGGACGCCCCCGTGGGGAACGGAGATGAGTATCGGCAGCATCTCAGACGGGGCCCCCAGCCGTTCCGTCGCGACGCGCGTCGGCGACGCCTTGGAATCCGGGTCCCGTCTGCCGCATAAGCGTGGCCTGGATGCAGCCGTGGTAGAAAGCGAAAGGTTCCCGCTCTCTGATGCTGTATCCGAGCTTCCGCAGGTGATCGACGACCTGGGGGTCGAAGCGGTCGTTCTCTAAGCTCAAGGTGCCGCCGATAGTGCAGTGGAAGCGGGGCTCCACCATGGCCCGGTCGATGGGATCGGATCCATCGATCACCCGCAAGAGGAACTGGCCGATGGTCGAGAAAATCCGCTCGCTGCCAGGACTCCCCACCGCCAACCACGGGCGCTTCTCGCGAAAGACGATCGTCGGCGCCGCTGAAGACCAGGGTACGGCGTTGGGCCGCAGGTAGTAGGGGTGCGCGGGATTTTCGAGCTCGAGGGCCAGCATGTAGTTGTTGTAGAGAAAGCCCAAGCCGGCGGCGGCCGCCTTCGAGCCGTAGACGAGTTCGATCGACTGTGTGATCGTCACGGCGTTCCCCTCAGCGTCCATCACTGAGAAGTGCGTCGTCTCCCCGATATCTTCGCCGACCACGTCCTCCATCGGCAGCGTCACATCCATCTCGTCGGCGATCGTCATGGCGACCTCGCGGGCGAGGCGGCGACTGAGCATCGCCTTCTCACGGATCTGCGGATAGCTGTTCGCGTCGAAGGGCCGGTCCAGCCGCTGCAGAAAAGCCTTGCGGAACGCTTCCGCCACGAAGTGGTAACGGCTCGGCGTACGCCCGCCCACGAACTTCGACTCCAGGTGATTGAGGATCATCAGGACGAGAAGGAGCGTCCGGCCAGACCCGGGGGGCGGCATCGTCTTCAACAGCAGGCCACGGTAGCGGCGCGCCAGCGGCTTTCGCTCGATGGGCCAGGGGATGAAGGCCAAATCTTCGGCCCGGAGAAAGCCTTCGTGGGCGCGCATGTCGGCGTCGATCTGCCCGGCGATGTCACCGTGATAGAACGCCTCGACCCCTTCTCGGGCGATCGCTTCGAGGACCGAGGCGAGGTCGGATTGTTGGAAGAGGTCACCAGGCGAGAAGGGTTCGCAGCCGTTCTTCAAGAAATAGCGGGCGCCGGAGCGTGAATCCACCGCGAGGAAATTCTTGAGTTCCCGTGTCTGTAGCGCGCTCTGGAGCGGCGTGATCGGGTAACCGCGTCGGGCGAAGCGGATGGCGGGCTCGACGAGGGTGGGCCAGTCCAGCTTGCCATACTGGCGGTTGAGCCAGCCGAAGGTGGCGAGGGTGCTGGGCACGGTGGTGGCCCGGTGGCCGAGACGGCAATCTGCATCCGAGGAGAGCGACGACCGGTGGGCGAGGGAGGGCACACGGCTCGACCCGTCGATAGCGAAGCTCCTGCCCTGGAAATGGACGAGGCCGAGCGACTGGCCGCCCAGGCCACTGCCCTGGGGCTCGCATACGCCGAGGGCGAGGCCAACCGCGCAGGCAGCGTCGATGGCGTTCCCCCCCTCTTCGAGCATCTCCACCCCGGCCGCCGTCGCTTGCGGAAAAGCGGACGAGATGATGCCACGATTCGTGACAACGCACTTCCCGTCCGAGGTAGGCTGGAACGACCCCTCAATGCGCCGGATTCTCATGCGCCGCTGCGGCCTCGGCAGTGATGAATGACCAGCGCTAGGAGGGTGGCGCGATCCACCAGCGAGCTGCGCAGCACGTACTCGCGCTCGGTGCGCTCACCGCCGCCGATGGGACCCATGCCGTCGATCTTCGGCACCGATTCCGGTACGAAGCAGATGTCGGAAGAGTGCCAGCGGTGTGCCGGCGCCAGCGTCATGTTGAGCCGCTTGCCGATTCGGGCGACCTCTTGGAAGAAACTTTCGTTGGCCACGCTGCCGACCATGGGGGGTCGGCGGATACGGCCGGAAACGTGCAAGCGGAGACCGCGGGCGGAGCGTTGCCCAGCCGCCTCGCGAATGCGCTGGTGGAGTGTCGGGCCGTCCTCGGGGCGGCTGAAGCGCACCGTGACGATGGCTTCCGCTCGGTCGGGGAGGCGGCCGAAGGGCGCGTCCACATCGATGCGACGCACGCTGATGTGAATCCCCGCGTCAGGATCGGAAAGCTCTTGTAGAGACTTGAGACGGCGGAAGATGTGCCCGATCACGTGGGCCGGTGTCACGCTCTCCGCCTTCTTGCCGTACGCCGCCTCCAGGCGGTAGGTGGCACGCCCGGCCCGTGAGATCACCAGCTCTCCGCCCTCGCCGCCCGCCTTGAGCCCGATGACGTGCCGCGCCCGGCTCGCGTGTTGTTCGACGATCTCACGCCCGTGCGCGCCGTGCAGCGTGTCGTCCGTCGTCAGCAGCCACCCGCAACGAACACGGTGCAGCGCCCGGGCGAATCGCAGCGCGCGGAGTGCGGCGAGTGCCACGGCGATTCCGCCCTTGCTCTCCGCGATGCTGGTTCCGAAGAGCCGATTACCCTCGACCCGGAACGGAGCGTAGGAACCTTCGCGGACGGCCGAGTCGAGGTGGCTCAGCAGCAGCACGTCGTCCGCTTCACCGTCGTGGTTGGAGAAGTATAGGATGTTGCCCACGTGCACCTGCGGATGGACTTTGACCGAGAAGCGCAGTTGGCGTAGCTGAGCCGTTAGCCATTCGCCCAGCGCGTTCACGCGCTCGAGCTCGGCGGCCGGCGTTCGCATCGCCACCATCTTGGCCAACGAGTCTTCGATCGCATCGGGGTAGCTCCTCAGGAACGAGCGCACGCGGGCGGAGCGCTTTTCCGGCTTGGCGCGCGCGCGGCGGGCGCCCTCGAACTCTTCTAAGTAAGCCTGCCCGAAGTAGCGGACCGCCGCCACATCGAGCATCCGGTTGATCAGCTCGTCATAGCTGTAGCCGGCCACCTGAGCCGCGTGCACATATGTTCCCGTCAAGCCCAGGCTCGCCATCGAGTTGATCTCGAGGATGTAGGGCTTGCCTGCCTCGTCCATGCGCAGGTCGACGCGCGCAAAATCGAATAGCTCTAAAGAGTTGAAAGTACCCTTCACGAGCGCTTTGAGCTCGGCGGTCTTCTCGGCGGGAAGCTGGGCGGGACAGATCTTGCCGCGCGGCTGCCGCAGCTTGTCACGGGCACTCTGGATCGCTGTGGGGTCCCCCCCGAAGTCGATCTCGACGATGGGAAAGACCTCGGGGTCGCCGTTCCCCAGACAGCCAATCGCGAACTCGCGTCCGGCGATGAACTGCTCGACGAGCACGTGCTGCTGGAACTCAGCGATGAGTTCCGCCACGGCCTTTCGCAAGTCTTCCTCGTTGTCGACGATCCGTATCCCGTAGGACACCGCTTCCATCTTCGGCTTGACGATGACCGGAAATGTGAGGTCGTCGTTCTGGTCGTTCGCCGATGCGAAGTTCCAGAAGCGAGGCGTCGGCAGGCCGCGACTCTGGAAAATGATCTTGGCGATTACCTTGTCGAGGGCGAGCCCGTGTGCCATGGGATTCGAGCCGACGTAGGGCACGCCGAGCATCTCGAGGATGGCCGGCAGGTGGGTGTATCGGCTCACACCCTGGATGCCGTACGCCATGTTGAAGACCATCCCCGGCCGCTCGCCTTCGATCACCCGCGGCATGAAATCACGGAGCTGTTCGATCACGTGCATGTTGCCGTCGATCACCCGGACCGTGTGCCCACCACGCTCCAGCGCGGCGGCGACCCGCTCCACCGTGCGCGGATTGTACCGCTCCCGGTTCTGTGGACCGAACACGTTGATCACGCCAGCCTGATCACGATTGTAAATGACTGCCACCTTCATAGACGGGTCCAACCTATATCCTTAGGCAAACCGACCGTGCCAGCACCACAGGCGTTTCGTTTAAGATTATGTGGCGGCGTTCCGCCGGCAAATGCAGCAGGGATAGAGTCCAGAAACAGGCTATAGAGACGTCCGTTGCGTGTTAGAGGAGTGCCAGCCGGGATGTCGGGCCCGAGGGGGTCGCGGCCGACCGGGGAGCGGGTGGTCGTGCAACCCGGTAACCGCCCCCGGATCGTTTTGGCACGCGGGCGGCGTGGACGCCCGGAGCGCCGGGCGCTTGGCGTCGGAGATAGGGCGGTGGACGGCGGTTCGTCTTCGCGCCTCTGTCGCGGTTCGCCAAGAGAAGCCACTGCCTCGCTTGACGGATTGAGGCGTGGCAGACATTCTACCCCGGCTACTAACCCTTTTGCTTCACGGGCATGGTGAATGGCAGTCTGGACTGAACTCCGCAAACGGCGTGTCTTCCACTTCCTTGGTGCCTATATCGCGGGCGGCTTCCTGGTACTCGAGGGTGTAGATCAGCTCGTTGGGAATCTCATTCTCCCCGAGCTGGCCTATCCACTGGCCTTGGTCCTCTACCTGTTCGGGATGCCCAGCACCACCATCGTCGCTTGGTACCACGGCGAAAAGGGTCCACAGCGGCCGCCTGCGACGGAGATCTGGCTGCAGGCCGGCTTGGTCGTGGCGGCGTTGGCCGTCTGCGCGGCAGTCATCCGCAACCACCGCGCCGCGCCCACCGTCGAGTCGGCGCTCGACCCGCGTCAGGTGGCCGTGATGTATTTCGATGATCTCAGTCGAAATCAGGAACTTGGCTACCTGGCCGATGGTCTGACCGAGGCACTGATCGAGCGGTTGTCCCGCGTCCAGGCTCTGGACGTCATCTCACGAAACGGTGTCGCGCCGTACCGCGGTAGCCAGCTTGCCCGCGACAGCATCGGTGAAGCACTGCAGGCCGGCAGCCTGATCGAGGGGACCGTCGAGCAGGTGGGTGATGAGGTGCGAGTCACGGCGCGGCTTGTTGATGGGGCGAGCGGCGTCGATCTCGAGCGGGGAAGCTTCCGTAAGCCGGCGGGGGACCTCATCGCCATCCGCGATTCGCTGGCCCAGGACGTTGCCGGCTTCCTGCGAGAGCGGTTGGGCGAGGAGGTTCGCTTGCGGGAGCGCCGAGCCGCGACCTCGAGCACGGAGGCCTGGACGTTAACGCAGAAGGCAGAACGGTTTCGCAAGGATGGGGAGGGATTGCTGGAAGAAGGACAATGGGACGCGGCCTTCGCCGCCTTTGAGCGCGCCGATTCGACGCTCGCGCTCGCCGAGGTCGCGGATCCCCAGTGGGTAGAGCCGGTCGTGCTGCGCGGGCAGATCGCTTACCGTCGGGCCCGGCTGTCCGACGAGCCCGATGAGCTGGAGGGGTGGCTCCAGGTCGGCTTGGACCACGCGCAGCGGGCGCTGACGATGGCGCCCAACCACCCTGAGGCGTTTGAGCTAAGAGGGACCCTGCGCTACGCCAGCTGGATCTTCCTGCGACCCGCGGATCCGGAAGCGGCGACGTCTCTGCTGAACAGCGCCCGGGAAGATCTCGAGGAAGCGACGCGGGCCGATCCGTCCCTCGCCAGCAGCCACAGCACCTTGAGCCACCTGTACTATCAGATCGGTGATGTTCCCGCGGCCGTGCTGGCAGCGCGACGGGCCTACGAAGAAGACGCTTACCTCAGCTTGGCCCCCGAAATCCTCTGGCGGCTGTTCAGCGGCTCGTTGGACCTCGAGCAGTTCGGTCAGG
>JABAOH010016612.1_pt1 | contig 10842 bp, 7 predicted proteins | sample 7062181 | NCBI WGS metagenome assembly JABAOH01 (sample SAMN14538630, study PRJNA623070) | marine sediment metagenome | biome: marine biome [ENVO:00000428]; feature: marine pelagic biome [ENVO:01000023]; material: deep marine sediment [ENVO:00002113]; isolation source: pool of 5 deep marine... | reverse complement strand
TAAGATGTATCAGGCAATTTAGGCGAGATGCCAAAAGGTAAAGATTTGAAACGCAAATCGATAAGGCCAGGCGCTGGGAAGGCTATCTGAGTTAGAAACCGCTCAATCTGGTTTTTCCTTTGACACATCTTCCCTTCCTGCTAAAATAGGCTCTGTCGACAAAGCCAAACCGCCTGTGAGGGTGGGGCGGAAAGCTACGGGTCTTTGAATCCGGGTGTTGATTAACCATGGAGAATGTATCATTAAGTGAAAGGGAGCCAACATGACAGACGAGCTGATCTCTTATGATGCTATTGCCTTGGGGGAATTAATCCGGAAAGGCGAATTTAAGCCAACAGAGTTAGTTGAGATCACTGTTCAACGCATTGAAAAGCTTAACCCCAAGCTCAATGCGGTAATTCACAAGATGTACGATCAGGCTCGTGATATAGCAGAAAAATGGAGTTCTGCGATGAGAGCACGGAGGGGAGCTAGTGTTTTGTTCTGCGGCGTTCCGTTTCTTTTGAAGGACCTAATTGCGGAATACGGAGGGGCCCCTTTTCACGAGGGTTCCCTTGCCGTCAAAGGTTATGTCTCGAAACTGGACAGCGAGTTAGTAAAACGGCAGAAAGCTGGCGGATTGGTCATTGTTGGAAAGACGAATACTCCTGAGTTTGGGTGTCTACCCACAACAGAACCCGCCCTCTACGGGCCGACGGTCAACCCTTGGGACCCAAGTTTAACACCTGGCGGCTCAAGCGGTGGGTCGGCGGCGGCTGTAGCAGCGGGGATCGTGCCGATGGCTCACGGGAATGACGGCGGCGGTTCGATCCGCATCCCTGCCTCTTGTTGTGGGCTCTTTGGTTTGAAGCCTACCCGGGGGCGGAACCCCCTTGGGCCACTTTTTGGAGATATGGGCACTGGAATTATCCATGAACATGCAGTGACTCGCACGGTAAGAGATTCGGCGGGGCTCTTGGACGTCACGTCTGGTCCGGACCTTGGAGATCCTTACTGCGCTCCGCCAAAGGAGCGTCCTTTCCTGAAGGAAGTAGGACGGGAGGTAGGGCGCTTAAAGATCGGCTTCTTGACCAGCATCCCTGAAGGTTGGCATGAGGAAGAGACGCAGTTACACCCGGATTGTGAAAGCGCAGTGAAAGATGCCGCACGACTCTGTGAAAGTCTAGGGCATATCGTTGAAGAGATTGCTCCGGATCAGTTAAGCCATCCGAATATTGCCGTGACTTTCGGCTACATTTTTTCTTGTTTCGTTGGGCATGTCGTAGCGATTTGGGAAAAAGAATTGGGAAAAGAAATAAAACAAGATGAGCTGGAGTCGGTGACCTGGGGCAGGTATCAAGCATGTTTTAAGCGGACCGGAGCGGATTACTTGGTTGCGGTGGAAGAGATCCAGCGCTTCTCGCGAAAAATAGCGAGTTGGTACCATGAGGGCAGCTATGACCTGCTATTATCCCCGACGATGAGAATTCCCCCAACAAAACTCGGCGCCTTCCAGCCAACGCCAGACGACCCCATGAAGTGGCTAGGGGTTACTCTTTCCTTTGTAGCTTTCACCCGTATCCAAAATATGACAGGTCAACCGGCCATGTCGGTTCCATTGTTTTGGAATGAGGACAACATACCAATTGGCGTTCAATTCGCAGGCCGTTTTGGAGACGAGGCCACACTTTTCCGTTTGGCAGCCCAACTGGAACAAGCAAGGCCGTGGGGTGATCGAAGACCACCTATTCACTGCAGCAATCAGTCCTAGATCAAAGTCCTATAGCAGGGATAATGCTTCAGGATTTACTGTTCTTCTTGCCTTATATCGAAGCCGCTCAACTCAGGTAACCGGCGGGTTCAATCTCTTATGGCCCCTATTCGTTGGGAAAAAGCTAGGATAGCTTCTATAGATATGAAATTTGTGACCTTCCACAATTGTTTTGATAGTCTTCCCAGATCTCGAACTTAGCCGATCGTCATCTAATTAATTCAAGAGAGACTGTCGAAAAACCCCCACTTACCAAAATAGGTGGGACAAATAAGCTAAAATGATAACAAATTTAAGATATAATTGGGAGAAGCTATAAATATTTTTAGCCTAAGTGGGATGAAATACCCAATTCACATTTTGGCTTTCGCTTTTTCGACAGTCTCAGATGTATTCGATCATCAGGGGGACAAGCCAAAATTATCGATTTGCGGTAGAAATAGTAAGTCTGACTCAAGGAGAGACTGACATCAAATTCAGTAGGGTCATCTTTTCTCCCCCCGCCCCGGATGGTTGCAGGGCTCAGGCCAGGCCGTCACCAAAACTGTAACTAAATTGTAACCATCACAACCGAAAATAACCCAACAAAACCCAACGTATTCCAACATGGTCCCGGGAAGTGGTTGATACGTAAGGGTTTGAAAATGGTGGGAAATCGCCCTTTGATGGTTTTGGACTTAAAATCCCTCGGTGCTGTGCACCGTGCCGGTTCGATCCCGGCCCTGGGCACCAATAAGATCAATAGTGGATATCCGGCCAGTTTGCCAAAACTGGCCGGATATCTTTTTTGATACGGCAAGGAGAATTCTTGTACCGTTAACAACGAAAGCACTGAAGCCAACCTCTTACCCCTTCTCTTATCCGGTTCACCGGATTCTCGAAATGGATTTTTCCTAGAACCCTATTTTTGGCAGGGAATAAACCGACTTCCAACCTCTGCTCAGGGGTTCTTTTAGATAGGGTTCCATTTCTGAAGCTTTCCGCAATGTCACCTTATCCACCGGCGGGACCTCTCCTGGGGGGAAGGCTTCGAGAATCTGTTCAACAACCAACGTGAGGTATTTCAGAATCGCCGCGATAGGTCTCTTCGCCTTCTGGGCACTCGCCTTGGTTGGGAATCCTACGACGCCTTCAGGAGTGGATGCGATCTCAATGGGAGCGTGACCTTCCCCTTCTGACCAGCGATGAGGGCGACTGAAGCTGTCCACCGCGTTGTCGAAGTGACCGGTGGGCAAGAAACCCTTCGGTTCGGTTTCCTGGGCCACTGCCATCTCAACCATCCCCTCGGGGAACATCAAAAGGGCAACCGATGTTTCGGCCTCATCCGCATGGATAAAGGGTGTCTCAAGAGAGTCATCCTTGGCCTTGGGATAGAAGAACTCCCTGATTGCCCTGTGCCAGTCAAGAACCTGAAAGACACCCGGGAGCTGGTATCGATACATGAATTCGTGCAGGGCCGTTTCCATGACCCAGAGCTGGCCATGATTGTTTACGATGATCTGCTTCCGAAAGCCGTCGTTCCAGAGCCCAAGCATAACGTGAATTAGCATCTCCTTTACCACATCTTGAGGGATGTTCACCGTCCCCGGCATACCTATATGATGATAGGGGTGCGCCCCATAGCTCAAGGGATTATGGGCGACATTCACGGCCCTTCCTTGTTTTTCGGTGTACCTCCTCACTCCCTCGACGATCTGGGTAACCATGAAATTATCGAGTCCAGATACGGTATGCATGCCATGATTTTCCGTGCATCCCACAGGGATGAGGAGTACATCGTTTTTCCGGCGATTCTCGATCAGCTTTTGGCGAGGCGTGGTTTGAATGTAACTCCCCGGCTTGCCTAATTCCGGTGGTGAGGGGATCTCATAATCCTTCAGGATAGCGTCTATTTTCTCGTCCGAGGCATTCCACAGTTCATTTTTTAACCTTCCGACCTCGGTATCCTCGAATAAGATGGCAGGATTATCGGTAGTTATCCAGATACTGTTATCTGACATTTTCGTCCTCCTTTGTATTTGGAGAAAAACGGTTTTGGCGGATAGCCAAGATGGCCCTGACATTGCAAATATAACACACGGTGAGCGCTATTCTCCATGGAGGAAAAGGTACCGTCTTTATAGCAGGTTGCACAAAGGACTGTCAACATTGAAAGGGCCGAACGATCTAGTCACCTTTTTTGCTGACGGTCTCTCCAATATCTTCAAGAACGATCATTGAGCCCTACCGATCCTCCTCTGGACTAGCTCATTGCGCTGAAAAATCGTTATCATGTTGAAAATTATTCACCCACGGAATAGAATACGGTGGAATCCGATTTTTGAAGGAGAAAGGAGGCTTGTTATGAAGGCTTTAGTCTTGGATGCCCAATGGGATCCGAAGCCTGACTATGTGGTGAGCGAGTTTGAGAAGAAGACCGGAAAGGCCATCAGCGGAAATAGTATCTGGAGGCATCCAAAGCTGGAGGTCAAACAGATCGATACTCCCCAAATTGGCCCGGATGAGGTTCTCATCAAGGTGAGGGCCTGCGGCATCTGTGGTTCCGACATGCACTTCTATGAGACGGATCCCGATGACTATATCCTCTACCCCGGTCTCACCAAGTTCCCGACTGCATTGGGTCATGAATTCTCAGGGGAAATCGTCGAAGTGGGGAAGAACGTGGGAAACGTGAGAGTGGGCGATATGGTCACGGTTGAGGAGATGAACTGGTGCGGCCACTGTACACCCTGCCGGAACTGTTTTCCTAACCAGTGTGAGAACTTGGAGGAGATAGGTTTCACGATACATGGCGCTCTCGCGGAATACATCGCCGTTAATAGAAAGTACTGCTGGTCCATCGACTCCATCGCGGATCGTTACAGCGGGGACAAGGAGAAGGCCTTCGAGGTGGGAGCGACCGTCGAGCCCCACTGTGTAGCGTATAACAGCATCTTCGAGTGCGCCGGTGGATTTAAGCCCGGGGCGTATGCCGCGGTGTACGGTGCCGGCCCAATCGGTCTCGCGGCTATCGCCCTTCTCAAGGCAGCAGGAGCGGCAAAGGTCGTCGCTTTCGAGATCTCAGAGGGAAGGCGTGTACTGGCAGGGAAAGTTGGTGCTGATGTCGTATACGACCCCGCCGAGGTAACGCCCCACGAGGTCGTTTTGGACTTGACCCGAGGTGCCGGGTTCGAGGTTCATGTGGAGGCTGCCGGAGCACCTGCCAAGACAGTGCCAGAGATGGAAAAATCGATGGCCATTGGCGGATGGATCACCCAGATTGGCCGGGCAGCGGAAAGGGTCCCGATGTACCTGGAGACGTTCCAGGTGAAGAAGGGGAAGATCTTCGGCGCACAAGGCCACTCGGGTTACGGCAATTTCGCCAATGTTATTCGCCTTATTGCATCGGGAGCAATCGATCCATCCAAAATCATTACCGCCCGATTCGACTTGGATCATGCCGTCGATGCTATTGTGAAATCCGGTACCCGTGAGGACGGCAAGGTGATGGTTAGAATAGGGTAGATTGGTCCGACTTTTGCGCTTATTCGGTCGTATCAGAGCTTCGACAGGATTTCTCTAACCGTACGGATAGCATCCTCGGCTGCTTGGCGAAAGGTGGGAAGCGGTAATACCTCGAAGGAAAGATATCCTTCATACCCTATCTCCCGTAAAACCCGCAACACACCCCGTACATCGAGGTGTCCATAGCCCGGCGCATGTCGGTTGCTATCGGCTAGGTGGACATGCCCGAGCTCGGACCCGACCGTGCGAAGGCTGGCCGCGATGTTCGCTTCTTCGATGTTCATGTGGAAGGTATCGGCCAACAACTTGAGGTTTGGCATGCCGATCTGCCTGATAACCCTCATTCCTTCTTCCAGCGTGTTTAGGTAGTCGCACTCGTAACGGTTGAGTGGCTCCAGCATGATTGTCACACCTGTTTCAGCAGCGGCCTTCGAACACTCTCGCAGACAGTCGAGCGCTGTTTCACGATGAATGGGACGTTTTTCGGGTTCGTTGCCGAGGCGGCCGTTCACAGAGCCGATTGTCACTGCGGATTTCAGGTGCGCGGCTAGGGCAATGTGTTCCTTTATGCGAATCACCGCTCGGCGCCGAATGTCGGGATCTGGATGGGAAAACGTCAGGCCCTCTTGTGTTGCCGCCATTCCAGTGCCGAGGGTGGGAATCCCGAGGTCGTGTGTATCGGCAAGCTTCTTCACTTCATCCCGGTTAATCCGGCTGGGATGGTGGATGTGCAGTTCCACCCCGTCGTACCCGAGTTGAGAGGCCAGGACGAAGGCATCCTTCGTCGATCCCCGCATGATAATGGGGCCCCCGGCGCCCTCGCTCTGAGTGGCTGTTAGCGCTATTTTCATTCGGTTATCACTCCTCCCTTTTCAGCCCGATGCTCTTCCCTGAAGGGCTTGTACCGAAACACAGTTCTGCACTTCATAAACCCGGTGCAAGGGAAAACCCGCCGGGTATATTTTGATCTACTTCTAAAGGCCTATTGCCCAAATTCCTTTGAACTGTCGAGGTGGTAATTCCAAATGTCATTGGAGATAGGGTTTCAGGCTATCCCAGGCCTTGCTTGCCATGTCCTTTGGAGACATCGTCTCCCACAGTTTTGGGTTAATCAATTCCACGGAGAGAGGGCCGTCATATCCCTTATCCCTCAGAACCCTGCAGAATCCATCTAAATCAATAACGCCCTCTCCTGGATAAAGTCGGTCCTCGTCGCGAAGCTCACCCCTTGGGCGATCTGCGGCATCATGAAAGTGAATCAGGGAAATCTTCTCACTGGGGATTTTTTTCAAATCATCGAGGGTGTTTTGGCCGACATAGAAGTGGAAGGTGTCGATGAGCAGACCGACCTCCTGATTCTTGATTTCCTTGACGATGTCGAGACCATCAAGATGCTTCCGTATGGAAAAGAAATCAAAGCCTATCGGCTCAAAAAGAACCTCTACGCCATAGCGGTTCCCCAAATCAGCCAGTCCCTGTAATCTCTCGACGGTTCTCGGCTTGATCTCTGATAACGGTACGTGATGGGGGTTTTTGCTCGGAACCGAAACGAGGGTATCACAGTCGATCAATTGGCAGAGCGTCATCATGTACTCGGCTTTTTTCAGCATGAAATCGAAGTTCTCTTCGGGGACCAGGGAGAAGTACTCTAGAGAATTCAAGGTGGCTACATGAATATCATGTTTTCTCAGCAAAGCCCTCAGGTCCTCGTACGAATGATCCACCAGATACGCTTCTACCTTTGAGTCTCTCAACTCCAATTCCCTAAACCCTACCTGAGCGCACACCTCGATGAATTCCTCGATATCGCACTGCATGATGGAATATTCATTCATACACGGTTTCATGTGTCCCTCCTCCTATTGGGAAGATTTTCTCTGCGACGTCTCTCGCCGATTAACAGTAAGCCTCTTCGGTAACCAATTTTTAGCTTCTTCACCAGTATTGTAGGAATGAATACCGAACTTTTCAAGAGAGGGAATTCTGGAATTAAAGTTAATTCGGCTCAAGGAGCGCTATCAAAGATGGAACCTTCTCAAAAAAATTCGTTTGGTTGACAGTTGGTTTTCTTCCTCTTAATATGCTTTTTGAAAATGTTTGTGGTCTTTTCCCCGGGAAGGGCAAAAGGAGAGTAAAATGGGAAGTTCAGGAAATGACAAAGTGAGGATTGGTCTCATAGGAACCGGGAGGATCGGCTTCATCCATGCTGAGAGCTTGTCTTTCAGATTGCCCGAGGTAGATCTATTGTGCGTCTCAGATGTTAATCTTAATGCAGCAAAAAGCTGCGCAGAGGAGTTCAGAGTAGATACTGTTTATGAGGATTACAGGAAAATTCTGGAAAGAAACGACATTGATGCGGTCGTCATATCCTCTTCCACCGATACCCATGCCGAGATAATTAAGGGGGCTGCCAGGAGTGGAAAACATATATTCTGCGAAAAACCAATAGCCCTGGATCTCTCACAGATTGATGAAGCCCTTCAGGAAGTGGATAATGCTGGAGTTAAGTTTCAGGTGGGCTTCAACCGGAGATTTGATCCGAATTTCAAAAAGATTAGAGAGCTCGTTAGTTCAGGAAACATAGGCAAGCCACATCTCTTACGGATAACCAGTAGAGATCCTGTTCCCCCTTCCTATGAGTATATCAAGGCCTCTGGGGGGATCTTCCTCGATATGACAATTCATGATTTTGATATGGCGCGCTATCTTCTTGGAGATGAGGTTAGCGAGATCTTTGCAACTGGCCATGTGCTTGTTGATGCAAAAATCGGAGACTTAGGAGATATCGACACCGCCATAATTACTCTAAAGTTCAGAAATGGTGCTATGGGGAGCATCGATAATAGCAGGAAAGCTGTTTATGGTTACGACCAGAGGGTGGAGATCCTTGGATCTGAGGGATGCGCCACTGCCTTCAATGAGACTCCTGATCAGGTTGCCATCAGTGATGATCAGGGAATCCACACAGAGAAACCACATTATTTCTTCATTGAGAGATATAGGGAATCCTACATCCAGGAGATGCGTGAGTTTATCGATGCAGTAAAGAACGATAAAACACCTCCAGTAGGAGGAATGGATGGGAGGATCTCTGTTCTCATGGCGATGGCGGCCAAGAAATCTTTTGAGAAAAACCGGCCTGTTAAGGTAGATATTTAGGGATGTATTGTGAAGCTATCCGCCCACAGGGCGGGGCTTCCCGGAAATGAAATCTCATTTTTGATTGTGCCCCTTGGCCCCGCCTACAAGGCGGGGCTTGCGGGGCACTTGCCGGTCAGGGGGAAATGCTCTCTCCTTCTTCTGGAAGCAAATGGAGTTTCGAGGGGGGTAACTGAAGGTAGACGTTCCCATCCAGAATTCCCACCGTGCTCGGATCATGGAGATCCACGATAAATTCCCACTTACCACAGGTAACCCAGTACCGGATAAACTGCCCAACAAAGGTATGCGTTTGAATTTCTCCCTTGAGAACATTGGATTCGAAGTCAGGGGGTTGCTTGGACATGGGAATTGTTTCCGGGCGAATATTTAATACGACTCCTTGATCCGGAGAAACCCTGTAATCATGGGCATCCAGTTTGAGAATCTGGTCCCCGATATCTATGAGGATGTCTTTCGGTGTGACCCGTGATACCTTTCCGTGGACAAAATTGGCTACCCCGACAAAATCCGCGACAAAGGTGCTCTTGGGTCTGTAGTAAATTTCCCAGGGAGTCCCGAACTGAACCACCCTTCCCTTGTCCATGACGGCTATGGAGTCGGAAATTGCAAGGGCCTCCTCCTGATCATGGGTCACGTAAGTAGTAGTAATACCTAGGTTTTTCTGGATTTGACGGAGTTCTGCCCGGATATTCACCCTCAATTTCGCATCCAGGTTGGAGAGGGGCTCATCTAGCAGTAATACCTCTGGTTCCATAATCAGAGACCGTGCCAGTGCTGCACGTTGTTGCTGACCGCCACTTATCATGCCGGGAGTTCGATCTCCCAATTCCTCTAATCCGAGAAATCTCAGGGTTTTTTCAACCCTTTCCTCTATTTCCTTTGCCGGCAATTTTATGAGTTTCAGTCCATACGAGACGTTTTCGAAAATGGTCATGTGGGGGAATAGAGCGTAGTCCTGGAAGACCATAGTGGCGTTACGCTGATGGGAGGGGACATCGTTGACACATCTATCTCCAAAGAAGATTTCCCCCTGTTCGACATTGTACAAGCCCGCAATGAGACGAAGAGTTGTCGTTTTCCCACAGCCACTGGGACCTAGGAGGGTCGTGAAGCTTCCCCTTTCAATCTCCAGCGATACATTGTCTACCGCGACTACATTACCGAATTTTTTCGTTAAGTTCTGTATTCTTATGTGAATATCTGGCATAGAGAGAAGTCCCTCCCTAAATTCTGAACAGTTCAATCTTTCTCCCAAAGAGGAATCTCGCACAACCCAAGATTAGGAAGGTCAGGATTAAAAGGGCAGTTGTTAAGGTTGCCCCCTGACCGAGGAATCCGTCGTTTACCAGGTTGAGAATTCGAAAGGTTGCGACAATATTTGTCGATGTAACCAGAAAGATAATCACGCTGAGAGTCGTTACAGCCCGGATGAACGATACGATAAAGGCCGAAATATATGCGGATTTCAGGAGAGGTAATTCTATATCCCAGAAAATCCTTAAACTCCGTGCACCGAGATTTGAGGCAGCTTCCCCTAAGGAAGCGGAAATCTGTAGAAATCCCCCGTAGGCGGTCTGGTATCCCATGGGAATATTCCAGAAAATCATACTGAATATGATGATAAGAGAGGTACCGTAGAGATCGAAAGGGGGGACATTGAAGGAAAGGGAATAGCCTATCCCAAAGAAGACCCCGGGGATGGCTGCAGGGAGGATAGCCACGAAATCCAACACTTTCTTTGCTATGAACTCCTTTCTGGTTACGAGGTATGCGCTCACCATAGCAAAACTCGAGCTTACCAGGGCTGCGATAAGGGCGAAATATATGCTGTTGGTAAGGGGTTTGGAGAAAGAAAAGATGTGTTCCCAGTGTTTCAGGGTGGGGCTGTAATCAAATCCCCATCCCTTGGTAAATGCTCCGGCAATGAGACCAAAAAAGATGCAGAGGATGAGGATCGAAACAACCGTGCAAAAGCTAAAAAGAGACCATCTTACATACCACTTAGTCGGCGGCATATCCACGAGGGTAACCTTACCGGTTATGGTGGTATACTCCCTTCTCCCTACCCAGTATCTCTGAAAGAGGAAAAAGAAGAAGGCCGGTAAAAGGAGTATTGAAGTGAGGACCGCTGCTCCGCTTACATCCCCCCAGCCGCTCACTCTGGACCACGCCTCCGTAGGAAGGACGACAAAATTTCCCGCGATCATGATCGGGTTACCAAAATCCGCCAGGACGTATATCGCTACGAGGAGGGCTGCCCCGGCTACACCGGGTCTGGCCAGAGGGAGTGTAATGGTGCGGAAAAGTTTCCATCCCGTTGCGCCGAGGTTTCTCCCGGCATACTCAAGGCTTGGCGATATGGATTGAAGCACCCCTTCCATGATGAGGGCGGCCATGGGGAAAAAGGCGATGGTTTCCGACAGCCA
>JABAOH010070380.1_pt1 | contig 10843 bp, 8 predicted proteins | sample 7062181 | NCBI WGS metagenome assembly JABAOH01 (sample SAMN14538630, study PRJNA623070) | marine sediment metagenome | biome: marine biome [ENVO:00000428]; feature: marine pelagic biome [ENVO:01000023]; material: deep marine sediment [ENVO:00002113]; isolation source: pool of 5 deep marine... | reverse complement strand
CAGAAGGCGATCGACCGCGAGATCAAGAAACACGTGGGCAAGCCGCCGTTCAAAGCGCAGACGATGGTCGGCAGCGGCGGCACGTTCAGCACGCTCGCGGCGATCATCAAGAACCAGCGGGAGGGCAAGGAAGGCAGCGTCCAGGGCTACACGCTGACTCGCGGCGAGGTGGACGCCCTGGTCGATCGTCTGCGCGAGATGAATCTGGAGGCGCGCCAACGGATCCCGGGCCTCAACCCGGACCGCGCCGACATCATCGTCGCCGGCGCCGCCGCCGTGGCCCGACTCGCCAAGCGGCTGGGTTGCAAAGAGATACGCGTCAACGAGGGCGGCGTGCGCGAAGGGTTGCTGCTCTCGATCATCGCCGAACGCCGAAACGGCGGCGCGCCCAGCCGGCGCCAGGTCGCCGACCGGATGGACTGGGTGCGTCTGTTCGCGCGCAAGTGCCACTCGAACGAGGGGCACGGCGAGCATGTGGCCAAACTGGCGACGCAAATCTTCGACGGTCTGCAGGAGGCGTACGACCTGCCCGAGGAGGGGAGGGAGATTCTTCAGGCCGGAGCGCTTCTCCACGACATTGGCTACCTGATCAGCCACGCCCGGCACCACAAGCACTCGTATCACCTCATCATGCACGGCGACTTGCCGGCGTTCTCGGCTCGGGAGGTGGAGCTCATCGCCAACGTCGCGCGCTATCACCGCCGCGCTTACCCGAAAAAGAAGCACACCAACCTGGCCCGGCTGCGGAAGCGTGACCGAAGGCTGGTACGCTTTCTCAGCGGGATCCTTCGTGTGGCCGATGGTCTCGACCGCACTCACGCCCAAGCCGTGTCCTCGGTTACCCCGGAGCTCGAGGACGAGCGTATCCGGCTGATCGTTGAGGCCGAGGCGCCGCCTCAAGTCGAGCTTTGGGACGCGGATCGCAAGGCCGGGCTTTTCGAAAAGGCCTTCGCCACCGCGCTCGAGCTTCAATGGGCCGGCGCCGTCGAGCCGTACCAGCCCGAGGCGTCACGGCTACAGTCCTGAGCCGCAATGCTCGATCTGCTTGTCGTTCGCCACGCCATCGCGGAGGACCGTGAGTCCTTCGCCCGAACCGGCGAGCCCGATGAGCTGAGACCGCTGACGCCGCGGGGACAAAAGCGCATGCGACGCGCGGCGACGGGGTTGCGCACGCTGGTGCCTCGGATCGACGTGTTGGCGACGAGCCCGCTCGTTCGCGCCGTGCAAACAGCCGAGATCCTCGCCGGCGCCTATGGTGATCTCGAGGTGGAAGAGGTGGCGGCGCTCGAGCCCGATGCCAGTTCGAAGAGCCTGCTCGGCTGGCTCGAGCGCCAGGCGGAGGGATCGACGGTCGCCGTCGTGGGACACGAGCCGAGCCTGAGCTTCCACGTGAGCTGGCTCACGGCCCGCTCCAACCAGCCCTTCGTCGAGTTCAAGAAGGGCGGCGCCTGCCTTCTGCGTTTCTACGACGAGGTGTTCTCGGGCGGCGCCACGCTGCTCTGGATGCTCACGCCGCGACAGCTGAGGGCGTTGGGAGGCTAGCGTGGCCACACTCTCTCGCGAACAGCTCGAGCGCCCGGCCGAGGAGACGGCGCGCCAGCTGGCGTTGGCCTGGCTCGCCGAAGCCGACGCCGCACTCGAGCGCCTCGGCGACCCCAAGGATGAGGAAGCACTGCACGATTTCCGCGTTGCGCTGCGCCGCTTCCGAAGCTCGGTTCGCGCCTACCAGCCCCACCTGAAAGGCAGCGCGCCGAAGAAGGCGCGGAGGCGGATCCGCGACGTCGCCTCGGCGACCAACGTCGGCCGCGATGCCGAAGTCCAGATCGTCTGGTTGAGTGCGCAGACCGACAAGCTGAAGCCGCGAGAGCGCAAAGGCCTGCGCTGGCTGCTGGCTCGGTTGGAGGCGCGGCGCGATCAGGCCTATAGCGAGGCGCAGCGGAACATCGCGCGAAGGTACCGCGCGGTCCGGGCCGGCGTCACCGATCGCCTGACGACCTACCGTCGCCGTCTGGCGCCGGACGGCGCGATGGCGCAACAGTCCTTCCTACAGGTCACGGGCGAGCTTCTGGAAGAGCACGCAGCGGTGCTGCAGGGGCTGTTGTCGACCGTGCATACACCCGAGCACGAAGAGGAAGCGCACAGGTCACGTATCGCGGCGAAGCGATTGCGCTACCTGCTCGAGCCCCTCGTCAAATCGGTGGATGGGACGAAACCTCTGATCCGGCAGCTCAAACGCCTGCAGGACATCCTGGGCGAGCTGCACGACACTCACGTGCTCACCGCCGAGGTGGCGTCGGCGATCGAGACCGTGGCAGCCGAGCGCGCGCGTCGCCTTCACGAGGAAGCCCTCGGAAGCGAACCGACCCGCGCCCGGCAGCGGAGGATGGATAGCGACGAGTCTCACGGTCTGCTGGCGCTGACCGACTTGCTGAGACGGCGGCGCGATCGGCTGTTCCGCCGGCTCGACAAGGGCTGGTTGGGCGATAACGCCAGCGAGTTCTTCGGCGGCGTGACGGCGCTGGCGCGGCGTATGCGCCTGAGCGGAGCGCCCGACACCGAGATCCAACGGAAGTACGTGCTGTCGGGTGTTCCGGATGCAGTGAAGAGGACGCGCGGCATGTTCATCGAGCAGGGTTGGCTCCCGGGAGACGTGATCCAGGAACGCTTGCGGTGGCTGCGATCGGCAGGGAAGACGAGCTACTACCGTACCGTGAAGTCGGGATCGGGGCCCAAGCGTACGCAGATCGAGGAGCGGATCTCACGCCGCCAGTTCGAGAGCTTGTGGCCGCTCACCGAGTCGCTGCGGCTGCGCAAGCGTCGCTACACGAAAGCGGACCGGGACCTGACTTGGGAGATCGACGACTTCGAAGGTCGTGATCTGGTGCTCGCCGAAGTCGAGCTTCCCTACGAAGGATTCGAGGTGAAGCTGCCCGAGTGGCTGCAGCCGTTCGTGAGCCGCGAGGTGACGGGGGATGACGCCTACGACAACGTCAACCTGGCCCGCAGCTCCGCGAGAGGTCGGCCGAAAGGCGGGTCTAAGAAGACCGCTCGCAAGACGAAACGCGCCAAGAAGCGCAAGCCGGCGCGGGGCAGTTGAACCGCGCCGGACTGGAACGATCGCGATCGCGTCCCTACCGCTAAGCAGAGCGCGACGTCGCGTCGTCGCCGACCCCCAGCTGTCGGCCGCCTTCCTCCGCCCCTGCTGGAGGCGCGAGAATCGGCGTGAGCTGTCGCACCATCTCCCTAGCCTCCTGCGCCGTACGCCGGGCGAGCTCTTGCAGAACGACCTGTGAGCGCAGCGCCGGCCCATCTTCGGTCGCCGCCACACGCTCATACGTGCCGTCGGATCTGAGAACTCGGGCCTTTGCATTATCCGCCAGGACGACGGGCAGGATCTCGTGGATGACTCGCCGTTTCAGCTGCGGATCTTCCACCGGAAACATGACCTCGATTCGCCGGTAGAAGTTGCGCGGCATCCAGTCCGCGCTGCTCAGGTACACATCCGGATCACCGGCGTTCTCGAAGTAGAATATGCGGCTGTGCTCCAGGAACTTGTCCACCACACTCCGGACTCTGATCCGTTCGGATACCCCCGGCAGTCCCGGCCGCAGGCAACAGATCCCGCGGATCATGAGATCGATGTCCACCCCTGCCTGCGCGGCGTCGTAGAGCGAGTCGATGATCGAGGCCTCGACCAGCGCATTCATCTTGACGATGATCCGGGCGGGTCGGCCCAGCTCGGCGTTGCGCCGCTCGCGATCGATCAGTTCGACGACGCGATCTCGCAACCCCCGGGGCGCGACCAGCAGCTTCTTCCAACGGTGCCCCTGCGAGTAGCCGGTCAGCAAGTTGAACAGCTCGCTCGCGTCCTCGCCGAAGTCGGGATCCGCGGTAAACAGCCCGATGTCCGTGTAGATGCGTGCCGTGGTCGGGTTGTAGTTGCCGGTGGACTGGTGAACGTAGCGCCGGATGCCGTCGGCTTCGCGCCGTACGACCAGCGCCACCTTGCAGTGGGTCTTCACGCCCACGACCCCGTAGACCACGTGCACCCCCGCCCGCTCGAGTGCGCGCGACCAGGCGATGTTGTTCGCTTCGTCGAACCGCGCCTGCAGCTCCACCAGAGCGGTCACCTGCTTTCCGTTGGCCGCGGCGCGGGCCAGCGCCGTCAGCACCGGGCTGGAGACGCTGGTCCGGTAAAGCGTCTGCTTGATGGCGAGCACGTCGGGATCGTCGGCCGCGCTCGAAATGAAGTCGACCACCGCGCTGAACGACTCGTAGGGGTGGTGAACCAAGATGTCAGCCGCACGAATCGCATCGAAGACGTTCGTCCCGGCGGCAAAAGCGGGTGCGCTGCGCGGCACGAGAGGATCGTCTTTCAGCTGGCGATTGCCTTCGAGCTCGTGAAGGCGCATCAGGCCAGTCAGGTCCACGGGCCCCTCGACCACGTAGAGGTCTCGGGTCCTGAGGGTCAGCGCCTCGCCGAGTAGTCGGAGGAAGCGATCGTCCACACCGGCGCTGATCTCCAGCCGTACCGCTTCGCCGCGCCTTCGCTCACGGAGCGACTCCTCGATGGCGCTCAGCAGATCATCGACCTCGTCCTCGTCGATGGTAAGATCGGTGTTACGCGTGACGCGAAAGACGGCTTGAGACATGATGTTGAAGCCGCCAAACAAGTCACCCGCTCGCTCTGCGATCAGGTCCTCCAGCAAGATGAAGCGTGTCCTGCCCTCGACCGAAGGCAAGAGCACGACCCGCTCGAGCACCGAAGGCACCTGGACGATGCCGAACAGTTCCTGTGGGCCCTGGTCGTGCTCGTTCTGCAACAAGAAGGCGAGGTTCAGGCTTTTGTTGTGGACGTGGGGGAAGGGGTGGCCCGGATCGATCGCCAGCGGCGTCAGCACGGGATAGATGTCGCCGGCGAACAGCTTGTCGACGTAGGCGCGCTCCAGCGCCGACAGCTGCTCGTTGAGGACTCTCTCGATCCCGTTCTCAGCCAACTGGGGAAGGACTTCCTCACACAACACGCGGCACTGCTCGGTGACCAGCTCGTGCGCCCGTGCCTCGATCCGGCTCAACACGGTGTCCGGATCGAGCCCGTCCGCCGGGTAATCCTGCGGCTCCACGCCGGCATGCAGCTGCTCCTTTAGGCCGGCCACGCGGACCTCGAAGAACTCGTCCAGGTTGGACGAGAAGATCGAGAGGAACTTCAGGCGCTCGAGCAGCGGAGTCGTCGGGTCACACGCCTCCTCCAGCACCCGCGCGTTGAACTGCAACCAGCTCAGCTCACGATTGATATAGTACTCGGAAGGGTACCGCGGTCTGGGCCGATGTCTCTTCTGTATGCGAAACACTGCAGCTAGTCCTTCTCGTCCGCCCAGTAACCGCTCGGAGGCGACCCAACGGCTCTGAGCCGGCGATCCTGCGCTTGCGGCACTCGTTTCCGCTGAAACCGTTTTGCAACCCGCCCCGGACGCGTGCCATCGCTGCTCGCCTGGCCTACCGGCCAAGTCCGCGCTCGGCCATCAGCGGGCCTAATGAGCTACGGCCGACCCGGCCGGCTCGCAAGCCGGGCTCGGCTGCACCGTCGGGAGGACCAGAGGCGTAAGCTGAGACAAACGATAGGGTTAGGGAGGTGGCTTCGACCTCGAAGCAAGAGAGCGGGCGTTGGGTTCCGACGGCGGCGGTCGACCCTCCCCACCGCCAGCGACGAATAACCCGAGGCCTCCCGGGGTATAGGGGTTGGATCGCAGGGTCAGCGATCCGAGGGGAGTTAGTGAGAGTTCCCGCCGAATGCGGCGCCGCGGGGCCGCGGGCTGCAGACCGCCTGGGGCATGCCCAGGAGTAACCTACACTGTTATATTTGTGCCGTTGATGCCCAGCGGTCGAACCTTCGACCGCCAAAGCGGTACCGCCCTCCCCTCTCCGGCACACCGGCGCCGTCAACGCCGTAACCGAGGGAGCGACATGTCAGAGTTTCTCAGCGTAATCGAATGGTTCGATGAAACGGGCCAGGAGATCGTCCACCGCATCCCGCAGGAGGGGTCGGCGGAGACGAAGTTCGGCTCGCAGGTCATCGTGCGGGAGAACCAGGCGGCGATCTTCTTTCGCGACGGCAAAGGGCTCGACGTGCTCGGGCCGGGCCGCCACACGCTGACGACCGCCAACATTCCGATCCTCACCAAGGTGCTGGCCCTACCCTGGGGCTTCACCTCGCCGTTCCGGGTGGAGGTGGTGTTCGTCAATCTCAAGCTGTTCACCGACCTGAAGTGGGGCACGGCGCAGCCGGTCGCGTATCGCGATGCGGAGCTGGGCCTGGTTCGCTTGCGCGCCTTCGGGAATTACGCCATCCAGATCCGCGAGCCGCTGGTGTTCATCAACGCGCTGGCGGGAACGATGGGGTCGTTCGTGACGGGCGACATCAAGGACTACCTGCGCGACATCATCGTCAGCCGCCTCAACGACTATCTGGGCGAGAAGCTCCGTACCATCTTCGACTTGCCGAACCAGTACGATGAGATGGGCGCGGAGGTGCAGGAGCGGCTGGACAAAGACTTCCACCGTTACGGCATCAACCTGACCGACTTCTTCATCACATCGATCACACCGCCCGAAGAGGTGGAGAAGGCGATCGACGAACGGGCCCAGATCGCCGCGCTGGGCGACCTCGACAAGTTCCTGAAGATGAAGGCGGCTCGGGCGCTGGAGGGCGCGGGCAAAGGCGGCAGCCCGGCGGGGGATATGGCCGGCCTCGGCGCCGGCGCCGGTATGGGTGCGGGCATCGGGATGATGTTGCCGGGGATGATCTTCGAGTCGATGCGGTCGCGTGGCGGAGCGACCGCCGAGGCGGGCCCCGCAACCGAAGGGATCGCCTGCCCCGCCTGCCACACCGAGGTGAAGCCCGACGCGCGCTTCTGCCCCCACTGCGGCGAATCGCTGGTGGCCGGCGAACGCTGCCAGACGTGCGAGTCGCCGCTGGCGCCGGACGCCAAGTTCTGCAGCCGCTGTGGGACTCCCGTCGGCGTGACCGAGCGTGTTTGCATGAACTGCCAGGCCAAGTTGCCGGCCGGCTCGCGATTCTGCATGGAGTGCGGCGAGCGGGTGGTGGAGTAAAGCCGGCGGGAAACCGAGTCGAGCCGTGGCCCACGAGGCCTTCGAGCCCAAGTGCCCGCAGTGCGGAGGCCCGGTCGCCGTCGCGGACGGCGCCGCCTACGCGCGCTGCGGCTTCTGCGCAGCCGAGTCGTTCGTCGATCTCAGCGGAGCGATCCTCCACCAGGTCATACGGGTCTCGATCGGGCACGCCCGCGTCGCCGGGCTGGTCCGGGCGCGGGCGCTTGAGGCCGGCTGGGCCGACGCGAAGGTCAGCCGTCTCAACCTCGCCTACGAGCCCGTCTGGGAGGTGGAGAGCCCCGACGGCCGGCGCCTGAGCATCAGCGCGCGGCCCGGGCCGGAAGGTCGGTTCGGCGAGGCCAAGCTTCCCGGCGGCGAACGCGCGTTCGTCGAGCCGGGATCGCACGAGGCATCGGCGGACTGGCTCGAGCCCGAACTGGCGCCCGAGTCGGTCCCCGAGGTCGCCGCCCGGGTAACGGGGCGCCCCGTCGCCGTGAAGACGATTCGGCTCATTCACCGGCCCGTCTATCGAGGTCAGCTCCAGATCGGCGCCTCGCGCTACGACTTCGACCTCGATGCCGTGAGCGGCGAGTTGACGGGCGTGGACTGGCCGATCGCGGCGACGTACCGCCGGAGGAATCAAGCCTGGGCCGCCACGGCCGCGATGGTCGCCGCCGCGACCTTCCTGCCCCTGCCGCTCGCCGCTCTCGCCGTCGCCGCGTTCGGCGGCCTTATCGCAAGACTCATCTTCACGAAAAGCGGCGCCCCGGCGCCCGCCGGCACGTGAATGAGCTTCAACTTTACCCGCTGACCTGTCCGCAGTGCGGCGCTCCGGGTCTCGTGCGCGAGGGGACGCGTATCACCGAATGCGACCGCTGCGGCGCCGTGCTTTGCCTCACGGCCACCGCCACACCGCGCTACGAAGCCGTGGCCCGGCTCAATACGGCACAGGCGGCGAGCCGAGCCCGCGCCTGGCTGGAGCGGCGCGGAGGGAAGGTGATTCTGGGCCGGCCGGAGCTGATCCTCATCCCCTTCCACGAAATCGTCGGGCGCCGGGTCGGCGTGTTCGAGCGCAAGGTGCCGGAACGAAAACGAGTGCACCGCACGGTGTTCAACCCCCAGTATCAAACCGAAGACGTCGAGAGCAAATGGGTCTACGTCGAGCGTGAGGACACCAAAGTAATGGTGTCCGACGTTCAATACCTGACGCCGGCGGCGACGACGCGCTGGGACTTGCAGATGTTCGACGCGGCCGAAGCCCGCCGGGCCGCCGAGCTTCGCACTTTCGATCTAGCCGAGGCACAGCGACGCGCCACGGTCTACACGGAAGAAAGCACGCCGACCGCCATAGCAGAGGAGCGCTTCGCGGACCGCAGCCTGGTTCAGTCGGGCTCGGCCGAGTTCGTCGCCCGCTCGCGTCGCACCATCTTCTTCCCGTTCTGGTCGATCCCCGTCCAGACCCTGTCGGGCAGCTACGAGGTGGTGGTCGATGGCCTCGGCGGCTCGATCGTCGCCTGGCGGCTGCCCGAGAACTTCCGCGCCTCCGGGCTCACCTGGGCCGCGCTCGCGGTGCCGGGGGCGCTGGGAGTGGGCCACGGGCTGCGCGCGCTGCTGTTCGGCACGTCGATGATCGAGCCTGTGCTCGCCTTTGCGGTTGGGGTCGTCACCCTGGTCGCGGCGTTCACCTGGTCAAACCAGCCCGACTGGACCGTCCGCACCTGGCCGCAACCCGACAACGTGCCAAGGCTGGAGCGTCATGCCTGAGGACGGGCGACCCCGCGTTGTGGTGCTCCGCTGCGGGGCGTGTCGCACGGCGCTGCCGGCCGCATCGAACGACGTGGCGTTCCGCTGCCCGCAGTGCGGGCGTGGCTGGGAGATCGAAGGCGACGGGCTAAGCGAGCGGCCCTCCTTCTACGTGTTGCCGCCGGCCGGCGCCGCCCACGAGCTGCTTTATCTCCCGTACTGGAGCTTTCCCGTAACGGCGAGCGCCACGCCCCTCAGCACGCTGGATGAGAGCACACTCAAAGCCAGGGACCGAGCAAACCGGCTGACGCGCGCCTTCGTCTCGGCCTACGCCATCTATCGACCGACCTACGTCGGCGAGTGGGGGCTCGTCTACACGCGGGCCCTGCCGAGATGGGAGAAGCGTCAGGGCCACGGACCCGAGTCGCCCGGGGCGGCGATCACATCGAGTGACGCGAGGGCGATCGCTCACCACTACATCCTGGCGGAGATCGATCGGGCCGCCGACCTGGGGCTGATGGAGGTGCGGGTGGACCTGGGCGTGCCCGAGCTTTGGGCGATCCCCTGCTCGGATCTGGGCGAGACGATCCGTTGTCCCTGGACGCGGGGCGAGTTGCCGGCCGCGGCCCTGGACGACCTCTCGCAGATCCGCCCGGCCGCCGAACGGCGCGAGGCGTGAGCAACGCAGGGCGGTCTGTTTGTTCGGGCTCCCGCGTTTCGATTCCCACCGTACTCTCGTAACTTAGGTCGCGCTCGCACCGTACCCTCGTGGTGCGGATCAACACGAACAGACCAAGACCAGCCACCGATGAAACCGATGAGACCCGCGCTCTGGGCGCTCCCTGTTCTCGCTCTCTCCGCAGCGGCGCCGCTGGCGGCGCAGTCGATGAGCGGTCGACCGATCCCTTACCCGGTCGTGCCATCGTCCGATTACCAACGCGCCGTCGAGAGGGGCACGCGCACCCCTTCCGGGGTGCCCGGCCCCGACTACTGGCAACAGTGGACCGACTACACCTTGCGCGCCCGCATCGTCCCCGAGGAGAAGCGACTGGAGGGGAGTGGCCGCATCGTCTACCGCAACAAGTCGCCGGATCGGACGGGCTTCGTGGTGCTGCAGCTTCTGCAGAACCACCACGCGGAGGGTGTGGTGCGGAATCGCCCGGCGGAGGTGACCGGGGGCGTAGAGCTGCGCCGGGTCGTCGCCGACGGCCAGCCGCTGGCAGAGATCACCGGGCCGGGGATGCGTCTGGGCTACGCGGTCCAGGGTACGGGTATGTTCATCCGGCCGGGCCGGCTTTTGGTGCCGGGCGACTCGGTCGTCCTGGAGATCGACTGGTCCTTCAAGATCCCGCAGCGCGGCGCCGGTGGACGTATGGGCTGGAGCGAGGACAACCTGTTCCACATCGCCTACTGGTACCCGCAGATGGCGGTGTACGACGACGTCGAGCGCTGGCAGGCCGACCAGTTTCTCGGTAACGCCGAGTTCTACCTCGGGTTCGGCCGCTACGATGTGACGGTCGAGGTGCCCGAGGGGTGGGTGGTGATGGCGACCGGCCAGCCGCAGAATCTGCACGAGGTTCTGGCGCCGGCGATCCTGGAGCGCTTTCGGCGCGCCATGCAGGGTGACACGGTGGTCCACGTGCTGACCGAAGCCGATTTCGGTCCCGGCGTCGCGACGGTGCGATCGCAGGCCGAGGACGGATATCTACGTTGGCACTTCGTGAGCGACACGGTCCGCGATGTCGCCTTCGCAGCGATGCGCGCTTCGCAGTGGGACGCGACGCGAACGCCGGTCGGCGATCGCGACGGGGATGGCCAGACCGACTACGCCACGATCAACACCCTCTGGCGGTCAAGCGCAACGCGCTGGATCAGTCAATGGCGCTACGCCCAGCACAGCATCGCTTTCCTGTCCGAGTGGACGGGCCTTTCCTACCCCTGGCCTCACATGACCTCGATCGAGGGCGGCGGCATCGAGGGTGGCGGGATGGAG
>JABAOH010165159.1_pt2 | contig 10844 bp, 10 predicted proteins | sample 7062181 | NCBI WGS metagenome assembly JABAOH01 (sample SAMN14538630, study PRJNA623070) | marine sediment metagenome | biome: marine biome [ENVO:00000428]; feature: marine pelagic biome [ENVO:01000023]; material: deep marine sediment [ENVO:00002113]; isolation source: pool of 5 deep marine... | reverse complement strand
CCTAGACTCTACTTTAAAGACGTATTTCTGTGCTGCTGGTACTACTAGTACACCTCTACCCTTAAGGTTGTTCACTTCCAAGAGCATGTCACGCTTGTAAAACTTATCGTATTTCAAGCGGTTGGGTACTTGAGCACATGACCAAGCAAGGCTTAAAGATAAGTAAGAGTGCAATCATTTCTTTGAAAATCTCTTTAGAAAGTTAATTGCTTTTTGCAAGAACTTCTCTGGTTGCTCACCAGGGATTAACAGTGCAATACCAGTGATACCAGTTGAAATTAAAATTAAGTTTGCTAAGATCGACTGATAGTTAGCTTGTAGCCAGGCCAACGCTTTTAAAATCTCATCCATGGATATCTCCTTTTGGTCTTATGTCTGCATGTACAAAGTCATTATCTTTGCTCAAGTAATGAAATGTAAAGCCTACTCGTTTAACTGCATTATAAAATACATTAGCGTCTACACCTAGTGGTATCCCCATATCTATGGCCCTACCGACTAAATGCTGACTTCTCATTGAGCTATTAGGTAGTTGCATGTTATGGGCCGCACACCTGAAACCTGAATTAATTCTTATAGGTATGTTGCCTATTATAAATCTAAGGTGCTCAAAGTATTTCCCTAGCTCATCGTCATATAGTGTTATATTGCAGAATGGGTTAAGGCAATGACAATGCATCTCTTGTATTGAGAGGTGCTCTGATAGTTGAAATTTCTCTGTTCTTAATGCAACTCTAGTGGTCATTTACTTCCACAAATATACCAAGCTCTTTGATATATACGTACCCCTTATAAGTGTAGTTGTTTATATCCTCATATAGCTCTAGGTCAGTGCTTGTCTCCTCTTGAGCTAAAACTGTGGTTATAACCGCTCCGTGGTATCTTATTATCATGGCCACTGTCCTTCCATAGTTCATAGACCATTGTTCTTATCTCTCGGATATCTGAATGCATTGATTTTACGTAAGGTATAGATGCGAAGTTAGAGTGAGCGTAGGTGATAAGTGTAAACGCTATTGCTACTCCTAGACCTATTAAATAAATATAAAACTTTAACTCTTGCTTAATGGTAAACTCCTATAAGTCCTTAAGAGAGTACCTCAGTGCCTTAATTATATCATGTAACACTTCTTTGGCATCTGCAATTCTAGACATATTAGTGATCTTAGTATCCAACTCATCTAGTTTGTCTTTAACGGCCCTTGCACCTGTCCTTCTCAGGGTCTCTGCCATAGATTCATCTGTATGGGCCTGAGCTGCGTCTAAGTCCTCAGATATAACCCATTCATCATTTATTTTCTCGACCTTAGCAAAGCGGTAGTCTTCTTTACTTAGTAAAACTCTAGTGCCTGGTGGCCTCTTAAAGCTCCCTAGCGGTGCAGGCCTGGCATTGGTATAACCAACTAGCTGCCCATCCTCATCGTGTATTCTGTCCACTAAATAGTTATACATTAATACCTCCTTACAGCAGTTAGTCTCACATCGTTATCAACCCCTGTCACCTGGATATTCTTAAGACCATGGGGGAATGCCACATTGTTTGCAGTAGAGTCTAAGAACACCTGGGGTATGATCTCAGTCCAATCTGCCGCCCTTCCGTTCTTAAATACAGGTGGATTTAAGTCTAGACCATTACTCACGTTTCTAAAGTAAACCACTGCTACATCATTAATGCTCATGTTATCTTGTAACCTAGTAAGTGCCTTACTCTCAGACAATGGCATAAGTTCATAGGCCCATGCACTAGGGTAAGCGTTTTGAGTAGTAGAGTTTTGTTCAATCAAACATGAATGAAACCCTTCATAATTAACTCTTAGGTTGTTTGCAGTGGTGTAATTAGTAAAGCCACCACCTACACCATCCTCCATTGTTATAGAGGTGTTAGTAGTAATAGATGCAATCTTATCAAACACAGTGGTCTGTCCATCAGCAGTTACCTTGATCTTTTGACCAACCCTAAAGCCCCTAGTGTCTGTGAAGGGAATAGTCACAGCATCACTCATGTTGCCAGTAGCGAATTGGTTAAAGGTCTTTTGAAATAGTGGTATAGATGACCTTCTAGCAGATGTAGGTGCTGACCCTGCTTTTACTTGTACGTTCTCTGCATAAGTGTTTGCAGTGTTATTGCCGTTTATAATTGGTTGCAATGCTAGTGAGGGTGTACCAGTGGTGGCACTCTCTGGATAGAAACAAATTGATTTAGCTAGAGCGTTTAGTCTCCAAAAAGCATCACTTCCATTAGCGTTTATAGCGGTGCTGTTTACATAGTAAGATATACTAAGTGCTACGGAGGAGGTATCCTCTCTATTGTTTGCAGTGGGTGAAACTGATGTGGCGTAATCACTGCTACCTGTGCCTATATGACCTACACCTTCCATGAACTGATCACGCTCTAGGGAGTCTGGTATTAAGGCGTTATGGTTATCAATTACCAGTGGTATTTTTACTACGTTTACAGGGAATGTGATGCCTTGATCGTTATCAGAGACATCTGTTACTACATTGGCCTCATCAACTCTAGTTGTATCGTAAATCCCTATGGCCATAATATCTAGCGTAGCTGCGTTTTGATTTTTAACTCTTAATGTATAAGTACCAGTCACCAGACCATCAATAACAAAGGTATCTTGGTCATCAGCGTCTAATGAGTACAAATTGTTCTTTCTATCTACCAAGGTGTTGACCTCTGACGCTGATGACCCTTGTACTAAGTAGTAGTCTACTCTCCTAGTGCCTACTGATCTCATCCTGGTCATGACTGAAATACCACCAGTAGCACCTACAATAGTAAACTCAACGTCCATGGTGTCGCCACTGGTAGATGTACGTCTCAGGGTATCGTTAAATACTTGTTGGGTTGTTTGAGTAGTCCATGACCCTGTGAATGTAATAGATGCTAAATTGGGTGAACTTAAGGTGTAGTCGTGAGCATAGTATGTTTTGAATTCTTGCAATGGGGATACTGTCACTGCCTTAATAGCCGCTTCATCTGTGTCTAGTAGCTCTAGTGGTGCTCTTGAGTATAAGAATCTAGACCCTACGAACTTCATAGCATTAGCACTAGCATGAGAGAATCCTGTCCTATCATACCACCTAACTACAATAGACCTAGACCCCATAGGCCAAGTAACTGCATGGGTGATGACCTGTGCTTTTGTGTTGGCCTGCGCCTTAAGCTCATTACTAGCATAAGTAGTGTAGTATAAATCACCCTCATCAATTTGGATTGAGACCATTGACCCATTACCAAAGTTTATAAACCCAACTGTACAACCAATAGAGTCAGATGGTGGATATATCTTTAAAACGTGGTCTGTACCTGAGTCACTTCTAATAGGCGGTAGCCCCCATCTTTCTTTTATATCCACAGCATCGTTATTTTCATCTAAAGATGGTGCTAAGTTATATTTGTGATATGGACTGTTAGGGCCATTATACTCCCCCTCATCCCATACCCTTGCTATTCTATGATTAGCAGTACCCGATGCTCTATAACTAAACGTTGAGCTTATATCTGTAGAGGCATAACCTAAGTCTGTATGGACTGAGTTAGCTGAGTTGGCACCAGTAGAGAACAAGAATGTGATAAGGTCTACCTCTTCTCCCTCTGCTCCCAATGTCCACTTTTGAGAATTAACATCGTACTCAGCTATATATCTACCTTCATCTAAAGGCTCTGCTGCTTGCATTGCTTTTATAATGGCATCACCTAAATACATTACATCACGCTCACCAGAGTAGAGACCTTCTATTATTTGAGCGGCCCTTGTAACTGTAGACCCACCGTTTCTAGCAATTTGATAGTCGATAAACTTATTAGAGGCAGTGATCTCTAGGCCACCTTGCCCATAGTGCAATATAACCCCATCACCAGTTGCATCAGCAGACCCAGTGGTCTCAAAACTATCTAATGGTGTGAAGTCCTCTTGAGGTTGGGATTGCCATACAATGCCGTCAAAGGTGTGCTGGTGTACGTTGGTTGTAATTGTGGTATCGGTCTTGCCTGTATAGGAGAATACATGCTTGTTTCCCCAGGGGAGAGTAAAGACACAAAACCCAGTTGATGGCCAAAAGTGATTGTTCTTAACTTCTAGCTGAGTAACTGCACTTGAGAATGTAATAGAGTTCAGAGGTTTTACCTTAGTCATTAATGGCTCAGGCCCTTCTATCGCTCTGACAGTAGACCCTTGATCAACTCCTACAAGTCCTGTGTAACCACCATGCTTGGCAGGGGTAAAGCTAACCGTAGTCTCTGGCACGTTAATACTACCACCCCTAATGTTTGCTCTACCTGCTGATATAAGTAAGTCATGATCTATGGAGAAGGTGGTGTCGGTACTTGCAAACCCTGCGTCTACCGCCTCTAGAAATAGCTTATTAGACCCATCGTTATTTTCAATTTGAATAACCTCTTCTTTGTCTGGGTTAAGACCAAAAAACCACCTAGTACGCTGATTGAGCGTAATAGCACCAACTGATGACTGAGAAGCTCCTACGGCCGTACCTGTCTCATCCTCTAGACCATAGGTATTCTGTGCAACCCCATCAACTAGTATCCTCCAATTAGATGAAACAGTAGCAGTTTGTTGAGCGACCACAATGCCCACAAAATTCTCACCACGTTTCTTTATAAAGTGTAAAGATGAGTTACTGTCTAAATCAGACCTAAACCCTAGGTATGCATCAGTTATAATAGTTGTAGTATCTCCCGTAGTGTTGGCACCGTGAAATGTGAATCTTGCCTTAAAATCATTATTAGTAGGGTCAAAGGCCATAGGGTCTCGTTGGGTAGCAGTACCAATGTTAGACCCAACATGAAACCTATTTCTAAAGAACTTACCTATATTGTCTCTAACCGCTACATCTTTAGCTATCCTAGGGTCATCACCACCCACACCACTTGCACCGCCACCGCCCGATGTTGCCTCTAGTGCTGTGATTCTATCCTCATGGTTTATAAAGTTACCCCTCATACCACCTATAGGAGAGCCGCCTGCCGTACCACGCATGAGAGCTTCATCAATCGGACTCTTCGCATCGGATTGTGCTTCTGTAATTTCTGAATACGTTGCCATATCTATCTCCTAAAAAAGTATCTGGTATGATTTAGACCCATCATCAAAGAAACCTGAGGCCTCACCTACAAATGCAAAGGCACCTCTCTGCCTACTGCTTGCATCGTTATAGTCAGCTACCTTTAATATCAAGGTAGTAACGAGTGTCGTAGTGAAAGCATCTTGTACCGTAATAGTGGTGCCAGTTATATCCGTAATAGTGTTTACTGCATCTGCTGTATAAGTGTTGGTTAAACTGTTCCATAGTCTCACCTTATCGCCTACTCTCCAACATGAGGCGTCTGCTATTGTGAATACTGTTTGAGATGTTACACCTGTCAAGAACGGAGCTGGTGCAATGGCCCCTGCTCTGATGCCTGTGTAAGCTGTGAAGTTTAGCTTAAATTTTACTGTGCCTGTGTTTAGGTCTATTGCTCTAGACATGATCTCGAGCTGCTCTGATATACCCAAAGGGCCACCAGTGGCCGGTAAATATCTATGAGTTAGCAATACATCATCACCAGGCAGTGACTCTACATCACTAAATAAAGTCCTGGCAGTGATCTCTGCTCTAGGTGTACCCATACGAGCGAGTATTCTATTGGCCCTATTCTGTACGATGTTAGCACCGGCCAAGCCAAACCTTACGTATTTGTAATTTAACTTAAGGGCAGGCTTCTCACCAAAGGCAGCTATTGAGTCAGAGTCCTCAAATGTTGAGACCCGAGTAAACTCATTAAGACCTTCAACGAAGTCATATCTAACTTCTACTTTATTTATAATTTTGTCTGAGTTTATAGTCCATGTTGGGTTGCCTATAATAGTGTCCTCATCTATATCGGGCACCGTGGCATCAAAGGTTATTTGATCTAAAAGAGCTAGTGATATAAGGCCGTTTTTATTTATAAACCTAGTATTAGTTGAGAGCAGTATGTTCTCTTCTAAAAACTTAAGGCCATTACCTACGTCAAATATATGAAAGGTATGTAGCTCAGTTGAGAAGTTATTGTCCCTTATAGACTCGAAGGTACTAACATCAATGAGACTCGAAGAAATACCCAACCCATCTGATAGAACGTCATAGGCACCACCACCACCAGGACTAACCATAAGCTGAAGCATGAAAGTGATAGGGTTAACGCTTGTCGAGCTAGTGACGAGAAAGACCTCGGAGTCATCTGAGTGAGCATCTGCCGTAGATGAGAGTGTACCACGTGTAAGCCCTGTTAGAGTGTTATCTGTTTTACCTGAGTAGTCTATGAACTCATCATCTATCTTTACAGTACCCGATGTCGGAAATGAAGACGCATCGTCAATGTCTAGGGATGTAGCCCCTGCCGTTATAGCACCGTCTAGTTGGTCAAATGTAGTGAACATATCTTTATTCATTAGATCGACTACATCTGCTGCCTTGAATTTATATCTATTAGGCTCTTTTCGAATATCTTTTAGTTTGGCCCTAGCGACTATTAAATAGTCGGCCATATCAAACCCTGTGGCCGTATTAAATCCCACATAGACAATAACGTCTTTCTCTAATATCTGTGAGTCATTAGTAGCAACCTGATTAGTCACCACAATATCTTTATCAACTAATGTAAAGCTTATTGTTTGAGTCGTAGTCCTTACATTTCTAATATCTAAATTGGTTGGATTAATAGTTACCGAGTCAACTATACCAACCTTATTTGAGTCAATCTTACTTCCAGTGCCTATTATGTCTGTAGTGTCTGTGTCTACTTGATACCTAGAATAAAAAACACTATCTACCGATAAAACGACATTTAAACGAAACTCTTTATTTGAAAGCTCACTCGTAAACGTCATAAAGTCCTACGCATGGTGATTCTAAGATCATGTATAAAGCCGCCTGCACCATCAGGGGCCAATCTTCTAGGTCTAAACTCAAAGTTTTGTAAGGTAACAGTAAAAAACTCCACCTCATCACTATGCTCAAAATACTTAAACTCTTCACCCTTTAGGGCGTGAGTCTCCATGAATGTTCTTAAAGAGTCTACTAACGCTTGACTTAAGAACACAAAGTTTACCTGAAACCTATCCTCTTCATAGTTGTTCTGTACTTGCACGGTGCCATTATTTGAGATAGTCCTTCTGTTAGCACCCCTGGTATCTTGATTTAAGTTATCCTCTTCAGGTGGCAAGTCAAAAGTAATGGTAGTAGGAGACCCACCATCGGGAGTATATTCTATTTTTGGTACAAAATTGGCCATTATATTCCCCTTAGAGTCGCATTTCTAAACTCTAGTTGGTCGCCTATCCTATCTATTAAGCTATTAACTTCTTCTTCATCACTAGCAATGATGTTGCCTTCTACGTTTATAGTTATGGCACCACCGCCTCTGCCATTAGCAATGTCCATGAACTCTCTTTGTTGGCGAGTGTTTAGTATGGCCTCACCCCTATTAACTCTAGCAGTAACCCTATCACCAGAGGCAGGCCCTGATGTTACAAAACCCCCATCTTGGAATGCTGGTGGTGGTTTTTGAGCAGCGATAACTGCAATCTGAGCTGCACCGGCCACAGCGATTAGAGCAGCTAGTGGTGGCCCAATAATTGGCCCTAAAGATAGTGCCTTGGTCACACCAAGTGCAGTGTTTACGATAGCGTTTGCAAGGGCCGCTGCTTTACCGATAGCGAATAAAGTCTTATTAGATTGCGATTGCAATGTAGCAATTTGTTGCAGGGATGACTGTATAATTTGTACTTTCTGTTTCTCTGTTAACTCGGTAGACTTAACAATTCTGAATGCTCTGGCCTTATCTGCCTTCTCAAAGAAGTCCTTTTGTTTCTTGTCGGCCTGTAAGAATTTCTTTTGTCTCTTGAGCTTGTTGATCTCTGCCAACTCCTCTATGGCATTCTCTCTACCCAATCTAGAGGCAGCTAGTTGCAAGTCTTCATCTGCTTGCAGTTGTTTCATTGCCAACTCTTCATCACGTCTTTGAGCAGCTAGCTCTATGTTTGCTTCTCTTAATTCTTTATTCTTTTCCCTGTCCTCTGCATCTCTCTTGGCAATTTCTTCTCGCCTTTCTTTATCAATTTGTAAAACTGCCTCTGCTTCTTTTTGCGCCTCACTCGATACAACACCAGTAAATCCCTGTTGTTGTTCTGGTGCTAATGGCACTTGCGCTCCAGTAGGGGAGAGTAGTCCAGCAGGTGCACCCTCGCCACCTGCCAATGGCCTAACTTTAGCAAGCTCTGCATTCAGTGCTCTAACCTGCTGCTCGATAACCTTAATTTGTGAAGTGTCCCCAATGGTTTTAAGAAACTCCATTCTTTGTTCAAGCTTCGTTATTTGTTGTATTAATTGATCTGGGTCAGGGTCTTCAAAGAGAGAATTGAATGCATCTAGTGCTGCCTCTGCAGCAGGCTTTAGTTCATTCAGTATGCTTGTTGCAAGGTTGGTTATATTTTGACCTGCTTGATCTAATTTAAAATCAAAGCTTTGTTGAGCTTCTTTAGCTGCTTCAGATGCGGCCCCTATGGTATCAGTAAACTCTCTCATGTTGTTTGTTAGAGACTGAAACCCATCGGATTGTAGTGCCAATACAGCGTTAAGTGATTCAATTCTTCCGCCAAGTACTTTTTGTAATGTTTCGGTGTCACCAGTTGCGGCCGTTAGATCCTTTAGAAATGTCGCTAGACCCTTTGCTTGTAATGCTTGAATAGAGAATAGGTCGGCATTCTCACCTAGTATTTTCTTTGCACCCTCTTGGTTTTTAATTAGAGATGTGAACAGTGCCCGAAGGGCAGTTACAGCCTCAGCAGTGCTCGGGAATCTATTGGTTAGTGTTGTGACTGCAGCAGTGGTGTCTTGAAACGACACGCCTAAGGACTTAGATAGGGATATGACTTGAGGCATACTGCTTGCCAAGTCCTCTACCCTTGTTTGGCCTAGTTTAACTGCAGTGAATAAAACATCTGACACCTCAGATGCATCTTTGACCTCGTCTCCATATACGGCCAATACTTTTGTAAGTGCTTCAGTTGTAGTCTCAAGGTCTGCAAGGCCCCCTAGTGCTAGCGTGTTTGCAGCAGTTAAAACCTTTGTGGCCTCTGCTTGATCTGTAATACCGGCTGAGACAATTTGATAAAAGGTTTGAGCTTGAGTTTGCTGATCAGTTGCAAATTGACCTGATAGCTCTATTAGTGCGTCGGTGGTCTCTTTCGTAAGTCTATTTGTTCGAGGTAGTAGTGAATTAATTTCCCTAACGGCCTTATCAAATTCAATGGCCTCTCTGCCTGCTGCCTGTAGCCCTGCCACAATAGAGCTTAGGCCGCTTTGTATTATGTTGGCCCCTAATACACCTGCGAACACACTAAATGAGTTACTAACAGCGTTTACTTGCTTGGTGGCATTACCGCTAAAGCCCTTAAGCTTCTTCTCTACTTGGTTAATTGCCTTAACAATCTCCCGAGTGTCTGCTGATATGTCTACTTGAACTTCGTTGGCCATTTACTCTTCCTTTGAGCTGCCTGGTTATCCTTCTCCAATTTTTCCATCTCTCTGTCGTGTAGCTCTGTTTCCTTTGTTGCTTTAATACCATCAATTACATTGAATATTTCTATTATTTTACACGGTTGGTCTGTAATCAGTCCATTGAAGGGTAGCACCCCATTCTTGTATGCTGCGTGCAGCTCCAACCAATATTCTAGGTCTTTGTGGTAGTGGTTACCTGGACAGTCGGTAATTTTAAACTCATCAAAGACCTTTGAGAGTCTAGGCCTAGGGCCAAAACACCCCATGCCTTCCCTCATCTTATACCCCTTAGCTCCTCTAGGCCCATTTGTAGGGTACTTTTTTGTGCACTTACTACACTTGTACCTCTCCTCAAATAAGACCTCTAGGCCCATTCTAAGTACATAGTACTCATACCAGTCCAGAGTATTCAGTCTATTGATATGGTGTACTAAGTACTCAATTAGGACTGTGTTTGGGATTTTGACTTTTTTTTAACCTGAGTCTTGGGCCTAACAATCTCTACCCCAGGGATAGGCTCACCATCAGGCAATTGTAATTTCTCAGGCAGGCTATTAAAGAAATTTGATGCGACTAGAATCAATGACGTTTGCAATTCAGTTGTTAGAAGCTCCTCTACGCATTCGTCGGTTAAAACCTTGAGACCACAATCAGTCTCAAACCTTAACTCATACTCAGACCCATCTGGTAGCGTAAGGCCCTTGGTTTTTTTAAGGCAGTATTTAACAGAGTAAAAGGCGGTGTCTAGCGTGTTCTCCTCTTCTACTCCACCTGACCTTCCATAGACCATTGCGTTCATCTTTCGTCTATGCTTGTAGTGCATGGCACTAATCCAAAAGCTTACATCTTTACCTAGGGAAACTTCTAATACTTCATCTACAGGGTGTACTATAATCATTGAGTAATCGTATCAAATAAAGGGCCTCTGTCATTATGCAGAGACCCCATACTTTTACAACCTAACAAAACCCCATAAATATCTCATCCGTTGTACCCGAGGTACCTCGGTTTGCGCTAAATGTAAGATTCTCAACTAGNNCCCCCACCGTTTTCTCTGTGGTGAGGCAGTTTGGAAAATAAAATCCCACACAGCTTCCAAGATCAAATTCACCGGCCGTAGAGCTAGAGTTCTGAGCAGTTAAGATTAAACTAAACAGAGCGTTAGTATTGAACGTGGTGAATTGTGAGACCGAAGTGTCATCCTTATATGGATTAAATGACCCTGTAATGGCCCTTGCATTTACTCTTGAGTTGATCAAACCATCTGCAGACTTAACACTAGGTAGAGTTGC
>JABAOH010020561.1_pt3 | contig 10846 bp, 12 predicted proteins | sample 7062181 | NCBI WGS metagenome assembly JABAOH01 (sample SAMN14538630, study PRJNA623070) | marine sediment metagenome | biome: marine biome [ENVO:00000428]; feature: marine pelagic biome [ENVO:01000023]; material: deep marine sediment [ENVO:00002113]; isolation source: pool of 5 deep marine... | reverse complement strand
AACACGCCCACGAAATTGCGACGATCTTCTACAACGCGCTGTGCAACTACGAGTCTTACTCGTACGAGCCTCGCGCTGCGAGCCCTCTTATAGAGAACGAGATTCCTTTTTAACTTGACCGGCCGCGCTCGATGGGTGCGGCCCATTATGACCTGATGATATGCGAATGGAGGGTTGACGGAAATGAATGTAAATGAGAAAGAAAAAATGTTTTGTAAAAATAAACAAACCGCTCCCCCTAAAGGAGCAAGAGACCGCGATCAACAGACTTCGAGGAGAGGCCTGGCGTGTCTCCACCTCGGAGCCAACGATAGCTCGGAAGCTCCAGCGTCGTGGCTACATCCCGATCGGAGATGATGGAGTAGGTCACTATCTGATCTTCGAGATTCCAGATAGCGGTTTCACTTTTCGCGATCTGGACGCAGTTCTCAATCCCCACCAAACAGAAAACCTCCCCAACGGGCCCACTGGCGCCAAAAACGGCCCGGCAAAAGCGCCCGACGTTGGCAAGGAATCGCCTCGAGATCGGGCGATCGACGACGACACCGACACCTCGACCACACCGCAGTCGATCGAGCCCGAATCGGGTCCGAAATCGCCCAAGGGCGGCAAGTCCTCAGCGGGGACGCCTGACATCGAGGACCCGTTGACAGGGAGGTCCAGATGAAGCCTACAGCAGACGAACTACCTCGACTGTTTACCGTCCGCGAGGTCGCCGAGCGACTACGCCTCAGCCGGACGAAGGTTTACGAGCTTATTAATCTGCGAGAACTGCGGACCGTGAAGTTCGGACGCTGTGTCCGAATCCCCGAGGCGGCGGTTCGGGAGCTTCTCGCCAATTCCGGTCTGTGAGCAGCGGCTCACACGACCACGGAGGATCAGCGTATGACTGATCGAATCAAGGGCCCGACCCGGGGCGGTGTGTTCTGGGTCAAGGGCAAGGACGGCAAGAAGAAGTGGGGGGTCGACTTCCGCGACCCCCTGACGCACAAGCGGCGTCGGATCCTGATCGGCACGCGAGAGCAGGCGATCGTCAAACGGGACGAGATCCGCTTGCAGGCCAAGGGCCTGCGCCAGCCACGGGTCGACGTAATGTTCGAGGTCGCCGTTGGGCAGTACCTCGGGCACCGGCGTGCCCAGGGCAAAGGCGCCAGATCGTATCGCTTTCTGAAAAAAGACTGGCCAGGCGCTTTTCGTGGCCGGAAGGTGGCCTCGATCGCCAGCGAGGAGATCGAGGGGCACCTGGTTCGGTGGATGACGCAGCGCAAGTGGAGCCCCGCCACCCGGAATCAAGCGCTGGCGCAGCTGTCCGGCTTCTTTTCCTTCGCTTACGCGAAAAAGTGGATCGACGTCCACCCGACGGAGAAGGGCCGGGTAGCCAGGCTTGCCGTCAGGAACGAGCGGACGCGGTGGCTCCGGCTCGAGGAGCTCGAGGCCATCCGTGAGCAATGTCCCGACTGGATGAAGCCGATTCACGACGTCGCGGTCAAGACCGGGATGCGCCTCGGCGAGATCTGTGGTCTCACGAGATCGTCATTCCAGGTCGATGCTCTCGACCGAGCCTACTTGGCCGTAGACCAAACGAAGAACCAAGAGCGATTCGTTTGGCCCGTCGAAGGCCGGCTTCGCGAAACGGTGGAAGCGGCCGTTGCTCGGGCACGGTTCCCGGGTGCGTATCTCTTCCCGGGCCCCAAGGGCGGCAACGCGATGATGTCGATCCGTCGCGCGTTCCCGCAGGCCGTCGAGGCCGCCGGGTTACGGTACGGCCGGAAGCACCCGGACGGAGTGACGTTCCACACGTATCGCCACTCCATGGCGTCGCTGGCGCTCAACGCCGGCGTATCCAAGTCGACGGTTCAGCGCATGGGCAACTGGAAGTCGCCGGCAATGGTCAACCGGTACGCCCACCTTGCGGACGAGACGCTGCGCGAGGCGGCCAAGAAGGTCGACGAGCTCGTCGAGAAACCAGGCAAGGACAAGCCGGACACCGACTGTTCGGAGCCGGCCGTCCACTACGCCGCCTGATCTAGCCCTCTAGACACGACACGGGCGGAGCCGCCAGGCGTTGAACCCCGGGTCGAGTCCTCCCCGACAACAGTTTGGTCACTTTCGTGGACACTTTTCGCGGTGAAGTGCGCCTGACCCCTTCAAGGCAGAAGCGCACAACCCGTTGGAGATCAATATGTTCCGTCGAGTTGCGAACAGACTTCTCGCCTGCTTGACCAGCGGATTTCCCATCCGCCGTTCACCGAACAACCGTCTCGCGGCCTTGCTGGATTGGCGATTCGGCCGCCGGTCGACCGAGACCAGATCGAGCACGTCAACCTCCGCGCCGGAAGCGGACCTGTGGCTGTTCCATCAGTACGACCTGGACAACAGGCCGTACCCGGAGGCTTAGAGCGATGCATTGCCACCGACGTTCCTCAGATGAAGACCGTGACGTCCAGATTGAACGGGCAGCCCGTACGATCGCGGCCGCCGACCACTTACTGATCACGGCTGGAGCCGGTATGGGAGTCGACTCGGGCTTGCCCGACTATCGCGGGCCCGAGGGTTTTTGGAACGCTCATCCACCGTTGAGGGAGCAGCGCCTTCGTTGGATCGACTTGGCTCAGCCGGACGCTTTCCGCACGATGCCAGAGCTTGCCTGGGGCTTCTACGGCTCGCGCCTCGACCTGTACCGACGTACGCCGCCTCACGACGGTTTTCGAATCCTTCTCCGCTGGGCTGCTACAAAGCAGAGTGTCTTTGTCTACACGTCCAACGTAGATGGTCAGTTCCAGCGCGCCGGCTTCCCTCCGGAGCGGATTCTCGAGATCCACGGCAGCGTGCAACACACCCAGTGTGTGGCACCTTGCCACTCGGAAGTCCGCGATGCCTCTGGGCTGGAGATTCCGGTCGACCCCGACACATTGCGCGCGACCAGTCGGCTTCCGCGATGTTCGCGGTGCAGGGGTACGGCCCGTCCGAATGTCCTACTGTTTGGCGACGACGCCTTCGTGCGGACACGGCGCAACGCGCAACACCATCGCTTTGTTCGCTGGCTCGCGGAGGCCCTGGACGGCCGCCTGGCGATCGTCGAGCTCGGAGCCGGCCTGGATGTTCCCACCGTTCGCTGTCGTGGCGAGATACTGGCATGTCGAGCGAACGTCCGCCTCATGCGAATCAACCTGCACGACCCTGAGGGGCCCGAGGGCATCATCTCACTCCCCGGCCGAGCTCTCGATATCACGCGAGTCATCGACGGCATTCTTGGGGCCGCTGCGTCAACGGGTTCCGGTCCTCGGTAGACCGAATCCGAGACTCGATGATCCTGGGTCGAAACTCGTCCAAGGTTGGGCGAAATCGCGAGCGGGAATCGACGATCGAGGGGCACGACGATCCTGAGGTCGGAGATGAGTTCCCTGGCCAAGACGACGCCCGATTCGCCCAAGGTTGGCAACACTTGATCCGATAACCAGAAAAGCCAGGTATGCGGAATGGGAATCTGCCGCTCAGGCCACCCGAACATCTCGTACTGACCATTATCGGACCGCCTCTGCCTCGCTGCGCTGCCTCGGATGTGGCATCGCCAGCCGCAGAAGCGTGACAAGCACGCCGGGGAACACCATATTCCGCCTCAACGACACGTGAGGTTGGCTATGCCCCGTAGATACAAGAGCAAGAAGAACCCGAAGGCATTTCACCTTTACTTTCAAGGCGAGAAATGGAACCCGTTCCATGGTTGTGACGACGTCAGCGAAGGATGCGGCAACTGCTACGCGCGTCGTATGGCCCGTTGGCAAAAACGCCTGCACAGAAAAAGACGCCACCCGAAATACCAGACGGACGGCATTTGTAACCGATTTGTCCTACCTCCGGACAAGCCGGGCGCGACTGCTCCCGGCTTCGGACTCGAACTCCATTGGGACGAAGCCCGCTACGCTGCCGACCACACTAACAAGAGAATCTCACGGGTCGTAAACGGCAAGAGATTGAGTCTGCCCCCGCTCGCAGAACTCTGCGATCACACCAAGACGCAGAGACGCGTGTTTGTCGGCGACATGAGCGACCTATTCCACAAAGACATACCGGACGACTTCATTCGTCTCGTGTTCCAAGGTACGCAGCATCCTTCACCGCGTAGGGCCGAGAATCAGTACCTGATACTGACGAAACGACCTACCCGTATGGCTAAGCTTTGGCCGAAGATTCTGGCTGGCCAGACTCCCCCAGAAAACCTGTGGATGGGAGTAAGCGTAGAAAGCAACAAGTATGTGCATCGTGCTGACTACCTTCGGCAGACGCCAGCCCACATCAGATGGATAAGCGTAGAACCTTTCCTAGGCCCCGTTCACAAGCTGGACCTAACCAACATCGACTGGGTCGTATCAGGCGGGGAGAGTGAAGATAGAGGTCAACTGGCGAGACCTCTTCAAGTCGCTTGGGTGAGGGAGCTTCGTGACAAGTGCAAGCAGCACAACGTAGCCTTCATGTTCAAGCAGTGGGGTAACCCTAGGAATACGCAGGACAAGACCGACGCAAGGAACATTGGCGACCCAAACGGTGGCTGCGTACTGGACGGCCAAGTCCACCACGAATTCCCGTAGACACCGAGTCCCGAAGATCCGCTCGGCCGAGACCTCGAACGGGCGCCCGACAGACGGACTCGTCGAGTGCGGCGAGATTGCTCAGTGACGGGAGAATTCGGAGAATCCGCTACTCACGTCGGATGGCGCATCGGTGACCCCGAAGATCTTCCGACAAGTCCGAGACTCGATCTGGTAGGCCGGAACCTGAAGCCAGATCGACGATCGAGGACGTCGACGGCCCCGAGGTCAGGAATGCGGATCCGTGCCGAAGCGACGCCCAGATTCGTCCAGGGCTGGTTGGACTCACTCGGATAGCTGGACAAGCTGCAATGACTCCAGCGAGTGGACTTAAGATCCTCTTCCCGCAAGGGAGTACAGGTTCGAGTCCTGTCTCCGGCACCAGCCAACCCAACTGCCTTCGTGCGCCTCTCCTCGCGCTGGGTTGCCCGGGGCAACCGCCTAGCCCACAATACGTGCTCCTTACGTAACTCAGCCTGACCCAGGAGCGAACATGAGAACGCAGGTTCGATGCGCGATGCTGGTTCTGCTTGCCGCAACTAGCTGGTTGTCTCACGAATCACTAGCCGGTGAGACCGCACCTTCACGGGTCTTAATCAAGAACGTCAATGTGTTCGATGGCAAGAGCGAGAAACTGGCGATCGCCCAAGATGTGCTGATCGAGGGCAACCTGATCAAGGCGATCGGGGACGGCGCGACGGCAGGGAGCGGAGCCACCGTGATCGATGGCGGCGGGCGCACGCTGATGCCCGGGCTGATGGACGCCCACGTCCACCTCTCCCTGGTCCGCAGGCCCGGCGAGATCCGCAACGACTACGACTGGATGTACGTCGGTGCCCTGGCGGGCGTTCAGGCCCGCGAGATGCTGCTGCGCGGCTTCACGACGGTGCGGGACATCGGTGGACCCACGGTCGGGCTTCATCGTGCCATCGAGGAAGGACAGATCATCGGCCCGCGTGTCTTCTCGTCCGGGCCCTTTATCACCCAGACCTCCGGGCACGGCGACTTCCGGAACTACAACGACCCACATCCGGGCATCGCGGGCGAGTTGTCGCTTATGGAGCGGCAGGGTTGGCTGATCATGGCGGACGGCCCTGCCGAAGTGACCCGGGCGGTGCGGGAAGCGCTCCGCTATGGCGCGAAACAGATCAAGATGATGGCCGGCGGCGGTGTCTCCTCGCCCTACGACCCCCTGCACACGGTACAGGGAGGCCCGGAGGAGTTCGAGGCCGCCGTGAAGGCGGCAGAGCAATGGGGCACCTACGTCGCCGTCCACGCGTACACCGACACGGCGGTGAAGCAGGCGGTCGAAGCCGGGGTCAAGTGCATCGACCACGGTCCGTTCCTGACGGAAGAGACGATGAAGCTCATGGCCGAGAAGGGCGTGTACCTCGCCCCGACCGCTCGAATAGCACTCACCACGCCGGAGGCGCTCGGTCTCGACCCGAACAGCACCACCGCCGTGAAACTGCGCCAGGTCAACGAAGGCGCCAAGAACCAGCTGAGATGGGCGAAGCAGTACGGAGTCAAGGTGGTCTTCTCGACCGATCAGTTCGGCGCGCCCGAGATCTTCCCCGAGCAGAGCCAGGAGTTCCTGACCCTTGCCGAGCACTTCTCGCCCGTGGAGGTCCTGCGCATCGCCACGTCCAACGTCGCGGATCTCCTGAAGCTCAGCGGCAAGCTCCACCCCTACCAGGAGGGCCCGCTCGGCGTGATCGAGGAGGGTGCGTATGCGGATCTGCTGCTGGTGGAGGGTGACCCGACCCGAGATGCAACCATCCTGGCCGACTACGAGAACAAGATCGACCTGATCATGAAGGACGGCGTGATCTACAAGAACACGCTGCAGTAGTCGCGAAGTGAAGCCACGAACGAGACGCCTCGATCCGCGGGACTGAAGGGCGACACGTGCAGATCATCGGGGAAACTGACTACCTCCAAGTCGAGCCTCGACACCCCGACGACATGATCGACGGCCCGCCCGGAAAACAGGTGTCCATCTGGGTGTCCATAACCCTCGGACTGTAGAGCACTCCTCGTAATCCTCGTAAACGGGAAAGGGCAACGAATCAAGACAACTCTCGAAAGTCCTTGATTCGCCGCCCTTCCCTCGCCGGCTTAAAATCTCCCGAAGGAAACTTCGTCCGGGTTCGACTCCCGGCTCCGGCACCAACCCACCAGGATGAACCGGGCAAGCTAGCGATGGTTGTTGAGGCGGTAGGGCTCGGCGTGTTTCTTTGTCTTGGGCGTTGAGGGCAACCGCGGTTGCGCCAGCGTCACGAACCAGCTCCTCCCCGAACCAGAACCCACTCAGGCTCGTCAGCCGCTTGTCCGACGTCCAATGCTGCGTCGGCAAGACGGTCGGCGAGAGCCCCTGCGCAACGGCGAGCAGTGGCGTCCCCTCGTGACGCAACACGACGTCGTCCGCCGTGGGTTCATCCAGTCGCATGCCGAAATCGCCCGAGGGGCCGGTTGTTAGGCGGAACACTTCGTTTGGCCTGGTCCGCTTGCTATCAAGCTCGGTTTCGAGCTTCTCGATCGCCTTCGCCGTGAGGGTCAAGGACACTTACAGCTCCCAGGCAGCAGGGACGTCGCGATTCTTCACGCCCACGAAGGCGGTGTAGAGCAACGGGTCACCGCTGGTGGCCAGTCGATGCTCGTATTGATCTCCTGTGCGGATGGAGAGCAGGCCTTCGTCGATCATGCGACGGATCAACCCCGCGAATCCGCAGGGGGCGGTCGATTCCAGGAAATCACTCTTGATGTTGAAGGCTACCCAGCCGCCTTGCGCAATGAGGTTGTATGCGTTGGCGAAGGCCGCGGGCGGGATATCACCGAAACCCAAGGCGGCCACGCACGTCAGGCAGTTCAGCTCGAAGGACTCGAAGCGCAACATCTCGCGGTCCGAAAGGTCGGTCATGTCGAGCACGAGGTAATCGTCGTACACGTCTTCTCGGTCTCGGTTGGCCGCGTCGGCCGCGGCGCGAATGATGTCGACGCCGATCATGCGACGAACGCCGAGACCCGCCAGCTCCTCTCCGACCATGCCGTTGCCTGCGCCGAGATCGAGGACCCGGAGATCTCCGGGCGCGACCCGGGCTTCGTGAATGCAGCGCTGCAACATCTTCCGGATCTTGACGGGAGAGTTGCATTTCAGAACGTCATAGAAAAGCGTCTCGTACAAGCCAGGGATTGCATAGATCTCGTCGTAGTCGTGAAATCGAATCTTCTTCCACCGTCCATCGACTTCGACGACGCACCACTCTCGATCCTGGCAAAGGGAGACCGCGGGGGGCGGCAAGGCGATTTCCGTCCTTTTCACGCGTTGGTCGGAAACGGTCTCGGATTGCTGCATTACGATCCCCTCTGGTCATCGGTAGCGCCGACGGCCTGCTGGTCGGCGCTGGGTACTTGTTCCTGCGTTTGCTCAACGGCGGGCGAATCTGGAGCGGGAGTAGCCGGCGTTCCGACGGCGGCGCCAGTCGTGAGGACGGGAGCGGCGTCCAGCTGTTCGGCGTCCATCATGGTCGCAATGCGCTGGAGACTTGCCAACATCTGGGTCTGCTCCCATTCCTCGAGTTTGGAGAACTCGGATCGGAAGCGGTCCTGAAGTGGCGAGGGGGCGCTTTCGAGCAGCCTGAGCCCCTTCGCGGTGGGGGCTGCTGTGATCCGCCTGCGGTCCTGGGTATCGCGTGTTCGCTGTACGAGACCGCGTTTCTCGAGCCGGTCCAGGATTCCGGTCATCGTCGGATGGCTGACGTGCACGTTCCTGGCGAGGACCCCGACGGGAACCTGGCCGAGGCGGGCGAGCTCCTGCAAGGCGACGAGCTGGGGCCCGGTGACGCTGAACTGGTCGACGAGATGGCGCGAGTGAAGGTCGATGGCCCGGACGATTCGCCGAAGGGCAGCGATCACTCGGTCGTCGAGCGTGAGATTGGGGTCCATTGGGGTTTCGCCTTCGCCGAAAGAAAAGATTAGAGTGCAAAATAAATCTAAAGTCAAACCACAGTGACCGAGGGCACGTCTCAGGGCGGCTCAAGTGTAAGATTAGGAAGTACTTGGATTTTTTGAGAGGTCTCGCGGGCTCGAGGAGCGTCGCCCCGAGGTTCATTTGTTTCCGACTCGAAATGTTCTCTCGAACGGCGGGTGCTGGCCTCAGGAGGTTCCATCCATGGAATAGGCGCAGTAGAATCCGATGGTCACGCGCTATCGAGTCGCTGGCGCGATGCCTAAGTCTCGCCTTTTCAGTGAAATGGGCCCAGTAGGACTCGAACCTACGACCCGCGGATTATGAGGGCCTGGCGTAGGGGCGGCGTTTCAAGGTTTTTTGAAACGTCGCCCCAATTTGTTGTCCACCGCTTCCACCAGCGTCCAGGGTTTCCATGCTGTTGCGTAGAGAATGAAACTATGAGCAAGCCCCCAATCCGGCTAACTTCGGGACTCGCGAAAGAACCCGAAACCGGAAAGGAGGCTCGCCATGTGGCATGTTGGCTTGGATGCGCACTGGAAGCAATCGACCTTATGTGTACTCGACGAGAACGGCCAGAAGATCCGCTCTCGAACGATCCGCGGAGGCTGGCAGAAGGTGCTCAAGGAGCTCGAGTCGCTCGAGGAACCGTTCGCCATCTGCTTCGAAGCCTCGACGGGCTACGGTTTCCTGTTCGAGCAGCTGAGCCGCATCGCGCGCCAGGTCGTCGTTGCCCACCCCGGCCAGCTGCGATTGATCTTCCGATCGAAACGGAAGAACGATCGAGTGGACGCCGAGAAGCTCGCCAAGCTGCTGTTCCTCGACGAGGTTCCACCGGTCTACGTGCCCTCGATCGAGACCCGATCCTGGCGCAGCCTGATCGAGCATCGCCGACGGCTGGTTCTGCAAAGAGCCAGCACCAAGAACACGATCCGAGCTCTGCTCCGCAGCCACGGAATCGCTCCTCCGATCCGTCCGTGGTCTCGACGAGGGCTCGCGTGGCTGCGACAGGTGGAGCTGCCGACGGAGATGAATCAGCTCCAGCTGGATCTTCTCATCGAGCGTCTCGAATCGTTGACGTCGATGATCGATCGCGTCGAGAAGGCCCTCGGTGAGATCGCCGGCAAGCACGCCGGCGTGCAACTGTTAATGACCATTCCCGGCGTCGGCGTTCGAACGGCCGAGGCGGTGATGGCCTACATCGATGATCCGAGACGTTTCAAACGCATCAAGGCCATCGGCAGCTACTTCGGACTGGTTCCGACCCAGGATGCCAGCGCGAAGATCAACCGGCTGGGCCACATCACCGGTGACGGACCGGCCTGTGTCCGATGGCTGACCGTCGAGGCAGCCTGGCAAGTCGTCCGAAGATCGCAGAAGGTTCGCACGTTCTTTGACCGGATTCATCGAGGTGAGCGCGAACGACGCAAGATCGCTCTCGTTGCCACGGCCCACTACCTGCTGAGGATCATGCTCGCCATGCTGAGAACCGGTGAAGTCTGGAGACAGGAGGCCGCGTAAGCTCGAAAGTTCCACGGAAGCGGGAGAATATGCCGGACCCCGACTACTACGCATGGCCCACGGCGAGGCCGAGAATTTGACTGGGGCCGGTTCGTACTTGTTGTATGGCGCGCCTGGCGGCGACGCCGAATGGATGCTTGGAGTTGCCCGCGATGGCCCCGCTTCCCTCACGAGCACGGAAATGATCGGCGCTTCGCGCCGATAAAGTGTCTCAGATGGCTGGGAAGGAGACTTGACAGGGACTTGCTCATGGATGCGTAGAGCCCGTCGTCCGCCCCGGCGGACTGGGGAGCTCAGCTCTGGATGCCTCGGCACCGAGCTCCGCTCCGCCCCGGCAGCGGCTGGGACTAACGAAGAAACTGGTACGATCACCGGGGGCAGGTCAAGTCGCCGCCACCCAACCTTCCTCGTCTAACTTCGCGATGATCTTGTCCGCCACCTCTCGTGCCACTGCCTTACGGTCTTCTTCCGGAACATCGTCCACAAGAAAAACGTCGGTGTACTTCTTGTACAGGGGCAGCGCATCGATGTGAACGACTCTCTGTTCCCCGATCATTTCTTTTAAAATGCGCCCGTGACACTTGAGGAAGCAGCCGTCAATCATGATGCTTTTGTCCGCACCGGTGACCCAACGCGCCATCGATGAATGAGGCACGAAGAAGGCCTCCGCATGGCAGGCGCGAGCAAGAGCCGGCATTTCCCGCGCTATGTGATTGGCCGCCAGTCTGGCGATTTCTCCGCGGATGCAGGGTCCCTCACAGGAGAGAAC
>JABAOH010047813.1_pt1 | contig 10848 bp, 8 predicted proteins | sample 7062181 | NCBI WGS metagenome assembly JABAOH01 (sample SAMN14538630, study PRJNA623070) | marine sediment metagenome | biome: marine biome [ENVO:00000428]; feature: marine pelagic biome [ENVO:01000023]; material: deep marine sediment [ENVO:00002113]; isolation source: pool of 5 deep marine... | reverse complement strand
GCTTCGGCGATCTCTGCCACCTTGAAGGGGCGGCCTTCGACTTTGGGGAGGCTCTTCGCCGGGATCAAGAACCGGGCACGCAGCATCAGCGCCAGCTGCCCGGAGTTCATCTCGGGAATCAGAATTCGCTCGTAGCCACCCAGCAGCTCTTTCAGGTTGCGTGGGAACGGAGACAGGTAGCGAAGGTGGATGTGGGAAACGTCCAGACCTTCGTCGCGCGTCCGGGCCACCGCCTGATAGATCGGCCCGTAAGTCGAGCCCCAGCCCACCACGGCCAGCTTACCGCGCTCGGAGCCGAGCTCCACGCCCTGCGGTGGGATGTCGTCGGCGATTCCCGCGATCTTCGCCGCACGCGCCTCGGTCATGCGGGCGTGGTTCTTGGGATCGTACGAGATGTTGCCCGACTCGTGGTCGCGCTCCAGCCCGCCGATCCGGTGCTCGAGCCCCGGGCTGCCCGGCAGAGCCCAGGCGCGAGCCAGCGTCTGGGGGTCGCGCAGGAACGGGTGGAACCCTTCCGGGTCTCTCCTGAACTTCACCGGGAAGCTGGGCAAGCTCTCCACGTCCGGGATCACCCACGGTTCCGCGGCGTTGGCCAGGTAGGCGTCGGACAGCATGATGACCGGGGTCATGTACTTGGTCGCCAGCCGCACCGCTTCGATCGCGACCTCGAAGCAGTCGGCGGGTGAGTTCGCGGAGATCACCGCAAGCGGAGCGTCGCCGTGGCGGCCGAAGAGCGCCTGCAGCAGGTCCGCCTGCTCGGGCTTCGTGGGCATCCCGGTGGACGGTCCCGCCCGCTGGGCGTTGATCACGATGAGCGGCAGCTCGGTGGCCACGGCGAGCCCTAACGCCTCGCCCTTGAGCGCGACGCCGGCCCCCGAGCTGGAGGTGACGCCCAGCGCGCCGGCGAACGAGGCGCCGATCGCCGAGCAGATCGCGGCGATCTCGTCCTCGGCCTGAAACGTGACCACGCCGTATTCGGAAAGCTTGGCCATGGCGTGGAGGAGCGGTGAGGCCGGGGTGATCGGATAAGAGCCGAAGACGATCCGGCCTATCCCGGCGGCCCGAACTCCCGCCAGCAAGCCCCACGCCGTGGCGTCCGTCCCCGTCATGGTGCGGTAGATCCCCGGCGCCACGTCGGCGGCACGCACGGTGTAGCCGACGATGTCGCTGGGCATCTCCGCCGTTTCACCGAAGGCGTGGCCGGCGTTGAGCGCCGCGACGTTGGCGCCCAGGATCTCGGGCCGATCCTTGAACTTCTTGCTCAGCCACTCGAGGGTCGCCGTTCGCTCGCGGCCGTACATCCAGAGCATGAGGCCCAGCGCCCAGAGGTTACGGGACCGGCGAGCCTCTTTCGAGCTGACGCCAAACTCCTTGACCGCCTCCTCCGTCAAGCGCGTGATGTCGAGACGCACCACTTGATAGGGCGCCAGCGTTCCGTCGTCGAGCGGGTTCGACTCGTAGTCGGCCTTCTTTAGATTACGGTCGTTGAACGAGCTTTCGTCGACGACGATCATCCCGCCAATGCGCACGTCCGACATGTTGACCTTGAGCGCCGCGGGGTTGAAAGCGACCAGGACGTCCAGCTCATCGCCGGCGGTCTTGATGTCCTTCGACCCGAAGTGGACCTGGAAGGCCGAGACGCCGTAGGTTGTGCCCGCCGGCGCCCGGATCTCGGCCGGATAGTCCGGGAGCGTGGCGATGTCGCTGCCGGCGAGGGCGCTCTCAATCGCGAATTGCGACCCGGTCAGCTGCATCCCGTCGCCTGAGTCGCCGGCGAACCGGATGACGGTTTCGTCGCGTACTTCGCGAATCCGGCTGACACCGGCGGAGGGCGTCGTGACGACCCCGCCGCCCGAGCCGTTTGCGTCGTTAGCACCGCGGTTTCGGGAGCTACTCATGGTTGGGGACACCACCTTTAGCGAGAACGGTTCTTGGTCACGTCTATACTAGTCGGTTTGGCTGTGGACGCTACCCGCGCCGGTCGCGGCCCCACGAATTTGTCGCGACTGAGTGCAGCCGAAACGAGGCTGCACCTTGGCCTGGCTTCACCCTCTACGCTGGCCCGTCGCTCTCGACCCCTTGCTAGCTGATGCCCATGAAGATGACAGTTGCTGAGACCGCACCGCCAAAGCGCCGCCGGCCGAACCCCGCTCGGTGGCCGGGCTCTGACGCCGGGCCGTTGGCGGTCTTGCCGTTGCTGGCGGCGTTGTGTGGCTGCGTCGATGACCCAACGGCCGAGCTGCGTTCGCGCCTGGAATCCCGCATCGCCGCGAGCGGGGCCGAGGTCGTGGGCGTCTATTTTCGTGATCTAGCCACCGGCGACTCGTTGTTGCTCGACGCAGACCGGCGCGTACACGCCGCCAGCATGATGAAAGTGCCGGTTCTGATCCAGCTCTTCCGCGATGCCGAGGCCGGCCGCTTGAGCCTGGACGACAGCCTCACCCTCACACACCGCTTCCACTCGATCGTCGACGGTTCGCCCTATGAGCTGGGCGCGCCGGATGACAGCGACACCACCCTCTACGCGCGCCGCGGTGAGCGGGAGAGCATCCGCCAGCTGGCGGAGCTGATGATCACGGTCTCCAGCAACCTGGCGACCAACCTGTTGATCGAGCACGTCGGCGCGGAGCGCGTGCAGGCGAGCATGCGGGAGTTGGGCGCCGACTCGATCGCGGTGCTGCGGGGGGTCGAGGACATCAAAGCGTACCGGGCGGGCCTGAACAACACGACGACGGCGCGGGATCTGGGGATCATATTCGCGGCGATCGCCGAGGGCCGCGCGGCGAGCGAGGCCTCGTGCCGTGAGATGGTCGCCATCCTGTCGCGCCAGCGCTTCAACGAAGGCCTGCCGGCCGGACTTCCTCCGGGCACGCAGGTGGCGCACAAGACCGGGTCGATCACCCAGATCCGGCACGACGGGGGCATCGTGTACCGAGACGATGGAACGGCCTACGTGCTGGTGGTGTTGGTCCGCGGCATCGAAGAGTCCGGCGACGCCGATCGGCTGATCGCCGACCTGTCGCGGATCGTGGCCGAAGAAGTGGGCTCGGCTGCGACCGATGCGAGCGCCAGTAACGGTCAGGCTTCCACGGCGCGGGCCGAGGTTCAACGCATCGCCGTCACGATCGACGACCTGCCTTGGAACGGGCCGGCTCCGCCGTCCGGAGTTGAGTCAGCGACCCGACGCCTGCTCTCGGCGCTGGCCGAGCATCGAGCGCCGGCCACCGGCTTCGTGGTCTGCTCGCGGATGGACGAGGACGATCCGGTCCTGAGGCTGTGGCTGGAGGAGGGGGTGGAGCTGGGCAGCCACAGCGAGGCGCACCGCGACCTGAACGACACGCCGCTCGCGCTCTGGCTCGATGATGTGCGCAGCTGTGACCGCTCGCTCAGGCGCCTGACCGGGAAGCCGGTGCGATTCTTCCGCTTCCCCTACCTCCATCAGGGCCCGACGCACGAGCGGCGAACGGCGGCGCTGAATCTACTGGACGAGCTGGGACACCTCATCGCCCATGTGACGGTCGACAACTCGGATTACGTCTTGGCGCGACCCTACGACGCGGCGCTGAGCCGCGGCGATGAAGACGCGGGTCGCCAGATCCTCGACTTGTTCGTCGAGCACATCCTGACGATGACGCGCCACTACCGCGAGGTGGCAAATCGAAAGCGCGGGCGCGACGTGAGCCACATCCTGCTGCTCCACGCCAACGCGCTGGTCGCCGACGGGCTGGGGCCGTTGCTCGAGGCGCTCGCCGCCGAGGGGTTCGAGATCGTGTCGCTGGAGGAGGCGCTGACGGACCCGGTCTATACGCTGCCCGACGCCTACTTGGGTCGGAAGGGCTTATCGTGGCTGTACCGTATCGAGCCGCTGGCGATGGAGGCTGCCGGCTTCGACGATCAGCAGGCGGAGGAGCTGCGAGCGCGCCTGCGTGACCTGGGAAGCTAGCCCGACGCGCAGCGGGGCGGCGCGCTTCGCCGTTAGCGGAATCCGGCGATCAGGGCCAGCAGTGCGACGACGTTGCTGGCCACCAGCGACCAGCCCATCCGGCGCAGGTTTCGCGGATGGATGCCCAGCGAGCCGAAGATGAGCGCGACGAGCGCCGTCGGCACGACGGCGACGGCGGCGAGCGTGGGCAAGTGGCCGGCGACGGCGAGCGCGAAGGCCGCGGTTATCGCGGCGGCGCACCAGAGCGGCGCGGCGAAGTGCGCCCAGCCGGGCGCGGCGTCTCGTTTGGCCCGGGCGATGATCGAGCGAACGGTGATCGTGCTCAGGGTGAAGGCGATCATCCACACCCCGGCCGCGATGCCGGCCACGCGGGGCGCCACCCCAGAGGCAAAGGCCACGGGCACCATCGTGCTGGCCAGCGTCACCGCGACGAGCAACTCGCCCGGCGCGGTCTTTTCCTGACGGCTGAGGATCAGCGGGAGCAGCAGCGCCGCCAGCGCCAGGACGATCAGCGCGGCCAGTCGCGTGCCCGTGCCGGCCAGAAGAAGACCGCCGGCGCCCGCCGGCAAAGCGACGGCGAGTAGCAAGGCGGCGCGACGCCGGGCCCGGTGAGCCTGTTCGCGCCGGGCGCGCCCGCCGCGGGCGCCCGTGAGAATCATCAGTGGCTCGTGCAGCAGGAAGACGCAAACGATCGCTGCCAGGAGGAGGAGTGCGGCCCAACCCGGCCGGCCCAAAGCCAGCGCGGTGATCTGCGGAAACGCGATCTGCGCGTAGGCGCCGTGCTCGCGAGGCAGAAGAGACGGGCCGGCGGAGGTACGGGTGTCGCTCACTCGCTTAGCCTGTTCCGGTCCAGCGCTAGATGATCTGAACATCGAACATCCAACATCCGACATCGAACTTCGAAGTTCTCAAGAACGCGGAACATCGAACGTCCAACGTTGAACTGTAGCGCGTAGGTGCGCGCCGAAGTGTTCGCCGTTCGATGTTCAACGTCGAAAGTTCCCAAGAGACTTCGATGTCGGATGTTCGATGTCGGATGTTCGATGTTCAACGCAGTCTCAGTTCCCCGGGCCGAGAGTCCGGGCGAGACCCGCCGAAAGGTAGAGGGTTCGCGTCTTGATGGACTCGACGTCGGCGGTGATCTCGCTGATGTCGGTGACGCCGACGTTGTAGTAGGCGTCGAGCAGCAGAGACGCGAATCCGACGTCGAAGCTGACGCCACCGCCGACCACGAATCCCGAATCGGCGCCCCGGGTCGCCGGGCCCGTGGAGAGCTCGCTGCAAGCGGTGTCGTCGACGATCGCGGTCGAAGCGGTGCAGCTGGCCTCGAGTCCGAGGTAGGCGCCGAGGTTGAGGTGGGGCGAAACCGTGCCCGGTAGCCTGATCACGACGAGTACGGGGAACTCGACGTAGTCGACCTTCAGCGCAACCTCACCGTCGCCTTTTCCGAACCCCTTTCGTGTGAAGAGGATCTCGGTCCGCAGCGCCACGTGGGACGTCACATCGACCGAAACCAGTAGGCCACCGTGAAACCCGGCCCGCATGCCGACATCAGAATCGAAAAGCGATCCCTTGGCGTCGGCAGCGGCGATGTTGAACCCGGCGCGGGTACCGATGGCCAACTGCTGTGCGCTGGACTCGGACGTGGTGAGACAGGCTGCCAGAAGCAGCAAGAACCCGAAGCGTGACGAGAAGTTCACCGATCGTTCGCGTAGCACGTCACCACGAGGAACCGTGGAAGCCCTCTCTCCCATGCAGTCGCGGCTCGTAATAACCGTGGGCGACACCTTCGCGCAAGAGGGGGGCGCGCGTGCTAGGGCGCGATCTGTGACGCTATAACTTCCACTCCCCAATTAATCGGCGCAGGTCGTCGGCGGCGGTGACCAGCTGTGCCACCGATGCGCTGATCTGTTCCGTCGTCGCCGACTGTTCCTGGACGGCGGCGCTGACATCCTGACTGCGGGCGGCGTGCGTCGTCGCCGTTGCGGTCACGCTCTCCACATGCTCGGCCACCTGCTCGAGCAGGTGGCGGCTGCGCTGAACCGTGACCAACGCCTGATCGGTGGCTTGTGAGATGCGCTCGAGGCCAGAGCCGATGGTATCCAGGGCACCTTCCGCGGCGCGGGCGACCCCTTCGACCTGCACGACTTGCTCCTCGCCTCCCCGCATCCGGGCGACCGCCTTGGCGACCCAGTCACGAAAGCGGGAGACGGTCTCCTCCACCTCCTTTGCCGCGGCGTCGGCATCCGCTGCCAGCTTGCGGACCTCGTCGGCCACGACGCTGAAGCCACGTCCCTCGTGGCCGGCGTGGGCGGCCTCGATCGCCGCGTTCAGCGACAGCAGATGGGTCTGCTCGGCGATCGATGTGATGCGCCTGACGAACCCGGCGATTCGATCGGACGTGTCTTCGAGACCGGCGATCTCCTCCGCCGACCGGTGTACGACCTCGCGGAGTGTGAGCAGAAGGTCGAGCGCTTGACGCACGGCGACACGGCTCTCTCCCGCTTCCTGCCGAATCGCGAAACTGAGCTCCCGGTTCTTGCCGGCCTCGGTCTCGATCGAAGCAGTTCCTTCGCGAAGTTCAACCACGACGGCCGCCGTCTCGCTCAACGCTCGCGCCTGCCGATCCGCCCCCTCCGAGATCTCCGACATGGCCAGGGCGACTTCGTGGGTGGACCCCGCCACCTGCTCGGAGATGGCGGAGAAGTCGGCGGCGGAGGACGCGACCTGCGCGGCCGTGCTGGAGACCTGGTCGGCGACGTTTCGCAGGCTGCCGGCCATCGTGTCGAACGCGGTCGCCACCGCCGCGAACTCCTTTGGCATGGAGTTATTGCCGATCTGCACTCTCAGCTGGCCCGTCCCCAGCTCATGCGCTGCCGAGACGAGCTGCGCCAATGGCCGATCGATCGAGCGGGTAGTCACCAGCGCCAGCCAGGCGGCGAGGAGAAACGCCACCACCAGGATCGTGAGCACGTAGTTGGAGCGTTCCTCGGCGCGAGCTTGCAGCGACCCCGTGGAGCCCTCCAGGATCCGCGCCTGGCGCTCCGCCAGCGCCGAGATCAGGCTCGCCACCTGTTCGGCCAGCGGGTGCGCCGCGTCGGCCAGTGCGCGGGCCTCGGAGCGGCGGCCGATGTCGTAAAGGGCATGTGCCCGGGCGAACTCCACCTCGAGCTGCGTGAGTGTCGCGGTGAGCTGCTCGATCTGTTGCGCCTCGGTGGCGCCCAGCCCCGGCAGCTCGCGGTAACGCCGAGCCACTTCTTGGGTGCGACCCGCCAGCTCGGCAAAGCGCCGCTTCGCCTCCTGACTGCCGTTGGCCAGGTAGCCCTCACCGGCGAAGATCAATTCCAGAACGCCGCGCTGAAGCTCGGTTCCGATCTCCGCCAGCTGGCGGACGCGTTTCATGCCGGCATCGAAATCTCGAGACAGTCCTTTGAGCGAACTGATCCCGAGAAAGCCCGCCGCCAGGAGGCCAAGAAGCAGGACGCTGAACGCGACGGCCTGTCGCCCTCGAATCGTGTCGATCACGGGCGGCCCTCCACGCTGATGAGCTCGATCCGATCGCCCACGATCCTTCCCACGGCGTAGCTCTTTTGCACCGGGTCTCCGTTCGGGTCGAAGGCGATCGCGCCACCCACGCCGCTGAAGGAGTCCCGGTCACGCCCGACCTGCTCGAGATAGCCGCGGACGGCCTCGCGGGTGGGGCCGACCTCGCGCGCCGCTTGCACGACGAGCATCACCGCGTCGTAGGCGAGCGCGGCAAAGTGATCCGGCGGTTCGCCGTACGCCTCGCGGTACGCCTCCAAAAACTCCCGCCCCGCTGTGCCCGGCGCATCGGGGTGATACAGAAGGCCCACGTACGTGCCCTCGAACAGCGGGTCCTGTCCCGTCAGCCCCAGCAGGCCATCGCCTCCCAGGAACGGGACGACGATCCCAAGAGTCCGCGCCTGTCGGATGATCAGACCGGCGCTCACGTCCAGCCCGGCGATGAAGATCAAGTTGGGGCGGGAGGTCTGAATACCCAGAAGATAGGCCTCGAAGTTCTGCGTCTGGCCCTCGATGTAGGGATACTCCTCGAGCAGCGTGCCGCCGCCGGCGACGAACGCCCGACCGAATCCCTCGCGCAGACCCCGGCCGTAAGGCTCGTTGGCGTAAAGAATCGCCGCGCGGGAGCCAAGCTCGCGCAGGGCAAAGCGAGCGAGCGCGCCCGAGTTCACCTCGTCGCTGGATGACATGCGAAAGATCCAGTCGCCGGCTCCGCTGATCTCGGGGCTGGTGGCGGTCGGCGAGACGGCGGGCAGACCTCGATTGTAGATCGTCGAGGCCGCGAGCGTGGCGCCCGAGGTCGCGTGGCCGATCACGGCCACCAGCGCCGGGTCGGCGTAGAAACTGTCGGCCACGGCCACGGCGCGGCGCGGGTCGGCACTGTCGCTCACTGCGACCAGCTCCAACGGCCGCCCCTGGATGCCGCCCGCGTCGTTCACCATGTCGCGCGCCATCTCGGCGCCCCGAAGGGTTCGCGCGCCGATGAACTGTTCGAGCGGCGCAGCGACGCCCAGACGGACGATCTTGGGAGTCGCCTCGCCACCACCGCAGCCCCATCCCGCAGTTGCGAGCATGGCGAGGGCGGCGATCGACGCCAACCGGCGTACAGATCGGTTCCAAAACATGATTCGTGGTGTGGTGGAGAAACGACGGGGGACTCGTCGGGGCTAAGAGACGATACATCGGTGACTTAGGCGCCGTCAAGTGACGCGCCGTGACCCCAGCCCGGATCCGGGCGGTGCGGGCCAGACGGCGGGGGCCCGCCCCGGGTCGTGGCGGCGCCTTGAATCACGGGCCTGACTCCGCTCGTAGGGTACCTTGGCGGCGCAGCGGCGCCGGTACCGAATGCGACGCCGCGTTCAAACCCGAATGCGCTGGCTTTGAGGTGGGGCGCGAACACATATTCTCCGGTCGCGGGGGAGAGCGCCGTATCGCCACACCGCAACACGACGGGAAAAGACCATGGGTGGCTTGTTTGGACTCCTATTGCTGATCGCCGACATCTGGGCGGTCATCAACATCTTTCAGAGCCGTTCTTCCACCGGCGCCAAGGTCGCTTGGACGCTCCTGATCGTCGTCTTGCCGCTCCTGGGGTTCGTCATCTGGCTGATGGCCGGGCCTCGAAGTTCCCCGACCTGAGCGCGCCGCTGAGTCGCCTGAGGTTCACCGTCTCGTTGCTAATCCCGGCCGCTCTGCTGTGCGGCGGCGTTGAATTCGCCCGTGCCCAGCACGCCAGCCTTACGGGGGCGGAACTTGTCTCGCGGCCGGGAAGCGTGATCGCCGTCCGCGGCCTCGATCTAGAGGCCATCTACACCACCGACTTATTTGCGAATCTGCAGGGGGGTCGCGGCCGCGACGCCTCCTATCTCCACAACATCGACCTCACGGTCGGCTTTGACCTCGAGAGGCTCGTCGGTTGGAAGGGCGCTCATCTGTTCGTATACGGATTGGGTAATCATGGTGGAAATCCGAGCACACATGTCGGAGATGCGCAGGGGGTCAGCAACATCGAAGCCCCTGACGCATGGAGACTCTATGAGCTCTGGTTCGAGCAAGATCTCCTTGGGCGCCGGGCCTCTGTCTTGTTCGGTCTTTACGACTTGAACACGGAGTTCGATGTCCTACAGTCCGCCGCCTTGTTCCTTCATAGCTCGTTCGGAATCGGCGCATCCTTTGGTCTCAGCGGTGTAAGTGGTCCCTCGATATTTCCGATTACCTCGACGGCGCTCCGGCTCGCCGTGCGACCAAGCCCGACGCTCTACGCTCGAGCGGCGCTGTTGGATGGTGTTTCGGGTGACCCGGACGATCCTCGGGCTACACACGTCAGCTGGAATGCGGACGAGGGCTTTCTGGTCGCGGTCGAGGCCGGGACGCTGCTTCGGCCGAGCGCCGGTGCGGAGGTTCGGGCTGGTCCTCGAAGTCGGCGTCGCCGGATCGGACGTGACGCACCGAGGGACTACTTGGCCAAGCTGGCTCTCGGCGCCTGGCTTTACACGGCTCGATCCTTAGCGCTGGAGAGTGCGGTGGGTGCTGCCGCGAACCAAGGACGAAGCCGCGGTCTCTACCTGATCGGTGAAGCTCGCGTGGCTCCAGAGCGTGACGCCTCCGAAGAGGGGCTTTGGGCGTTTCTGCAAATCGAGTTGGCTGACGACGCGGTCAACCGTTTCGCCCGCTACACTGGGGCCGGATTGGTCTACCGAGGTCTGTTCCGCGGCCGGGAACGCGACGAGGCCGGCCTGGCGATCGCCGCCGCTCACAACGGTGACGCATTCTTGGCTGCGGAGCGCAGCGCTGGCCGAGACGCCGACCGGTCCGAGTTGGCGTTGGAACTAACATATCTCCTGCAGCTCGGCAAACGGTTCGCCGCTCAACCTGACCTTCAGTACATCATCAACCCCGGGACCGATCCGGCTGTCGAAAACGCGCTCGCCGCCGGACTCAGGCTGGAAGTCACGTTCTAAGGGTCGTTTCGCCTCTCCCGGCACGCAGCTATTTGCCTTAGCTTTGGCCAGGACTCCGCCCCGGCACGCATCGGGAATCGCGCGCCCGGGCGGAGCAAGCTGACGCGGCGCAGCGGCGAAACCGGGAGGGAGACATGAGGCCGGATCGAGCGCAGGTGCTGACGCAGGGGCTCATCGCCGGATTCATCGGATATGCCGCTGTGGTCGTCTTCTTTGCCCTCACCAACCTCCTCGCGGGTCGCTCGCTGTTCCATACGGCGGCCGCCCTCGGCTCCTCCCTCTTCTACGGGCTCCGAGATCCAGCCCTGATGACCATCGAGCCCGGCCCCGTGCTCGCCTACAACGGTGTCCACCTGATCCTCTCCCTGATCATCGGCACCATCGGCGCCTGGCTGATCTTCG